>Ga0075157_10000368_pt1 | contig 37550 bp, 45 predicted proteins | sample JI81BgreenDNA_FD_70967 | JGI IMG/M metagenome (GOLD analysis project Ga0075157, IMG submission 70967) | Wastewater effluent complex algal communities from Wisconsin, to seasonally profile nutrient transformation and Carbon sequestration -... | ecosystem: Engineered > WWTP > Effluent > Algae...
TCAGGCGTTGGCTCAGGCGTTGGCTCAGGCGTTGGCTCAGGCGTTGGCTCAGGCGTTGGCTCAGGCGTTGGCTCAGGCGTTGGCTCGGTTTTAGGCGCGGTTTTGCGAGTGCGCTTAGCCGCCTCTTTTGTCGTTTCAGGAGCGCCGAGGGTTCCTGTCATGTTAACCTCGATAGGCGAGGGTTGTTCGATAGCGCCTCTTACGATAACAGGCTCGTGCACTTCAATTTGGTCTGCGCCGAAGCCTGCTAAGGCGCGGCCTAAACTTCTTAAATTAGCGACGTCTTGGTCGCCTTGAATTTCTGCGTCAATTCTAATCTTGATCATTTTCTGCGGTTTTAATTAAATTATCAATTGTTGAATAAAGTTCTAACAAACTAAGGTCAGGGCGTACGTGCACTACGTATCTTCTGGAGCCTTTCAACACCTCGGCGGTATTGGTCGCCGTGTCAAGAAAAGCCCTGACGCCTTTTTTAGTGAAGGCTATTACTACGCCCTCGTCCGCTACTAAACGCCAGCCCTCCTCGGACTCGAATAACGACCCTACCGGTACGCCTGCCATGAAGGCGAGGGATATTAACTGGTTTGTGTCTAGCGACTGCAAACCCTTGCGCACTCGGTACAGGTTGCGGTGCGGTTCTTTTGATTTCGGGAATAGTACAGCGGCGACCTTAGCGGGGTCGAGTTTGTACTTTTCAAGAATTATTTCGATATTGAAGTGCATAGCATTTCGATTTTTGATACGCAAAGATAAAATCAAAAATTTTGTATATGCAAATTTTTTGCTATAAATTTTTAAAAATAATTTTCGCAACAAAGGAACAACCACTCACGCGCGCGTATAGAGTGCCTGTATGACGGTTAATACTTCGTAATATCATATATTAATTACTGCTATATAATATTTTTAATTAATTTATATTGTTTATTGTTTATAAACATGTAAAGCCTTACAGGCTAAGGCTTTTAAGGAAACTATCTATCGTTTACGCCTTAATTTTTGTTTACGAAAAAGCCCCCGCAAAGCGGAGGCCCAACCAACCCAAAAAATAAGGCTTTTACCTAGATACCGCGGCGCCTAAGGCCGCACCTACTAGTATATTGAAAAGCCTCGTATCGTAAAAAGGTTTTCGATTTTTAACGTTTATCACTTGTAAGGTCTGTACCGACCAAGTCGGGTTTGAGAAAGTCAATTCTGCTACATTCTCAGACTTGCCCAAAAACCATTTTCGACGTTGACCAATTACAAGGGTGGCCTCCGCGCTGGTCGAAAAGGGTTCGATACTCAGACTATCGCGCGTAATTTTATACCCGAATTCGTAATTTTTAGTAAACACTGCGCCTGTCCGGGTGAAAGTCGAATCGCAAGGCAATGGCTCCGAAAATACTATCTTTTCAATCGGAGGCGACGCCACTACTTTAGTCTGCACCACGGTACGCACGTTACGAACGCCTTTAAGGAGTTTCTGTACGGTATCGCTAATAGTTTGCCTAAGTTCCTTTTCAGTAAATTCTAACGCCTTGGATCGCGCCGAAACGGTACCGAGGGCATTCTTGTAGTGTTGCACGCTTTGTAGGTGATTCTTGCCTACTTGTACAAGCCTATTTTCGGCGGCACGGCGCTCATTGCATTGGTAAACGCTTAATAGCACTAAGGCTATTATAATGAAGTACGGTATCTTTTTCATAAGTCTAGGTTTATAAAGGGTAGTGGGTCGAAGCGGTCGGCAAGTCCGAGACCGCAAACCTGTTTAAAGCGAAGCTCAAAATGTAGGTGCCCTCCTTCGGCGACCGTGTCCATACCTTTAGCGTTACCGGTATCGCCCGAGAGGCCTATCTGGTCGCCTGCTTTTACAATTTGCCCGGGTCGAACATCAATGCGATCTAAATGAGCGTAAAAGGCAAAGCGCCCGTGCAAGGCTTTTTTATCGGGGCAGTCAAGGCGAATAGTTACGGTAAAGCCGTAGCCCGTAGACCCTAAGGCCGTAGCAACTACCTGACCATTTTCAACGGCGTAAAGGCGGTAACCTTCATCTGTGGCCAAGTCGATACCTTGGTGCGCCCTGGGGCTTCCGTTAGGGTTTGTTCGAGTCATTCCGAACATAGCGCCTCGAACGGAGCGAAGGCCTGCCGTTCGTAACTTACAAGTCTTTAGAGGTGGGTGGGTGAATTTCATACGAAAGATTTTACAATTAAACCTATGACGGCAACCACTAAGGCGCCGATTAAAAATTTCGACTGCCCTATATAAACGGATAACTCGGTCTTAAAAGTCTCGAGTTCTTCGACCTCAACCTCCAACCGCTTTATTTTATTTACAAGGCCTTCCTCTCCTGATAAGCCACTACCTAAAATAGCTTTTTTAACGTCTTTGACATCGTCGCCTATATCCTCGAGCTTCTTTTTAAAAAGCTCTTTGTGGTTCTCCAGGCGTTCGACTTTCATCTTAATAAGCTGTATTTCGGCGTCAGGCGCTTGGGTCGGTGTAGTGCTGGGCGTTTGCTGTGGTCTGCTCATAAGGTGGGGTATTTTCGTTTCGTTTCTGGATGCGCCACAGGCCGAAGCCTCCAGCGCCTAAAAAGCCTAAAAATACGAACTCTTTGACCTCAAAGCTCGGCATAAACGCAGGCATAAAAGCGTACACGGCGGCAGTCTTGAAACTGACAAACACCATTATGCGCTTTTGCGACCACGTGCCTCGGTTGGTCAGAGTATCGTATATTACTTTCATGTCATAAAAGCTAGGTAGATAAGACCCCCGTAGGCACCTGCGAACACGTCATTAATATCGAAGCGGTTGCCACGGCGGGCGAAGTAATGCTCCCAAGCAAAATTAGGGATATACCCCGCGATCCAGCCGAAAATGATTTTAATAACGAAGGGCAGGGCGTCCGTTTGAGGTAACAGGCTTATTACAAAGCCACTTAAGGCTCCTGCGGCGAAATGCAGGTAGTGGCGCTCTTTAAAGAAGCCTTTCACTATCTTAGGTACGTTTAAGATTATCGGCGTAAGCAAGCCCCACAAGGTGGCTATGGTGCTTTTATCGTTGCTAGATTCCATACTTTTCTTTTAATTTTGAGGTTATTTTAAGGTACTCGTCGAACTGCTTATTATTTAACTTGTCAGTAGCTTTCAATCCGAACTGCACCTTTTGTGTGTCGGTCATGTAGTCGAAGTCTTGACCTGTCAACGGCTTAATTCTAAAGTAAATAAAGCCGAAAAATATACAGGTTAATGCAACCGCATAGGCTACCCACTCAAACGCCGTGTATTGGCACAAAAACGCCAAAATAAACGAGGGGAATATAAAGCGTGCCGAACGGGTGTAGTTGTAGGTTTTACCGAATAGGACCACCCAACAATCGAGGGCGAAGTTGCGGACGATTAGTTTTCTCATATATCTATAAATTAAGTTTCAATTCTAATTTATCAACTCTCTCTTTCCCTAAATTAAAATACTCCTCGTCAATTTCATAACCTATGAAATTAACTCCTAAATTATGACAAGCTTCAGCACATGAAAAGGAGCCTGCGAAGAAATCAACCACTGTAATTTCATTTTTAGGCTTATCAGGTAGGCATAGTTGAATAAGTCGTTCTAAAAGGCGTACAGGCTTTTGCGTTGGGTGAATTGAGCTGTAATGGTCTCGGACTTGCTTAATGATAGATTTTTCGTTCATTCCTTGCATTATGCTATTGACTACATTTACGCACCTGTCTCCTGTTGGTTTCATAGCCTCGCAAGTAACCCCTTTGCGAGGATTATTAGGCGGTGTCATATCAGTTCTAATTATTGATTTTTCGTTCATTCCGTTTTCGATAGAATTCATGACAGTTACGCATCTGTCATTTTCTTTACAATCTCCGTTACGTAGCATACTTCTCTGCTCCATACATTTGTTTGAAGAAAAATCAACAAGGTTTTTTTCTAAGAAAGAAAGCACGGCTTGAAAGGATTTAGCTTGTGTAAAAACAGATTTAAGCCTTTTGATATCTTTAGCAACAGCCTCTACATCATTTGCCCTTTGCTCTAAATAAGGGATCTTTACTTTATTGATTTTACCTTTATTCTTACAATGTATACTGATAGTTTCGTGAACCCTTGACAGGCTCATTAAAGGAGACGAACAGTTTTTTTTATCCCAAACAATTTCCTCCTTAAAAATGAAACCTAAAGAATCAAGTATCGTATTCCACCGATAAAAAGATGAGCCACGACCAAACATAATAATGAAACCATTTTTAGTCAATATTCGTTTACATTCTTTAAAAAATCTTGTTTCATCAAAAGGTCTTTCTAACTTTTGATTTTTCAAATACAAATACGGCGGATCAATGCAGATGATGTCCACGCTTTCGTCTTTCATTTCTAAAATAGCCTTTTCGGAATCGGAGTTAAAACAGGTCATCATAGTTTCACCTTTTTAGCGTTAATAAAAATCTCGTCAGCTTGTTCGTTGGTCAGGTTCAAGGCGTGTTTGATAAGTTCGACCGTTGGGCTTTCACGTTCTACGGTATTGCCGAAATCCCATAGCTTTTTTCCTGCCGAGCGCTTTGGTTCGGGCAGTTGGTCAATCGCATCTGAGACCGCTTGTTCAAGTCCTGTTTGTTCGAGAATAAACCGCAACTGCCACAAAGCTACCTCAGTCGGTACGGGTTCTTTTTGCGCCTCTGCAATTTGCTCAGGCGTTGCGCCTTCAACTATTTGGCCGTTGGATAGTACCGGGTGAATTTTGCCGTCAAGGCTTTCTAAAACCTCAGAATCAACAACAATGTGTTCAAATTCAGGTGCGGTTTCTACCTCCTGAACGATTAACCCGTGAATAGTGTTATATGCTACTTTCATTATCGACGTACTTTTAAAAAGGTTGAACGTAAGGAATCCCCAGCATTTGAGGCTTGCACAGCCACTATTAAGTGTTGGTCAATAGTCCAATCAATACTTGTGGTTTGAACGGCAGCTGCAGAAGTACCGTATTGCGATGCCACGTTATTACTTGTATTCATAATTTCAGTTCCCGCCCCTGTTCCGTTGGTAACTTTTACGGTTAAAAAACGTTGCAATGGAACTTGCAAAACAGTACCAGCAATACCTGTTAACGCCCCTACTAAAATTGGCGACCCTGTAAGGTCAGGCGTAGTATTTACGTAAAATCTTACCGCTCTGTTTCCCGCTGTTCCTGTGCATTTTATAGAAGCGATGCAGTCTAAAATATTACCAGCCACAACCCTACCTGCTGGAATTAATACTGATGACGATACCGTGTTTGCGGTACCGCTTGAAGCCGTGCCGTCGGTAGTCGTTTCTGCAATGTTTGACGATGCTGTTGCATCTAATTTCCCCGCCAAAGCCGCATTAATTGCCGTTTGAGTGATATAAACCCGACTAGACCATGCGCCTGAGTGAAATACCCTTTTGATGACCGTGCCAACCACGTTATATGCTGTACCGCCAACGGTGGTAGTGCCGTTGACTACCAAAACTTCAAAGCCTTTACCTTCAACAGGCGTAGGGTCAGTAACCGTGCAAGTAGCTACGGTATGGTAGCTTCGCCCGTTCTCGGCGGTGAAGTTGGCACTTTGGACTTGGGGTTGCACCCATTCGCGGGTGGCCATTGTACCGCTCTCATCGGGAATGTTTATCAATCGGCTTGATGTAGGTGTCGGGAATAAAAGTTTAACCTCTTTTGTAGGGTCAGAAACTTTTTGAACACCTAGTAAATTAGGTAACAAAAAAGCTTCTATGTCTGCATTTTCATCGGTCGAACTCATAAAGCCTTGGGCTAAACGTGAGTAATTCCCTCCCTCGTCCGTAACCAGAATCTCGTTAGTAGTTGTAGCCCCGTTATCGGTTACCTCCTGCAAGTCGCCTACACTACCCCCGCCGCTAGCGCCTCGGGTGTATAGTACGTTGATAAGTGCCGCTTGCAAGGCCGCCACGTCGGTGTAGGTTACGCCGTTGACCTCGAATTGATCGGCGTCGGTAAACTCGACGAGGACGTCGCGCGAGTCGTAGCAATTGAAAATAGATAGTTTGCCGTTAGTAGTGACTCGACTAATGTAGTTTTTAAAATACGGTATGCCGTCAAGGCTAAACTGCTTTGCGTTTACGGTCTGAATAATGTACATGCTATCCTATTTTAGACAAGCGGAAGCCTCCAGGGCGCCGCTCAGGTTGTTTGCGCTTACACCCTAGTACGGTGTAGGCGAATAGTTCGTTATCGGTTCGTATAAGATAATTTTCTACGGACTTCCAAATGGTGAAGGCCGTGTCGCGGTTTAGGTTGTATTGGTTCTTACGGGTTGTTTCGCTTTCGGGTTGGGAGTCCTGCCCTGAGAGCTTCTGCACGAAGCCCGTAGGCGTCTCTACGATGCCTGCCCCGTAACGGTATCGGGAATAGGCGTAATGCGCAAGGCAAGCCTTAAGACCGTAGTTAGTGAAGGTCTCACCCGCTACGGTGTACTCGCCTCCGTCGAGTAACGCCTCGAAGTCCTCAGGCGCTTTGATAACGGCGTTGAAAAGGCGCTCCCCAAGCAAAGGGGCGACGTCCTGAATCTGCGCCTCTAGGATAAATTGGTCGATGTTGTCCGACTTAATAGTATAGCTTAATTGCTTATACTTCTTAATGTCGTCTTTGGTTATGAGTTTGACGTCTAACATGGCTATTGTATTGAAGGATCAGTCTTAGTAGGGTTACCGATAATCTCGCGCGCCTGCTCGTCGGTGAATCCGAAAATCTCGCGCACCATAGCTACAGCGGAGTCGATAGTAGTTGTACCTGCGGCCACGGACTGCTGTACTTGGATTAAAGCTGTCACACCTCCCACGCTTCCACGTAGTTGGGCTTGGGCTTTGCGGTTCTCCTCGGCGGCAGTGTCGGGGTTAGTCTCCTCTTTTAAAAGAGGTATTAAGGTCAGGGACTCGGCAAGCCCCGTAACCGATAGGCAGTACTCGAGCGTTTCGACAAGGGTTGCCCTGTCCTCGGTGCACGCCTCCCAGTAACTGCGTTTAGCCTCTCGGAGTAATTCACCCGAGTTGCCGAACACGGACGAGTCGCGGGAGGTTAATAGTATCTTAGGCAGGTTATTAAAAGCCATTAAAATCTTGTCGCACGAAGCCTGTTCGGTGTACTCGAATAGTTTGTCATTGATGTTGCTGTCGATGTCTTTGACTAGTACGGCGTCCTCGAGCTTTTCGCCCGAGTACTCAAGCTCTACGTGCATAACACCGCCTGTGTTATCCACGCCGACGAAGCCTTCGAGGTTCTTATGGAAGTCCTCGCGCTCACTTTCGGCCTCTTGAAGGCGCCGAACGTCCATAGGGGCGGGGTTCTCCACGCCTCTAGCGGATTCGATTAAGTCGTTGTCAACAAGCGGGCGCGTGACGAATAGTTTTTTGCCAAAAAATCCGCGGCGTAAAGAGCGGTTTCTGAATGTCGCCGCTTGTGCCTCGGAGTCGCACTCCTCTTTAACGGCGTCAATGCGCGATAAGGGGTAGTAGTACTCGTCGTCTAGGTTAATAAAAAGGATTTGACCTTTGTAATTTCGTAATTTCTGCACGATGTCCTTGCCTTCACAGGCTTCGACCTGTGCTTTGACTACCGCAGGCAGTGGGTTGTACACGTCTACGGGCGTGATATGCTCTTTTTTCGCGTTACTCCAGTCCTTGCAAACCAGAATTTTACCGTTGTACTCTTGACTGTCCTTCATGCCTAGGCGGCAACGGACAAAGGGCAGTACTTTGAAGCCCGAAGGCACTATGTCGACCAGTTCCTCCCCATCAGGGTTCGGCGCTAAGGAATACTCAAATTGAATGTAGACCCCTCGGTGCTTCGTAAGGCTTTTTGCGGCCTTACGAGCCTCCGTTATTAGGGTATTTTTTAAATTATTGACCTGAATTAAGTCCGCAGTGGGGCCGAAGCCTTTACCTACCAAGTACTGCACCATAAGGCGAGAGGCCATAGTGGCAGTGATACTCGCGCCGATTAACTTCTCGGCCTCCTCGGCGTAAAGATTATCCGCACCGTTGGTGTAAATGTCTAGCTTCTTATCGTACTCGATTTTTTTCGAGGCGATAAGGTTAAAGAAAGACTTCAAAGACTTAATTACTGACATGGGTCGGGTGTTTTAGTTAGGCGGTTAAATCGTCCTCGGGCGCTTCCGCAGTCTCGGGCGTTTCGGTTTGACTGGCAAGGAACGCCTCTACGTCGATAGTGAGTTCCTTTTTAGTCACGTCCTCGGCGTACTCGATACCGTGGGCGTCGGCGAACTCCTTAAGCTGTGCTAAAGTGGTTTTGGCCGTGATTTTAAAAGGCGTAGCGTCTTCGCTTGCAACCTCCTCGGTATTGGCCGAAGGCTTGCCTGGATATTCGTCGAAAATGATTGCCGGGTCTTTGTAGAACTTGACCAAGATTTTAGCCTGCTCGGCAGTCAAGGTCGAGTTATTAACGGGTTCTCCTGCGTTAGGCAGTTGGAGGCCGTTGAATTTCGGTTTTAAAACGTACCCATGTTCGGGTAAGTTTGCTTTTTTCTTTTGCATTTTAAGTTGGTATTTGGTTACATAATCCCGAAGGCATTTAGGACATTGGGCGTTGACGCCTCCGCCAAAGGCTTCGGTATAGTCTTTTAGAAAAAGGTCTAAATACCGAACACCCTCGGGGCTTACGCCTCCGAGGATAGTTTCAGTACTTAAGCCAATCCAATCCGCTCGCATTACTTCTTAGCTTTCAATAAACTTGTTATTAAAAGCCGTCAAGGTAGTGGCGTAGTCGGTGATCAAAAGAGAGTTTGGCAATTTAGACTCCTCGTAGCCGTCTAAAGACGCTAGGGTGAAAAGCACTTGCCCGTCGTTCTCTTTTGTGTTCCAAGTCGCAGTGCGCAAGGCTAAGCCTGTGCTAAGGCCTAACACTTGAAAGGCGTCTGCGTTGTTCGCCCCTTTCCACTTCAAGTTCACGATAGCCACAAAGGTGTTACCCTCGGCCATGTTCTGCAATTGGAGCTTATTCTCTTTAGAATAATTCAAGACAACCCCTGAGAAGGTGTGCTTGAATTTATTCGGGCCGTTTTCCTTCTCGACAAGTTCGAACTGCGCGCCTTGTACCTGCTTCACTCCTTGAATCATGTACCCCGTCTTACCTGCCTTCAAAGCGAAGTTAGTAAGGTGGGTTTTGTTCGTGGGGGACAAAGTCAATGCGCTACGGTCGATGTCGTCGCTATTGATGAGTAAGACGTCTACCTCGATACCGCCTACGGCAGGGTTGTCGCAGTCGTATAGGATGTCGTCGTCAATTAAGCCTTCACAAGCCATAGTATAAGTTTTTAGAAATTAATAACTTTTTAAAAGAAAAGCCCGCCCAATCTCGAGCGGGCTTGTATCAGAATGAGGCGCGCAGCTTAGTAAGCTACACACATCATGTATTTTTCCAACATCTTAGCATCGAGTGAGAATACCACGTCGATAATGTTGGACTTCAAGGTGCGGTCGTAGAACGAGTCTAACGTCTCCATGTCCTCGCTCGCCAATGTCCCTACGGGGATGTTGGACGGGGTCGTCATAACGATACGGTGCGGAAGGTTCCACTTAATGCCATTATTCTGAGAGGCTTGGATAAAGCGATCCCATTCGTACATAATTTTCAACGGGCGACCGTCGAAAAATAACTGCGTTTTACCTCCTTCGACCACTTCCAAAAAGCCCGCCCCAATGGTTTTATTACGCAACGTGTTTCGGTAGTTGTCAGCGATTGAACGAGTTACCAAGATTTCAGCCTCAGGGTCAGCCACTAAGCGGGAGTCTGCTAAGTTAACTACCGCTGTCAAATAGCCTAAAGCGGCATCGGCAGGTAGCGCCTGAGCGGCGTAGTTAGCCCCTCCATTCTGCGTAATGGTTACGCGGTTAGTGGAGTCCGCCTCGGCAAAAATCTGCTTCCAAAGCCCGTCGATGACGTTGTACAAGTCAAGGTCGGTACCGTTGGTGAACACTCCGCCGTCGGCGAAGGTCTCAGATGCTTTGTCTGAAAACCATACCTTAATAGGTAAAGTCTCCATAAGCATGGTGTCGATTAAGGCGTAAATTACGCCCATTGCCTGGGAGTCAATCTGATCGTAAAAATCAGGGTTCATGCGCTGAGCGCGTCGGAATAGCTTCAAGAGCTTGTCCATGTCGGCGGCGCAGTGTGTCCAGCGCGAGTCGTACACTTCGGGATCCCAGTACTTCTCCGTAAGAGAAACCCCTGTACCCGTGTTAGGCGTACAGCCTGTCGATTTTTTCAACGAGTCTGCAATTTTACCCGCGAAAGGTATTTGCGTCTTCATTTGAATGCCGGTAACAATTTCGTGAACGTCACTCAAAGGCCCTTGCACAAAGGCGCGCTCAATGATAAGCTGGCCAATCTCTTGGGCTTCCTGAGGGTTCAACGTCAAGTCTTCGGTGTTAATTAAACTTGGCATTTTTCAAAAAGGTTTAAAAGTTAATACTAAAAGGTCGCCAGCTCGCGCCTTTATTATTTTTTCAAAAGTCGTCGCGCCGCAGGCTCCTCTACTTTTTTCGGAGGCGTGCCTTTGTCGTCTTTAAGCTCGGATTTAACAGAGGCGAATAACGCCTTGGCTTCCGACTCCATTTTCTTACGCCATTTAGCCATTGCCTCGAGCTCCTTCTTAGTCTCGGCAAGCTCCTGCTTTAAGCGCGCATTCTCCTGCTCTAGTTCGTCGTCATCTTCCTCAGACGCGGCACGAATCTCGGCTAACGCTCCCGAGCCGTCGGTGTTAAAGACGTAAGTCTCTCCTGTGGGCATAAGGTGCTCGCCTGTGGCGGGCTGTCCGTCTACGGTGGCGATGTCTCCCACGGCAGGAACGGCGTCAGGTGCAAGGTCGGCAAACTCGATGACGGTGGAGCCGTCGGCAGCCGTCACTTGTAGCATGTCCTTAATCTCACCTGCGAGTCCTTTGATGAAGTCGCCTAATTTCGACAAGATAGATTTGTCACTCATTTTTCTAGGATTTTTAGTTATACTTAATTTCGCCTTAACGGTCGCCGCTTCTACGGCAGTGGCGAATCCGAGGCTTACGGCTTGCTCACCACTTAAAAAGGTTTCGTCCTTAAGCATAGGGCGGATAGCCTCCTCGCCTAAGCCTGTGGTCTTTTTGTAAAAATCAATAATGCGTTTCTCGGCCTTGGCCAATTCGTCGGAGTAGTTCGACACCTCCTCGGCGGTTCCTGCAACGGTACCCCAAGGGAGGTGTATCATAAAGGTGCAGTTATCGCTAAGGACGCGCTGTGTACCTGCCATAAAAATAACCGTGGCAATCGACGCTACTACGCCTGAGCCTACGGTCTTAATAGGTATTTTCAGAGATACTAAATAGTTGTAAATGTCGAAGCCTGAGTCTACATAACCTCCTACGCTGTCAATTCGTACGACTAGGCTTGTAAGGCCTTCCAAGGCCTTCACCTGCGCCACGACGTCCGTTAACGTAACGTCGACGCCTATCTCTCCGTGGATGTAAATAGTCCCTTCCATGATGCAATATTAAGAAGTAATGCGTGAGGGATTATGACGTATTTTTGTCAGGACTCGAAGTAATTTATAATGCGATAGACGTTACGGGGTGAGACGTTCCAGAAATCTCCGACGAATTGTACCGCTATGGTCTTTTGATTTTCAAGGCATTCACGGCGATAATGTTCGTAGACGTCTAACCAATTGGCCGTAGTCAATGATATGACACCTTGGGCGACAAGCTCGTCATACAACCCCTCGGCTTTGAGGACTTTTAGTAATTCGTAGCGGTTTCGGGCTTCCATTTGTTGATAGGGCACCCATGATCGGGTGTGCGTAGTTTAGCAGATAAAGGGCAGGTACATAGTTCGCAGTAGTAGCCTTGCACCTCGGTGAGTTCGTCTTTGATAAAAGCGGTAAGTAATCCCTTCTTAGCGTGAGGGCAAGAGGCGCAGTGTACGGCGCGTTTCTTGGCAAGGGCAGTACTACCCTCGTCGGCTTTCATGAAGTTAGCCCAGCCCGTGTATATGTTCTTGATCTTAAGCACGCCCAAAGTTACGATTATAAAATGTTAAAATTTTGTTAAAATTATAAATTATGCTTGCAGAATTAAAACAAGGGCGTATCTTTGACCTATCAAAATAACAAATAAAAATCGCAAAATTATGAACTATATATTATCATATGACATTGAACAAGTTTACACCTCTAAAGGTTATGACGTGAAAATGGATTGCTCAAAATCTTCTGATTATTTGGTTATCACTAACCCAAAAGATAAGTATGGTTTTAAATTCGTAGTTCGCATTTCTGACCATGATGCTATGACAGGGCGCTCCGCTTGTGCCGATATGCAGTTAATTACTTCTGAAATGAATAGGGGTACTTGGAACGGTGAGTTTGAATCCCGTTACGGGTTCGACGGAGACGATGCAGACGACTGCGGCGAGTACTATTACGCTACTGAACAAGAACGCGACGAAGCTGTAAAAGCGGTTATCTTCGCTAAAATGAACGATAAAATTGACTTTTAATCTTTAAGTTATGCAACAACCACAACCACAAAAGCGTGGCCCGAAGCCGAAGGGTCACGTGGTTTTTTACAAGCGGGTTAGTCCCGAGGAGAAGGAGTTACTCGAAAAGTATCTTAGTGAATTAAGAAGCGATCAAAATTAGGTCGCTTTTTTTACGCCTTTACAAAAGCGAAAAACCCGCCGTAACAAGTACAAGCGGGCTTTCCTGACGCAAATTACAAACCTAACTATATGGGACTGCAATATACTAATTATTTCAATACTAAAAAGAACTATCTTCTTTTATTTGCGTAACCCTTTGGGCGGTGGTGATTATCTCTTCCACACCTACAACGGGCGAAGGCATCGCCTCCACGGCACTGACCACTAACTCGACCAAAACGGCGGGGTCTCCGATGCTCGGTGTTACGGCCTGAGTAATAATGCCTCCTCCTGCCATAAACCCAGGAGATGACGACTCGCGCCCTGCAAAGGCGTTATTAAAAGCCATGAAGGCGGCGTAGGCGCCTCGGTTAAGAATGCCTATGCCTTCCCCTCCTTGGGCTTCGCCTAAGTACTGATTACCCACGTATATTGGCACGCCCCCTGCCTCATGTCCAGGACCGACTATTTCAGAAAAGCTCCCTTTCTCAAACTTCACGCCTGCAATTCTAGCGACCTGCGCCGCTCCTGTGGCTACGATAATACCCCCTTGTATTTTGGCGTTTACGGCCAATGGAGCCGTTAACGGATTGGCGGCGTAAAAAGCTGCTAATTGAAAAGCCTTAGTAGCGTTAGTAATGGTGTTAGTGATTACCTCCGCAGCGGCGGCGGCCTTGCCTATGGTAGTTTGCTCGCCGAACAAACCTCGAATGCCCGCGACAATAGCCATTTCCTGACTAAGTTTAAACGCCGCCATATCCTTTTCCACCTCTTTTCTTTTGGCCGCAAATTTCTTCTGTATATCCTCCACGCTTGCGCCCGACTTTTTAGCGGCTTCAATTTCGGCCTGTTCCTCTCGGTTCAAGTCGTCCATTCTTTGCGCGAAATCGTTTTCGGAATTAACGCGATCGGCCTCGAGGCGGTTTTGCAAGTCGATTGCCTCCTTCTCCGCCCGGGCGGCTTCGCGCTCGGCTTCGGCGGCGGCTTTATCCTCCTCGTATTTTCGGTCGATAGCGGCGATTGCGTCGGCGTACTCTTGTGCATTAATGACCCCTGCGGCGTAGCGTTCGGTCTCGAACTTGGCTTGCGCCTCGGCGGTCTTGTTAAGGCGGTCGAGTTCCGAGGCGAGTAACTGCTCGTCGATGAAGCGTTTACCGTCGAGTAGTGTTTGGTTGTTGGCGTTGAACAGGTCAAGCTCGCGCTGTGCATTCTCGACCGCCGCCGTTTGCTGAGCGCGTAATAACTCGAGCTGTGCGTCGTTGCGGTTCTTAAGTAATTGCAGGCGGTCGGCCTCGGTCTTACGAGAGGCGGCGAACTCGGCTTGTGCGATACGCAGTTTGCGGTCGCGCACCTCCTCGGCTAGGCGTAAGTCCTCCTCCAGCGTTCTAGCGCGTACGCCTTGACTTTGGATAAACAGGTCTAACTCGAGTTTGACCTTTTTGGCGGCGTCGTCTAGGGCTTTTTGGCGGGCTTCATCTGCCTTCTTACGAGCGGCCTCGGCCTCGGCTTCCTGCTTTTCGAGTAACGCATTTTGCCTATTAATGTTCTTTTCAATGTTCGTGTAGTACTCATTCTGTAACTCGGTCTCAGCTAGTATCGCCTCTTTAAGCGTGTTGAATAAGGCGTCGGTGTCGTTGGTCTTTCCTTCGACGTACTCTTTGTACCCAAGTCCGCGCTTGCGTAGTTCGGCGGCTTCTGCTTCGGTTAGCTTGGCCTCGTCGATAATTTGCTGCTGTGCTATGCGTAGCGCCTCGTCGGCGTTGGCACGGCGCGCCTCGAAGTCCTTACGCTCGAGCGCCTCGGCTTTTTGAAGGAGCGCTATTCGCTCCTGCTCGGTCTTGGTGCGGTCTTTGGCTAGGATATTAAGACGGTTAATCTCGGCGCGGTTTCGGGCGCTTGCCACTTCCTGCTGCTCGAGCGCGTCCTCGAGGTCTTGCTGTGCCTTTTTAAGTTCGACGGCCTTTTCGGCGGCTGTTGCCATTTCGTCCCCGAGTTCCTTGAAGGCGCCTATGGGGTCAGATAAGAAGTTACCTAATTTAGCCACGGCGTCGCCGACGCTATTAATTCCTGAAATGACTGAGACGATAGTCTGCTGTACGACTTTAATAGCCGCCCCTACACCTGCGAAGGCCTGCTCTACTTTGTCAACTATCGGGGTGAAGGTTCGGAAGTACCCGATTAAAAGGGCTACGGCGGCCACGATTAACGTGATACCTGTGGCGGCTAAGGCAATAGCAAAGAGGCGCGTCGCCGCCGTGGCGATGTTGGTAGCCGTGGTAAGGCCTTTCTGTCCTTCGGCCATTTTCTTAGTAGCGTCTGCCGATCCTGAAATACTGACCCCTGCGTCGTCGGCGCCTTTGGCCACGCCTGTAAACATGCCACCTATGCCTTTAAGCTGTGTGCCGAAGTAGTCGAGCACGCCTGAGAACGGCGCGAACAGACCTTGCACAAACTCTAGGTCGATACCCATTTTCTGAATGCCTTGACCAAAAAGCCCTGTTTGAGTGAGGGCGTCAACGATAGCGGTCTTATAGTCTCCGATGCCTATCTTTTGTTGCTCATAGGCGGAGACGTTGTCCTTTATGAATTTGTTGTTTTCGTTTAATTTTTGATTAATAAGCGCCGCCGCCTCTGCGCCTTCCTTAGTCGAGAGGTTCAATTCGTTGCGGACTTTCAATAACTCCGAGTTATTCTTACGGGCGTCTGAAATGCTTTTAATGTCTTTACCCACCGCCACGGCTAACTGATCATTGACCTTGGCGAGTTTACCTGTCGAGTCCGTCAGAGTAGCGATGACGTTACGTTGTGCCGTGTACTCCGCATTAAGCGTTTTGATTTGGGCGTCCTGCTTGATGTAGGCCTCCGTAACGGCGCCTGTCTCGTCCTTAAGCGAAGGCAGTGATGCCTTTAACTCGTCGATTTTCTTCTTAGTCTCGGTCGCGGACTTCACTAAGGCGGCGCTGTCAATGTCTAACTGCGCTATGACTATTTTCTGCTGTTCTGCCATGGCCTTACTCGGTTACGGTTAGAATTATGGTATTACTCTCTATGGTTTGGGTTCGGTCGTTGTTGACGTAAATTAACGCCTTTATATTGACTTCACCTACGGCGCTCGGTGTAAAGGTGCGTTTGTTGTCAAACACCCTTACGCCGTTTATGCGGATCTCGTAGTTATCGGCGCGGTACGTGCCTTGCAGGTACGCCGTAGCGGACGCCCCTAAGGGTATCGTTAACGCCGTTCGGCCAAGGCCGAAGGATAGGACAGGCTTTTTAAATTTAGCATTTAAAATCATTCTATGTCGCGCGGTGCCGAGGTCACGGCGTTAATGGTTAGACGAATCTTAGTAGGGGCGAAGGCACTAATGGTTATCGACTTCGGCGTGCCTTCCGTGCCTTCCGTTCGGGCGTAAGTGCCGACCTCAAACCACGTACCCCCGAAGCCTCCGAAGGCCTCGACCTTAAGGTTGTAATTCGCTCCTGTCGGTATGCCTGTGTAGTCGTACTCGATAGCCACAAGGCGCACGCCTGGGAGTAGACCTGTCGGGTCTTCGCCTTGGTCGGTCGCACTTGTTACGACTAATGTCGTTGGCCACGCAGGGGCGGTGTAGCACGAGCCGTCGAGGGTCAGGATGTCGGACAAAGCAGAGGCGATGTATACGAGCGCTCCTGCGTTTACGATTTCAACGATGAAGCGGTACCCGAACAGGTTCGCGGGTAAGGCTGTGGCGGGGAATGTTACGACGCCTGCGCTGTAAGTAGCTACTATTCCAGGTACAGGAATAATTTCGTTAAACACGACCGCCCCTGCCGTTACACTGAACTCGCCCGCAAACACGCGGACGTTGACCGCGAACGTACCCGGGTAGTCCGTTTGGATTGGCAGGCTAATGGTGCAGGCGTCTATCGTAGGCGTGCCCGGTACTACGGAGTAGTCCGGTATAGGGTTATCTGCAGGAGCCGTGAAGTAGTCAACGGCGATAAGGTCTACCTTGGTCGCCTTGCCTTGGGTAAAGGCGTTAATCTTATTGACGATATAGTATAGGCCTGTCTGTCGTAAAAAGACAAGTCTTGAAAAGTCAAAATTAAAAATGTCCGACGCCTTAAGCCAAAAGTCTACGGTCTGCACGCGCGCCTTATTCACGAGCGCTAAAAGCGGCCTTTGCCAGTCGTCAATGACTTCGTTGTAGGCAAGGCGGTAGAAGGTCGCTAAAGGGTACCCTGTCGTTATTGTGCGGGAGTCAGCTAACACGTCCGACCCTATCGTAATAGGGGCTGTCTTAAAGTCTTGGCGCATGACGTAGTACCTCCCCTTAAGGTCTTTGTATGTCACCGTGCCGTCGTCCTTCACCTCTCGGTCGTACATCTTATAAACAAGGTTAGTACCGATGAAGGTCTCGAGTGTGTTAGACTCGGGCGCGTAAAATACCGACTGATGCAGTGTAGCGGTCTCGGGCAGGTTCTCGTTTGATATGCGCATCTCCCCGTCGAATAACTTGTCTCTGTCGTCGTTATGTCGGTACTTGAAGGCGTTTGATCGGGCGTAATTCCCAAAGGTGTATTTTCGAGGCCCAATACTCACGACCTTGTCGGAGAGATCGTATACGTTTGGGTTCTGTAAGATCTCCTCGATAGTGAGAAACGCTATCGAGTCCGTGTACTTGCCTTTAAAAGGCGTCAATCCGAAGTCGACCATTATCTCACGCACAAAGTCTGTCACGCGAAAGTCGGCGAAGGCTTGGGTAAAGTTAATCGTAAATCCTGTAACCTTTGAGAAGGTCGTAGTAGTCGAGCCGATAATGGTCGTACCTTCCCCGCCGATTATCGGCGTGTCCTGCGTCGGGTGCGCTAGTTGAAGTACGAAGCGGTCGCCTAGGTCGAATAAGTAGTCTTGGAACGCCCCTCCTGCTAGTGAAATGAAAAGCACGTCCTTGACCTGCCCGAGGCTGTCCCAAACGGTAAGGCGAAGGCGTGAGGTAAACAGACTACCGCCGAAGGACAATACCTCGAAGACGGCGTCGGTGAACTCGAAGCGGTAAAGCCCTGCGTCGGCGATACCGCCGAACTGCGAGTAGTACGCGGGGTCGAAGTCGGCAGGGGCGAAAAACTCGATCGTAGTTGTGTTTATAATCGTCGAGGGCGGTATTGTGCTGCTAGTCACTTGAAGGAAACTAGCACGCTCGGCGACTTCCTCGAGTGTAGGGGCTTCGCCTGTTACGGGATTAGGGTAGGTTACGAAATGGTTTAAAAAGCGCTCGTGCGTGAACACCGCCCCTGAGTAGGTGAATCCGAAAAACTCCATGACTTTATCCCACAGCCATGACGTGCGAACGCACGGCACAATATAGTCGATGTTGATGACCGAGGCGTCCGTCAATAACTTGCCGTTGTAGTTGGCTAGGATGTACAAGTACGGACTAGCGGGGTCACTCCATGACGCCGTAACGGTGTCGAGGTTTTTAGAATGATTCAAAACGGCGATACCTACCTCGGAGAGGTACTTATTTTCAATCGCTTTGAAAAAGTCGATACTGCCGTCTCTCAGTACTACGCTATATTCCTTTTCGCCGTCCTCGGTTATCTGCGCCCAGCCCTTGTATATCATGTGGTGACCTGTGCTGAGGTCGATTAAGTCGCAAGTGTTCTTTTGGTAGGCGAGAGAGGAGGCGTTACCAGGTGCGCCCAAAAAGCCGAACGCCTTAACGGCCTGTGCGGTCCTAGGTATTTTGACCGTATAGGTGAAATTCGAGTCCCTACGCGAAGGGTTCGCGATGTCGTTGACCTGCTTAGTTTGCGCGATGTTCGTCGTCGCACTAAGCGGTATTTCGATGCCGTTTATGTAAAGGCGGTAACTCACAGCGTTTGAGTATAATAGTCGGGTAGTTCTACCTCAAGGTTAATTTCGTTCGGTCTATTTTTAGAGGACTTGGTCGTCTGTCTAGTCGTGGCCAGGCGTACCTCGACCCAGTCACTTGTAGACGCTCTAGCAAAAGGCGCCCCTGTGAATAAATAGATTTTAGGCGAGGTTAGTATATCGCGTAAAAGGTTAAACTCGTCATCGTTTAAAAGCCCTGAAGCCACTTGTAAGCGCTCCGAAGCGGTCAAGCCTATTTGAGTCGTAGGGGCGAAGGTGTCGGCGAGGTTGTCGCCGTTAGTGTCAATTTCGCCAATGTTGCGTAGGGTCAATGCCGTAGCTTCATACGGCGGGAATTTCCAATAAGACCAACCGCCGTAACGGTTCATGAACTTGAAGTAAGGCCCTTGTTTGCAGTCGCTACTTTTGTCGAGTTGCAAGTAGTACACCTCGGAGTTAGACGCCTCCCAACTGATGAGGTTCACTCCCTCAGCTAGAGGCAGTTTGTCATCGATAATGGCGTCGGTTTGGCCGTCGCAAAAAAATAGGCGCGTATGTTTGGCTTTGAGGCGGAAGGAGTAACTCAGGCCGTTGGTAGTGTTCGTTAGCGGAATGACCCCAAGGCTTACGCCGTCGTACTGCGGTTCGGTGAACGACAAGTCGAACGGGTAGCCTTCCCAATACCGGGCAAAGTGTTTATTATTGGTCGAGGTCGTAAGAGGCAGTAGTATCGCTGGGCCTTCGGCGATCCGCTCATTGCGCTTGTACGTGCGTAGCTGTTCTACGCCTGCCAAAAGATAAATCGTGCGTTCGGCGCTCTCGCTCGTGTCGTTGTCAAGTAGAATAGATATGCTTAACTCTACCTGATAAAGCGACTCGCCTGTGTAGGTGTACGAGCTGTCGGTCGAGTCTATCGAAGGGCTTACCGTATCGCGCCACCCGTTAGTAACGACTAAGGCGGAGAAGTACTCGAGGAAGTTAAAATAAAAGCCTCCCGAAGGCGAAGGGTAGATAGTCTCTACCTGCGAGCCTATGGCCACGTCCGCCTTTAACGGCAAAACCCCCGACGTGTCGGAGGTGAAGCGTATAACGTTGTTGTTAAATGCCATAATATTGGCAGTCTGCGAAATGTCGGTCTGAAATACTACGGCCACGGCTCTACGATTTTAGATAGCTGATAATGTCGGTTCGGTATTGCGTTAAGGCTGTCGCCCCTACTTTGTCAATAATGGCCTGAATACGCTCAGGCGTTACTACGGAACTGATAAGCTCGACGCCTCCATACCGCGCCCTGTCGTAGCCGTCGCGGGCTATCTTACGGGCGATTAAAAAGGCGAGACTCGAAAGTCCTATCTCTCCAATAGCTTGGTTAAAGACGCCTTTGTCGATAATCCACTGCTTAATGGATTCGCGCCCTTCAAGCGATACAGGCCCAGGGCGTCGCCCTGCCTCGAGCTGTTGGGCGTAGGGAAGCCCTAATAGTTGCCCCTGCTCAGGAGATACGACCGTCTCGAGGGCTTCGGCGAAGCGCCCTGAGGCGCGCATGCCTTTGGCCTCGTAGGCCTTTATAAGGTCGAGCCGTAAAGCCTCAAACTCCGAGGTTAGTATAGCTTCGTACATCGTCCCAGAATTTAGATTCTTTGCGGATCCAAAAGAGTAGGTACCTCTTTGGCTCGCCTTCGGCGTCATCGACGTATACGAACGCCACGCCGTCGACTTCGTTTAACATAGTCTCCTCGTAGACAACACGCCCTAAGGCGGCCTCGTCACTTGGTAGTCCTTCCTTTACAAGCTCGTCCTTGATTTTCGCTAAGAGTATCGAGGCTACGTCCTCGCGTGCCCCGCGCTTAACGATGTTCAAGGCGGTGTTAAATAGTTTGCCCTTCTCCTCTCTGCTGAGGCTTTCAAGTTTGGCTAATTTAGCGTCGGTCATAGTCTTTGGATTTTAATTTGATAAGTAATAAGCACTCCGTCGCGATTCTCGTCAAACAGGTTAACGGCGTCGATGCACTCCCACAATTCCACGTCTACCGTGTCACTGCATCGGCTAATTGCATTATAAAGCGTTGCCGCATGTTGCATTAGGGGTTCAATGTAGTTGGTGAATTTCGATCGCGTGTCTGGGTTGCCTACCTCGTTGAAGTACGGCATATCGAACTCGGACTTAAGCATAAGGAATAAAGAGCCTTTGACGGTCACGCTTTCGTAGGTCGTGCGGTTCGTGTTCGGGTTAAAGCGGCGGCGAGGAGGCTCGGTTAAAAGGTGCACGATGTCCTCCTGCACGTCGCTAGACTCGAGTAAGTTCAAGTTTGAGCGGCGCCCGTAGCTGAACACCCAGTTATTGGCGTCGGCGTGGTTTTTTAAAATCCTAACGATGTCCTGCATGCGATTGCTTTATTCTTTGATACTCTCTACTAACCTCGGCGCGTTCCTTGTGGATTGCCAAAAGGGTCAGTACTTCCTGATAAGGTCGCGTCTCCAAGTCAAACGGCCAAACGCCGTATATCTCGCCTAACTGCACTAGGGGCATGATTGGGCCAAACCTGTTAAGTTTAGCGCCTCCTGCGGCCTCCCATAGCGCGGCGTCGGTGTCAATGGACTGCAAAAGAGCTGCTTCCTTGTTTTGCAAATTAACAAAATAATTCAATACGAAGTTTTGTGCGGCGAAAAATTCTGAAACCTTCGCCGTATAAAACGCCTCAGGGTCAATGCCGAAGGCTAGGCAGTACAGGCGCTCGAGGTCTTCGGCGGTCTTGCCTTTTTGAATCAATCGAAGGCACCGCTTAACCGTGCCGTAGGTTATGGCTTGGGCGTTTATGCTTTGGCCTGCTAAGGCGTTCGCAGGATTAAGGTGTTTAAGCACACCTTCGTACTGCACCCGCTTAATCTCAGGCAGGGATAGGTAGTCTTTTACGCTTATGTCTATCATACCCGTATACGCGTTTGAGTTTTAGGCTTGGATAAGGCGAAGTAGTAGCGCATGGCGATACTATCCCAGTCATCAGGCGAACGCCCTATACGGGCTTTGATGTCGTCTTTGGAGACTACGTCTATCTTACCGTCAGGGTCTAACGTCTTAAGGCGCACCTGTTCCATTTCACCGCTGACTAGGTCTTTGATTTGGGCGTCGTTGCAAATTTCACCCGCTTCGCGCGCCATTATCTTAGCGGCCATTTTGCAGTAACATTGTGCTTTGAGGTTGCGGTAGTTCTCGCCGCCTAAGGCGCTTGAGTTATTGACAAAGCCTTTGCATTTAAGAAAGTCGACCACCCCGCCGCCTACGCCGTCCTCGTCCGCTACGATGTTCGTAAGGGGTATGGCGTGTTTACCTCGTAGCTGTTTGGCCTTGGCTACAACCTCGTCGAGTTTCGATGTGGCGATTTCGTGCCTCTCTTTACATAACCACCCGTACCAAATGCGGAAAATAGTTTTGTCCTTACCGAGGCGTGCCACGTCAATAGTCATGTATCGGTCGGTGCCTTTGGTGACGTGCCCAGGGTCGAAGTAATCGCCTATGGCGTCATGGTCAATAAGTACCGTAGGGTCGTCGTCGTACTCCCAATTCCCGTAATAAAGCCTTTGACGGCTGTTATCGTCGAGGCTTAAAAGGGCTTCGATGTACGACTTCGGCAAATAGGGGTTGTCCGTGGGTAAAGCGGCGATAAAGGCCTTCCCCTTAGGTAGGTTGCCGTCTCGGTGAGGTTTAAAGAAGTTTTTATAAACCCAATTTTTGGCGGGGTTGCACGTGCCTAATAGCTTCGGCGTAAGCCCTTGCGCCTCGTGGCCTTTTGAGCATAACCACCGCACGGGTCGTGCCGTTACGGGATCGCGTTCAATGATTTTCTTTTTGTGAGTACATCCGCAGTACTCGCAGTACTTGTCGAGGCGGTATCGCATACGAGACTTCAAGACCTGCCATGCCTTGACGTTCACCTGCACGCACTCGTCGATAAATCCGCCGCATATTTCAAGAGACCCCAACGAGTCGAACTCAGGATCTTGCGGGTAGAGGAATAAGTCTTTGAGAATTATTTCGGAGCCATTATAGCACGTAATGACATTCTTTTGCTGGTTATGTTTGAAAAAAGGCGCTAAGCCTGTGTCGGCTAAAAAGTCCGTCCACGTGCGTAAGGTTGTCTCCTCGAGGCGCTTTAATTTAGAGCGCCCCATAACCCAGCGAGATTTTGGGTATTTCAGGCAACACTCCGCTAGCCACGCACAGCCAAGCAAACTCTTACCCGGGCCTGCCGCACCGCCGTAAACTATCTCGCTTGTGACTTTGTCTTTGAGGTAGTATACCGCTATTTGCTGTTTAGGAAATAGTTTCATAGGCTTTTAATCTAACAGGCCGTCAGGGTCTTCGAGAGCTTCCTCATCCTCGACATCCTCGAAGTCGATGTAATATTCGCCTTCCTCCTCTACGGCACTAAAGTTTGTCTCAGGTTCCGGTACCGGTAGTCCTGTGTTAGGGTCGATACCGCCGCCGAGGTTAAGTACCACCATGGATATGCCGCCGTTAGGGTTCACAAATTCGCGGTTTAGTCCTAGATCAGGCGCTACTATCGCCGCCTGGAAAAAGCCGACGTAGGCGCCTGTCATCTTGTTATCGCGAATTATTGAATCTATACGGCGTATGACGGGCTGGAACTCGTCGTAGCGGCTTAGCTTGTTATACTTGTAGTGGTCGAGTGAGGCCGAGATTTTACGCTCATACAGGTAGTTATCGAAGCCCTCCCACGTGTAGGGGCGTCGGTACTCCATTTCGACTTCCACAGCTTCCTTGCCGACGTACTGCTTTTTCGTCCACGGCGTCTTATCCACCCATTCGCAATAGTCGCGAAAATGGTTCATGAGCTCCTCGGGGCTTTTAAACGACCGCGGGTGTCCTTTTTTGCGAACGACGGTAATAGGGGCTTTTTTAGCCATTTTAATCTAATCTTTGGGGTTCTACCTTCCACAAACGGCGAACGAGCCACCACAAGCCAAAAAGAAGGCTTCCGAGAAGTGCAGCCTTGCACGCCGTTACGGCGGAATCGATAAGAGTCTCTTGTAGCTCGGTGAAGCGGCGCACCATGAAGGCAAACCACGCCAGTACGATAAGCGCCGTTAAGCGGCTCAGGATTAATCGGGGTTTGATTTTTGGCAATAGGTACTTACGCTCCCACAAGGCACGCTCTAATGCTATCTGTCGAAGCCTGTCGAGGTACGTCTCGTAGTAGGTTGCCAGGGTATCCCGCTCCTCCTCGGTGAGGTGATCGGAATTAAGCGCCGCTAGCATCGTCGATGTAGCGCTTAAAAGGCTCGAGGCGGTTTTAGGGTCGTCCCGCAGAATCTCCTCGATCGTGTCGTAGTGTTTGAAGTTTGTCATTTTTCAGAGTTTTACCTTGCAAGTTTACGAACAAAGGCGCATATTTGCAAAAGAAATCGTCATTTTCTGAGTGTTTAGCCTCGTCGTAGCCCGTCTACGGCGGGGCTTTTTGCTTTCAAGCGCGCGCAGGCGCGAGCCGTAAGTCTTTATCGCCATATAGCGATATAGCAATACTACTATATTGCCATATAGCGATATAGATTTTAGGCTGTAAGGTGCTTAAAGTCAAGGCGTTAAACCTTTCAATTTATTAAAATCAATTTCGCTTTTATACGCCTCATAAGCTAATTCGTAACTATCAAAACTTCGCCGCGAAACGCTCAAACCTTCCTTGCTTGCGATCCTGTAACGCCACGCTTTCGCCTTTTTGCAAAAGAAAACCGTGGAGTAGTCACGCCTTGGTCGGCCTTTAGCTTTAGGCGCTTGTGCGGGCTTTTCGGCTTTGCGCTCTGGGAAGTGCTTACGGTAAAGCGCCTCTAGGCTGAAACGGCGTGTACCACCCTCTTTGCTCAGTGAGACGTAGGCGCCTGATTCAAGTTCTAGAGGTTTGATTAACTTACCTCGTTTCAAGCCGACAACCTCCCTCGCCGAACTGATGCGGTACAACCCCTCGTAACCGTCGATGTCAATCCATGCCATGATCAAAAAATTTTAAGTCAGGAACAAAGGAACAACTACTCACGCGCGCGTATATAGGCCCGTAGGTTACGTTATTCCCTTTTTATATCATATATTATTTAGTGTTATATTTTACTTTTATTTATATTTTATTGTTTATATTGTTTACTTATGTATAAATAGTAGTAAAATAAGGGCTTCCGAAGAAACTATACCTTTGTTTATTTTTGTTTATACCCTTTTTATTGTTTACACCTTACCTCGTAAAACGCTGATTTTCAAAGGTTTTTATTTTTGCCTATTTTTACGCCTCCGACACCATTTTTAACTTAACTACTAAAAAACCGCTCACTTAATCACGTATGGACTCGGAGAGCGGTCTAAAAATGTTAGTGAAATGTTTGTTTACGTGTTTACCTCGGCCTCCAACCGTCCACTGATAAGACCTTCGTACTCGTCCAAGCTTATCCTTTTTAAACCTGTTTCAGGCTCTATAAAGAAGCCCGCAGGAAGGCTCACCGAGACGAGTAACGTAGCCCCTTTTCGGCTTGCTTCGACCTTACCAGTGAAGCCGCTAGGCACGGCGTCGGCGTAAGGGTAAATCGCCTTGAACACCTCTAGGCGGGTGCCTCGGTATGCCTGCTCGTAGCGGTGCAGGGTCTCCGTGTCCGCTAAGGCGCGGACTATGGCGTAGCGTGTGTATCTCATAAAATTAGGCGTTATATGTTTACATTTCAATCTCGAGGCCTGTGCATATCATGTAGACCTCTCGAGCTATCTCGATGTCGTATACAGCGTCATGCAGTCGGGACTCGTCTAGCTCGATGCCGAGGGTGCGCGCTACGGTCAGGAGCTTGAAGTTCTCCATACCGGCACGCCTTTTCATTAAGTACCAAGAGGCAAACGAGATAATATCGAGGCTCCCTTTGTGGAAGTAGCTCATAAGGTATTTGTCGCCTATTTGTTTAAACCACGCCTCGAGGAAGGGATCGTCGAAGCCCGCAATGTTATAACCGGCCCGGTACATTTTATCGGCTGGGTTGTAGCGGTCGATGTATTTTAAGATAATTGACATTAACCGCGTGTACGCCTCTTGCATAGGAGGGTAGGCGCGCACCTGCTCCTCGGTAACGCCTGCAACGGCAAGCGCCTCAGGCTCGATAATGGCCTTAGGGTGTGGCTGGGTGCGAATGTCGAAGCGTTCCACTACCACGCCGTCGACCTCGATAAGCCCCGCGATTTGATGTATCGAGTGTTTGCGCGGGTCGGTGCCTGTCGTCTCCAGGTCGTAAAAGAATATAATCTGCTGTCCTTGCATAGTTGGGTAGTATTGTTGCCTGTCAGTGTAGGCGGTTAGGTATTTGTTTAAGTAATGGATCGCCTCAGGTGAGAGGCGGTCAATGTCGGGAAAGTACGTATCGAGGCGCACAAGCGCCGTACCTCGCTCGTCGTATACGACGCCTTGGCGGCGTAGGTACTTCTTATCTCGGTCAAGCCTCATCATCGCTCTGATAGATTAATACGACCTCCAGGCCGTCGTTAAAATGGCGCATGATGTCCGAGAGGCACACAAGCTCGTCTCCTCTCGCATACGCCTTGGCCAAGCGCCGCTCCTTAGTCAGTCCTAGAGGAGCGTAGAAGGCACGGCGCGAAGGGATGTAGGCAGTGAACATAGTCTTAGGTGTTTCGGGATTTAGGGCCTGATGGAGTTCCGTCGTTTCTAAATTCAGGAGGGTATACAGGCCCCTCCCGTAATGCGTCAAAGACACTCTTAGGAGCCTCTCGTAAGGAGTCTCTATCAAACGCAGTCTTAGCGTCTACGGGCGAATTATGAGCCTCTTTATTCTTAGTACGAAGTTCATCGATAAGCTCTTTGAACACGTCTTTAAGTTCGCCGAGTAAGGCCTCGGCCTGTTTCAGGCGGTGGTCTTTGGCTTCGAGTTTTTTAGTTGAGGTTCTTAATTCCCCCTCAGCTTGTTCTTTTCGAGCTTTTAATTGGGCGTACTTTTCGTCGGTGTACACCTTGACGATGATACTTACAATGGTCGTAATTACCCCGAGGCCAAGGCCTGCGATAAAGGCCGTAGCGATTGATGTTTGCATAGTTTCCATATAAATAGGTTTTAAAAGGTTACACAGGATTGTTAGCTTCGTGAATTTCGGCTATCATTTTAATATACCGACCGTACTCGGCTATTTGCTTAGAGCTGTACTCATGGCACTCCCCTATCGTCTCGAAGCCTTCTAGCCACTCCTGCACACTACGCCTCTCGCAGCCAATGTCGATGCGGTCTTCACCCCAGTAGCTTATTTGGTATTCCGACCCAACTATATTAATGCATAGCGCTTTTACGTTCGCGCCGATGCTTGCGCCGTCGCCGATGCTTGCGCCGTCGCCGATGCTTGCGCCGTAGCCGATGCGTGCGCCGTAGCCGATGCGTGCGCGTGCGCCGATAGTAATGCCTAGTTTGTCGAACTCCTCTTTTGCACTCAAAGGCGTTAGTTGCCATTCGCAGGCGTCATGGTTCCATAGGTAAACTGCATTCTTCATATAAGTAAGGTTTTAAAATTACGTTGCTAAATTACGGAATCCCGTAATATCTACCAAATAAAAATGCAAAAATTTTGCATTTATTTTCAAGAGGTATAGTAAAGTCGGTGTTTGTCTATTTTCGCCTTAACGGCATCCATGAGGTGGTTTTGCCCCTCCTGCTTACGATCTAAAGCACTAATGACGCTCTCATCCTCCGTGTCTGTACATACAAGCCTATTGACGATGACACGGCCTGCCTGCTGTCCTTGGCGGTGCAGGCGGGCGTTAAACTGCTCGTACAACTCGAGGCTCCACGAATTGCCGTACCAAACGATAATGTTACCTCCGCCTTGAAGGTTAAGACCGTGTCCGCCACTAGCGGGGTGCATGAGCAAGACGTTAATCTCGCCTGCGTTCCAAGCGGCTATATCGTCGTTCGACTTAAGCTCCCGAGGCTTGTACGCCCTAAGCCTTCGCATAATGCGGTCGCGCTCATGCTGGTACGCCCAAGCTACGAGGACGGGCGCGCCGTTGGCCACGCTGACAATCTCCTCCAAGGCCTCGAGTTTGACCTCGTGAATCTTGTGTACGTTACGCTCCTCGTCGTACACGGCGCCCCCTGCGAATTGCAGTAACTTGTTGGTAAGCGCTGAGGCCGAGGCTACGCTTATCTCCTCCCCTGACTCGATAAGCTCGATAATCATGTTACGCTCGAAGTCGTCGTAGGCCTTGCGCACTTTAGGCGGTAGGTCGAGTCGCACGTCATTAATGATGAGATCGGGCATGGTGATGTAGTCCTCTGCTTTCATCGACACGACGATGTCGCCGATAACCTCGTAAATGTGATCGCGCTCGAAGTCTTTGACCTTGTACTCCGTGAACTGCCCTTTACGTATGTGAGTGAAGTACCTCTCACGATAAGCGCCTAAGGTCTTACCAAGGCGCTCGCCTCTGTCGAGTAGGTAGACCTGAGCCCATAAGTCTAAAAGAGAGTTAGGCGAAGGCGTACCGGTGAGGCCTACGACCCGTTTAAAGCATGGTTGCACTTTTCGCAAAGCTGTGAAGCGGTTGGAGGCGTGGTTCTTAAACGAGCTCAGCTCGTCAATGATAAGCATGTCAAACGGCGAATAGTTGTAGTTCCATAAGCCGAAAAGCCAAGCCACGTTATCGCGCGAAATCGTGTAAAGGTCGGCGTCGACTTTGAGGGCGGCAAGGCGCTGCTTCTCGGTGCCTGTAATGACCGAGACGCGTAAATGCTTAAGGTGTTCCCACTTAGCCACCTCGAACGCCCAAACCTGCTCGGCTACCCTCTTAGGGGCGATAATAAGGGCTTTGCCTACGGCCATGTCGTCGAATTTCAAGTCGTTAAAAGCCGTCAACGTAGTGACGGTCTTACCCAGCCCCATTTGCATGAAAAGCCCCGCGTGGGTGTTTAGGCGTATATGTTCGCGCATTGCCTGTTGGTAGGCGTGTAAGTCTTTGTCGGTCATTTTCTAGTGTTGTAAAAGAGTTAAGAGCATTTTGTATAAACCTCGCAGGACTCCTCGTATATGTCGGCGTCGTCTATCACTACTACCTCCCCTATCGATTTAGCTTCGTCTAGTAACTCCTGTACTCGTAAACCTTCGCGAAAGAATACCACTTTGTCGGGAGGAGTTCGCCCTTCTTTGAGCATTTTTGCGAGTCGATGCTCGGGCACGTAATCGCCATATACTAGCTCAAGGCCTTTGAAAAGTTCGAAAAGCGTTTCGTCATCTTGTGCTAAACGGAGTAGCTTTTTTTTGCTTTTCTTCCAGCAAGTGGCGCAGTTGCCTTCGTAGCCTTTAAGTTTTAAACGGAACGGCATCGAAGCCCAAAAAGTGTTAATCATAGGCTTTGTAATCCCCATTTCTACCAAAGGGTAATATAATCCTAATTTCGCATGTTTAGGGTTGACGCGGTCAAACTCATCGGCGCGTATACCTATACACGTTACATAGGGAGAGTCACCTACAATTTGCTTAACTACTTTTGTTATCGGCCTCTCTTTTAATTCTCTAGTGCAATGAGGCGCACCTGAATTAGGTATACCGTGCTTTGCGACCATATCCCAAAAAGCGGAGCCGTCAACCCTTAGATCGCGAACATCGTCTATAATTATAGGCTTCACGCCTTTACCCCTTTGAGGTATCGTTTCAGCTTCTACAAGAATTATTTTCCTACCGTGGCGGAGGCGTATGTACTCGTCTAAAGCCCCTATAAAGTCCAAAGTCTCCTGTCTTTCGGCAGTCGTATTAGCGAAAATAGGTATTATCTCGCCCGTATAGTTGTTTTGTTCGGCAAACTCTAGGAGTTGTAAAAGGAGATAAGCCGAAGTCTCCCCCCCTGAGGTGCTTGCTATAATGTACGGTATGTCAAAAGGAAAATTTTTCATTAACTTAATAATTGTATAAACTCTAGGAAGTCTCTTACACCTTGTTTAGTGTCGATGACCCAAACACCGAAGCCTAAGCCTCGAAGTCGTTCGTGGCATTTCAGTTGTATAGGGGTAGGCTTTTTGCCTTCGCTTTTAAGTTCGGCGAAGTACACGCGCCCTCTCGGCATAAGCACCGCCCTGTCCGGGAAGCCTGCAAAGAAGCCCGCGGGTATCTTAATCGCCCAACCGCCTAAGGCCTTGACCTGCGCCACTAAGTAAGCCTCGGTCGCTTTTTCGGACTCCATTTTAAAAACAATAATACCCTTTGAAATGCCGTCCTTCGCCGTCGTAGATAGTAAGGCGGTTGCGGTAGCTGTGTGCCGTCTCCACGATGTTACCGTCGATGTCGTAACCTCGTTCGCCTCCTAAGGGCATGATGTCGTAGGCGACTACGAGAGCCCCTGAGGGGTAGCGCCCTGCGATGCCTCGGCGCACTTCCACAGCCTTGAAGCCGTTATAACGCGCCTCGACGATGCGTAGGGCTTCGGCGTTAGGGTCGTCGCCTAAAGGCAACGAAGCGGCCTGCTGGGTTACGAGTTCGATACCGACCGAAGCGGCGCATTTAAGAAGGTCGGAGAAGCGAGGCTCGGCGCCTCTGTCCCAGTCATAGATAGTGGATTGAGGGATGCCGCTCATACGTGCAAGGCGGCTAATGCCCCCTGCCGTGTCGATGCACGTGTGTAGTAGTTCTGATGCTGTCATAGTCTTGGTGTTTTTAATTACGTCGCTAAATTACGGGATTCCGTAATACTATGCAAATTTTTTGTATTTTAATTTTTATCGAAAAATAAGTGCTTTTGTTCGTAACCTTGGTGGTATTCGTCACCCAACACCTTTTTTTTATCAAGCGCCTGCTATGCGCACGTAGTACTTCTGTTTACCGTAGTTCTTAAAGTTACGCGTGGAATTGGCGGGCGCCCAGTCACCGAGACTGCGCATAATGTCGTTAAGGTCTCGAGTGTTGTAGCGCGACATGTCCTCCTTACTCTTGCCGAGGCACTCCACCCACAGCTCGGCGATACACACGTGCATACGCCGTGTACCCGCCTTGCCTTGGTTGGTCTCGTCCGCTAACCACATTTGGCGTTCGAAACTACCGAGGTCGTCCCAATTGTCAGGTAAAAGGGTGTCGAGGTACTGCTCGATGAGTCCGCGGCGCTCGTCCGCCACAGTATGCACCTCTCGTGTGCTTACGGCTATCTCCGAAGCCTCAGGGCTTAGGTAAAGCGCTTCGCCGTTCTCGTACATCTCTTTGGCCTCCGCCCACACCTGGGCCACCTGCTCGGGAGTGAAGTCAACAGGCACGCTCTTAGTTATACGTGTCTCGTCAACTTCGATAGGCATGAAGCGGCGGTTGCCTGACGGATCCATGAGGAAGTCGGGGACGTTGGTAGTCCCGATGAAAATACACTGCCTTGGAAAGGTCTCGGCTGTGCGGGCGTAGGCGGGTCTGAACGTGTCCTCGCGTTTGGATATGAAGTGCTTAATGCTCTCGGCGTCGGCCTTACGAAGTGCCGCTAGTTCGGCTATCTCGATAATCCATGCGCCCTGTATCTGCTCTAGGGCATCCTTACCGTGGACGGTTAGAAAGGTATCGGAGAACCACCCCGCACTAAGGCGGTCGATAAACATCGACTTGTACTTGCCCTCGCGGCGACTTATAAGCGTTAGCACAAGGTCGAACTTGCAACCCGGATTATAAATGCGGGCGACTCCGCCACACAGCGTTTTACGTATAGCCTCTCTAGTGTAAATGTTATCGGCGGCACCGAAGTAGTCAATAAGTAGGGTCTCTACACGTGGTACGCCGTCCCATACCGTCGCCTCGAGGTAATCTTTAATTGGGTGAAAGGTGTTACGCTCGAACTCGAGGGCGAGGCTGTCCTCGACTTTAGTCGCCGCCGAAATACCGTAAACCGTCTCTATGTAATTACGTACACCCGAGTAGTCTACATTCTTAATGGGCTCAGGCTTCGCAACGCGTCGCCATGGAAGTGTACGGCACACGTAGCGCTTGCCGTTGAATTCGTTTATTTTAAAGGCGCCTTTTAAGCGGGCGTCATTAGATATGATTAGGTTAATGTTCGTCGATGACGATAGATAAGTGCCTCGGCGATCGGCTTCGAGCTCCTTCATCCAGTCTAGGTCGGGCTCTACTTCCGCCTCGTGCGCCTCAGTCTCGCAGGCGTCCTCTACTTCCAGAGGGTCAATAGGCCCAATCTCGGGCGTGTCTTCGGCGAAGTCGTAGGCGACCACTTGCATCTTTTCGCGGGCTAGTTGCATTTTAACCTCGTCGTCCTCTCGCGCGAAAATCTCCATGGCCTCGAACGAGCGGGCTTTCGTAATAGGCCCCGTGTAGTCGTCGGAGTCGAGGTGTCCGAACTTGTGAAGGCGGACCATGTCGAAGGCGTTCACGAGCTTGCCTGAGCATGGGTCTGTGCCGTGGTGGGAATAGGCGAACTTGTCGTCGTAAATGACGACCCCCGCGCTTGTCGAGCCGTGTACGTAAGTATATCGGCCTTCGCCCGCCTCGGTGTATACATCGCTTAAAAAGGCTTGTATCGCCGCCTCTATCGGATAGGTGCGACAAAACACACCTACGATGCCTCTTTTCATCTCTGGGTCTTCCTGCTTCGAGGCAAGACCTGTAAGCTCCTGTCGATGCCTCTCCGCCGTTGGCCATTGGCTTATGTCGCGCCAGTCGGCGTAACGGGCTAAGACCTCGTCGGCGTCAAGCCAAAGGCCGTCCTGCACCTCCATGTAGTACTCGACGTCTCGAGGCGTCGAAGGCCAATACATAAGGCGGTGTGGTTGGAACGTGGTATTATCGAAAAGGTCTATGCCTAGGTCACCTGCTATGGCTCGCGCCACAGCTTGGTATTCGTCAGCGTTCAGTTCTCTCGAGACGGGGATTATAAGGCGTAGGCGCGGGTCAGAGGCTTGGTGCTTGTGCGTGGCGTGCAGTACTGCTGCGCACCCGTACATTAGTTGGAAATCCTGCCAAAATTCAAGGTGTGCGAAGTCAATGTCTAGGGTCAGTAGTTGTCGGAATAACACACTTTGTGCTGTTCTACGGCCTCCACGGATAGCACCGCCGACGTAACCCCCGACGTCTTTAATCCGCCCTTGGTCAATGCGTGGCATGGCGATAAATTCCTTAATAGTCTCGGACGTTACCACGGGGGTCGAGAGTTTCTCGACAAGCTCCGACCAAAGTAGTTTTTTATTTTTCCAGCTCTTCGACGTGGCGGTATGCGCCACGGATATGGTGATAGTATGGTCGTGGGTCAGTTTCATTGCGATATGACTATTTCAAAGTTAAGTTTGGCTTTTTCCAAGGCTTGCAAGTAATTTTCTTTATCCCGTTGGTATTTTTCTACGGCTTGCCCTCTAGGCCCGAAATACTTTAAACTAGGAGGCATTAGGCCTGTCACCCTTTGCCAATCCCTAATAATTTGCTGCCTGTTCTTAACCATATCGTTAGCCCATTTCTCGAAGGCCTTGGACGTCTCAAAAGTCATCTCCATAGTATTGTCGCCTGTGGTCACGATAGCCTTAATAGGCTTCTCTTTAGGCGCCTTAGGCTTGGCAGGCTTAGGTGTGTTACGAAGTATCAATTTGTTTAGCTCTAGCGCTTGCTCGTCGAAGTCTAGCATTTCAAGCGTAGCTTGTACGCCTTTTAAAAAGTCGAGGTCTTTTGTCGTCATAATTTGCGTGTTATGGTTGTTAATCTTTCTTATAATACTCGGTTAGGTACCCGTCGGCGCTAAGGGGTAATCCCTTCGCCCAAGGCACTCGCTCGGACATGATACTAGCGATGTTATCGAGGTGGTCTGAGGCTGTAAATTTAGGTAAATTAATGACAACCTCATCGTGTACGTGCATACGAATGTCGTAGCCTGCACGGTCAAGGGCTAACATCTTGTCGGCTAAGACGTCCCGCGCCACAGCTTGGGTAATGTTCTCGGCGAGTTTACCGCCGTAGGTGTCAATCCACGTCCAACGCTTTTTATCGTCGATGCCTTTATACCGCACGGCTTCGGAGCCGAAGCGGTTAGGATAGATAGAGGCGTTATGATACATAAGCATTCTACCTGAGGGCAGGTGTATGCGTAAGGCGTCGCAGGAGTACTCGAATAAAAGGCCTGCATTCTTAAGGCGTACCGAGGTGCGATTTTTAACCGCCGCTATGGCGGCGTGGTTTAACTTCGACCAAAACTCGACAACGGCAGGGCTTGAATGACGCCACAGCTTTACAATTCTGTCCATTTCAGCCTCTGCAAGTCCCATAGACTCCCCGCCCATGGTCTTAAGCGCTCCGACGCCCCCTTGATAACCTAAGGCTAACTCGGCCACCTTGCCCATGTCCCGAAGGCGAGAGCCTTTAGTAACGGATTCAATCGGTACGCCGAACATAGCGGCGGCGGATGCCTCGTAAATCTTACCGTGGGACTCGAACACCTCCAGCCTCCACCGCTCGCCTGCAAGCCACGCCAATACGCGCGCCTCGATGCTCGAGAAGTCCATAACCCCCCATACGCAACCCTCCTCGGGGATTAAGGCCGTGCGGATTAATTGACTAAGCATGTCAGGGGCATCGTCATATAAAAGCGTGAGGGCGTCGATATGACCCTCGCGAAGTAAGGCGCGCGCCTCGTCGAGGTGTTCGGACTTGTTGCGTTTCAGGTTTTGCAATTGGACGATACGGCCTGCCCAACGGCCTGTACGCATAGCGCCGTAGAACTGGAATAAACCGCGTGCATGGCCGCAGTCGCCTACGCAGGCTAACATGGCGTCGTACTTCTTAACCGAAGTCTTAGACATGTCTTGCCACAGCTCGATAACCCGCAAGACCTTGCCGTCAGCTTGTGCGCTTAAGTCGTCGATAGTGTCTTTGGCGAGAGTCGTTACGTTGATCGCCAGTTGTTCGCTTAGCCACTTTTTTAGCTGCGCGGGGCTTGCGGGATTCTCGAGGTTAGTGATTGCCTTAGCTTCGGCTTTAGCTTGTGATTTGAAAAGGCTGTCCGCTTTGACTGCCTGAACGGCTAAGGTAGTGTCGATGCGCACACCTTTGTCGTTTATCTTTTGGTCGAGTGCGTATAAGGCGCGCTCGGTCTCGGGAATTTCGGTATGGTTAAGCGCGAACTTGATAGCCTTTTCGGCAATGACGTCACGGCGGCAGTACTCTTTAAAAGCCTCCCATTTTATAGGGTAGTCTTCGGGCAGGTTGCGGGATTTCATGCCGTTGGTTTTGGTCGGTTTACACGGCTCGCAAAAGAACTTTATAAGGGCTTTGCCTTTAGGGTCTTTACCGTGCGCCCCAAGCTCGAGAGCGCTCGAGACTTCACCAAGGGATAGAGGTAGACCGTGATAGGCTGACTTTACGGCGGTACAGAACCACTCCGAAGGGTCAGTATTAATGCCGTAGGCACGTAAGGCGTTACGCTCAAAGGCGGCGTTATGGGCGACCTTTAGCACGTTTAGATCTTTTAATAGGCTTTTAAGTCTAAGCCATTCCTCGCACGAAGTGCCGTAGGTGGCTAGGTCGATGACTTTGACCTCTGAGTCGTCAATGGAATAAGCGCAAAGTAGTATCTCGAAGTCTACGGACTCGAAGTACTTATACATGCCCGCCTTCGACAAGGGTACGCTCGAGTAAGTCTCGAAGTCTAAATGCAATATCGTCATAATTCTAGTGTTTGTGGAGAGGACAGGACTCGAACCTGTAAGTGAGGTAAGCCAAAATGGATTTACATTTAATACCTTACCTTAGTGGAACGTCGAATAGTTTACCACTTACTACCTAAACGTTTGCGTCTACCAATTTCGCCACCTCTCCGAATTAACAACCCCGTTTAACCCACGGTTTTACAAGTGTAAGGGTTGTGAGGCCAAGCGATACTATCGCAAGAAATGAAACCGTTTTAAGACTGATTAGTCCATTAGACTGCCTTCGTCGTCGAAGTCTTCCCAAGCGCTTGAACCGCCGCTTAAGCGTTCGCCGTCTTTGGTTTTCTGACACCCGTTAAGACCTGCCCCAATTCCGATATTCCCTGCCTTTTTAAAAGCATATAAGTTTAACGAAATGTTGCCGTAACAGCCTGAGTAAAACTCTGCCTCTCCAAGCTCTAACAGCTTTTTACTGAACTCGTCGCGCTCAGTGCTTAGGATAGTCGGCTTGTCCTTGGAGTTAGCGGCGATGAAGAACATCCCCTTGTACTCGTCATTTCCGGGTTTGTCCTTGTCTCCGTCTCTTAGTGGGTTTTTAAAATTGCTAGGAAACTGCCCCGCTTTGAATGCCTCACCCTCTTTGGCTGTGAAGACATGACGGTCTACCCCTTCGGCGATAGCCTTGGAGATAGCCTCTTTAATCTCAGGTAGTTGTGGGTGGTTTTTGTCGATTAAAGCACTTACTGAGTACTTCAAGTCTGCCCCTTCGGTAATTGCCTTGGGAGTGAACACGTTTGCGTACGAAAAGCGTACATTTTTTAAAATCAATTTTGCCATTTTAATCAAATTAGCGGTTAAACATAAATAATCGTATTAATCTAATAACTCGGAGACGTTAGCCTCGTCGAAATCATTCTCTACACTTTTGTACGGCGGTCGTTTGTCCGTGATCAGTGCCATAGTAGGGGCGCCTTGAGGCTTACGAAGGTAAGGCTCGATAAATTTACGAAAATTATCTTTGCCCAGTCTTTTCTCTAGGTCGCCTAAGCCGTATAAATCGCCTGGCTTTAAGTAGGCTTCCTGCTCGAACTTATTGACTTGCAGTAATTCCTTGACGGCCTCTTTATCCGAAATCTGTCGAACGCTTCGACCCTCCACTACCTTGTAGCCTTCCCACTGCTTGCCTGCTAAGGCTTCTTTAAGCATGTTCTCGGCTACTGCGTTAAGGAACGACTCGATAAGCGCTTTGCGCTCGTATACGGCGATTATCTCGGCGTCCGTGAGGGTTTTACTATCGCGGGTCGTTTTAGCGTCGAAATCGTCAAAAACGGACTCTTTTACAAGCTCTGCTAAGGCCTTGCACTTGGGCTTGTGTTTGCAAAATTGGCAGTGCGCCCCTGCTTTCATTTCGCCTTTGCCTGAAAAGGCGGCCTCAGCGGCAGGCTTTACAACCTGCTCGACCCATTTAAACAAGTCCTCGCGGCTTATCTCGAATGTACTAACGTGATCGAGGCGCGGTTGCATGATTGACATGCGCACGGTCTTGACTTCATCGTATAGTAGCTCGGTAGCTCTGACCGCCCCTAAGGCGTATAGCTTCAACTGGGCGTTATCGTCAGCGTTCACCCGAACGCCTTTACCGTACTTTAGGTCGATAATTTCGAGAACGCCGTCGGAGACTAAGGAACAATCCGAAGTACCGAAACTTTCGGGAATCCAATCGGACAAGTCGAGCTTTTGCTCAATTAATACGGTCGGTTCTTTGCCCGTCTCAGCTCTTAAGGCGTTGATACGCTCGACCACGAAGTCAACGTACTTAATTACATTAGCCTCGAATTCGTCAGCGTCGTAGTCCTTTTCCCTAACTTGATTTAAGACCTCGTAGTATCGGTCTAGGTTAAGGGAATCGCCTAAGGACTCTCTTAACGCAGCCTCGGCTAGCTCGTGCGCCATGGTACCCTCGTCAGCATATGACGTCGTAGACTCGGCATACTGCGCCTCTAGCCTAGCCGAAGGAGTACAATTAATCCAACGGCTGGCCCCTGAGGCGGAGAGTAGGGCGTGAGCCCTTTCTTTGTGCGCCTCCATGGTTTTAAAGCGCTTTGATTATGTCGTAGGCTTCGGCGTACTTCTCGGCGGGAATGCCTGATACATTTTTCGCCCCTAAATCCATAATAACGCCTTTTACAAGTTCGGTTTTACCTGCCTTGATAGCATCCTGCACGGCAAGCCGTACCATTTGTTCGGTCACTCCATTTGCGGGCGCTTCGGCCTGTGGCTCAGGCGTTGGCTCAGGCGTTGGCTCAGGCGTTGGCTCAGGCGTTGGCTCAGGCGTTGGCTCAGGCGTTGGCTCAGGCGTTGGCTCAGGCGTTGGCTCAGGCGT
>Ga0075157_10000369_pt1 | contig 37490 bp, 35 predicted proteins | sample JI81BgreenDNA_FD_70967 | JGI IMG/M metagenome (GOLD analysis project Ga0075157, IMG submission 70967) | Wastewater effluent complex algal communities from Wisconsin, to seasonally profile nutrient transformation and Carbon sequestration -... | ecosystem: Engineered > WWTP > Effluent > Algae...
TGTCGAACAACGAGTCAACCGACTCCTGCAACATGCGCTTTTCGTTACGCAAAATCACGTCAGGAGCTTTGATTTCGATCAAACGCTTCAAACGGTTGTTGCGGATGATAACGCGACGGTACAAATCGTTCAAGTCAGACGTTGCGAAACGGCCACCTTCCAACGGAACTAACGGACGCAGTTCTGGTGGGATTACAGGTACCATTTTCACAATCATCCACTCCGGACGGTTCACCATGTGCTGGTTCGCACCACGGAAGGCTTCCACAATCTTCAAACGCTTGAGCGCTTCGCTCTTACGCTGCTGTGAAGTTTCGGTAGCCGCCTGGTGACGGAGTTGGTACGACAAATCGTCGAGGTCGATGCGTGCCAGCAAATCGTGGAGGGCATCGGCACCCATTTTAGCCAGGAACTTCGACGGATCTGTATCGTCGAGGTACTGGTTTTCGCGGGGCAATGAATCGAGGATATCGAGGTACTCTTCCTCTGTGAGGAAGTCCATCTTCTTGATACCGTCGGCTTCTTTGATACCGGGCTGGATAACCACATAGCGCTCGTAGTAGATGATCGCATCGAGCTTCTTGGTAGGCAATCCGAGCAGGTAACCAATTTTGTTAGGCAACGAACGGAAGTACCAGATATGCGCTACAGGCACCACCAATTTGATGTGGCCCATGCGCTCACGACGCACCTTCTTCTCGGTAACCTCTACACCACAACGGTCGCACACAATGCCCTTATAACGGATGCGCTTGTATTTGCCGCAATGACATTCGTAGTCCTTGGTAGGACCAAAAATGCGCTCGCAAAACAGGCCACCCATCTCCGGCTTGTAAGTACGGTAGTTGATGGTTTCGGGCTTGGTTACCTCACCGTACGAACGATCGAGGATGGTCTCGGGCGAAGCGAGACCAATCCTGATTTTCGTAAAGTTGCTTTTGATTTTAAACTCTTTCTTAAATGACATCTGCGTGGTTCTCCACTTAGTCTAATGAAACATCTAAACACAATCCGCGTAGTTCGTGCAGCAATACGTTGAACGATTCGGGGATACCCGGAACTGGCAGGTTGTCGCCCTTCACAATCGCTTCGTAAGTCTTGGCACGACCCACAATGTCGTCCGATTTCACGGTCAGAATTTCCTGCAGGATGTTGGCAGCACCGAAAGCTTCGAGTGCCCACACTTCCATCTCACCGAAACGCTGTCCACCAAACTGTGCTTTACCACCCAACGGCTGCTGGGTAATGAGCGAGTATGGTCCAATCGAACGTGCGTGCATCTTGTCGTCAACCATGTGACCTAGTTTGAGCATGTAAATCACACCCACAGTGGTCTTCTGGTCGAACGCACGGCCGGTTTGACCGTCGTACAATTGCGCACCACCGAGCTCAGGAATACCGGCTTTGATGGTGTAGTCGCGCACCTCTTCGTAGCTCGCACCGTCGAAAATCGGGGTAGCGAACTTCACGCCGAGCTCCTTACCGGCCCAGGCCAGTACCGACTCGTAAATCTGTCCAAGGTTCATACGCGATGGTACGCCCAAGGGGTTCAATACGATGTCAACCGGAGTTCCGTCGGCCAGGAATGGCATGTCCTCATCGCGTACGATACGGGCAACAATACCCTTGTTACCGTGGCGACCGGCCATTTTATCACCCACACGCAGTTTACGCTTTTGGGCAACATACACCTTAGCCAGCTGGAGGATGCCCGAAGGCAGCTCGTCGCCCACCTGAATGGCGAACTTCTTGCGCTTGGCCTCTCCCTGAAGCTCAGATACACGGATCTGATAGTTCTTGAGGAGGGTTTTGATGATTTCGTTTTTGTCTTTGTCAACCAACCAGCCATCGGGGTTGATGTTGTTGAAGTCGAGTTCGTTCAACACCTTGCGGGTGAACTTCACGCCTTTGGCAATAACCTCTTCTTTGTACAGATTGGTTACTCCTTGTGCCACTTTGCCTTCAACCAAACCCAACAACTTGTCGATCAAAATTTCGCGTACAGAATCAGCTTCGCGGGTGAATTCAGCATCGATTTTTTCAACCAATACTTTCTCCTCCTGCTTGGCCAATTTGTCCTTCTTAACACGCGAGAACAACTTCTTGTCGATTACCACACCGGTCATGGATGGTGGTACGCGCAACGAAGCGTCTTTTACGTCACCGGCCTTGTCGCCAAAGATGGCGCGAAGCAGTTTCTCTTCGGGTGAAGGATCGCTTTCGCCTTTTGGTGTGATTTTACCGATGAGGATATCGCCTTCACGTACGTGCGCACCAATGCGGATGATGCCGTTTTCGTCGAGGTCTTTGGTGGCCTCTTCGCTCACGTTCGGAATGTCAGAAGTTAATTCTTCTTCGCCACGCTTGGTGTCGCGCACCTGGAGTTCAAACTCCTCAATGTGGATAGAAGTGTACCAGTCTTCGCGCACTACACGCTCGCTGATTACGATGGCATCCTCGAAGTTGTAACCCTGCCATGGCATGAAAGCCACTTTGAGGTTTCTACCGAGGGCCAATTCACCCTGCTGGGTGGCGTAACCTTCTACCAAAATATCACCCTTCTTCACACGCTGGCCTTTTTTAACCATGGCCTTGTGGTTGATACAGGTGTATTGGTTGGTTTTGCGGAACTTGGTGAGGTTGTAAGAACGGGTATCGTCGTCGAAGCTGGCCAGTTTTTCGTCTTCGCTGCGTTCGTAGCGAATCACAATTTTCTTGGCATCAACGTACTCAACCACCCCGTTTCCTTCGGCTGCCAACATGGCACGCGAGTCGCGGGCGATGCGGCCTTCCAAACCGGTACCTACAATTGGTGCTTCGGGACGGAGCAGCGGCACAGCCTGACGTTGCATGTTCGAACCCATGAGGGCACGGTTGGCGTCGTCGTGCTCGAGGAACGGAATCAACGAAGCAGCAATACCAACAATCTGGTTAGGCGCTACGTCCATGTATTCTACTTGCTGAGGACCAACGATTGGGAAGTCGCCCATCAAACGGCACTTCACCAAGTCGCGCGTGAAATTGCCTTTTTGGTCCAACGGAGCGTTGGCCTGGGCAATGATGCGCTCGTCTTCGTCCTCTGCGCTGAGGAAAATCACGTCTTTCTCCACTTCTACACGGCCTTTGTCAACGGTGCGGTATGGGGTTTCGATAAAGCCCATGCTGTTGATTTTGGCGTGTACGCAAAGCGATGAAATCAGACCGATGTTCGGACCTTCAGGCGTTTCGATGGTACACAAACGACCGTAGTGGGTGTAGTGTACGTCACGAACCTCAAAGCCGGCACGCTCGCGCGACAAACCTCCGGGTCCGAGTGCCGACAAACGACGTTTGTGGGTAATTTCGGCAAGCGGGTTGGTTTGGTCCATGAACTGGCTCAACTGGTTGGTTCCGAAGAAACTGTTGATTACCGAGCTCAAGGTACGGGCGTTGATCAAATCGGTTGGGGTAAATACCTCGTTGTCGCGGATGTTCATGCGCTCGCGGATGGTACGGGCCATACGGGCCAAACCAACGCCAAACTGCGCATACAACTGCTCACCTACGGTACGTACACGACGATTTGAGAGGTGGTCGATATCGTCCACGTCGGCCTTCGAGTTCGACAGCTGAATGAGGTACTTTACAATCGCAATGATGTCTTCTTTGGTAAGTACGCGTACATCGCTGCTGGTAGTCATGCCCAGCTTGCGGTTGATGCGGTAACGACCTACTTCGCCCAAATCGTAACGCTTGTCAGAGAAGAACAACTTCTCGATGATCTGGCGCGCAGATTCTTCATCTGGCGGCTCAGCGTTACGCAGTTGGCGATAGATATGCTCCAGGGCCTCTTTTTCAGAGTTAGAAGTATCTTTTTGGAGGGTGTTGTAAATGATGGAGTAATCACCGTGCAGGTTCTCATCCTTGTGCAGGATGATCGACTTCACACCGGCATCAACGATGATGTCAATCATCTCGTCTTCGAGCAGGGTATCACGCTCCACAATGATTTCATTGCGATTTATCGATACTACTTCACCGGTATCTTCATCTACAAAGTCTTCAACCCATGTCTTGAGCACACGGGCAGCAAGGCGACGGCCAACAACCTTTTTCAATCCGGCTTTGCTCACCTTTACTTCGTCGGCCAGGTCGAAAATGTTCAGAATGTCTTTGTCTGAATCAAAACCAATGGCACGCAGCAGGGTGGTAACCGGGAATTTCTTTTTACGGTCGATGTACGCATACATCACGTTGTTAACGTCTGTTGCGAATTCGATCCAAGAACCTTTGAAAGGAATGATACGGGCCGAATACAGTTTTGAACCATTGCTGTGTACGGTTTGTCCGAAGAACACCCCGGGCGAACGGTGCAGCTGTGATACAATTACCCGCTCAGCGCCATTGATAACAAAGGTGCCTTTGGGGGTCATGTAAGGAATGGTACCGAGGTACACATCCTGCACAATGGTTTCAAAATCTTCGTGCTCTTCGTCGTTACACGACAAACGGAGCTTGGCCTTGAGGGGAACCGCGTAGGTCAACCCTCGCTCGATACACTCTTCAATGGTGTAACGGGGCGGGTCCACGAAATAATCGAGGAACTCCAGGACAAAGTTGTTGCGGGCATCTGTAATCGGGAAGTTTTCCGCGAATACTTTATAGAGCCCTTCATTGGTGCGGTTTTCCGCGAGTGTTTCCAATTGGAAAAAATCCTGGAAAGATTTGATTTGTACTTCCAGAAAATCGGGGTAATCAATGGTCGAGTTAATCGACGCAAAGGTTATTCTACCCTCTTGTGTGATGTTGGCTGCCAAAGAGTTGTTGTTTAAAATTAAACACCGTGATCACAAATACAAATAGCCGTAGGCCTGGCACCCCTGTGGAGTGCAGGCCTACAGCATTTGTTGCTGGTTATCAAGTAATTACTTGATCTCAACCTCAGCGCCAGCTTCTTCAAGCTTGGCCTTCAGTGCCTCAGCTTCATCCTTAGGGCACTTCTCCTTCAAGGTCTTAGGAGCGGCGTCAACCAGTTCCTTCGCTTCTTTCAGACCAAGACCGGTGAGGTCTTTAACCAATTTCACGATGTTCAATTTCTGAGCACCAGCGTTCTTCAAAATTACGTCGAACTCGGTTTGAACTGCTGCAGCAGGAGCTTCAGCAGCAGCAGGACCAGCAGCAACTGCAACTGCAGCAGCAGCAGGCTCAATGCCGTACTCGTCTTTCAAAATTTGCGCTAACTCGTTTACTTCTTTCACTGTCAAGTTTACCAACTGCTCAGCGAATGCTTTCAAATCTGCCATTGTTTTGATTTAAAATAGTTTTTCTCTTTTGATTAATTGTTCTTGTCCTGGAGTGTTTTAACGATACCAGCCAATTTGTTGCCCCCAGACTGCAAAGCAGATACAACGTTTTTGGCGGGAGACTGGAGCAAACCGATTACTTCGCCAATGAGTTCGTATTTCGACTTCAAGGCAACCAAGGCGTCCAGCTGATCATCACCGGTGAAAATGGCCGAGTCAATCCAGGCCGCCTTCAACACAGGCTTATCAAAGTTTTTGCGGAATTCCTTCAACAGCTTCGCAGGAACGTTTCCTTGCTCAGCAAACATGATGGAGGTAGAACCTTTCAGCGACACAAATAAGCCTTCGTAGCTGCTAGCATCTACGCGCTCCATGGCCTTCTGAAGCAGGGTGTTTTTCACCACACGAAATTCAACGCCGCTTTGGAAGCAAAGGCGACGAAATTTGTTGATGTTCTCTACGGTCAGACTTGAACTGTCTGTTAAGTAGAAATAAGAACTGCCTGACAGTTTCTCGGCGAGATCATCGATGATCAGTGCTTTTTCTTCTCTTGTCATAGCTCTTAGATTCCTGCAATTGATTTAGGTTCTACGTTAATTCCAGGGCTCATCGTACTCGACATGTAAATGCTCTTGATGTACGTACCCTTCGCAGCGGAAGGCTTCAACTTCACAATGGTCTGAATCAGCTCTACAGCGTTTTCTTCCAATTGTTTCGGCGCAAACGACGCCTTTCCGATAGCAGCGTGAACAATACCGAACTTGTCTACTTTGAAGTCGATCTTGCCACCCTTTACGTCTGTAACCGCCTGCCCAACGTTATCGGTAACGGTACCGGTCTTGGGGTTTGGCATCAAACCCCGGGGACCCAGGATTCTACCCAAACGACCAACCTTGGCCATTACACTTGGTTGCGTGATGATTACGTCGACGTCTGTCCATCCACCCTCAATTTTTTGGATGAACTCGTCTAATCCTACAAAGTCAGCGCCGGCCGCTTTGGCTTCAGCTTCTTTGTCTGGGGTGCATAGCACGAGCACGCGTGCTACTTTTCCGGTCCCATGAGGAAGGGTTACCGTACCCCTAACCATTTGATTGGCTTTGCGTGGGTCCACACCGAGACGCACGTTCAGGTCTACTGAAGCATCGAACTTGGTAAAGGTAATGTCCTTCACCAGCTCAGTTGCTTCGTTCAGCCTGTACGCTTTCGTACGGTCGAACTTGGCATTCGCCAATTTCTGATTTTTGGTTAATTTAGCCACTTTAACTATTTATATTAGTTATCCCAGGGGGCTGTCCCTGTGATGTTGATGCCCAGACTGCGTGCGGTACCCGCTACCATTTTCATGGCCGAATCGAGTTTAAACGCATTCATGTCCTGCATTTTGTCTTCTGCAATTGCCTTCACCTGATCCCAGCTTACATTGCCCACCTTGTTACGGTTGGGTTGAGCCGAACCCTTTTGGATTTTAGCTGCTTCGATCAATTGGATTGCCACGGGTGGCGTCTTTACAACGAAGTCGAACGACTTATCGCTGTATACCGTAATCACTACGGGCAACACTTTTCCGGCCTTCTCCTGGGTTCTGGCATTGAACTGCTTACAGAACTCCATGATATTCACACCCTTCGAACCAAGGGCCGGACCTACGGGCGGTGCCGGGTTGGCAGCTCCACCTTTGATTTGGAGCTTAATAAAACCGCTGATTTCCTTTGCCATTTTTATTTATGTATTAGGATATTTTTTCTACCTGCATGTAGTTGAGCTCAATGGGAGTCCTGCGACCAAATATTTTCACCATTACCTTCAACTTCTTCTTCTCTTCATTGATCTCCTCGATCACACCGGTGAAATCGTTGAACGGACCATCCATCACCTTCACCGATTCACCAATGGTGAACGGATTGCTGAGGATTTCGCCTTGTTCGGTCATTTCATCCACCTTACCCAAAATCTTGTTCACTTCGCTCTCGCGCAGCGGGGTAGGATTATCGCCTCCCAAAAAGCCGATTACATTAGGAATCTGCGTGATGGCAGTCACCAAATCGGGATTGAGTGCTGCTTCAATGAGAATGTAGCCGGGAAAGAAGTTACGCTCCTTTACCACCTTCTTGCCATTGCGCAGCTGCAGCACCTTTTCCATCGGAATCAGAATCTGAGGAATAAGGTCCTTAGCACCCAAATGGATGATTTCCGATTCGATGTATTCTTTGGCCTTGCGCTCTTTCCCGCTGATGGCTCTTACCACATACCACTTGTATTCCATAAGTCGGTATCTTATTTAAAGAGGTGATAAAAAGCACTCAAAATATTCGAGAAAGCCACGTCCATGCCATAGATCAGCAGCGAGAAGATCAACGAAGCAACCAGTACGATGACCAGACTGCTCTGCAGTTCTTCCCATGTGGGCCAGCTCACCTTGTGCAGGAGTTCGTTGCTGGCTTCCTTGATGTATACCTTAATCTTGTTCATGAGCTACTTTGCTGCACGGGTGGAGAGACTCGAACTCCCAGCCTATGGTTTTGGAGACCATCGCTCTGCCAATTGAGCTACACCCGTATAGACACTGAAATCTCTCCGGCAACCGGAGAGACTTCAGGTCAGTGATTACACTTATTAGGCGATGATTTCGGTTACCTGACCGGCACCTACGGTACGACCACCTTCACGAATCGCGAAGCGGAGACCTTTTTCCATCGCAATCGGAGAGATCAAACGAACCACGATTGAGATGTTATCGCCAGGCATTACCATTTCTACGCCGTCTGGGAGAATGATCTCACCGGTAACGTCAGTAGTACGGAAATAGAACTGTGGACGGTACTTGTTAAAGAACGGCGTGTGACGGCCACCTTCTTCTTTCGACAGTACGTAAACCTCAGCCTTGAACTCGTGGTGAGGAGTCACCGAACCAGGCTTACAGATTACCATACCACGACGGATGTCGGTCTTTTCAATACCACGGAGCAACAAACCGGTGTTGTCACCAGCTTCACCACGGTCAAGGATCTTACGGAACATCTCAACACCGGTTACGGTTGACTTGAGGTTCTCAGCACCCATACCGATGATGTCAACTGGGTCACCAGAGTTGATTACACCACGCTCGATACGACCGGTAGCTACAGTACCACGACCAGTGATCGAGAATACGTCTTCTACGGGCATCAAGAAAGGAAGGTCAACCTGACGAGGAGGCAATGGAATGTAGCTGTCTACATTGGCCATCAAATCCAATACGGTGTCAACCCACTTACCTTCGCCGTTGAGGGCACCCAAGGCAGAACCACGGATAACGGGGATATCGTCACCAGGGAATTCGTAGAAAGAAAGGAGTTCGCGGATTTCCATTTCAACGAGGTCGAGAAGCTCGGCGTCGTCTACCATGTCAACTTTGTTCATGAATACTACCAGGGCAGGTACACCTACCTGACGAGCGAGCAGGATGTGCTCACGGGTCTGTGGCATGGGACCGTCGGTAGAAGCTACTACGAGGATAGCACCGTCCATCTGGGCAGCACCAGTTACCATGTTCTTCACATAGTCAGCGTGACCTGGACAATCTACGTGAGCGTAGTGACGGTTTTCAGTCTGGTATTCAACGTGTGCGGTGTTGATGGTGATACCACGCTCTTTTTCTTCAGGAGCAGAGTCGATTGAATCGAAAGAACGGGCTTCTGACCAGCCTTTTTCAGCCAACACCTTGGTGATAGCAGCAGTAAGAGTGGTTTTGCCGTGGTCAACGTGACCGATGGTACCGATGTTTACGTGCGGTTTGGAACGGTCGAATTTTTCCTTTGCCATTGTTTGTTTGTTTAAATTATCCTGTTTGGTTTTTTGCTGTCGGTTTGCAATTTGGCTATCACAAAACAACATACCAATGCATGCAAGCAGGCATTGGCATTTGAGCCGTTGAACAGAATTGAACTGTCGACCTCTTCCTTACCAAGGAAGTGCTCTACCACTGAGCTACAACGGCAATAAAAAGTAGAACGAACGTCTTTCGTTCCGAATTCTTCTGAGCGGGAGACGAGGTTCGAACCCGCGACCTACAGCTTGGAAGGCTGTCGCTCTACCAACTGAGCTACTCCCGCTTTTCTCCCGAAGGAGTTGTTGTGGGGAGAGAAGGATTCGAACCTTCGAAGATTTCTCAACCGAGTTACAGTCGGTCCCATTTGGCCACTCTGGTATCTCCCCAAAAAATGAGCCTCCTGCCGGAATCGAACCAGCGACCTACTGATTACAAATCAGTTGCTCTACCAGCTGAGCTAAGGAGGCTTTTATATAAAAGAACATTCCTTTTTAGCGGCCCGGAAGGGGTACCCGCCAAAAAGGAATGCAAATGTACTAATAAAATGGATTAAGCAAAATCCTGATTCCAAAATTTTGCCTGAAATATTTTAGTTCTTCAGCTTGGCCAGTTGACGACGCAAAGATTCAACCGACAAATCGGTTGCCTCTTCGAAGGTCTTGCACTGTTCTTTGGCAAAAAGGGTCTTGCCGGGCAAGTGAAGTTTAATTTCCGTGATTTTATTGGCGTTGTCTACAGCGTTGTCGAGTTTCAAAAACACCTCGGTGTTGATGACTTTGTTATTCAGGGTTTCGAGCTTGCCGAGTTTCTTCTTGATGAAGTCGATGAGCTTGATGTCAGCATCGAAATGGATGCTTTGGATGTTGATTTCCATGATTTCCTCCGTTTTAAGCTTTGGGATGAGTTTTACGATATACTTCTTTCAGTTTTTCAATGGAGTTGTGCGTATACACCTGGGTGGCAGCCAGACTGCTGTGCCCAAGCAACTCCTTCACGGCGTTTAAGTCGGCACCCTGGTTCAGCAGGTGCGTCGCAAAAGTGTGGCGTAGTACGTGCGGACTGCGTTGCTCGAGGGTAGTAACCTGTGAGAGGTAGTGGTGAACAAGATCATATACCAACTTTGGATACATGGGCAGCCCATTTTGGGACAGGAACAGGGCCTTTTCCGCACTGTTCCCGAAGGTGGTGTTTCGTTGTAGTAAATATACGTCGATTTGCCTGCAAAGCAATGGACTCATGGGTATAATTCTCTCCTTATTTCTTTTGCCCAGCACCCGTATGGTGGCATTTCTGAGGTCAATGTCGGTGGTTCTGAGGCCAATAAGCTCGGCCAAACGGATACCACAACCATAAAATAATTCGAGGATGGTTTTATCGCGAATCCCTTCAAAATCGTCGGCAAACGGCAGTTCGTCGAGCAGGCTGTCCATTTGCTTTTCGGCCACCACCATGGGCAAGCGTTTGGGAGGCTTGGGCCTGCTGAGTCGTTGGGTGGGATCGTGCTGCACCACCCCCATGCGGCGCAGGTGTTTGAAGTAGGCTTTGAGGGTAGATATCTTGCGCCCGAGGGTGCGTGCTTCGTTGCCCGACTCCAATAAAAAAACCATCCACGAACGGAGCTGGGGCGCAGCTGCCTCGTGGATGGCTGTTATGTGGTAGGTATCGGCTAAGTAAGCAGCACATTGCTCCAAATCAGAACTGTAGGCCCTGAGGGTATGAGCGGATGCACGCTTTTCGTAGCGGAGGTAGTTAATAAACGATTCGTAGGGATTCATGTGCACCGGTGGCGTACCGGTACGAAGCTACGAAACGATTAAATACCTTCGGCTTGGTTCATCTGCTGACGGTAAACCGCCTTCAGCTTGGCCTGACGATTTACAACCGACGGCTTCTCGAAAGCCTGACGGCCACGGAGCTCTTTCAGCACGCCTGTTTTTTCGTACTTCTTCTTGAAACGCTTCAGCGCCTTGTCGATTGACTCGTTCTCTTTAACCTCGATTTTGATCATGACTATTTTTTATAGAGAGGTGCAAAGGTAATAAAAGCATTCAGAAAAACAATCACTTCAGTAATTGTCGTGCAATTACCAATTTCTGAATTTCGCTCGTACCCTCACCTATGGTGCAAAGTTTAGAATCGCGGTAGAATTTTTCTACCGGAAAGTCTTTGGTATATCCGTATCCACCAAAGATTTGTACGGCTTCAACCGAGGCACGAACGGCCACTTCTGAAGCATAATATTTGGCAAAAGCCGACTCCTTGGTCACGGGAAGGCCGTTGTTCTTGAGGTGCGCCGCCTGGAAAGTCAGCAATTCAGCTGCTTCAATTTCGGTCGCGATGTCGGCCAGCTTGAAGCTGATGCCCTGGAACTCGCTGATGGGCTTACCGAACTGCTGACGCTCTTTAGAGTACTTCACAGAGGCTTCGAAAGCACCCTTGGCAATGCCCAACGACAAAGCCGCGATGCTGATGCGGCCGCCATCGAGGATTTTCATGGCCTGGATGAAGCCCTCTCCTACCTGACCCAAAATATTGTCTTTGTGCACACGGCAGTTTTCGAACAACAACTCGGTGGTTTCAGAGGCACGCATGCCCAGCTTATTCTCTTTGCGACCGTGTGTAAAGCCCGGCGTTCCTTTTTCAATAACGAAGGCAGTCATGCCATGCGAATCGAGCAGTTCGCCCGTACGCACCATCACTACCGCAATATTGCTCGACTTACCATGGGTAATCCAGCACTTGGCACCATTGATTACCCAATAGTCGCCATCCTGCACACCTACAGTCATCATGCGCATGGCATCTGATCCGGTGTTGGGCTCGGTTAGGCCCCAGGCGCCAATCCACTCGGCCGAAGCCAGCTTGGGCAACCAGCGCTTTTTCTGCTCTTCGTTGCCAAATGAAAGGATGTGACCGGTGCACAAGCTGTTGTGCGCAGCCATCGACAAACCGATGGAACCGTCGATTTTGGCAAGCTCTTCAATGGCTGTTACATATTCGAAATAACCGAAACCCGAGCCACCATACTCCTCAGGTACCAATACGCCCATGAGGCCCAGTTTGCCCATTTCCTTGAATACTTCGATGGGAAATTCCTGGCTCTCGTCCCACTCCATCATTTTCGGACGGATGTGCTTGTCGCCGAAGTTGCGTACCATTTCGGCAATCATCAGCTGGTTTTCGGTTTTCTCAAAATTCATTGCTGCTTGTTTGATACCCATTAAAAGGTTTAGTACTTGGCTTTGTTTGGGCGTGGCAAAAATAATGTTTAGTCGGCCTGTTGCAGCCCCTCGCATGCCAAATAAGGCCTGAGCTTTTCAAGACGGGCAGCATCGAGCCCGTGAAGGACCGCCAAATCCTTGCAACCGAAGTTGCCATTGCGCTGCTCACGGAAGGCCACCCAACGGCGGGCGAGCACCCTACCAACATAAGGATGAGCCGCCAACGCTTCCTCGGGCGCAGCAGCAGGATCGATCTTGCGCAGGGCTTTGCGTTCTACCTTGAGCAAGGGCGCCAGGGCAGCAAAACGCCCCGAATCAACCCCAAACACCTCCGTCAGCTGCTCGAGCTGAACAAAGCCGCCCAGTCGCTCGCGGTAGCGCACAATGCGGCCTGCGAAGGCGGGACCAACACCAGGCACTTCCAGCAGGGCTACCGAATCGGCTGTGTTCAAATCAACCGGTTCAAACAGTCGCGATTTACGCTCTTGTTTTTCAAACGAAGGGGTCGATTGGAATGAGGAGTCAGCATGTGGTTTGTCAGAAAACCGCAACCAAGGCCGCAGCCTGTCCTTTTCGGCTGACGTTAGACTGAAGAGCTTGTCGAAATCGGCCGCATTGCGCACCTTGCCCCCTTTGGAGCGAAAACGAAGCAAGCCCTGTATGCTGCGCTCTCCCAAGCCCAGGCTACGCAAGCCTTCGGCATCAATGGTGTTGATGTCGAACGGGGAAAGCGCAACAGCTGAACCAGGAACAGCCACGGCAACAACGCTGTCGGCAGGTGGTACTGCGGGAGCTAGTAAGGGCGTGAAATCAGGCCCTGAGCTGGCCGGTGCCCACCACGACAAGCCCATGTAGGCCGCCATGAGCGCAAGCAGCAGCACGTAGCCCGACCGTTCGGTTTTACTCAATTGCCAGAAGGTAGTCCACAAACGCCACATGGATTACCTCCTCCCGTCAACGGGGATCGTTGTCGTTGTCGTCGTACGAATCAGGTTCCGGCTTGGGAGGCGTTTTCAGCACCTTCCAAAAGAAGAATCCGGTGACAATGGTTGTGCTGATTTGAACCAGCAACATCAAAGTTAAAGCTCCACTACTCATCAGGCTTCCCTCCCGGTTTGACGGCGCAAGCGGGTGGCTTTACGCACCAGCAAGGCAATGAATACAAATAAGGCTACTAGGTACAGGCGCGACATATCGGTAAACAACACCTTGTTGTAGAACTTGCCGGTGGCCAGCGGTGTAAGTACATCCACTGCATCGCCAGCCGCCACGGTTACCGTTTGTTTGGCGCTGAACTCGTAGGTTTTGATGACGCTTCCTTTGGCATCGGCGATGTCGATTTGTTGCTTGCCGCGGTCGTTGCGAATGCCGGCAACCACACCGGTTACTTCCGACTCAAACACTTCGGCCACGTAATCCTTGTTGGCAACCAAACCCTGGTGGGTGATATTGCCAATGATGCTCGACTTATCTAGTTCCCAGCCTTCGGTGAAAGCACGTTTCCAGTTATTGTCCTTAGGTGTAAACATGGCTCCAAGGAAAACAAAAAGCAGCAGCAAGGGAGTGACGTATTTAATAATGGGCTTGTAGATGCTCGGCACCCGCATATCGGCACCCCGGTTTATTTCATCCCAGCCCTTGTCGATGCCAAAAATCCAGCTGAACAAGATGGTTTCGGCCAAGGCAAACACCACCAGCGAAACCGTACCTGCCCAATAGTCGTACTCATCAAAAACGCCTTCCTGAAAGAAGAACACAGTGGGCAGGCCCATGAGCAGCACCAGACCTCCGAATGACCAGGCCGACTTGTTGTTGTTCCAATCAAATTCATCACGCATGAAGCCCATCCAGGGAGTTCCCATGGCCAGCGAGGAGGTAATGCCTGCGAAGAAAAGCAGTCCAAACCACATTACACCACCCAAAGTGCCGAGCACTGCCCCCCACTTATCGAATAAGAAAGGCATGGTTTGGAAAGCCATAGAGAAACCAGCGTTGTTTTTCACCCAGTCGAGACCGAGATAACCCACCGCAATTGGAATGACGATGCTGGCACCCAAAACGATTTCAACAAAGCCGTTCATCCAACCGGCCGACATGGCGTTAAGGGCAATATCGTCCTTTGAGCGCACATAAGCTGCATAGCACTGAATGGTGCCCATGCCTACTGAAAGGGTGAAGAAGATTTGTCCGGCTGCTGCCATCCATACCTTGGGATCGGTCAAACTGGTGAAATTGGGTGACCAGAGAAAATCTAAACCCATCGAACTGTCACAATCGGTACAGCCCACGGGCGCACCGCTGTCGCCAAGGGTCCAGCCGCGCATAGCAAGCAAGAAACCAAAACCTATCAGGAGCGGCATGCCAATTTTGGCTACTTTTTCAACGCCGCCTTTGAGGCCTTTCGACAAAATCCAGGTATTCAAAAACAAGCAAAGCAGGTAAAAAATCACCGCTTCATAAGGGATGCCGGTGGTGCTGTGTTCCACATCGGTGTACGACACAAAGAAATTGGCCACCTCGCCCTGGCTCATGCCCGAAAAGGTTTGGCGGATGCTGTGATACACATACGAAAGTGTCCACGACTCGATGTAGCAGTAATAAGCGGCTACGGCAATGTTGGTGAAAATGCCAAAGACCCCGAAGTACTTCCAGAAACTCCGGTGGGTCATGTTGTCAAGGATGAAAGGCGTGCTGTGGTTGCCATAGCGACCGCCGTAGCGACCTACCGACCATTCAATCCAGAGGAGCGGAATGCCCATGAGCAGAAAACAAACCAGGTACGGTATGATGAAGGCACCGCCTCCATTTTGGACGGCCTGTACAGGAAACCGAAGGAAGTTACCAAGACCAACGGCATTGCCTGCCATGGCCAAAATCAATCCAACGCGCGTGCCCCAGGAATCAGGAGAATGTGACATGCAATAGCTACGAAAAACAGTTAACGATTGGCCAAATTAGGAGAATCGGCCGAAGCATCCAAAGCAAAAGGGCAAAAAGCGCAGAAAACGAAATTTATTGCGCAGTTTGAGATATCACCAGGGCAATTCCCTCCTCGAAACTGTGGGGTTCATAGCCCAAGTCGCGGCGGGCTTTGTCGAGGATAAAGCCGGTAACCAAGGGCCTGCGGGCGCGTTGGTTGAGGGTATCGGTGCTTACTTCGCTGATTTGGTCGGTAGGCAGATCGAAATATTTGGCCACCCTTTTCACCAGTTCCAAAACCGACATCTGGTCTTTGCCGCTGATGTTGTAAATGCCTTGTGCGCGTTTCATGGCGGCCAAAATGCAACCTTGTGCCAGGTCTTCGGCCAAGGTTGGGGTACGGAACTGATCAGAAACGATGCGCAATGGCTGGCCTTTTTCCAAGGCACCCTTGGCCCAAAGCACGATGTTAGAACGGCTCATGTCTTCGGCCACGCCATACACCAGCACGGTGCGGATGATGCTGTAGGAGATGCTGCTTTCGAGCAACAGTTTTTCGGCAGCCAGTTTCGACTTGCCGTAAAAGCTGAGGGGATTGGGGACGGCGGTTTCGTCGTACGGACCAGCAGCACCATCGAAAATGAAGTCGGTTGACAGGTGTACCAGGTGGGCATTCACGGCTTCGGCAGCACGGATGAGGTGATCAACGGCGGTAACGTTCAGTTCCCAGCAGGCGGCTTGTTGGTCTTCGCAATCATCTACCTGGGTCATGGCCGCGGTGTGGATGATGGCATCGGGTTGCCAGGCCTGGCAGAGTGCCAGAACGGCAGCTCCGTCGGTGATGTCGAGCGAGGTGTATTCGTAACCCGACTGTTGCTTCAGGCGGTTGTTGCCACGGGCGGTTGCCAGCAAGGTAACATCGGGCCTGTTGGCCAATTGGTGGATGAGCTTTTGGCCGAGCAAACCGTTCGACCCTGTGACCATGATCTTCATGTCACAATGTTACGAAATTGGCGTTAGTCCCAGATAACTCCGTTGCGGCGGAAGTAGGATTTTACGTTCAGCCAAAAAGCTGTGAGCATGTAAAAGACCACCGGCGAACCCAGCGAAAGCAGGCTCACATAAATGAACACGTTGCGCACGCGGGCGGTTGGCAGGTCGAACTTTTCGCTCAGGTACTCGCAAACCCCAAAAGCGCGGTCTTCGAAGAAGATTTTGATGTTATCAACCAGTTTTTGCATGTTCAGTTGGTTTGGTTAGCAGCAGTCGGTTGCCGACAATGCATTGCAAACAACGTTTCTCGAGGCAATAATGTTTGTATAACTCCACCATGCCTTGTGATTGTAACGCATTTTCAGGCGAAAGTTGCCAACGACCGAACAAATGTATGAGATGATTTTGTTCGGGCGGTAATTTTTCAAGCCATTGAATGGCTTTTTCTTCTTCATGCGGCAGGTGTTGCCATCGTCCGTACAAAAACATGGCAGGCAATACCGCATTGATGGCCCAAACGCGGGCAGTTGCTTCCGATGGTTTGCCGCTGCCCGACTTACCGCTTGCCGTGTGGCCCGGTCGGTAATGTTGCTGCCAGTATGCTGAAGGTTGTACCAGCAGTTGGCTGATCAACAGTTGCGGACTCTCCGATTCGCGCAAGCGCTGAAAAAGTGGCATGCCGGCATGCAACAGGGCGGCCAGCTGGGCGAGGCGGCGCGTGGGAAAACCGGCAGGCCGCATGCGCAGGAAGCGCCACGAGGCCAAAGGCATGGGTCGCAAATTATGTTTGGCTCGCAGGTACTGGTACTCATCGGCCAGGCGCAAGGGCCAAAGGTGTCCGGCAGGAATGTCGTTCAAGAAGCCGGCCTGACCGAGCAACAGTGCTTCGATCGACACCAATTTGTTTTGGTAGCGGTGCAGGAGGTGAATCGGCAAGGTAGCGGCCAGGTTCTCCATGGCTTCGCGGTTCACCCGCAGGCCGAAAGCACCTGCCATCCAGCGCCAAAAGGCTTCTTCCCAATCGCCCTTGCAGCTTTGTAAATCCAGCTGCATGCGAGCAACGGCCTGCTCCAGACGCTCAACCCCCGCCCTGTCGAGCATATTGGGCATAAAGGACCGGCCTTCGTCGAGAAGTGGAGCACAGGGAAGTAACTCGGGCGATTGCATGAGGCGCTGGTACTGTCCCAACAACTCGGCAGGCACCCAGTTTTTAAGTGCAAATTGCGGAATGGGTGTGCCATCGGCGCGGTAGGGAATTTCGTCGCCTTCCCACACCACATGCAGGACGACATTGTTGTAGGCCTCGTCGTTTTGGTGGCCGTGAACATACCATTCACGGGCTTTTACATGAATTTCTACACTGCCCATCCAACGTTGTCCGCCTATTTTGACGAGCGCTTCGGTGAAATCGGGACCTGCATGCTGGTTGTGGTAGCCGCTGTGGTAAAGCTCAAGCGCTTCGCCTTGTTGCGACTTCCAGTTACCCCGACTGATCAGGCGGTTTTTCCAGATGAAATGGAGCAGGGCTTCTTGCATGCTTGAATTTAGTGCGGCTAAAAAATGCTGACAAATCAAAATGCGCAAATGCGCAGTTTGCGAAAACAATTGCGCAAAACGTGGTGTGGGTGCGGGCTTGTAACATATGAAAACCGCAGAGGCGCGGAGGGGTTTTAACTGCTACATGGCTTTTGTGCCTATTTTAACTCAGCGTAGTCTAGAAAACCATTTCCTTTTGGTGCATGCCAAAGCTACAGTCAGGCGCGAGAAAGCGGAGCCTTTTGGCGCATTCGCTACGCTCATTTGCCGGAGAGCGCAGAAAAATGGCAAGGTTGGAGGAAAGGAATTGCATCAACCATTTTTTTAGGGCTGCGGTTTATGGAAATCATCTTTCGCTATATTTGCACTCCCAAGTTCGGGGTGTAGCGCAGTCCGGTTAGCGTACACGTCTGGGGGGCGTGTGGTCGCTGGTTCGAATCCAGTCACCCCGACAAGCAAAGCCTCTCCGCGAAAGCGGAGGGGCTTTTGCATTTTAAGACCGAGCCAAGCCCCAAGCTTGAGCGAGGGATTAAAATGCAAAAGCACAAGAGACGCGCAGCGGATCAGGCTTTGCTTGTAACGCCCACCCCAAAGGATCGGCGCAGCCAATCCACATACACCCAACCTACAAGACTGAGCCAAGCCCCAAGCTTGAGCGAGGGATTAAAATGCAAAAAGCCCAAGAGACGCGCAGCGGGTTGGCTTTGCTTGTAACGCCCACCCCAAAGGATCGGCGCAGCCAATCCACATCCTCCCAACCTACAAGGCCGAGCCAAGCCCCAAGCTTGAGCGAGGACTGGAAAGCAAAAAGCCCAAACACGCGCAGCGGGTTGGTTTTGCTTGTAATGCCCACCCCCAAGGATCGGCAAAGCCAATCCTGGTTCAGTCCTCAACCCCAACCCCTCTCTAGAGGCGAGCAGCGCGAGCATTCTCTCAGCGAACGAAGTGAGTGCTCAATAAGCGAGCGAAGCGAACGGTCTGAAAAGCAAACGAAGTGAGCGCTCTGAAAAGCGAGCAACGCGAGCGGTCTACTTCCCCCTACCCTCCAACAAGGTCAAAACCGTGTAAATCATGATCTTGAAATCAACGAGGAGCGACATGTTTTCGATGTACAGAATGTCGAAGCGCAGGCGCTCAACCATCTGTTCGATGTTTTCGGCATAACCGTACTTCACCTGGCCCCAGCTGGTTAAACCGGGCTTCACCTTGAGCAAGTGTTTGTAGTGCGGCGCCACCTGCATGATTTGATCGATGAAAAATTTGCGCTCGGGCCGGGGACCCACCAGCGACATATCGCCCAGCAGCACATTAAAGAATTGCGGAAACTCATCGAGTCGCCATTTGCGCATGATGGCACCCCAGCGGGTGATGCGCGGGTCGTGGTCGCTCGACAGGGCGGGACCGGCAGCCTCGGCATCGAGTACCATGGAGCGGAACTTATAAATGGTGAATGGCTTGCCTTTGTAGCCAATGCGTTCCTGACTGTAAATGATGGGTCCGGGCGAGCTCATTTTCACCCTGATGGCGCAATACAACATCACCGGAGCCAGGACCACCAGGGCGGCCACGCTCAACAGTTTGTCGAGCAGCCGTTTGATGGTTTGCTGCCAGGCGGGCATGATTTCGGGGTAAATTTCGATGAGGATGGCACCAAAAATCTCTTCCATCTTCACGTGCCCCAGCATGATGTCGTACATGTCGGGGATGATTTTGATGATTACCCCTTCGTCTTTTACCGTATTCACCACCTCGTTGAACTTGCGGTGTTCGTCTTCTTCGAGGGCAATGATCACCTCTTCTACGCGGTGATCGCGGATGAGGGCAGGCACTTGCTCAAGTGTACCCAGCTCTGGCATGTGTTTGAGCAGGTGCTTGCCGTTACCCGGCTTGAGGCGCACAAAACCCACAAAGCGGTTGCCCAGCGGTTTGCGGCGATTTTTCATCTCCTTGAGCAATTCCACCGCCCGCTGGTTATCGCCAATCATGAGCGTATTGAAGGTGATTTTTCCTGCCTGCAAGCGTTTGCTGATGGCGGTCAGCTGCAGCACCCTGAACAAAAAGGTGAAGCTGAAGTGCAGCAAAAAAATGGTGGTGAGACTGCCGTAGTAATTCTGGTACGAAACAATGGTATCGTCGATAATCACCGCAAAAAACAAAATCACCACCCCAATGAGGCTGGCCAAAAAGGTACGACCCAGCTCGTTGAGGCGCGATTTGCGGTACACATCGTTGTAGGTGCCCATGAGGGCATACAGGGCAAGCCAACCAAGCGGCAAAATGATCAAGCCTTTAATAAGGTTGGTATCGAGGTCGGTATAACTGTCCTCACCAAAAAAGGCATGTTCGATGTAGCGTTTGCGGTAATAAAAAAAGAGGAACCAGGCCAGCAAGGCTGCCAGCCAGTCGAAGAGCATGTACAAAAGCGTATCTACCCTTCTGCGCATTACCAAATGAGCTTGAGGTTGTCGACAAAAAAGCGGCCGGGTTCATCGCCACCCGCATGTTTGGCCCTGAAGATGACGCGGTAGGTAACCCCCGATCGGCCTTGTACAAAAGGCGTGAAGTTGATGTACTGCTTGCGCCATTCAGTACCAGAGGCTGCCAGGGTAACGAGGGTTGCGTCGGTGAATTGACCGTCGGCTTCAATGATTTGCAAGCCAATGTCGAAAGGCTGGCTGTTGCGGTAGTTCAGTTCGAGGAAAACCGCCCTTCCTCCCCCACCGGGAAAAGTAAAGGCCTGGTTGGTTTCGCAGCCGAAATTGGGTGCGCGGTTATCTACCGCAAAGGCCATGGCGCTTACGCCTTCGAAATATTCGCCCGGATTAAACGAGCGAAAAACAGGTGTATCGCTGGCGGTGCTGGTGCGGAGCGAAAAGCCTTGCGATTCAAAATCTTCGCGGTAGCCAAAGGTGATTTGGCTGTTGTAGCGGATGTCGGGGCGGATGGTATCTGTGCGCCCTCTTACCAGGTTGAGGGTGGTATCGAACTGCTCGTAAAAGGGGTAGATGGCGCGGGTGGCCGAGATGCCGTTCACTGCAATGCCTGCGCTGAGGCGGAACGTGGTTTGTCCTTCGCGCAAAATCGGGAAAGTTGCCGGCAGGGGATAAACACCTTGCACATTGCCGTCGACAAAGACCCATACATCGCGGATGTTTTCGCTGGCGGTGCCTTGGGTAGGCTCGTTGGTGGTGAGGGTAAAGGCCGGAATGTGCACGTAGGCAGGTAACCCGCTGTCTTTTTCATAAAACCAACTGCAGCCGCTTAGCAGCAGCAGTGGGAGCCACGCTCGTAGTACTCTCCTCATGGGCTTAGGCCTGGTTGCGTTCAATTTTGTGCAAGATGTTGTAGGCCGTTTCGAGGGCTTTAAATCCATCTTCTATGGTGACTAACGGCGTGCTGCCCTGCTGAATTGCATGGGCGAAGCTGATTAATTCTTCGCGGATGGCATTCGACTCGGGAACTTCGGGTTTTTGGTAGCCGATGACCTTTTGGCCGCGGCCCGGACCCAAATCTATTTCCATGGCTTGGGCCATGTTCAGCTCGCCGGGTTCGCCCAGGCGGAGCACTTCTGCTTCTTTGTCGAGGAAATCGACCGAAATGTAGGCATCGCGCTGGAACAAGCGCATTTTTCGCATGTTTTTCATGCTCAGGCGCGAGGCCGTGAGGTTGGCCACACAACCGTTATCGAACTCAATGCGGGCGTTGGCAATGTCGGGTGTGGGCGATACCACACTCACCCCGCTGGCGCTGATGTGGCGGATGGCCGAACGCACGGTGCTCAACACGATGTCGATGTCGTGGATCATGAGATCGAGCACAATCGACACATCGGTACCGCGTGGATTAAACACGCTCAAGCGGTGCGCCTCAATGAACATGGGTTGTTGGATGAAGGGCCGCGCGCTGAGAAAGGCGGGATTAAAACGCTCCACATGGCCTACTTGCACTTTCACCCGGGCCTCGTTGGCGATTTTCATCAACTGTCGGGCCTCTTCGAGGGTGTTGGTGAGCGGCTTTTCGATGAATACGTGACGCAGCTTGCGCAGGGCCAGCACGGCACAATCGAAGTGCGAGAGGGTAGGCGTTACAATGTCGACCACATCTACGGCATCGACCAAATCTTCCAAAACATCGAAGCGTTGTACGCCAAACACGTCAATGGCCTTGGCCGCATTTTCATCGCTGGGGTCGTAAAAACCAACCAGTTCATACACTTCGGGGGCTTGTAAAATGCATTTGATGTGGATTTTGCCGAGGTGCCCGGCTCCCAATACGCCAATCTTCAACTTCATGTGGATTATTTGCAGGGCGAAAATAGGGAAAAGGAGCGAGAGGAAGAAGGAGGAGGATGGCGGATGGCAGGCGATGGGAGACGGGAGGAAGACGACGGGAGAAAGACAACCATCGGCAGTGGACGTGAGCTCTCGGCTTTTGGCAATCGGCGGTCGGCAGCTGGCGGTCTGCTGAATGCGGTTAGCCGAACGCTGTCGGCAATTGAAAATTAACTTTTCACGCTTCACTTTTACCTCTGGTAAACGTTCGTCCAAACCTATAAATCCGGTTTTCGAACCCTTACCCAAATAGCCACCTATTGCTGCTGGTTGTAGTATTTGATGGTTTCGCCCAGCTGTTTGAAATCGAGCTTACCGTTGCTTTCGTTCAGGTGGTGGCAAATGGCCAACGCCTTGCGGATGCGGCTGTCGGTGTTTTTGATTTTGCCCACCAGGTGCAGCAAAGCCCGCTGCTTGCCCGGTGTGAGTGCCATAAAATGGCTGTAGGCCGATTCGTCCTGGGCAAAAACCTCCACCATTTCGTCGGGTACGGGCATGCCGAATTCGGAAGGGTCTTTTTCGAGGGTGATGTCAACGGTTTGGCCGGGTACCAAGCCCAATTTGGCCCGCAACTGTTTGTTCACCAAGATGAAATACTGTCCACGCATGGGCATCAAAGCGGCGTGTATGGCCGGTGCGCCTTTGATGGAGCAAAGCACCCGGCGGTTGCCGTCAACCAGCAATTCCGATACCCAATCGGCTTCCAAAATGAGGTGGCCACCCCAAAGGTCGCCTTCAAAAACATCGAATCCTGCTTGTAGCGAAATCATGGAGGGAAGATAAGCTGCAATAATTGCAAGTGCAAGGGCGTAGGAAATGGAGCAGGGCGCTCGGGGCAGGGCTTTTACATTCCACCTCTCCGTGTCCTCCGTGACCTCCGTGTTTCAAACCCATACTCCTCAAACATCTCTTATATCTCCAATTTGAACTTTACCTTTGTCTTTGTGTTTTGATGTTTAAACATTGAAACTAAAATCGAAAGGAAATACCATGAAAAGCACCTTATCGGGCATCCACCACGTAACGGCCATAGCCGGCGATGCCCAACGCAATTACGACTTCTACACCAAGGTGTTGGGACTGCGCCTGGTGAAAAAAACCGTCAATTTCGACGATCCGGGCACTTACCACTTTTACTTTGGCGACGAAGCCGGCAATCCGGGCACCATCCTCACCTTCTTCCCCTGGGCGCATGTGCGCAGGGGTTTGCGCGGGGCCGGACAAGCCACCGAAACCAGTTTCAGCGTGCCATCGGGCAGTTTCGACTGGTGGATGGCGCGTTTCGAGGAGCACAATATCATCTACAACAAACCTTCACACCGCTTAGGCGAAGATTATCTGGTTTTCGTTGATCCCGACGGGCTCAAACTCGAATTGGTAGCTGACGATGCCGATACCCGCAAGCCCTGGACCGGAGGCGGCATTCCGGCCGACAAGGCCATCCGTGGCTTCCACGGCGTAACGCTCACCGTGAACGATGAAAAAGGCACCGCCCGTTTGCTCACCGAAATATTCGATTTTCAGGCCACCAAAAGTCACGGCCACCGCTACCGCTTTGAAGCAGGCCGCGGTGCCTTTGCCGACAAAATCGACCTGGTGGTATTGCCCCACGAGCAGCAAGGCATTGTAGCAGGCGGTTCGGTGCACCACGTGGCCTTCCGCGTACCCGATTACGACACCCAAATGGTGCTGCGCGGAGAAATTGCCAGTGCGGGTTACGGCATCACCGGACAAATAGACCGGCAGTATTTCAAATCGTTGTACTTCCGCGAAGATGCCGGGGTGCTGTTTGAAATCGCCACCGACATTCCCGGTTTTGCCACCGACGAAAGCCTCGACCAGCTGGGCCACGGCCTCATGTTGCCGCCTCAATACGAAAACCGCCGTGCCGACATTGAACGTGTTTTACCCCAATTGAGCTTGTAAGATGGACATCCAAACCTTCACCCACATTTACCAACCAGGAAGCGAAGCGCGTACCTTGCTGCTGTTACACGGTACCGGCGCCGATGAAACCGACCTCCTCCCCTTTGCCAAAGCCATGGGCTGGAAAGGCAATGTGCTCTCGCTCCGCGGTAGGGTACTCGAAAACGGCATGCCGCGCTTTTTCAAACGCCTCGGCTTTGGGGTATTCGACATCGACGACCTGAAATTGCGTACGCAGGAACTGCTCGACTACCTGCCCCTCGCTGCCGCGCATTACGGCTTTGACGCAAGCCAACTCTACACCCTGGGCTATTCGAATGGCGCCAATTTGATTGGTGCGGCCTTGATTACCCAACCCGGTGTATTCGCCAAATCGGTGTTGCTGCGGCCCATGATTCCATTTGAACCGGAAAAAGCGAGCGAATCAGCCAGTGGTGAAGTGCTCTTACTCAGCGGCCAAATGGATCCAACGGTGCCCGGTGGCATGCCGCAGCAGTGGCAGCAGCTGCTTGAGCAATTTTATCCTGGCAGGGTGCAGCTGCAGTTGATGCCGGGCGGACATGGGTTGAGCCAGGCGGACTTGCAGCAGGCGGCGGCCTTTCTTTTGCAACATTAACCGCAGATCTGTAGACCCCGACTCTGGCGTCGGGGGGCACGGAGGTTTTGTTCCCCATGATTGGCTGTAAAGCGCATTTATAGCTTCAGAAGCAACGAACTGCTGTATCTGTCAGTGCAGGTTTAAACAGCACACCGACCGCGAGGTAGCGGAGCATTTTGGCCTATGCTGCTTCGCAGCATGGCCGGAGTCCGCAGAGGAAATGGCGCTTGTGTTTTTTTTAAACGCCGAGAGGCCCGTATTTTAGAGCGATGGAACAACGCATGCGCTTAAAAGTACGGGCCCTTTCGTTTCCGGTAACTGATACCTTGTTGGTGGAGTTTGAGCCGATGGAGGTCGGTTACCTGCCCGGACAGCACCTGACTTTGCTGCTTCAGCCGGGTCTGAGCGAAATTCGGCGTTCTTATTCGCTCTGCAGCCTGCCTAACGACCCCTACCCTGCCATTGCAATAACCCGTGTAGCCAATGGCGAGGCTTCACGCTGGTTACACGACCAACTGAAAGTGGGCGATGTACTCGAAAGTCTGGTACCATCAGGCCGGTTTTTGTTGGAAGCAGCCCCTGAACTGGTGTTTTTGGCAGCAGGCAGCGGCATTACCCCCATCTACCCTTTGATTCGGCAAGCGCTGACCGAAACCTCCGCCAACATCTCGCTGTACTACTCCGAAAAAGAGCCGGCAAGCACGCTTTTCTATGAAGAATTGCTTGCCCTTCAGGCACAGCAGCCCGAAAGGTTGAACATCCATTGGCATTTTAGTCAGGTGGTAAACCGCCAAACGCACTTCAATGGCAGGCTCAACCAATACGTACTCGAAAAGGCTTTTGCCAAATTAGCGAACAAAGCTAATTACCGCTTTTATGCCTGCGGTCCACACAGCTTTTTGCGGCTCATTCGCCTGAGTTTACAGTTCATGGGCTATGCCGACGGTCAAATCAAACGCGAAAATTTTGCGAGTGAGGGTATCCCGCTGGGAGGCATGAAACCCGAAAGAGCTGAAAAAATGGTGGAAGTCCAGCTCGGAGAACGGCATTACTGCCAATCAAACCAACTTAGCTTACTCGAAGGTGCGCGCCAAGCCGGCATTCAACTTCCCTACAGCTGCAACAACGGGCAGTGTGGCACGTGTACCCTAAAGCTTAAATGCGGCGCTGTGGTACACCGCCTTAACGAAGTGCTCACCGACAAGGAATTGGCCGAAGGATATGTGCTCAGCTGCACGGCTTACCCCGAGAGTGATGAAATTGAAATTTTAGCCTGAGATGCTGCATGTTTCAGCCGCATGCTACACTGCAGTTTATCCACTCCAAACCATTTCATAACTATTTGCTCAACGAATCAACACTGGCGTAAAAATCATTGTTGATGAAATAGTAGAATACCTTTTTGTTTTGCAGTTTGTCGGACAATTCGTCAAAATTCTTTTGCTGAGGCCCCACCATATAGGTTGACCAATTCAAAAACACATATAAATCGTATCCTTTAAACTGTTCGACGGGGAGCCAATCTACTCCTCTTAGGGTTTTGAGTTTGTCTTGAATGAGGATGCTATCAATAGGCTGCAATGAATCAACCGGAACGCCATACTTTATCAATACTTGGTGAGGCTGGTTGGTGCAAGAAGGATAGCGTACTGTATCAAAATGCAACATATAGCCTTCTTGATTGAAAATCTGAGGAGTTAAATAGGTACTCAGGGTGAATTTTTTTGTCATTTTGCCATTGCCCTGCTCCAGCTGACTGGAGTCTACAAAAACCTGTTTGTAATTTATTTGCTTTGGTTCCAGCTGCTTTTCAACCTGTGCATAGGTAGCTTGCTGATTTTCATAAAGTTGCGGGCGCTTTACGCCCATCATTTTCATCATTACGAGGGTGCATGAAGGCAAAAAAAGCCATAATACCAAAGGCAAGATGCGCTTAACAGTTGTGTAATGCATACTTTTCTCTCAATCTATCTTTTGCAAGATAATAACGCCTGTCGTAAAAACAAGCTTCCAACATTCCTAACGAACCATCAGCTAAGGCAGCTCCAAAAACCAAACAAATGAGATACAGTTCTCTATAGGTAACAGCACTTTAGACGAAATTCAACTTTCGACTGCCGAATTTGTTACAGACCTTTGTAGTTCTGTACCATGAATAGTTTTGTAGCCCCAGCAGTCGACCAGCTCGATCCCCGCCACCACATCATCATCAAAAATGCGCGTTTGCACAACCTCAAAGGGGTTGATTTGGCCATTCCGCGCAATCGCCTGGTGGTGGTAACGGGTTTGTCGGGCTCGGGCAAATCGTCGCTGGTGTTCGATACGTTGTATGCCGAAGGGCAACGCCGCTACGTGGAGAGCCTTTCGAGCTATGCTCGGCAGTTCATGGTGCGCATGAAAAAGCCCGAGGTCGACTACATCAAAGGCATTTCGCCGGCCATGGCCATTGAGCAGCAGGTGAGCAGCCGCAATCCGCGTTCTACCGTTGGCACCTCCACCGAGGTGTACGACTACCTGAAACTGCTCTTTGCCCGTGTTGGCCGTACTTTTTCGCCCGAAAGCGGTGAGGAAGTCCGCAAACACAGCGTTTCCGATGTGGTAGACGCCATCATGGCCCTGGGTACCGGCAGCAGGGTGCAGATTTTGTGTCCCCTCGTGCGGCACGACAAACGCACACTCGCCCAGGAACTGCAGGTACTGCAACAAAAAGGCTATGTGCGCGTGATGGCCGGTGATACTGCTTACCGCGTAGAAGATTTGATTGACGATAAAGCCAGCCAGGAAAAGCTGGAGCAGGAAGCCCTTTTTGTGGTGCTCGACCGCGTTTCGGTTGATTTGGAAGACGAAAGTTTGGCTTTCCGACTGGGCGACTCAGTTCAAACCGCCTTCTTCGAAGGCCATGGCGACTGTTACCTCCTCACCGACAACGGTCGCCTGCATTTCAGCGACCGCTTTGAAGCCGACGGAATGCCTTTTGAAGAACCCTCGGTAAATCTGTTCAGCTTCAGCAATCCATACGGTGCCTGCAAAACCTGCGAAGGCTTTGGCAGCGTGATTGGCATCGACGAAGATTTGGTCATTCCCGACAAAAGCCTGAGCATATACGAAGGCGCCATTGCCCCCTGGCGTGGTGAGAAGATGAGCGAGTGGAACGATGCGCTGGTGAAAAACGGCATCCGCTTCGATTTTCCGGTGCACCGTCCCTGGTACGACCTGTCGGTGGCCGAAAAAAAGCTCGTTTGGGACGGAAACAAATATTTCGATGGCCTGAACAGCTTTTTCCGCTACCTCGAAGAACAATCCTACAAAATACAATACCGGGTGATGCTGAGTCGCTACCGCGGCCGCACCGTTTGTCCCGACTGCAAAGGCACCCGCTTGCGTAAAGACGCCGGTTATGTGAAATTGGTAGATGCCGCCACAGGTGCCCGCCACAGCCTCATGGAGTTGGTGTTGTTGCCCGTTGATAAATTGCTGGCCCTTTTTCAGCAACTGCAACTACAACCCACCGAGCGGCAAGTGGCCAAACGTTTGCTGGCCGAAATCACCAACCGATTGGGCTTTATGAGCGATGTGGGTTTGGGTTACCTCACCCTCAACCGCTTGAGCAACAGCTTATCGGGCGGTGAATCGCAGCGCATCAAGCTGGCTACCTCGCTGGGCAGCAATTTGGTGGGCAGCATGTACATCCTCGACGAGCCCAGCATTGGCCTGCACCCCCGCGACAGTGAGCGCCTCATCAAGGTACTCAAGCGCCTGCGCGACAACGGCAATACGGTGATTGTGGTGGAGCACGAAGAAGCCGTGATGCGCGCCGCCGATCAATTGGTAGACATTGGTCCATTGGCCGGCTCGCACGGCGGCCAATTGGTCTTCCAGGGCGATTTTGAGTCGCTCCTCCAAGCCGACAACAGCCTCACAGGTGGCTATTTGAGTGGTCGCGAATCTATAGAAATTCCCACCCGCCGCCGTAACTGGCGCAAAAGCATCACCATCAAAGGTGCGCGTGAAAACAACCTTAAAAACATAGATGCCGAAATTCCGCTTGGCTGCTTTACGGTGATTACCGGGGTGAGCGGATCGGGCAAAACCTCGCTCATCAAAAAGGTGCTTTACCCAGCCTTGAAGAAGCAAACCAGCGGTTTTGGCGAAAAAGGCGGTGATTTCGACCGTTTAGAAGGCGATTTTACCAGCATCAAGAACATCGAGCTCATCGACCAGAATCCCATTGGTAAGTCGAGCCGCTCCAACCCCGTGACTTACACCAAGGCCTACGACCACATCCGCAACCTCTTTGCCGACCAGCAAGCCAGTAAAATCAACGGCTACAAACCTGCACATTTTTCGTTCAACGTAGAGGGCGGTCGCTGCGAAAACTGTCAGGGTGAAGGTACCGTGACCATCAGCATGCAATTCCTCGCCGACATCACCCTCGAGTGTGAGGTGTGCAAGGGCAAACGTTTCAAAGACGAGCTGCTGGAAGTACAATACCGCGGCAAAAACATTTCGGAAGTACTCGACATGACCGTTAGCGACGCTTTGGCCTTTTTCAGCGACGAAAAAGCCATCCACAGTCGTTTGCAGCCGCTTGAAGATGTGGGTTTGGGCTATGTGCAGCTCGGTCAGGCCAGCAGCACCCTCTCGGGCGGCGAGGCCCAGCGCATCAAGCTCGCCAGCTACCTCACCAAGGGCAACCAGGCCACCGATACGCTGTTCGTTTTCGACGAGCCCACCACCGGCTTGCATTTCCACGACATCAAAAAACTGCTGTATGCCCTCAACGCACTCATTGAGCAGGGTAACTCGGTTTTGGTGATTGAGCACAACCAAGAGGTGATCAAATGTGCCGACTGGGTGCTCGATTTGGGTGCCGAAGGCGGCGATGCAGGGGGTTACCTCGTGTTCGCCGGCACGCCCGAAGATTTGATGAAGTGTGAAGCAAGCTATACAGGCAAGTATTTGGCTGGTCTACATCATGGGTGAGTTCGGTTGACCGATGATTGGTGAAATAACGGGATGTGGGTAGAAGTAAAAGTGAAAAATCAAGAGTTAAATCGGGCTCGTTTGGGATAAAACACGGAGTTCACTGAGGACACTGAGAGGTATGCCGGACCCCTGCTACCAGCCACATCGGTTATCATCCTTCCGCTTCATTCCGCCTCCTTTCCGTACCTTCGCATGGATTCTGCACACTGCCATGACCGATCGCCTCGCCCAACAGCTCGCATTCATCCACGAAGTCGACAAGCTCAAATACGTATTGCGCAAAACCTGCCTGTTCAACAGTGATAGACGCGAAAACGATGCCGAGCACAGCTGGCACCTTTGTTTGATGGTGTTGGTGTTGCAGGAGTACAGTCCCGAACCCATCGACGCGCTAAAAGTGCTGAAAATGCTGCTCATCCACGACCTGGTGGAGATTGATGCCGGTGATACCTTTTTGTACGACCCGGCCCGTCAAGCGCAGGCGCATGCCGATGCCGAAGAAGCGGCCGCCCAGCGGATTTTTGGACTGCTTCCTGCTGACCAGCGTGATGCATTCTACGCCCTCTGGCAAGAATTTGAAACCGCCGACAATGCCGATACCCGCTTTGCACGCGCCATCGACCGCATGGAGCCGCTGTTTCAGAACCTCACCAATGGGGGCGGCACCTGGAAAGAGCATGAGGTACCGCTTTCAAAGGTTTTCGACCGCGTAAAAGGCATTGCTGCAGGTACACCTGAGCTTTGGGAGTACTTTCTGCAAGAGCTTCCGCGAGCGCTGGCTGCCGGTCAAATAGCAGCTGGCCGCGAACCAGGCACTTAGCGAAAAAAAAGACATTTTCAGCTGTTTCTTCAGGCAATGGGTGCTAATGAGAACCATCAGGCGCCTCATCGCAGCTAAACCATTGACCTTACTCGTTACAACCCTGGTCGTAATAGGTATAATCGGCGGTAATCTTGCCTTCGTTGATGGTGAGGATGGTGCAAATGGGCAAAGCGAAAGGCTGACCGTCGGGACCGGTTCCTTTAGAAACAAACTCCACCACCACTTGGCGTTCACCTGCTGGATAGAGGTTTTTCACGTCGTCTTGCACATCGGGAATCATTTGGGCCAGCTCGCTGTAGTGCGCAACAATATCTGCACGCGTTTGCATTTTGGGCTCCGTTCCGTAGGCAGGATCCTTGAATTCAGCCTTTTCGGCATAAGTCGCCGCCATGGCCTCCCAGTCGTGCTTGTTGAAATGTGCAAACATTTCTTGCACAACCTGTACATTTTCGTCTTGCTTCAAGCGAAGGGCCTCGAGTGCATCCTGCTTGTCCTGACAGGCCGTAAAGAACAGGCCAAGAAAGAGTAATCCAATGAGCTTTTTCATGATATGGGCTTTTGCGTTTGTTGCTGAAGGGTTGTTTGTTAAATCAGCTCGCGGCCACCCAAACCTGACATGGAGGCGCGGCATAATTCCGTTGTAATATACACATATTGCAAAAGTGTAAATGATTAAAAAATCAACCGCTGGCTACATCGAGCAGTTTGAATCGACCGTATTTTCGCACCAAATCGACGTGATATGCCAAGTACTTTTTGGGATTTCGGTGCCTTTACCTTGTATGAACCAATCACCGTATTCACCGATTTATTGGTCACAGCCGTTTGTTGGCGTGCTGCCTGGCTCCTGCGCAGGCAGCCTCCGACCACCTTTCGCCGATTGTTTGAAGGCTATTTTTGGATGATGGGACTGGCCACGGCATACGGAGGCATCATGGGTCATGGCTTCATTGTGCAATTGGGCTTTTCGTGGAAGGTACCCGGCTGGCTTATTTCCATGTTGGCTGTGGCTTTGCTCGAACGTGCGGCCATTTTTCATGCGGGAACCGAATTGCCTGCACGATGGGCCAAAGCACTGGCCTGGTTGAACGTTGCCGAATTGGTGAGCCTCACTGTGATTGTATTAACTACCCTCAATTTCTTTTTTGTAGAGGCACATGCCGCTTATGGTTTGCTGGGTGTGGTGGGCAGCCTCGAAGCCTGGCTGTGGTACCGACACCGGGCGGCGGGCAGCAAGGAACTGCTGCAAGCGGTGGGCATTGCTGCGATAGCGGCAGGGGTGCACTTGTTTGAAATCAGTCCACATACCTGGTTCAACCACCTCGACCTCAGCCATTGTTTGATGGCCTGGGCGGCCTGGCAGTTTTACAGGGGTGCGAAGGCGGTGATTCGGGCGGCTTGAGCAGGAACGGCGGATTCAACCGCAGATCCTTAGACCCCGACCCCGACGTCGGGGGGCGCGGAGGGGTTTTCTTACCTGTCAACGGCTGAAATGCGTCACACCATCTGCATACCCTTAAAGTGCTTTTTTTCAGTGCAACTAGAAGCCGTATTCGGCGCCGAGGAAGCGGAGGCTTTTGGCCAGCGCTACTTTGTAGCTTGGCTGGAGGACGCAGAGATGCAGATTCACAGAATTGGAATTCGTTTTTAATTGTTCAATGCCATTTTCCCTAATCTCGGTCGCGTGTAACGGCCACAAAAAAACCGCTGCCCTTTCAGACAGCGGTTGGTTTCAACATCATATTGCTTGTTAGCGCTTGGTGATGGGGGTGTAGTCGCGCTTCGGGTGACCAATGTACACCTGGCGAGGACGACCGATGGGCTCGTTGCCTTCGCGCATCTCTTTCCACTGGGCAATCCAGCCGGGGAGACGGCCGAGGGCGAACATCACCGTGAACATATCGGTAGGAATGCCAATTGCGCGGTAAATGATGCCCGAATAGAAGTCGACATTCGGATACAGCTTGCGCTCCACGAAATAAGGATCGCTGAGGGCGGCTTCTTCCAACTGCTTGGCAATGTCGAGGATGGGGTCGTTGATGCCCAAACGGTTCAACACCTGGTCGCAAGCCTGCTTGATGATCTTGGCGCGTGGGTCGAAGTTCTTGTAAACGCGGTGACCAAAGCCCATCAAACGGAACGGATCGTTTTTGTCTTTGGCCTTGTTGATGTACTTCATGGCATCGCCACCGTCGGCTTTGATTTGCTCGAGCATTTCAATTACCGCCTGGTTGGCACCGCCGTGGAGTGGTCCCCACAAAGCACCGATACCGGCCGAAACAGCTGCGTAAATGTTGGCGTGCGACGAACCTACGATGCGCACGGTGCTGGTAGAGCAGTTTTGCTCGTGGTCGGCATGCAGGATCAACAATTTGTTGAGGGCGTCAACCACCACTGGATCCGGAACATACTCCTCGGTACGGTGACCGAACATCATTTGCAGGAAGTTCGAAACGTAGTCGTACTTGTTGTTGGGGTACATGTAGGGGTGACCCATCGACTTTTTGTAGGTCCAAGCCGCAATGGTCGCCATTTTGGCAATCAAACGGTGGATGGTGCGGTCTACTTCTTCGGGCGAACGGTTCGGATTCAGCGAATTGGGGTAGAAGCTGCTCAACGAAGCGATGGTGCTCATCAACACGCCCATGGGGTGGGTACCGCCGGGATAAGCATCGAGGAACTTTTTGATGTTCTCGTGTACCAAGGTGCGGCGGGTGATGCTGTTGTTGAACCATTCCAACTGGGTAGCGGTGGGCAATTCGCCATAGATGAGCAAATAGCTTACTTCCATGAAGCTGGAGTGCTCGGCCAATTGCTCAATGGGATAACCACGGTAGCGCAAAATGCCTTCGTCGCCGTCGATAAAAGCAATAGCGCTTTTGGTAGCTCCGGTATTTTTGTAGCCAATATCCAAGGTAATGAGGCCCGATTCATCGCGTAACTTCGAGATGTCCATGGCGGCTTCGTTTTCCGTCCCAACAATTACGGGCAGTTTGTAGGTCTTCCCACCGTAATTGATTTCAGCTGAATTCGACATATATAGGTAGTGTTTTGATTGTTTTCGGGGCCTGAATGCACATTTTTCGATGGCAGCGTAAAAATCCGCAAAAAAGGCGCACTTTCAGCCACACATCTGTTTTATTTTTAATGTATCTATATAAACAAATGGCGACGAAAAAGTTTCGTTCTAACACGTTAAACTCATGAAAAACCGCATTCTGCTCGATTCTGAAGCATTAAATTTGTTGCGCTTGCAACTAACCAATTGGGAAGTCACGCCCCAAGCCCTCAAGCGGCTATACGTATTTAGCAATTTTTCAGCAGCCTGGGGCTTCATGAACAGGGTGGCTTTGCTGGCCGAAAAACTCGACCATCATCCCAATTGGAGCAATGTGTACAACCGGGTAGAAATCACCCTCTTCACCCACGACCGCGGTGGCGTAACCGAGCTGGATGCCTTTATGGCAGCGGAGATAGAGCGGATGGCAGCGTAGCTGCGGGTACGGACGACAGACGACGGACGACAGATGACGGACGACGGACTACGGACGACAGACGACGAAGGAACAGTCAGCGTACGAATACACTGCCACTTCGCATTTCTCATCATCCGTCAACGGTGGTCCGTTAACCTGTCGACTTTTTATAGCGCCTTCACCGCCTCTACCAACTGCCCGAGCGCCTTCTTGGCATCGCCAAAGAGCATGCGCGTTTTGGGATTGTAGAAAAGCTCATTTTCGATGCCGGCGTAACCCGCATTCATCGAACGTTTGATCACAATGATGTTTTGGGCACGGTCAGCCTGCAGAATGGGCATGCCGTAAATCGGACTGGCAGGATCGAGTTCGGCGGCGGGATTCACCACGTCGTTGGCACCAATCACCACCACCACGTCGGTTTGCGGAAACTCGGGATTGATGGCTTCCATTTCGATGAGTTTGTCGTACGAAACATCCGACTCGGCCAGCAATACGTTCATGTGGCCGGGCATGCGACCCGCTACCGGGTGGATGCCGTATTTCACCTCTACGCCTTTGCTTTCGAGCAGCTTTTCGAGTTCATGCACCACGTGCTGGGCCTGGGCCACAGCCAATCCGTAACCCGGAATCACCACCACTTTTTTGGCATAGGCCAACAAAATGGAAGCATCGCTGAGGCTGATTTCACGAACGGTGGTATCAATTTCGCGGTCACTGGCAGCTCCGCCCCCACTGTTGAAGGCACCCAAAAGCACCGCAGTGAGCGAACGGTTCATGGCCTTGCACATCAAAACGGTGAGCAAAAAGCCCGAAGCACCTACCAAAACACCCCCCATGAGCATCACCTTGTTGTCGAACAGCAATCCGGTGGTGGCAGCTGTAATACCTGTAAAAGAGTTGAGCAACGAAATCACCACAGGCATATCGGCACCGCCAATGGGCATCACAAACAACACCCCAAAAAGCAACGACAACACCAATAGCATGTAGATAATGGCTTCGTTGCCGTTGGTTAGCACAAAATAGAGCACCATCAATACCACCATCACCACCAACAAGCCGTTGTTGGTAAGCTTTTGCATGGGCCAACGCACCGATTTGCCACTCACAAAGCCTTGCAATTTGCCCATGGCAATGATCGAACCGGTGAACGAAACGCCCCCTATCACCAAACTCACCAGCAAAGCGCCGAAATAAAAGTAAGTAGTGGCTGTAGGTTGCAAAATTTGACTGGCCATAGCGCCCATATCGCTGCCATGGTAAATGCCATACACTTCGGCAATGGCAATCAACGCTGCCGCTGCACCGCCCATGCCATTGAAAAACGACACCATTTGCGGCATATCGGTCATTTTGATGCGGTTCGACATCAGCCAGCCGCCTACCGAGCCGATGATGATGGCAATCACCGAAAGCAGGATGTTTTGCAAGCCGGGAGCAAAAAAGGTAGCCACAACCGCGAGTCCCATCCCCCCTGCTGCCCACAGGTTGCCTTTGCGGGCGGTATCGGGGTGCGACATGTATTTCATGCCCTGCACAAAAAGCACAACGGCTACGAGGTAAGCAATATCAATGAGTTGTGTAGCCATCATTTTTTCTTTTTACGGAACATGTCCAACATGCGGTCGGTAACGGCAAAGCCGCCAACCACGTTCAAAGTGGCCAAAACCACGGCCAAAAAGCCCAGTGCCAGAGCTAGGTAATTGTCGGGCGCGGTTTTGCCCATCACCAAAATAGAGCCGATGATGACCACACCCGAAAGCGCGTTGGAGCCCGACATCAATGGCGTATGCAACACCTGCGGCACTTTGCTGATGACTTCGATGCCCACAAATACGGCCAATACAAGCACGTAAATCATTTGCAGGTTATCGGTAATGAGTTGAAGGAGGTTTTCCATCATGCTTTCTTTAGGGGTTCCCACACCACTTCACCGCCGCGGGTGATGAGGCTGCCTTTTACAATATCGTCTTCGAGGCCCAGTTCTACCTTGCCTTCTTTGGTCCATGGACTGAGGTAATTGAGCATATTTTTGGCATACATCCGGCTGGCATCCTGAGGTTTGTCGGCCGGTAAATTGCCGTTGCCCACGATGGTGATGCCGTGTTCGCTTACCACTTCGTTGTTCTTTGTAAGCGCACAATTGCCACCCGCTGCTGCTGCCAGGTCGATGATGACGCTGCCCGCCCGCATGCGCTGCACCATGTCGGCCGTAATGAGCACGGGAGCCGGCTTGCCCGGAATGAGGGCCGTGCTGATGACCACGTCGGCGGCCACGATGCGTTTTTCGAGCTCTTCCGACTGTTTGCGTTTGTATTCTTCGCTTTGCTCCACGGCATAACCGCCAGCGCCCTTGTCCTCAACGGCACCAGGCACCTCCACAAAACGGCCACCCAAACTTTCTACTTGTTCTTTCACCGAGGGACGTGTATCAAAAGCTTCCACCACAGCGCCCAAACGTTTGGCGGTGGCCACGGCCTGCAATCCGGCCACGCCAGCGCCAATCACCAGCACTTTGGCCGGGGCAATGGTGCCTGCGGCCGTCATCATCATGGGGAAGATGCGCGGCAGCAAGGTAGCGGCTTGCAGAACGGCCTGATAGCCGGCCAGCGAGGCCTGGCTCGAGAGTACGTCCATGCTTTGGGCGCGGGTGATGCGCGGAATGGCGTCCATGCTCACCAGGCTCACGCCCTTTTCGGCGATTTTTTGCATGCGGAAACCGTTCACGAGTGGCTGGTACATGCCAAACAGCAGCTGACCGTTCTTGAGGTGTTCGATGCTTTCGTTGGAGAGGGGCTGGATGCGTACGAGGATGTCGGCAGCAATCACCTCGGCGCGACTGCCAATGCGGGCACCCACGGCTTCATAATCGGCATTGCTGTAGGAGGCTTTGTGGCCGGCCTCGCTTTCTACCCATACTTCCAGGCCTTTGTCGATGAACGATTTCACTACCTCGGGTGTGAGGGCCACACGGCTTTCGAAATCGGGTTCTTTGAGTAATCCCAGGCGCATTTGCTTGATTTATGGGGTAAATATAGCCAAAATGTTGTGCCGCCAAGGGCGGTGGTGGAAATGTTGACAGTTTCATCCACCATAGCCTAAGACCTTTAAAAAGCGCATGGAATTGGCGCCTCCCATGCGAAAAAAACGTATTTTTGCAGCCCTAACTGGCCCTGTAGTTCAACGGATAGAATAGAAGTTTCCTAAACTTTAGATATGGGTTCGATTCCCGTCGGGGCTACTAAGTCCTCTCAGGCTTGTACTGAGGGGACTTTATATTTTTGCGGCATTGTATAGTTGAAAATCAATTACAACCGCATGTCCCCCCCGGGCGCCTGCGGCTCATTGGGCGTTTGGTAGCCCACCGCCGTATGCGGCGCCGCAGCCAGCTGCACATTGGGTTTGCGTACGCCGAGGCGTTTGCTGCCATAGCCGTATTGTTCTTTGAGGGTGATCACCTTTTCGAAGTTAAGGATGTTGGGCGAAAGTTGCATGATTTGGTTAAACACCGATTGACCCAGTACCATCCTGATCCATTCTAAATATTCAACCACACCAAAGTTTTGCATGCGGTTGATGATGGTG
>Ga0075157_10000373_pt1 | contig 37311 bp, 28 predicted proteins | sample JI81BgreenDNA_FD_70967 | JGI IMG/M metagenome (GOLD analysis project Ga0075157, IMG submission 70967) | Wastewater effluent complex algal communities from Wisconsin, to seasonally profile nutrient transformation and Carbon sequestration -... | ecosystem: Engineered > WWTP > Effluent > Algae...
GCAGAAATTAAGTTAAACCATATAGGTACACTTTCTTTGCAATATGCATTCCAAGACAATGCTCGTAAAGAGTATGACATCAGAAGGGCTGGGCGTTCTGTAATGCCTGCTTTGTCTTTGGTTTTGCAAAGTCATAATTTAGAAGCTGTTTTAGAACATCATGCTTGGCGAGATTTTCGAGGCAGTTTTGGTATCAATACTTTATATCAAACCAACTATAATGTTCCTGAAACAGGTATTGTCCCTCTTCTTCCTAATTTTACAAATTTCACGCAGGGTATTTTTTGGGTTGAACGCTTCATCAAACCTAAATATGATTTAGAGTGGGGCATCAGGTATGATTACCGTCACACAGAGGTACGTACATTTGTTCAAAACAGAACTTATATCAAGCCTAATTATCAATTTAATTATTTCACAGGTACTATTGGTTATAGCTACTTTCCAAATGATTCTTTTACTTTTAAAACTAATATTGGAGCAACTTTCCGACCACCACATACAGCAGAATTGTTTAGCCAAGGTTTGCATTTAGGTATTGGTAATATTCAGGAGGGTTTATTATTTGAGAACGGATTTCTAAATCCTCAGAGAGACTTTTCAATAGAGCAATCATATAAATGGGTAGCATCTTTTTCTTGTAAAAAGAAGAACTGGATTCTAGATGTACAACCTTACTATAATATTATCAATAATTTTATTTATTTAACTCCTACTGACATCAGATTGACTATTAGAGGAACATTTCCTGTATTCAGTTATGTCCAAGATGATATTTCGATGCGAGGCATTGATTTAACGAGTATTTATAAAATAGGGAAATGGGGCTGGCAAAGTAAGTTTGCTTATTTAGATGCTCATATACAACAAACAAAAGAAGCTCTCATCAATATGCCTCCTTTGCGTTGGGAGAATAAACTATTTTTTGAACAAAAAAAGTGGAAAAATTTAGAAAATATAGATATTTTTGCAACTTTGTTGCATATTTCAAAACAATCAAAAGCACCAAGAGTTATATCTCCAACCACTTTTGAAAATATTACCAGTGAAGAACAAGCTATAATTTTAGCTGGAGGCAATTTTGATTTTATGGAAGCACCTAGCGGTTATACCATATTAGGATTTGGGATGCAAGCCTCTTATAAAAAATTTACGTTCTCTGGAAAAGTAGAAAATGTAACAAATCTTGTTTATCGAGATTACTTGAATCGTTGGCGTTATTATGCCAATGACTTGGGTCGAAATTATATTATCCAATTAAACTATAAATTTTAATTTAAACTTTTAATCACATGAAAATGAAATCTCTTAACAAACTATCAATGTTCGTATTAGCAGGCTCTTTATTTTTAGGGGCTTGTAAGAAAGATGATCCAGAACCTGTAAATGAAGTAGAAGTCATCACAAAAGTTACAGCAACTTTTACCAATACAGCAAATAGTTCTGAAGTTGTTACTTTTACTTATGAAGATACTGATGGTGTAGGAGGCAATGCCCCTGTCATTACTAATGGAATTCTTAAAAAAGGTACCACCTATAATTTATCCATAACAGTTACAGGCGAAGATAATGAAGATATTACTGCTGAAATAGCAGAAGAAAAAGATGAGCACCAAATTTATTTTGGTTTTTCACAAAGCAATGTATTTTCTTCTTTTGAGTATTCTGACAAAGATTCTAAAAATCAGCCCGTTGGACTTTCCACTCGTGTAACAACTATTAATAATTCGGGTGGTGGAGATTTACAATTAATTTTAGTTCATGAACCCAATAAATCATTAAATGTTGCTAGCTCTCCTTGGATATATAGTCCTAATATTGGAGGTGAGCAAGATTTCAATATCACTTTTAATACTACTATTCAATAAGTTAGTATTTTCTTAAAGTTAATAAAAGAGCATTTTATTTATAAAATGCTCTTTTATTTTTATCTATAATTTAATCTAGACTTTATATGATTTGTATGCATGCAGAATAAAATTTGGCTTATCTTAAAATAATTCAATTTCAAAATCAAAAAAAATCAATTTTTGTAAAAATTTTCAAAAAAAGTGCAAGATTTCTTAGAGATTGCTTGCAGAGTTTGACAGGTAGCTGTAATTTTGTATCAACAATTTGGAAAAACATTGTATAACCCTATAAACAGATACTATTATGGCAACTGCAAAAAACGCTGCTACAGAAACAGTAAACAAAATGGCAGAACAAAATCAAGAAACTCTAGTAAAAGTAAAAACTACTTTGAAAGATGCATTCACTAACGTGAAAAAAACAGTAGGTTTTGATAACGCTCCTGAGTTCGTAAAAGAAACTTTAGAAGCTAACGAAACTCTTGCTTCTAACTGGTTCGATTCTTTGATCCGTGTAGCTCAAGTGAAATCTGTAGAAGAATTAAACGAAGTATTAAATACACAAGTGAAACATTTCCAAAAGAATATCACTACTGCTATGGATTTAGACTTCTGGAAAAAATCTTCTAAGAAAGGTGCTGAGTGGAAAGCTGCTGACTACATGAACGCTGATTTCGCTAAAGAAACAGTATTGAAAGTAATTGATCTTTGCCAACCTGCTAAGTAATTCCTCTTCAACTGTTATGAAATTAAAAAGCCGAGCTAAGCTCGGCTTTTTTCATGTTTATTTAAAACTACATATTTCTTCTATACTGCCCCCCTACCAAATACAAGGCATTGGACATTTGCCCTAAACTACAATACTTGGCTGTTTCCATCAAAGCCTCAAAAATATTTCCATTTTCGATAGCTGTTTTTTGGAGGTACTTCAAAATAACTGTAGAGTTTTCTGAATTTCGAGCATGAAACGCATTGCGTTGAGCAATTTGGAATTCTTTTTCTTCAGTGGTAGAACGAATTACCTCAGCAGGTACAACTGTTGGAGAGCCTTTAGGGTCAAGGAATGTATTTACCCCCATAATAGGCAACTCGCCAGTATGCTTTTTCATTTCATAGTGCATACTTTCTTCTTGTACTTTGCTACGTTGGTACATTCTTTCCATCGCACCCAATACACCACCACGTTCTGAAATAGACTTAAATTCGTTTAGAACAGCTTGTTCCACCAAATCAGTTAGTTCTTCAATGATAAAAGCTCCTTGCAAAGGATTTTCATTTTTAGCCAATCCTAATTCGTGATTAATAATGAGCTGTATAGCCATTGCTCTTCTTACACTTTCTTCGGTAGGTGTTGTAATTGCCTCGTCATAAGCATTGGTGTGCAATGAGTTACAGTTATCATAAATTGCATAAAGGGCTTGTAGAGTTGTTCTAATATCGTTGAATGCTATCTCTTGAGCATGCAAACTACGCCCTGATGTCTGAATATGATATTTTAATTTCTGGCTTCTGTCATTTCCTCCATATTTATATTTCATGGCTTTTGACCAAATACGTCTTGCTACACGCCCCAAAACAGAATATTCGGGATCCATACCATTTGAGAAAAAGAACGAAAGGTTTGGAGCAAAATCATCAATATGCATTCCTCTACTTAAATAGTATTCTACAAATGTAAAACCATTTGAGAGAGTAAGAGCTAACTGTGTAATTGGGTTTGCACCTGCTTCTGCGATATGATAACCAGAAATAGAAACAGAATAAAAGTTTCTTACCTTTTTATGGATAAAATATTGTTGAATGTCCCCCATCATACGCAAAGCAAATTCTGTAGAGAAGATACAAGTATTTTGAGCTTGGTCTTCTTTGAGAATATCTGCTTGAACTGTTCCACGAACCTGTGAAAGTGTATAAGCTTTGATTTGTTCATACACATCTTTAGGCAATACTTGTTCACCTGTTACACCTAAAAGCATCAAACCTAAACCATCATTTCCTTCAGGTAAATTTTCCGCATTGTATTTGGGTCTTGGCAAGCCTTTTTTTCTATAAATTTCTTCTATTTTAGCATTTATTTCTGCTTCTAAACCATTTTTCTTGATATATAACTCACATTGTTGGTCAATGGCTACGTTCATGAAAAATGCCAAAATCATAGGAGCTGGACCATTGATGGTCATAGATACAGAAGTGGCAGGGTCACAAAGATTAAATCCTGAATAGAGTTTTTTCGCATCATCCAATGTGGCAACATTTACTCCTGAGTTACCAATTTTACCATAAATGTCGGGTCTATGATCTGGATTTTCTCCATAAAGTGTTACACTATCAAAGGCTGTTGATAAACGTTTGGCAGGAAGCCCTTTAGATACATAATGAAAACGTTTGTTGGTTCTTTCTGGTCCACCTTCACCAGCAAACATACGAGTAGGATCTTCACCTTCACGTTTTAATGGAAATACTCCTGATGCATAAGGGAAGAACCCTGGAGCATTTTCAGTCAATAACCATTGTAAAATATCCCCCCAGTCTTCATATTTAGGCAAACTTACTTTTGGAATTTTAGTACCCGAAAGTGATGTGTAATATAAGTCTTGTTCTATAATTTTATCACGAACCTGGAACTGATATTTTTCTGCTTTATAGCGTTTTTTAGTATTTGACCAATCTTTGAGCATTGCCTTACACTCAACATCCAAGCTTTTTTCTAAATGATTGTATCTGTTTACCAAATCAGCTAAGTATTCTGGTTCACCTTGAATGTGTTCAACGGCATAAACCAGATTTTCTGATTGTTCTTTAATTTCGATTGTTTTTTTACCAATGTCTGCTCTCAGCATTTCTATAGTACCTTTCAACTGGTACATTTGGCGAGCAATGGCTGTTTGCTCTTTTACAAACTTATCGTAATTTTCACTATTTTCACATATTTCTGAGAGATAACGAACTCTCTCTGGAGGAATGATGTAGATTTTCTCTGACATTTTCTCTGTTATCTCAAAATCGGACTGGAGAGCTGTAACATTTGTTTTTGCTACAATCTTATCCATGATATTTCGATACAATACATTTGTTCCTGGGTCGTTAAACTGGCTGGCAATGGTTCCAAAAATGGGCAATTCTTCATCAGGAGTTTCCCAAAGGTTTTTATTACGTTTGTATTGTTTACGAACATCACGTAAAGCATCCAAGGAGCCTCTTTTATCAAATTTATTGATGGCAATGATGTCTGCAAAATCGAGCATATCAATCTTTTCAAGTTGGGTTGCTGCTCCATATTCAGAAGTCATGACATACATACAGATATCTGAATGTTCTACAATTTCAGTATCAGATTGTCCAATACCTGAAGTTTCTACAATCAGCATATCAAAACCTGCGAATTTGCAAATGTCAATGGCATCTTGTACATATTTACTAAGAGCCAAATTACTTTGGCGAGTTGCCAAACTACGCATATACACACGATTGTTGTGTATGGCATTCATTCTGATACGATCTCCAAGTAAAGCACCTCCTGTTTTGCGTTTAGAAGGATCAACAGAAATTACAGCTATTGATTTTTCTTCAAAATCTAAGATAAATCTTCTTACCACTTCATCAATCATAGAAGATTTTCCTGCTCCACCTGTTCCTGTAATTCCTAAAACAGGTATTTTAGTTTTTATATCAACAATCTCATTTTTGATAGTTTGATAAACTTCTGGAAAATTTTCTGCAATTGAGATCAATCTTCCAATTGCTAAATGGCTTTTTTGCCTTGCTTGAGCCATTAGAGAATATATTTCCGAAACAGACTCAGCTTGTGTAGTAGATTGACTTACAGATTTCTGAGTATTATAAGTTGCAAAATCACATTTCTCTAATAAATCATTAATCATACCCTGTAAACCCATAGCCCTTCCATCATCAGGGTGATAAATACGGGTTATTCCGTAAGCATGTAATTCTTCGATTTCAGAAGGAAGAATAGTTCCTCCTCCACCACCAAAAATTCTGATATGCCCTGCCCCTTTTTCCTTCAACAAATCATAAGCATATTTAAAATATTCGATATGCCCTCCCTGATAGCTGGTGATTGCTATGGCTTGAGCATCCTCTTGTATGGCACAATCTACAATATCGGCAACAGAACGATTGTGTCCTAAATGGATAACTTCTGCCCCTGATGCTTGAATAATTCTTCGCATAATGTTGATGGCAGCATCGTGTCCATCAAATAGCGAAGCAGCCGTAACAATACGAATATGATTTTGAGGTTTGTAAGGCGTTGTCTGCATATTCTATGTTTTATCTTGGTTTTATTACAAAAATAATAAAATTTTTACAATTCTATTTTGTTAGATTTCTTAATTTTACTCTATCATCAAATTCTTGATTAAAATGAATTTTGAAGTTATTGCTTCTGTTGAAAATGTTACTCTCGAAACATTGGTTTTGTTTGAACAATTGGGGATAGGTATTGAGCTTTCTTACTTTTCTTTACCTTGGCATTTAGATAAAGATACTCTTCAAGAAGATATTGAACGTTATAAAAACATGTTGAAGGGCTTTTCACAAAAAGTTACGATGCATGGAGCTTTTTACGATTTAAACCCTATTTCAAGGGACTCTAAAATTTTAGAAGTATGCTCATTTAGAATTTTACAATCTATAGATATTGCTACACAATTAAATATCCATGAATTAGTTTTTCACGCAAACTTTATTCCTTCTACAGCAAGAAATTACGAAGAAATTTGGATTGAAAAACAAACTGAATTTTGGAAAAAATTTATTCCTATTAGTGAAGAGAAGGGGCTTAAAATTTTCATAGAAAACACAAGAGAAGAAAGCCCAAATATGATTTTAAGGGTTTTGGAAAAAATTAATCATCCAAATTTTAAGGCTTGTTATGATACAGGACATTCTTATTGCTTTACAGATAGCAAAATGTCTCCAGATGTATGGCTAGCTGGTTATCAGGAACAAGCTATGTATATTCATTTGCATAGCAATCATGGTTTTACAGACGAGCATATTGCTTTTACCAAAGGAACTCAAGATTTTGACAAGTTCTTTGATTTACTCAATAGCTTGAAAGACAAACCTTTGATTGTAATAGAAGTCAAAAAAAGAGAAGATTTCTTAGAAAGTGTTGAATCTCTCCAAAACTTAGGTATCCTAAAAACAAAATAAGGTAGTTTTCACTACCTTATTTTTATCTTCTACGTCCTCTTCTGGTTTTTACAACAGTAGTTTTACCTCGTCTGTTAGTATGTATTACCGTTTTCCCATGTGGTTTATGGATAACTACAGTAGTAGATCTGCGTGGAGCATAAACTCTACGAGCTACAACCACTCTACGTACAGGTGCTGGACGATAATATACTCTATAAGGAGCTGTTCTTGTATAAAACACAGGGTGTCCCCATGGTCTCCAAGGTTTCCACCACATAGGATAATAGCCCCATCTGTAAGGAGACACCCAAACTCTATAACTTGGAGCATATACAAATTGCACGCTGGGCCAAAACCATACATTTACACGAATAAGCTGTATATCTAATATGTTAGGACCTCTTTTATTTGATTTTTGTTCTTCCTCAAAAGGTTCAACAATGGTATTGGTTGCATACAAATCTTCATCCCCTTCTATTTGTAAAATAGCCTCTTCTTTGCCTGTTTTTTCAATACCTATTGTTGCAATATCTTGTTTATCTTTTTCATTTATATAAGTACTGAGTACAATTACATGGGTTTCTTGATCTTGTATATCCTGAACAACTATATAATCTGTTTGTCCATCATTGTTTAAGTCTAAATTATTCACATTATTATCTTCTTGATTGAGAAATTTCTCGAACTCTTCAAGGTTTTTTGATTTTTTGAATAAATCTAAAGCTCCCTCAAGACTAAAGTTCTGACCTTTTGTTTCTGCTTTATCTTCTTTTTGTGCGTATGTATGCGAAATACTCATTCCAGAAATTAACAGCATACTCAAAAATATATATTTCATAATGTATATTTTATTGGTTTTATTCTTAGATGCTATTTAGAGAAAAAGGTTTAAAACCTCCATAAAAAAAGTGGGATAGTTTAGCTACCCCACTTTTAAAATTATTTAGATTCTTCTTTTTTAGATTTTTTCTTTTTTTTCTTTTTGCCTTTTTGGTTGGCTTCTTCCTCAGCTTTTTTCTTAGCTTCTTCTTCGGCTTTTGCTTTTGCCTCTGCTTCAGCCTTGGCTTTTACTTCATTAGCAGCTTTCTCTGCCTTTTCAGCTTCAGCTTTTACAGCATCTTCTGCCAATACTTTACCTGTTGCATCCAATTCTGTAATTTGATAACCTAAACGGCTCAAACCTTTTAATACAACAGATTTATCACCTACTACTACAATAAGCATATTGTTGTAGGGCAAATGTTTCTTAGCTAAAGCATTAATTTCTTCTTTTGTGATACCTTTTAAGATTTGGTTCTGAGTTTGAGTATAGTTTGTAGGTAAATTATACTCTAAAAGTCTATTTAAGAAACCTGCTTTTTGGAAACCAGTTTCATAACGTAAAGCTTCTGACTGACCAATAGATGCTTTTGTAAATGTCAATTCTGCATCTGTGATACCATTTTCAGCATAATTTTTAATTTCTTTCATAAACTCATATACAGCACTATCAGTAGCTTGAATTTTGATACCACCAGAAGCCGTATAACGAGTATCAAAGTTGTCGCCTGAGAATGAACCTCTTGCACCATAAGTCCAACCTTTGTCTTCACGCAGATTTAAATTGATACGGCTATTGAAAGCACCACCTAATACATAGCTCATTAAGCCTACTTTGTAGTACTCATCTAAAGCTCCATATTTAAGAGCTGGATTTACAAAACCTATTCTTATTTCTGACTGTGCAGATTTAGGTTTATCTATCAAGTAGATACGGGTTTTTTCAATTGGATTGATTGTTTCTGGTTTATATTCTGCACGAAGACCAGCTTTATCAGTTGTAGCAGGAGTAATAGTCTTATTTTTGCCTACTTTACCCAAGAATGATAATTTAGGAAGAATTTCAGCTTCTGTAATATCTCCAACGATAATCAAATTTCCTTCTAATGTTTGAGGAGTAATTTGACCAAGTTCATAAAGAGCTTTTACATCATCCAATGTAACTTTTTCAAGTGTTTCAACTGTTCCTGACTCAGAGATAGCTCTAATTTCTTTGTTACCATGCAATAATTTACCAAAAATATCAGAGGCAATAAAAGTTGGTTGTGTTTGTTGTACTCTTAAGCCTTGTATACTTTGCTTTTTAATTCTTTCAAATTCAGCAGCATCAAACTTAGGTTTGTACAATCTTTCTTCAAATAGTTTCAAAGTTTTATCTAAGTTTTTCTTAAGCGTTTGAACACTAAAGCTTAATCCTTCATCATCAGTTGATACAGAAATGCTACTTCCAAGCTTTTCTAATTCGGCAGCCATTTGTTCAGCAGTATAATTTTGAGTAGATTCATTCATTAAACTACCCAATAAACTTGCTACACCTGCTTTTTCAGGAGTTGTGTTAAGAACACCACCTCTTTTCAGATTAAATACTAGCGTAACTGTTGGTATTTCAGCATTTTTTGTTCCAATTACTTTGACACCATTATCTAACTCTTTTTTCCAAACAGCAGGCACTTTTACAACAGGGCTTACTCCAGAAGCTGGACGTTTGCTTCTATCAAAGTTATCTTTTGCCTTGTTATATTTCAAACCATCATAACCATAGTTAGGAGCTACATAACCAGATGTATTGATGGTATAATTATCTTCAGCAGCAATATTTTTCTGACCTTTAGGATAATAGCTTAAAATCACAGAGGGTTTTCCTTTGATATATTGATTGAATACTCTTAAAACATCTTCTTTTTTAAGGGATTTCAATCTTTTCATTTCTTCTTGTAAAAAGTTTGCATTTCCTGCAAATGTTTGGTAAGCAGCCAAAGATGATACTTTACCAGAAACACTTGATAAACGGTTTACATATCTTGCTTCTCTTTGAGCAACAAATTTCTGAATGTCCTCATCTGTAACTCCACGTTTTTCAAGTTCTGCAATACTTTCACGAACAAGTTTTTCCATATCAGCAAGATTTTTACCTTGGTTCGGAATTACTTGTAAGAAAAACTCACCTGATAACTCACTTGTTGAGTTAAACACATTTGCTTGCAAAGCTTGTTGAGTTTTTACCATTTTTTGGTACATGATAGAGTTTTTACCTTGTCCCAAAATTTCAGCCAAACAATCTAAAGCAAATTCATCGTTTGAACGAGCTTGAGGAGTTGGGAAAACCATTGCGAATAATGGTAAACGAATATAGTTATCTTCAAAAGATACATAACGGTCTTTATCCAAAGAAGCAATCATGGGAGCCATGTTTTTCACTTCAGGACCTTTTGGAATAGAACCAAAATATTTTTCGACCAATTTAATAACATCTTTGGGGTTTACATCACCACCAACGGTAACAACTGCATTGTTGGGTCCGTACCAACGTAAAAAGAAGTTTTTAAGATCTTCTGCATTTACTCTATCTAAATCTTCTACATAACCGATGGTTAACCAAGAGTAAGGGTGACCATAAGGATATAAATTTTTAGAAAGAACTTCTTGTACCAAACCATAAGGACGGTTATCGTAGTTCTGACCACGTTCGTTTTTTACGGTTGCTCTTTGTACTTCAAATTTTTTCTGAGTTACAGCATCCAACAAAAAACCCATACGATCAGCTTCTAGCCATAAAGCTATTTCTAATTGATTAGACGGCAATGTTTCGAAATAGTTTGTACGGTCTCTATTAGTTGTACCATTTAGTGTACCTCCAGACTCCGTAACAATTTTAAAGTGTTCTTCATCTGCTACGTTATCAGAACCTTGGAACATCATGTGTTCAAAGAAGTGAGCAAATCCTGATTTTTTAATTTCTTCACGAGCTGAACCCACATGATAGGTTACATCTACATGGACAATGGGGTCAGAATGGTCTTCGTGAATAACCAATGTCAAGCCGTTGGGAAGAACATACTTTTCGTAAGGGATTACAATTTCGCTACCCTTTTTTGTAACTTTTTCTACCAATTTCGCCTGACTAAAAGCACCAAAAGCTACTCCAGCAGTTAGAGCGAAGCTTAAGAATATTTTTTTCATCGCGTTAAGTTTATGTGTTTTTAGTACAGCAAGTATAACGGATAAAAAGGCAAAAAGATATAAAAAAGTCCATTTTTTTAAAATAATACTCCTGCCTGTACCTGCCCAAAGTGTGTAATTTGAGCCTGATTAGGCATTTTTCTTCCATTATAGAGAATATTTATTTGGAGTCCGTTGGCTAAACGTTGTTGGTAAGTTGCTGTCCAAACCCAATTCTTCCCTTTTTGTAATGCTTCTAGCATTTCGTATGCAACTGGAGAAGCTGTTTCACCTATAAAGTTAATATTTACGAAACGGATTTGTGCAGATAACACAAACAGAGATGGTTTACTCCAACGTAATTCACTACTCCATTCTTGAAAATCAGCTTTTTCGTTACCAAACTGGTTTTGTTTCTTATTTTGTAAAAAAGCGACACTTAATCGCCAGTTATTAGATGGCTGATAAGCGATTTGTGGTTGAAAGCTGAATGCATTTATTTTAAAATTTCGATTGATTAAGAAGTCTGATTGATTTTGAATTTGGTTATTTTTCATTTGAATTTGACCATTCCAATGTTTTCCAAGATTTTTACGTCCTGTAAAACCTATATCTTGAATTCCTCTTGTTTCAAAACCATTCGTTAAAAGTTGTTTTTGGCTACTTTTATTAAAATTCAGATCTGCTCCAAATTGGGAATTCCCTCTATTAAAAAACAAAATGCTACGTATGCTTTCTTGAACAGATAGAATCTCTTGATTATCAATGTTAGACAAAGGAAATACTCTCTTCAGAAAATCTTGTTCAGTTGTTTTTCGGCGGAGCAAAGCACTTCCATTAAAAGAAAACTTAGATAAAATATATTTTAAACCTTTTTGCTTACTCCAATCAACAGGTGTTTGTAGATTAATTCGATAATTTATATCTGTAAAAAAAGCCTTGATATAATTGTCTGTTGGTGTAAATATTTTAGCATATTGGCGTTCATCAGGGTTGATTGCCAAATAAAATTCATTTAATTCTGCAATATTATTGTTGTTATCATCTCGCCAAGTATGAGTACCCTGCCCAGTAGGTACTTGAATATAACTAAACTCTCTTTGTAGCTCTCTTGATGCAGTATTTTGCCAAATAAGTTCCGAACGAATATTTTTCTTCCAAAATTGCCTTGCCCACTCCAAACGACCCATTAAATTTTCTTCATTCTGATTCCTTACAATGAAATTTTGGATATTACGATATGTTGCTAATAATTTGAGGGATTGAATAGCATTTACTTTAGTTTGCAAAGAACTCTGTATAGTTTGAGCAATTGTCCTCAACTTCAATTCGCCATCAACAGGTTGATAATCTGCTCTGTAACTATAATCAGACAAAAATCGAACTTTTGAGCTATCTGTTGTTTTTATAAAAACTTTATGTTCGTCAAAATTCATAGCTGAAAACGTAACTGAATCGTTTCGGGTGTTTTTAAGTACATTTTTATCCAACGAATAAACATAGCCTTTAACCAGTTTTTTACTTTGATGGGCTATTTCTGTACTTAATTTTTGCCAAGAAGAATTCTGATTTTCAAGATTGTTTTGCATACTATTCAATAAAAATCCATCTCCTTTCAGTAACCAATTTCCATGTTTTTGTGAGAAATTAATTTTATGTTGAAAACCCGATAATTTATCTTGTCTATTTCGATAAGTATGTGTTGTTGATACAAAGTTCTGAATATCTTTTTTGAGTGCTATTTGAATTTCTGCAATATTTTCAATTCTTTGTTCAGGAACAGAAAGTGTATCCAAATTCAAGTTCCAATCTCTATTAAATTCGATAGTTCTAAACCTATCTATAGGCAAAAAAGTAGGATTGTTGAATTCATAACTTAATCTATTTTCAAATTTGTATTTTTTCCACTCATATCTATCTTTATGCTCAATCACTGTTTTTAGGGCAAATCCATTATTATTTTGATCCTCAAGGCTTGAAAAACGATTTAAATCTCTTTTTGAAAAAGCCATTTCCAAATAAATTTTCTCGTATTTATTTGGATTCCAAATACTTCCTACGGTAAATAATTGCCTTTTTTGTGGTAATGGGACTAAGCTAATAGGTTCGTAGTTCCCTTGAGGAACGCCCAACAAAGGTTCTACCCACTCATAAATTCTACCATTCTGTATTGTTTGTTTGAGTATATAATTACCTTTATTGATACCCACATCTGTAAATGCTACTTGCCAAAAAGCTCTTTGAGGATTTTTAGAATAAATAAATATGGAAAAAACACCAGCATTGGTAAGTGTATCTTTTTTTTCGTATAGAATGGCTTCATTAGTAAAACCCACAGAGTCAGCCGTATTCAAAAATGCTTGATTTATATTATCTCCTATTTGAGATAATTGTAATTTTTGATTGTCTGATAACTGAACAGCCAATGGATTTCGAGGATTATCAGTTTCTGCATAATACTGTCCAAAAAATGAAACTTTTTTATATTCCTGAAAATGAGAAGCATGTAGATTAGTACGACTATAGTTACGTTCTGTATATTCATAATCTACCCTGATACGAGTGTATTGAGTTATGAGTATATTTGGATTGAATGTAATCTCTGCTAAATTGTAATCTATCACATAATCAGCATCAAAGCCTCTACGAAGCTGTTTACCATCAATATATACTTTTTCTGTATTGGCAATAATGACGATAAAACGTTCATTATTTGCACCTCGTAACCGATAAGGACCTTGCACGCTTTCCAATGGATTTACAGCCACAGAAGCAAATCTTCCTTTGGCAAGAGCTACCCCAAAAGAAGTAATAGATTTAGAGCTATCTTTATATATTTGTTTTGTCTCGAGTTGTACTCCTTGCACATTTTTATAATATCTCAAAAATTCAGAGTTTTTATTTTGCATGATGATATCTCCTGCCTGTAAAGTAGTTGATTTGCTTTGGAGCTCTATCAAAATTCTATCGAGTTGTTGAACCTGTTGTGTATTGCCTTCAGGCTGAAAAGGTACTTGTTGGTCATTTAGCAATGCTTTTAGTGTTACATCAGGAGTAATTTTCCCTTCTAATTGCAAATTAAGAGAAGAGTTTACAAATGCATTTTGCTGATTTCCAACAGCAATACCTCGATAAATAGCCCCTGTTTTTTGAATGCTATCTGTGGTAATAATTTCTTCTCGTTTTTCTATTTGTTTATCTAAAGGCACAAGAGGGCTTATAAAGAAAGTCAGAGTATCTATACTTTCTCTTTGATAATATTTTTTTTGTATAGAGAAAGGTAAGGTCTGATAACAAACTACAATACTATCTGTATTTGAATATTGAATTTTACTTTCCCAAATCGCTTCATTTTTAGAGAAATTGAAGTAAATACGAAGAGTTGAATCTTTTGTTTGGAATTGGAAGCTATTGGGTACAATTGTAAGAGTATCTGTAATTTTCTGGTTAAGGGCTACTTTTTTACATTGTTGTTGGGCTTGTAATTCATATTGGGTAACTATCATTAACATACACAAGCTAAACAAATATTTGCTTGTAAGATATTGAAAATTAATAATATACAAATTTTTCAGCATTTATATATTTATAGAAAAGCTTCAAAACTAAAAATACTTTGTATAATCCCCACTTTATTAAATTTATAATAAAATTTTATCTTAACTCTATAAAAATAGCATACTTTTTGGTGTATTTATCAAAGATTTTTTTTAAATTTATTAAAATTAAAACATTATGAAAAAAATACTAACAACATTAGCACTATGTTTTGTGATAGGTTCTGTAGTTGCTCAAGGGCAATTACCTATCAAATCGAAAGCAGCCTCTAAAGTAAACGCCAATACCAATTCGAGAGCTAGCAACAATGGTAATTCAACAAAAGCTGGGGAGACTCCTCAACAAGTTGCAGAAGAACTTTGCAATTGTTTTAATAATTATTTTAGCCAATATCATCCTCTTATTAAGACTTTTATAGAAGATATGGCTTCTCAGGGTCAAGAAAAAGCTACTCAAATTTTTCAGGATAATATCATGAAATTATCTCAGGAAGAACAACAAAAAGTAGTTGCTGATGCTCAGAAATTTGCAGAAGATGCTAACAAAGAAAACAATGCTATGACTACTTGTTTTGAAACATTTCAGAAAAAAACAAGTACAATGCCCGAAGATCAAGTAAAAAAAGCTCTTGCAGAATTGGAATTATCACCTTCGTGCAAGACTGTGGATGAATTAATGAAAATAGGAAATGCTAAAAAATAGATTTTCGTTACATTTTATTTAAGTTTTTCAAAAACTCTTCTTTATAGGTATTTCCTATAGGAAGAGTTTTTTCATTGATAAGCACTTGCCCATCTTCAATACTTTTAATTTTTGAAATATTAATGAGATAAGAACGATGTATTCGTCTAAATTTCTGATAGGTTAGCATTTTTTCTTCAAACTGCTTGAGAGTAGAATAAACAATATACTGCCTTTTGTCTTCAGTATGGATGATTACATAATCAGACATGGCTTCAAAATAATCAATAAGATTTACCTCAAGTCGTACTAACTTACTATTAATTTTTACATAAATTTCTTCTTTGATTGACTCATTAGAAGTGTTAGCAGATGTTTTAGATTCCAAAAAACTAATGGCTTTTGTAACTGCCTTTAAAAATCGGGGATATTCTGGTGGTTTGATAATATAGTCTATAGCATCCAGCTCAAAAGCTTCTAAAGCAAATTCCATTTTAGAGGTAATCAGAATAGTTTGAGGCTTTTTAGGGAGCATTTTGAGTAAATCTAAGCCTGAAATTTCAGGCATATCAATATCTAATAATAAAATATCTATTTCATTTTTACCTAAATATTCAAAAGCCTCAACAGGATTATTAAAAGTGGCTTTTAATTCTATGCGTGAGATTTTTTTAACATAATTTTTTAATATAACAAGCTGAACATCACTGTCATCAACTGCAATACAAGTATAATTTTGCATACTTTTGCTAATAGTTTATGTGGTATAAGTGTTTTTATGCAAAGTGTTGCTCTTTTTACAAATTTAATTTTTTTTCATAAATAACAAATTTTAGTTTTAAGAATTTAGTTTTAAGCTTTCTTGCTTTACCATTTCTTTTATTTTTTTACGCTGTATTCTCAAGCTATCTTTTTTAATGGTGTTTGTAGACTCTTTCTTTTTTTCTATCAAGATAGGTTTTCCTAGATTCAAGGTAGATTCTCTGTAAACCAAACTATCAATTACTTGGGCATAGATTTTCTCAAAGTCTTGTAAATTATTCAAGTAATACCTATAACTTTGCTGATAACTCAAAGAGTCTACTTGGTGCTTTTGAAATATTTTTTTTTCATAAGCCTTATAGAGTGTATATGAAGAATCAGGCATTCTCGATAGATGTGGAATCTGCGATTCGAGCAAATGGATATCTATCAGAATACTAACCATTTTTTTAGGTTGAAGTATATTTTTAGGTGTTTCTGTTGGTTTTTGGCATGCTATCATCACAAGAACCAAACAAGATATATACAATAATGATTTCATTGAAAAAACTTCTATTTCTTCAAAAATAACAATTTTTATACCTAAGTTAAAATTATGGAAGAAATTTTAGCCAAACTCCGAAAATATGAAATAAAGATAAGAAAGGTTATCAATTCTCAAATGCAAGGCGATTTCCATTCTATTTTTAAAGGATCAGGTTTGGAGTTTTCGGATGTACGAGATTATTTGTATGGTGATGATGTTCGGAGGATAGATTGGAACGTAAGTGCCAAAGGACAAGGTACTTTTGTAAAAGAATTTAAAGAAGAAAAAGAGCAAACAGTATTTTTTTTGATAGATGTAAGTGCCTCTCAAGACTTGGGGGCAAATGCTACCAAACTTCGTACAGCTCAAGAAATCTGTGGAGTATTGGCTATTTCGGCAGCCAAAGAAAACAATGATATAGGGCTTATTTGTTTTTCGGATCAGAAAGAACGCTATATGAAGCCTCAAAAAGGGCAGAAATATGCATATGAAATGATTTTAAATGTATTTAAGTTAGAACCAAAATCTTTGAAAACAGATATTTCTAAAATGATTCTTTATACTTTGCAAACTGTCAAAAGAAAGAGTATCATCATTTTATTATCTGATTTTATTGATGAAAATTATGAATTACACCTCAAAGCACTATCCAAAAAACATGATTTAGTAATCATTCAACTTTATGATAAAAAGGAAATAAGTCTGCCTCGATTGGGGATTATTCCTGTATATGATAAAGAAACCCGAAAAACATTTTGGCTTAACACTTCATCTAAAGAATTCAGGAAATTTCAAAAAGAACGTTTTGAAAAAACACAAACACTTTTAGAAAATATAGCCCTCAAAAGTAATGCAAACTATCTGTCTATCAATACAGATGAAGATTTTGTACCACAACTTATAGACCTTTTTAGAAAAAGAAATAAAAAAATAAAATAAATATGACAATTGAAGAAGCTCAAAGCATTGTAGATAAGTGGATTAATAGTATTGGAGTAAGATATTACAACGAACTAACCAATACTGCTATACTTATGGAAGAAGTAGGAGAACTTGCTCGTATCATGGCTCGAACTTATGGAGAGCAATCGTTTAAAGAAGGAGAAAACCATGATTTAGCAGATGAAATGGCTGATGTAATGTTTGTACTAATTTGTTTGGCAAACCAAACTGGAGTAAATCTTACAGAAGCCTTACAAAAGAATTTGGAGAAAAAAACCAACCGAGATAAAGAAAGACACAAAAACAATGAAAAATTAAAATCCTAAATTTGTTGTATATTTGCTTTCTAATTCTGATTCCATGAAAACTCAAGATATATTTTTAGATAAGGCAGAGGAAAAAGCTTTCGACTTAAAGCATCGTCAAACCATTAATTTTAATATTGGTAAATACGAAACTGCTGTTAAAACGGGTTTAAAGCAATATGATAATCACGAGTTAGCTCGTGAAAGAGCTTCTTTCTTAAAAACACAAGCCATTGCTCATTTAGATGAATTACTGATAGATTTTGAAGAAAATTTTACAAAGCGAGGAGGCAAAGTAATTTGGGCTGAAAATAGTGAGTCGGCATTAAAAAATATTTGGCAAATTTTTGAACGCCATAAAGCTAAGATGGCTGTAAAATCGAAGTCGATGACTACTGAAGAAATTCATTTAAACGAATTTCTCGAAAAAAAAGTCGTTGAAACAGTTGAAACAGACCTTGGAGAATATATTGTACAATTAGCAGGTCAGAAACCCTATCATATCGTAACACCTGCTATGCACATGTCTAAGAAAGATATAGCAGAGCTTTTTGTAGAAAAGCTACGTATATCTCCAACTGATGATGCTCAGGAACTGACACTCACAGCAAGAAGAATTTTAAGAGAAAAATATGTAACTGCTGATATCGGTATTACAGGTGCAAATTTTATTATTGCTGATGTGGGGGCTATTGCTATCACAGAAAATGAAGGCAATGCAAGAATGAGTACCACGTTTCCTAAAGTACATATTGCTATAGTTGGTCTTGAAAAAATTATTCCTAAACTTGAACAATTAGATCTTTTTTGGCATTTACTTGCTACAAGTGGAACAGGTCAAAAAATGACTGTGTATAACTCTATTTTCTTCGGTCCGAGACAGCTAGACGAAATTGATGGTCCTGATGAGATGTATGTAGTACTTTTAGATAATGGAAGAACCAAGCTTTTAGCAGATCCCGAAAAGAGAGAAGCCTTGAATTGTATTCGTTGCGGAGCTTGTCTCAATGCTTGCCCAGTATATAAAAATATTGGTGGACATACCTATGATACTACTTACAGTGGACCTATCGGTTCTGTAATTACACCACATTTGGCCAGCATGAAAGAATTCAAGCACTTAAGTTATGCTAGCTCGTTGTGTGGAGCATGTAGTTCTGTATGTCCTGTAAAGATAAATATTCATAATTTATTGTTACTCAACAGAAAACAAAGTGTAGAAGAAGGACATCATACTTTTAGTGAAAATCTAGGGTTTAGTTTTTGGAAAAAAGGAATGCTGAGCAGAAAACTAATGGATTGGTTGAGTGCCCAGACAAAAACAAATTTCATCAAAAAGTTTTTTAGCAAATCATGGGGTAAAAAACGAGAAATGCCCCAAGTAGCCAAGAAAACATTTGCTCAACAATGGGAAGAGAAAATGAAACTTTAATGATCCTTGTACTTTTAAGATATTTTTTGTAAATTAGTGTATTCTAAAAAGCTCATAAAGTTATGAAAACGAGATTTTTACTGGGTTGTTTGATGCTTATAATTAGCTGGAATACGCTATGGGGACAGGTTAAGACTCAAAAAGATAAAGCTGATAACAAAGTCCAAACTAACATAAAAAACACTCAGAGTCAGGTAAAAACGAACAAAGATAAAAAAGATGAAAGAGTAAAATTTCAGCCTATTATCAAATATGATACAACAAAAAATAAAAAGAAGAAAGATGAAAGAATTGCATATAAACCGATTATTCGATATGATTCTGTAAAAAATAAGACTAAAAAAACAGAAAGGGTTGCTGTTTCAAAACCCGTTGTAAGATACGATACTGTCCCAAAAGTTAAAAAAGAATATGTACCACCTCCTATTCAAATAGATAGCACTTGCACACGATGTAAAGGTTCTAAACACGATAGAGCATGCGACGATTTACATTGCTATCAAGGGCATTGTTCTACTTGTAAAGGTTACAAGAAATGTGTGCATTGTGCTGGAACAATGATGAAAAATGTCGGTTTGGAAGGTTGCCCCGATTGTACAGATGGTAAATGTAGAGTATGTAGAGGCTCAGGATTATGTGCAAAGTGTGAGGGGACAGGCAGGTTACCATGTACCAAATGTGGTGGAACAGGGAAGAAAACCAAAGAACAAATTGAAGCAGAAATAAGGAAAAAAGAGGCAGAACGAACAGCCAATATTCCTATGCCAACATTTAAACCTGAGTAAAATAAAAAGGGCTATTCAATTGAATAGCCCTTTTTATTTTATATATCGTATTTATTGACCTATCAATGCTTTATAAGCATCTGTATCCATAAGTGTAGTAGCTTCTGCAACATCAACTACTCTGATTTTTACCATCCAACCATCACCATAAGGGTCTGAATTTACCAATTCGGGACTTCCAGAAAGTTTATCGTTAAACTCAACTATTTCGCCAGATATTGGCATAAATAAGTCTGAAACTGTTTTTACAGCCTCTACTGTTCCAAAAACTTCATTGGCAGCAATGGTTTGTCCTACTGTTGTAATATCTACATATACAATATCACCCAATTCTTTTTGAGCGAAATCACTGATACCAATATATGCAAAATCTCCATCTAAACGTAACCATTCGTGGTCTTTAGAGTATTTTAAATCATTAGGAAAATCCATAAATTTTTAAATTTTAGGTTTTAAAGAAGATGCACAAACATAAGAAATCTTGATAAAAAAACAAACGAGTTTTACTTCTTTATCAAAATTTCAAATTCTACTCTTCTATTAAGCTTTTTATCTTCTGGAGAAACTTCTGGGACAATAGGCTTTGTATTCCCATAACCTATTGCATCTATTCTACTAGGCGATATTTTGCCTCTCTGAACAATAAATTCTTTGATAGCATCAGCACGAGATTGAGAAAGTTTAAGGTTTGCATCTTCATTACCATCAGAATCAGTGTGTCCACTAATTTTGATTCTAATATTGGGATGGTCAGCCATAAAATAAACCACTTTCATAAGGTCTGCCTCCATATTTGTTTGAATTTTTGCACTTCCTCCATCAAACTCTAAAGAAGCAAATTTCCATTTATGAAATTTAATAGACTCAGCTTTGATATCCAATTGAGTATCCTCTTTTAAGAAAAATTTCTTTTCTATTCTAAAAAAATCATCTCCTGTAATAATAACCAAGTAATTATTATTTTTGATTAGGTCAAACTCATATGAGCCATCAGGACGAAGATATTTAGGAGCGACTTCTATTCCATTATCTAAATCTATAATAGAAACTATCCCCTGAAACGGATTCCCTGTTTCAGCATCCACAACCCTGCCTTTAAATACGACTGTTGCTGTAGGTTGAGCTTCCATAGGTACAGGAAATGAGTATAAATTTAGATTATCAGGGTCATCTTCCGAGGCTTTGGCATAATATAAATCTTTGGCTTTGCTATCAATGGCAAAATAGTATTCATCATCAGCACTATTTACAAGAGGACCCAAATTGACAGGTTCTTGCCATCTGTATAAGTATTTATAAGATTTATAAATATCAAATCCTCCTAAATTAACCAAATGCCCATTGGAACTAAAATATAACAAATCGTATTTAGGATGCATATAAGGGCTTACTTCACTTTGACGTGTATTAATGGTGGGACCCATATTTTTGGGTTTTGCCCAAGAACCATCTTTTTGCTTATTTGTATAATAAATATCTGAAAGTCCGAAACCTCCAAGTCTATCAGATGCAAAAAACAAAGTATCTTCTCCTTTTGAAAGAGAAGGGTGCGAGTCCCAAGCAACACTATTAATATTAGATCCTAAATTTTTAACAGTCCAAGAACTATCTTTTTGCATATAAGCTACATACAAATCACAATTACCAAAGCCATCAGGCGAATCACATCTTGAGAAATAAATCGTTTTTCCATCTTTGGTAATATGGGCAGACCCTTCATTATACATGGTATTCAAGCCTTTAAACTCTTTTGCATCACTCCAATATCCATTTTCTTTTTTAGAGTAAAATATATCTTCATTAGCTTTTGTATCTTTCTTGATAGCCATTACATTTTTATATTTTCTTTTAGAGCTGAAAATCATCATACTATCTGTAATATTGATAGTAGGTGCATAATCTGCTTTTTTAGAGTTAATAGCATAATCCATTTCTAAAAGAACGCCTTTGGGAGGAATAAGTGTATCCACTAATTTTCTATATTCTACCAACTCATAATAATACTCTAAAGGAACATAATAGTCTCTCTGATTGACTGTTAGGGAATCATAGTGAAGTTCTATAGCTTTCACCTCTGAGCCTCGATGATGTTTTAAGATAGTTCTATATAAACTTTTAGATATTTCAAAATCATCTAACAACTCTATCATTTTGGCTAATTGCCACATCCTTTCAGCATCTTTATAAAAATTTTCTACACCAAAGTTCATCACGTAATTATAAAGTAAGGGATAAGCTTTTTTCCAATCTCTGTTTTTAATATATTTATCAATTGTTTTTAACTCCGATTCGTTGAAGTAATATTTGGTGTTATTGATATTATTAAATTGGAAAACGCTTTCTTTATTACGAGCTACAATAGGGTCTTTTGTTTGAATCACACCTTGGGATTTAACTTTATCTATCTGCCCAAAAGAGTGCCAACACGCCACTAAAACAAGAAATATAATCAGATAAGCCCTCATAGGTAGCATTAGTATGATTAGAACATTATAATTTGTAAAGGTACAAAAAATTTATTTTTAGCCAAAATCTTACACAAAAATCCAAAACTACTGTCTTTTTTACAGTTTTTAACTTTGGCACAACACTTGAACAAATATAGAGCCTGCTCACAGAAAATTCATTATATTATTTTTTATGAATTCAGGAGATATATGCCATTAAATATGACACTGACAAAAAGGCAGTTTTGATTATTTTCTTATTTATACGTAATTATTTTATAAAAAGATATATGGGTTCTTACAAAAATTATACACCTTTTTTACTTGCTGATACAGATATGAATGGAGGGGTTGATATTTTTCCTCTTTTTGATGAAAAAACAAATGGAGAAAAACTTCCTGATCAATTAGGGATTTTACCCCTAAGAAATACTGTTTTATTTCCTGGAGTGGTAGTTCCTGTAACGGTAAGCCGTAAAAAAGCTATGCGTTTGGTAAAGAAGGTTTATAAAGGTAACAGAATATTGGGTGTAATTGCTCAACAAAATCCACAAGAAGAAGAACCTGCTACTTCAAATTTATATAACGTAGGTACTATTGCCCAAATTTTAAAAATGATTACAATGCCTGATGGCAATGCGACTATCATCATTCAAGGGCGTTCTCGTTTTCAAGTAGAAGAGTTCTTGAAAGAAGAACCACATATTACAGCTAAAATCAAGCATTTAGACGAGAATTTTCCAGAAAAAAGTACCAAAGAAGTAAAAGCTCTCAAATCTTCGTTAAAAGACGCAGCTTTAAAAATTTTACGTTTAAATCCAGAAATTCCACAGGAAGCTCAGATAGCATTGGATAATATTGAAGCTATTAGTTTTTTGACACACTTTTTGGCTTCAAACTTAAATGCAGAAGTATCAGAAAAACAAGAAATTTTAGAAATAGATAACGGTTTACAACGTTCTACAAGACTTTTAGAGCTAATGCTTCGAGAAGTTCAGATGCTTGAACTTAAATTTGAAATACAGAGTAAGGCTCATAATGATATGGAGCAACAACAGCGTGATTATTTTTTACGCCAGCAACTTAAAGTACTACAAGATGAATTGGGTGATGAAGTAGGAGGTGTACGCATTGATGAATTAAAAGCCAAAGCAAAAACAAAAAAATGGAACGAAACGGTAGCTAAACATTTTGATAGAGAACTGATTAGACTACAACGTTCTAATCCAGCTTCTCCAGAATATGGCATTGCACTCAATTATATTGAATTACTTTTGGATTTGCCTTGGAGCGATTATTCTGAAGATAACCTAAATTTACAAAATGCTCAAAAAATACTAGACGCAGACCACTATGGTTTGGAGAAAGTAAAAGAACGTATTTTGGAGTATTTAGCTGTTTTGAAGTTACGTCAAGATATTAAAGGACCTATTTTATGTTTATATGGACCTCCAGGTGTTGGAAAAACATCATTGGGACGTTCTATTGCCAAAGCCTTAGGAAGAAAATATGTAAGAATGTCTTTGGGTGGCTTACATGATGAAGCCGAAATAAGAGGGCATAGAAAAACCTACATTGGTGCTATGCCTGGTAAATTTATTAGTAATATCAAGAAGGCAGGAACATCAAATCCTGTTATCATCTTAGATGAAATTGACAAAATTGGAGCAGATTATAAAGGTGATCCAGCCTCAGCATTATTAGAAGTTCTTGATCCTGAACAAAATAGCACATTTTTAGATAATTATCTAGAAGTAGAATACGATTTATCAAAAGTTTTATTCATTGCTACTGCCAATACTCTTGATACTATTCACCCTGCATTAAGAGATAGAATGGAAATTATTGAAATTAGTGGCTATACAACTCAAGAAAAACTCCAAATAGCTAAAGAACACTTAGTAAAAAAGCAAAGAGAAGAGAATGGTCTAAAGCCTTCACATATACAGCTTTCAGATGAAGCTTTGGTAAAAATTATAGAAGATTATACACGAGAGTCGGGTGTTAGAAATTTAGAAAGAAAAATTGGCAATGTAGTTCGTAAAATTGCCAAATCTGTTGCTCTTGAAGAAAAATATGAGAAAAAAATAACACCTGAAATTGTTGAAAAACTATTAGGAACACCTATTTTCGATAAAGAGCTATACCAAAGTGAAGATGTTGCAGGTATTGTAACAGGACTAGCTTGGACTGCTGTTGGTGGTGAGATTTTATTTGTAGAGTCATCATTGAGTAGAGGAAAAGGCAAATTAACAATTTCTGGACAATTAGGAGATGTCATGAAGGAATCTGCTTCAGCAGCACTTTCTTATTTGAAAGCTCATGCAGAAGATTTAAAAATAGATTATAGAACTTTTGAACATTTCGATTTGCATGTGCATGTACCAGCAGGAGCCGTTCCCAAAGATGGACCTTCAGCAGGTATTACATTATTGACTTCTTTGGCTTCTGTTTATACTCAACGAAAAGTAAAAGATAAAATAGCCATGACAGGAGAGATTACCTTAAGAGGAAAAGTATTACCTGTGGGTGGAATCAGAGAAAAGATATTAGCAGCTATCAGAGCTGGTATTAAAGAAGTAATTTTGTCAGAAAAAAATCAAAAAGATATTTTAGATATTCCCGAACATTATTTAAAAGGCTTAAAGATTCATTATGTAAATACAGCTCAAGAGGTATTGAAGATAGCTTTATTACCTAAAAAAGTAGCTGAACCAATGGATTTGAGTGTTATTATAGAAAAGTAAGAGGAGGCAAAAGCCTCCTCTTTTTATTTTTTTATTGTGTAATGGTGATAGAGGCTATCTTTTCTCGGATACAATCCAGTAAATCTTGGGGGGGACATTTTTTTGCTAATCTTGTTTGTAGTAATTCTCGAATAGCCACTTCCAAATCATATTGTTGATAACAAGGCAAACATTTTTCGATGTGAGCCATCAGTTCGGCTGTATTGTCTTCCGAAGCCTCTCCGTCTAATATGGTATAAAGAGAGTCCAAACAACAACAGTTGCAAGGGTCTGAGCTTTGTTTCATTTCGTTCTTTTCGTGAAAGTTCTTATCTGAGGTCATAGTAATTTATGATTTTTGCAAATAACCCATTTTTTTTGCGTAACTGCTTAATTTTTCTTTTAGTAATCCTCTTGCTCTGTGTAATCGAGAGCGTACTGTTCCTATTGGAATATCAAGGATTTTCGCCATTTCTTCGTAGGTAAAGCCTTCTATATCACACAAAATAATAGCTATTCTAAAATCTACTTCTAAAGAATTGATAGCATTTGCCACTTCATCGCCTATTAAATCTTGTACAGACTCACTACGCAAATCTGAAGTTGCTTCAATTTCATTATCAAATTCTTCTGAATTATAAAAAGTTTCAACTTCCTGATAATCAACCTTAGAAGGCTCTTTACTTTTCTTTCTAAAGTCGTTTATAAAGCTGTTTTTTAGTATTCTAAACAACCAAGCCTTTGCATTAGTTCCTTTTTCAAAAGAATTAATAAATCTAAATGCTTTTAAATAAGTATCTTGTACCAAGTCTTTGGCATCATCCTCATCCAATGTCAGTCTAAAAGCAAAATTATACATAGAATCCAAATGAGGTAACATTTCACTTTGGAATACCATGTTTTTCTCTTTTTCAGTATATGTAGTAGGTATCATAATGCTAGATCAAAACCAGTGATATAACGCAAATATAACAATAAGATTGCTAATTTTTTTGTATTTCAGTCAAAATAAATGCCAACCTAAAAAGTATGCTTTATTGACAGATTATTTAAAAATTAGACTTCAAGATGCTCCTTTCCTGACAAAAATTTATGCCAAAATTAAATGATTGATAGTTATTAAATCTATTTGGTAATATCTACATCATTTTGTATCTTTGTTGAGTTAAAAGAAGTCCTAAAAGCCTATAAATTTATATACCTATACACAATATGAGCGATTTGTCGGAAAATTTGAGTCAAGCAGAGCAGTCCACCTATAATGCAGAAAATATCCAAGTTTTAGAGGGTTTAGAAGCCGTAAGAAAACGCCCTGGTATGTACATCGGTGATGTTGGAATTAGAGGGTTACACCATCTAATTTGGGAAGTTGTTGATAACTCAATTGATGAAGCCTTAGCAGGGCATTGTAATCGTATCGAAGTTATAATTCATGAAGATAATTCTGTTTCTGTTTCTGATAATGGTCGTGGTATCCCTACAGATATGCACCCAAAAGAGAAACGTTCTGCTTTGGAAGTTGTCATGACTGTACTACACGCTGGGGGTAAATTTGATAAGGGCAGTTATAAAGTATCTGGAGGTTTGCATGGTGTTGGTGTATCTTGCGTAAATGCTTTATCATCTTTACTTCATGTAACAGTTCAGCGTCAGGGAAAAGTATTTGAACAAGAATATTCTCAAGGAAAACCTTTGTATTCTGTTAGAGAAATAGGAACAACAGATACACATGGAACAAAAGTTCATTTCAAACCAGACGACACAATTTTTCAGAGTTTGGAGTACAAATACGAAACTGTAGCAACTCGTTTAAGAGAGTTATCTTTCTTAAATAAAGGTATTATCATTACACTTACAGATTTACGTGAAAAAGATGAAAATGGACAAGCCCTGTATGAAGAGTTTTTCTCAGAAGGAGGCTTAAAAGAATTTGTAGCTTATTTGGATGATACTCGTGAGAAACTTATTCCTGAGCCTATTTATTTTGAAGATGAACGTGGTGAGATCCCTGTTCAGGTTGCTATGCAATACAACACATCTTACACCGAAAATATATTTTCGTATGTAAACAATATCAATACCATTGAAGGAGGAACTCACGTAGTTGGTTTTAGAGCTGCTCTAACCCGAACTCTCAAAGCCTATGCAGATAAAAATGGTATGTTGGAGAAGCTCAAAATAGATATTACAGGCGATGATTTTAGAGAGGGACTTACGGTTGTTATTTCTGTAAAAGTTTCTGAACCATTATTTGAAGGACAAACTAAAACTAAATTAGGAAACTCAGAAGCTCGTAGCTCTGTAGAAAGTACCGTAGGGAAAGCCTTAGAAGCCTATTTGGAAGAAAATCCTAAAGTTGCCAAAGTTATTATTGATAAAGTGGTTTTGGCTGCTCAAGCCCGCCATGCTGCTCGCAAGGCTCGTGAGATGGTTCAACGCAAAAATGTTCTTACAGGCTCAGGTTTACCAGGTAAACTTGCCGATTGTGCAGAATCTGATCCTGCGATTTGCGAAGTTTTTCTTGTGGAAGGTGATTCCGCAGGTGGAAGTGCTAAACAAGGTAGAAATAGAGCCACACAAGCTATTTTACCTCTTAAAGGTAAAATCTTAAATGTTGAAAAAGCTCAGGAATATAAAATTTATGATAATGATGAAATTAAAAATATCATCACAGCATTAGGTGTTAGCTTTGGGAAGAAAGATGAAACGGGAGAGTTTGACGAGAAAGCACTTAATATGGAAAAGCTTCGTTATCATAAAATTGTTATTATGACGGATGCTGATATTGATGGTAGCCACATTCGTACACTTATCTTGACATTGTTCTTCAGATACATGAAAGAACTCATTGAAAAAGGATATTTGTATATAGCTCAACCTCCATTATATTTAGTTAAAAAAGGTAAAAAACAAACATACTGTTGGACAGAAGAACAACGCAAACGTGCTGTTGCCGAACTTGGTGATGGCAAAGACGAAAGTGTTGGAATCCAACGTTACAAAGGTTTAGGAGAAATGAACCCAGAACAACTTTGGGAAACTACCATGAACCCAGAAAACAGGCTTATGAAACAAGTAACTATTGACTCGGCAGCTGAAGCAGATCATTTATTTTCTATGTTGATGGGCGATGAAGTTGCCCCTCGTAAAGAGTTTATTGAAAAAAATGCAAAATATGCAAATATTGATGTATAATCTAAAACTCTGATTATAAGCAAAAAGTGTTGGAAAGAAATTTCTAACACTTTTTTGTTTACAGATTTTTTTTAGCTAACTTTTCTTTATATAATTCTAAACTACTAACTTTCGCATTCAAAGCAATCCATTACAATGAGTCAAGTAAGCAAAAATATACGTTATCTTAGAAGATTACATGATTATACCCAAGAAGAATTTGCAGAATTACTGGGCATAAAACGCTCTTCTTTAGGGGCTTATGAAGAAGGAAGGGCAACTCCTAATTTCAATACTTTAATGCAATTAGGTAAAATTTTTAGCTTGACTATTGAGCAGATTGTATCTTCTGATATATCTACTATTGTGCTTGAACCCAAAAAAGTGTTGATAAATGTAGGTGAAGATGACGTTTTAGAAGAGAATGACAACAAAGAATTGCTTGAAATTCTTAGAAAAGAGGAAATTAAAACAGATATTCTAAAAGAAAATATAGAAAACAAAAATGATTGGAAAGCTCTTGAAAAAGAGAAAGTTGCACCAGAAGTAAAAAAGACCCGAAGAGATGAAAGCCATGAAGAGATAAAAGAAAAGTTTTATCCAACACTAGATGACGGTTTATTTTCTGTAGAAAATCAGGTTGAACATTTTTCTGAAATTGATAAAGGGGATATTCCTTTTGTGAAACAAAGTAACTTAGGCAATTATTTGGCTAATTATACAGAGAAAGAGTTTATTGAAAAGTTACCCAAACTACAAATTAGTTTATTAGCTAAAAATCAGGAGTATAGAGCTTTTGAGATGGATAGAAATTTTCCTTTGGAAAAATCTATTTGTATTGGCTCTTATCTGAAAAACTGGTACAACGTTCAAACAGGAGAAACCTACCTGTTTCTTACTCAAAAACAAGGTTTGATATATGGAAAGGCTGATAACCGTTTGCGAAATGAAGGTTATATCAGGGTTCAAGGTATTGGACATGAGTACAAAATTCTGATTAGAGAGCTATTTGAAATATGGCAATTCCAGTTGTTTTTAAGTGCTGGAAAAATTGAAAATCTATAAAAAATCATTCATTATCAAACATTCCAAAACTTATCATTTTGGAATGTTTGTTTTTAAAGCCCTTTACATTAAGTTAAACTTTATATTTCATGCAACCATTACTATTCTCTATTCAATCATATTTATATCTTCAAGAACGAATTTTAGCTTTCAATGGCTTTGAAAAAGGAGAAGTAGAAGTAAAAGTTTTCCCTGATGGAGAACGTTATCAGCGTATTTTATCGGATGTTGAAGGCAGAAATGTAATATTGTTGGGTGGTACACCTACAGATACCGATACCCTTGAAGTGTATGACTTGGCTTCTGCTATTGCCAAATATGGAGCTAAAACGCTCACTGTGGTTATTCCTTATTTTGGATATTCTACAATGGAAAGAGCCGTCAAAACAGGTGAAGTGGTTACAGCCAAAACAAGAGCAAGATTGCTTTCATCAATACCCAAAACAGGAAGTCGAATAACGTTTATGTTACTCGATTTACATACAGAAGGGTTACCACACTATTTTGAAGGAGATGTTCAGGCTACTCATCTGTATTGTAAAGAAATTATCATAGAAATTTGCCAAGAAATTGCAGGAAACGATTTTATTTTGGCTTGTACAGATGCAGGAAGAGCCAAGTGGGTCGAATCTTTGGCTAATGATATGAATGTAAATGCAGCTTTTGTATTTAAGAGACGTTTGAGTGGCAACGAAACAGTTGTTACAGGTATTAGTGCTGATGTAGCTGGCAAAACTGTTATTATCTATGATGACATGATTCGTACAGGAGGATCACTGATTAATGCAGCAAAATCGTACAAAGAGGCAGGAGCAAATCGTATTTTTGCCATTACAACACATGGGCTTTTTACCAACAATGCTTTGGAAAGAATAGAACAATCAGGGTTATTTGAAGGCGTATATTGTACTGATACACACCCTAATACACAAAAAGAATCTCAAAATCCATTTTTAAATGTAAAATCTGTTTCTAAAATAATATACTCAAAAATAATTTAGAACGGTTTAATGTGCCGTTCTAAATTTGAATATTGTTTGTCCGATACGAATTGTATCTCCGTCTTTTAAATTCCCTTCTTCTATAAATTCCTCATTAATAAATGTACCATTTGTAGAAAGCTCATCTTTAAATTTAAAATCTCCCATTCTATAAAGAATTGTCAGATGTTTGCCAGAGACCTGACTATCAGGGATTACAATATCGCAAGCATTATCCGAGCCAATAATATTTCTTCCTTCTCTGAGTTTAAAGTCTGTACCTAAAGCATCCATTGTAAACGAAACAAGCCATCCAACTAGCTTTCTACCTGATGTATTTGCATTGGTCGTTACTGTTTGTTTTTCTTCAACAACATTGCCTGAAAAAATAGAGGTTTTATTGAAATTGGCAATTTTATCATTTTGGATGGTTGTTTTATCATCTGGAGTCATAAAACCTGTTTTTTGATTTGTATTTTGAATTATCTGAGTCTTATTAAAATCTGTTTCTTGTGCTGTAGGGCAATATGGACAAGCTTTTAGAGTCGTTTCATAATAGTGTCCGTTAGGGCATAATTGATATGACATAGTTAATTGATTTTTAATGATTTGTAAAAATAGAAAAATTATTCTAAAATCAAAAACAAAAATATATAACTCTCTGGTTTACAGAGACTATTATTTACTTAACAAAAACTTATAAATGCCTCTCTTCTATTTGTTGTGATAATTCTTATCTTTGCTTAGTGCTTTTCTTTGGAAAATCCTGATAAGATATGGATACTCTTTATAAAAAAATAGCTTTAGCCATTGGTCTAAACCCTCGTACTGAGGCATTAGTTTGTGAGGCAAAAAGGATTCAGAAAGCTTTTCAATCTGAATTATTGCTCATGCATGTCGGTGAGCAAACTCCAGAGCGAGAACAACTGATGAGTGAATTCTTGCAAAATGCTCAAGCCAAAGATTTACCTCTTAAATGGATTGATAAAAGTGGAGTAACTGAAAACATTATTAAAACCTGTGAGTCAGAATCTATTGATTTATTAATTATTGGAGCATTTGCTCGAGAAACTTTCTTAAAACGACAAATAGGCTCTGTTTCAAGAGCATTGGCACGTAAGGCAAATTGCTCATTACTGATACTCACAGATCCTTCCAAAGAACCAAAACCTTTTAGAAAAATTGTAGTAGATGGCAATGACCCTACAAAAGCCCTTGAGACTATTTCAGTAGCTCTCGCATGGGAAAAAATAGAAGACGCCACTCAGGTTCATATTTTAAAAGAAGCAAATATGCTTGGACTAAGCATTATGGCATCAGAAGATAGAAGTGAAGATGAAATTACAACACTGAAAAGAGATGCAGTGAAACATACTATTGATGAACTTGAAAGACTTATTCAACCTATTGTATCGCCCGATTCTAAAATCAATATTAAAATCATTAGTGGTAAATTTGGTTACGAAATAGCAAGATTTTCATCTCGTATTTTAGCCGATTTATTAATTGTACCAGCTCCAGAAAGAAGTTTAGGGATTTTGGATAGAATTTTTACTCATGATTTAGAACATATTTTAGCTGATTTGCCCACCAATGTACTAATTACCTACTAAAATGGAGAGTTTAAACCATCATGAAGTAGTGCTGTTTTTGGTACAGCTTAGCCTTATGTTACTATCAGGCAGAATAGTAGGAGAAATCATGCGTTATTTCAATCAGCCTATGGTAATTGGCGAAATTTTGGCGGGTATTATTTTGGGTCCAACACTCTTAGGCAATTATTTCCCTGATTTTTTTGCTACTTTATTTCCTAAAACAGGACACTCGCCTGTAGCCCTCAATGGGTTCACTCAAGTTTCTGTAGTTTTATTGCTTTTTATAGGTGGCTTAGAAGTAGAATTACCAACCGTTATCAATCAAGGTAAAAAAGCTTTTGTAACTAGTTTCTTTGGAATTGCTATGTCTTTTAGCATTGGCTTTTTTGTTACTTATCAAAATGCTTCTTTCTTTCATATTGCTCCAGAAAAACATTTAGTTTTTTCATTATTTATTGGAACAGCATTGTCTATTACAGCATTACCTGTTATTGTTCGTACAATGCTAGATTTGGGGATTTTTAAATCTCAAATAGGAATGCTCATTGTTGCAACTGCCATGATTGACGATTTTTTGGGCTGGATGATTTTCTCTATTATTTTAACCATGATGGAAGAAGGAGCCGAACAATCTATTCTTTATACTGTAAGTTTTACCATTATTTTTGCCCTTCTAATGCTTACAGTATTCAGAAGATTAATGGATAAGGTTTTACCTTGGTTTACAGAACATTTAGCTTTCCCTGGTGGCATTTTATCTATTATGCTGGTTTTAAGCTTTTTAGGAGCTGCTTTTACAGAATACATTGGCATTCATGCTGTATTTGGCTCTTTTTTAGTAGGTGTAGCTCTTGGCGATTCTGTACACATGACAGAGAAAATTAAAGAAATTGTACACCACTTTGTAACAAATATCTTTGCTCCATTGTTCTTTGTAAGCATAGGACTTAAAGTAAATTTTGCCACAAACTTTGATTTAGTACTTGTCAGTGTGATTATGGCTATGGCTTTTGCAGGAAAAACCATAGGCTGCTCTTTAGCTGCATTTTTAAGTGGTTTTACCAAAAGGCAATCTCTAGCCATTGGCTTTGGTATGAATGCCAGAGGTGCTATGGAGATTATTTTGGCAACACTGGCTTTACAGAATGGACTTATTAACGAAACCATGTTTGTAGCTTTGGTAGTAATGGCAATTGTTACCAGTGTAACAGCAGGTTCTATGATGAAATTTTTCTTACGACTCAACCCTAAAAAAATCCAAGGAATACCCCATGAATCCCACACATAAAGCTCGTTTTGGTGTACTGATTGTAAATTTAGGAACTCCCGACTCTCCCAAAACTCCTGATGTCAGAAAATATTTAAGAGAATTTTTGATGGATGGCAGAGTCATTGACATCCCTCTGATCCCTCGTTGGATGCTTGTAAACATGATTATTGCACCTTTTAGAGCTCCTAAATCAGCAAAAATATACCAGAAAGTTTGGACAGAAAATGGTTCGCCCCTTAAATATTATGGTTTTCAGGTTGAAAAGCTATTGCAAAACGCTTTAGGAGAAAATTACGAAGTCCGTTTGGCAATGCGTTATCAAAGCCCCAGCATTGAGGAGGCTCTGAATGATTTTAAGCCTAAGAATTTTGAGAAAATAATTGTTATTCCATTTTTTCCACAATACGCTTCGGCTACAACAGGCTCCGTACAACAAGAAGTGATGGATATCATCAAAAAATGGCAAATTATTCCTCATATTGAGTTTGTTCAGCAGTTTTATCAGAACCCTTTGTTTATCAAGGCTTTTGCAGAATTGGGCAAACAGTATTTATCCAAACACACCTACGACCATATTTTATTTACGTATCATGGTCTCCCTGAAAGCCAAATCCGAAAAGGTGACGATTCAAAAACTTGCCTAAAACACACCAACACAGCCGAAACTGGTTGTTGTGCTGTGCTTAGTACACATAACAGAAGTTGTTACAGGGCTCAATGCTTCGAAACTACTCGTTTGCTTGCCAAAGAGTTAGGTTTACCCGAAGGTTCTTACACAACTGCGTTCCAATCTCGTTTGGGTAAAGCTATCTGGATACAGCCTTATACTGAGGATGTTGTAAAAAAATTAGCCAAAGAAGGTAAGAAAAACGTTTTGGCATTCTCGCCTTCATTTGTAGCTGACTGCCTCGAAACGACCATCGAGGTAGGAGAGGAGTACAAAGAACTCTTTGAAGAACAAGGTGGTAAGCATTGGGAACTTGTAGAAAGCCTCAACGAATCTCCTATGTGGATTGAACTCTTGAGAAAAATGGTTTTGGAACACTCTACTACCCAAGTAGCTCTAGATAGAATGCTTCAAGTAATTGCCGAGGAGAAAATATGATTCCTTATAATTTTAAGCTACATATATTTTTTTTATCCATATTTATTCTACAATCTTCTAATCTTAGAGGTCAATCATTTATTGAAGAAAAAGATATGATTATTATGATAGAAGTATGTCCTCCATATGCCTTTAATTTTTGTGGTGGGCTCGGCAATGATGATAATCGACATGTTGGTTTTATTGAATATAACGATAAATTACTAAAAAATCAAAAAAATATTTATTCTCAATATCAAAAAGGGTTTTGGTCTGATATAAGTGGTTGTGGTGATTCTTTATATCAAAAAAAAATAGAAAAAAAATATATAGTATCTTTTAATTATGACTATAATTATGAGGGTTTATTTCCATATATTAATGATGACAATATTTATATAATTAAAAATCACAAATTACGCAAGCATTATAAAGTTTCTAAGAAAAGTGTTTTTAATCAATATGGTTTCTATTTCAAAATATTTAAAGCACGAGTAAGATATATTGATTGTGGTTATCGTACTTTATTTATACCAGATTTTTTTTCAAAAAAGAAGCCTTGGTTAAAAAATATTATAGTTCCCAAATATTTTGTTTTATCCATAACAAATATAGTCCCATATAATATCAAAAAATAAATTATCAACTTTATCTTTTAACACAAAGAAGGCTTCCTGAAGATTCAGGAAGCCTTTTTCTTATTCTATTTCAAATTCTTATTCAAATAATCTGTATATTGTTGGAAAAGGAGCAAACGGCTTTGAGGGCTGTATGCAACTCCATGATTACCAGGAGGATAAATACGCAAATCAACGTCTTTTCCTGCATCTGTTAAGCCTCTCACCAGTTGGAATGTATGTTTTACATGTACGTTCTCGTCCATAGCAGAGTGAACAAGTAACATTTTGCCTTTCAGGTTTTTAGCATAAGTAGTACTTGAAGATGCTGTATATTTGGCATCATTTTCAGGAAGTAAACCCATATAACGTTCTGCATAAGCCGAATCGTACAAACGCCAATCTGTTACGGGAGCCCCTACAATTGCCACTTTGAAAACATCAGGGTAGTTTAAAACTGTAAAACTAGACATATAACCTCCATAACTATGCCCACGAATAGCGATTTTGTTGGCATCTACATAGCCTTGTTTTACCATAAACTGAGCAGCTTCTGCAAAATCTTTACTTTCATATTTTCCTAATTGTTCGTAAACAATTTTCTCGAAAGCATAGCCATAACCTCCACTACCTCTGTTATTTACATTGATAATCACATAACCTTGTTGAGCCAGATATTGCTCCCAACCATCTCTACCAAACTCATTATATACACCCTGAGCCCCTGGTCCACCATAAATATTTACAAGTAAAGGATATTTCTGGCTGGGATTGAAGTTTACAGGTTTTACTACATACAAATCTATTTTTACACCATCAGAATTGGTAAAACTTGTCAATTCTCTTGGTGAATAGGTATTTTGATTTAAATATTCTGTTACCTGAGCATTATCTACTACTTTTTTAAGCATTTTGGGCTGTTTTCCTGTTTCCCAAAGTTCTACTTGAGTAGGAGTAGTTACATTTGAATATCTATCTAAGAAATATTTGCCATTAGGAGAGAAGTCAATATTATGTCTTCCAGCAACTTGTGTAAGTTTTTTCTTGTTTTTTCCGTCAAAACCAACCTCATACAGATGTCTTTCAAGAGGAGATACTTCTGTAGAAGTATAATAGATTTTTTTGTTCTTAGCATCCACACTGTGTACAAAAACTACTTCCCAGCTACCTTTGGTTACTTGTCCTAATAATTTTCCTTTATAGTCGTAACGATAAATATGAGCAAATCCATCTTTTTCAGAAATCCAGAAAAACTCTTGAGCCTCTTTTGGGAAAAACGCATAATGCATAATACCTGCAAAGAAATCAAATACATCAATCCATGCTTTAGAAGTTTCTTCTAAAATAAGCTTTGCATCACCATTTTGAGCATTCGAGAAGAAAAGTTTCATGTTGTTTTGCTTACGATTCAGGTGCATTACTGCCAGTTGTCCTGAAACAGATGTCCAGTAAATACGAGGGATATATCCATCACCCAAATCTACTTTTACCCATTCTCTTTTATTTTGAGCAATATCAATGATACCTATTTTCACAAGAGGGTTTTTATTGCCTACTTTAGGGTATGGAAGTTTTTCATAAGTATCAGCCAATCCACTATAATCTGTCATCTGGAAAATAGGCACTTCTCTTTCGTCTGTTTGCCAAAAACCAATAAATTTGCTATCAGGAGACCATTCCCAAGCCTGAGCAAGTCCGAATTCTTCTTCATATACCCATCCAAAACGACCATTCCAAACGTTTTCTTTAGCATCATTGGTCAGTTGGGTTTCTTTTTTAGAAGCAAAATCATAAATATACAGGTTTCCACCTTTTTCATAACCTATTTTAGAACCATCAGGAGAAAGTTCGGCAGTTTGAGCATCTTTGGCAGCTAACTGAAGGGTTTTAGTTGCTACATCATAGAAATAATAATCTGAAATGCCAGATCTACGCCAAACAGGACGGAAATTGCTTTGAAAAAGTAAATATTTACTATCCTTAGACCACTGAAAAGAGCCATAATTGAAAGCCTTATCAGAATCAGGGAATTTCATTCCCTCACTTTTAAAAACAACTTCTTCTTTACCATCTTTTGGCGAAAAAGTTTTAATAACTCCACCCGATTCGATATAAGAGTATTTTTCTCCACCCTCAATCCAGTTTACACTACGAGGACCAAAATTGCCAGTAAGCCTTCCTCCAGCTTGTAAGCCTTCTTGAAGGGAAGCAAACTTTTTCTTTTCTTGGGCATAGCCTTGTATCGCTATAAATAAAAGCAACACCCAAATCAGATTTCTTTTTTGCATATAAGTTTATGTTTTGGATAAAAACGATTTTTAGGAAAGCAATATTACTGATACTTATACAAAAAGACAAAAGTCTTTTATTTTAT
>Ga0075157_10000386_pt1 | contig 36635 bp, 56 predicted proteins | sample JI81BgreenDNA_FD_70967 | JGI IMG/M metagenome (GOLD analysis project Ga0075157, IMG submission 70967) | Wastewater effluent complex algal communities from Wisconsin, to seasonally profile nutrient transformation and Carbon sequestration -... | ecosystem: Engineered > WWTP > Effluent > Algae...
CGAGGACCTGCTGGCGCGCTGAAGGCTTTTGGCGGGGAGGTGCCCCGCGCTTGCGCTGGCCGCAGCCAATAAAAAACCCGCCTTGCGGCGGGTTTTCGATATCTGGTGCCCAGGAGAGGATTTGCGGCCGTTTTCGCCCGGGCCCTCTTGGCCCCACTGAACCCCGCATAAGCCCGCGTGGCGCGGGCTGCAGGTGCCCCCGCATCACCGCCATACACCACCCACGCCCACCCATTCTCGCTAGGATTGCCCCAGTTTTGGGCCCAAGGGAGCGGGCGTGGCGCACATCGAGAAGCGTGGAGACGTGTGGCGGGTTCGGGTGCGCTTGCCTGATGGCAGCCGGCCGTCGAAGTCGTTCCGGACGAAGGGCGAGGCTGCGGCTTGGGCGCATGCCCTGGAAGCCGGCGCGGTCGACACCCCGCTCGGCGAGCATACCCTGCGTGACGCGCTGCGCCGCTTCGCCTCCGAGGTGGCACCGACGCATCGAGGCGAGCGGTGGGAGATCTTGCGGTGTCGCCTGCTGGAGAAGGCGCCGATGGCCGAGAAGCGACTCAGCGGCCTCATGGCGGCTGATCTGGCGGCGTGGCGCGATGCGCGGCTGAAGCAAGTGGCGCCGAATTCAGTGCGGCGCGAGATGAGCCTGCTCGGCTCGGTGCTGGAGGTGGCGCGGAAGGAATGGGGCTGGCTGCGGGTGAATCCGCTCGAGGACGTCAAGAAACCGCCCGCGCCGAAGTCGCGACGCCGCCGAGTGAGCGACGACGAAGTGCAGCGGATCCAGCTCGCCCTGGGCTATGAGGGCGGCGTGCCCGAGACGGCCAGCCATCGCGTGGCGCTGGCGTTCGAGTTCGCTGTGGAGACCGCCATGCGTGCCGGCGAGATTCTTGGCCTCACCTGGGCGCGGGTGCGCCCCAAGGCCGTGACGTTGCCGCAGACCAAAAACGGGGATCAGCGCGACGTGCCGCTCTCGTCGCGCGCTCGGGAGATCATCGCGCTGCTGCCGCGCGACGCGGCCACGGTGTTCGATGTGGAGCCCGGGACGCGCGACGCGCTATTCCGAAAGGCCCGAGACCGGGCCCAGATCGAGGACCTGCATTTTCACGACAGCCGAGCCGAGGCGATCTGGCGGCTGTCGAAGAAGCTCGACGTGCTCGAGCTGGCGCGCATCATCGGCCATCGGGACGTGCGCTCGCTGATGATCTACTACCAGACGAGCGCCGACGAGCTCGCTGACCGGCTAGGCTGATTCGGGTTTTGCTTTCACGATCCGCAAGGGGAGATGCGGATTCGCGTACTCACCCGAGTGAAAAACGATCAAAGTTCTCAGGTTCTCTGCGGCGTCCTTGATGAAATCGCCGTTAGCTTTGTGGATCGATGAGTAATCACGCCTTACAAGGATCGACTGGTCGCGGCCGATGTAGAGCAGCTTCCAATGGGTCCCCACTTGATCAATCCACACGCTTCCGATCGCTGCCGAGGAAAGGTCGATAGGCATTCAGTGCGCTCCGGTCATTGCTTCGAAAGCGTACCGCGCCGCCGACGAGCTCGCTGACCGGCTCGGTTAGCCTCGCGCCACTCCAGCACCTCGCCGGCGATCCACGTCGCCGGCCGCAGGCTGATGCGCTTGGGGAAGTCGGGACGGCAGGCGATGCGTTCCAGCACCTGACGGCCGCAGCAGCCGAGCAGCGCGCCGACCTGGTCGGCGTTCAGGGCGCGGAGCTCGAAGGGGATGGATTCGGCGGCGGTCACGGCTTAACTCCCAGTTTCTCCCAGGTCATCGGGCCCGGCTTTCGCTTTGCACGGCTGTAGCGCGAGACGGCCTTCGCCTTCTCGGTGCCCATACGCTCGGCGAGCTGATCCGCCGTGATGTACTGGCCCTCGATGAGGTAAAGCGCGGCGCGCTTAGCTGCACCGCGAAGGGCGGACGGGCGCGATTCGGTTCCGAGGTGAAAGCCGTGAGCCTTGTACTTAGCCTGCAGGAAACCGTCGAGATTGCCCGCCGATTGCGCTCGTTTCCATGCGGTAGAGCTCATGGCTTCTCCCCGACGGCCGCGCTTGCGAAAGCGGCGCCGATGACGACGAAAGCGCAAGCCGCCGCCGCAGCCGCAAGAACATTCAAGACCAGCGCCGAGGCAACGCGCTGCGCCTCCGTTTTGCCAGGCATGAATGCGAAAGCGAGCAGCATTGAAACCCCGATGACGATGCATGCGGCCAGCGCGAAAGTGGCAATTCCGGCTAGCGTCACGACGCACCCCCTTCGATTGCACGCAGGGCGGCTTCGCCCGTCAGACACTCGACGTTCCGAACGGTATACGGCGGGTCTTTGCACCGCTCGCGCACGAAGGCGGCAATCGTTCCGATCAAGTCCGCCTCGTCCTTTTCGGAGAGCTTCGGCCATTCTTCGGCAATGTCGCCAACCTCATCGCCCACCGCCTCGCTGATGCACTCCAACAGCGGATCGACGCGGATCATTCGCTCGATTTTCAGCGGCTCGGCAACTCCGATCCAAATGAACTCGACCTCTTCGCCGTAGTAGTCGAGGGCTTCGGCAATCGCATCCTCGCGGCTCGCGCATCGGCCGGTGAATGTTTCTTCGTTGTTCGAGTAGCACCACTCAACCACCTCCGCGTTGGCCTGCGGGCTGGGCTGCGGCTGCGCGTTCAGCGCGGTGGCGATGCGCTCTGCCCTGCCGAGATAGCGGAGCGCGTCTGCGATTTCCTTGTCGTCGGCGTCATGAAGCGCCTGATCGAGCGGCGAAAGGTTAGTCATTTGCCTTCTCCTTCGGCAGCGGTCGCCACCAGTGAACAAGCATCGGGAACGGGACAAGGAACCCGTGACCGTCCCATTCAAGGTTCCACGTTGCGAGCTTCGGCATCGCGCTCGTCCATTGCACAGCGCACTCGTACATGCCGGGCTTCTTCGGGTGCGCGTTGCGCTTGCGCCACTTGGCACGGTTGGGCTTTGCGACTTCACTCACGGCCCACCCCCAGCGATGCGCGGATGCGCTCGACAGCTTGTTCAATCGTCGGGTGACGCTCGTGCATCGCGCCTTCACGCCCTTTGCGCGGCCACATGCTGATACGCAGCATGCGCGGCCCTGCGCCCTCAACACTGACGCGGATGCACTGCTCGTGCGCCCCGACCACCAAGCGCGTCAGTCCGTCGGCATCGAAGGTAGAAAGATCGTCGCGGACGATGAAGCTGACACCCATTCCGAACTCCCACTTCGCCCGGCGAAATGTGGATGCGAAATCATAGGGGCCGCAGCGCATCGCGTCGCACAGCATGGCGACGGCTTGCCCCTGAAACTCGGTCAACGTGCGATTGATATGGCGCTCGACCCACTCAGCGCGGAAGTCACTCACGGCCCACCCCCTTTGTCTGCGCGATGGCGGCTGAAAATCCAAGTCGGTAAAAGGCATACCCATGCACTGCGCCCACAAGAACGCCGATGAGAAACCACGGGATAAGCTCACTCACGGCCCACCCGCAGCGATGCGCGGATGCGCTGCCATGCGGCGGCTACGCTCGACTCGTCGTGGAACATCGCATCAATCGAATCGTCAACAAGCTCCACATCCTCCGCGCTGGCCTGCGGGCTGGCCTGCGGCTGCGGGGCGGCGGCTTTCGCGCCGTACTCGCAATCCGCCTCAGTCTCGCAATCGCACGACGGGTAGCACTCGCGGCCATCTTTCGGAGCGGAACAAACCATCGCCACCGGCTCGGCCTGCGGCTGCGGAGGTGCGGCGATCAGGGCCTCAGCTAGACGGTACAGCAGGCGACGCTCCAGCGTGCCCTTGAAGAAAAGGACCATGCCTCCGGGGTTGCAGTCCGGTGCCGCGACGCAAATCGCGTCAGGGTTCGCGCTGTGGCGGCGGATTAGCCAGCCGCCCGGGATCCAATAGAGAGGAGCCTGCGCTTCTGCCACGAAGGCTCGGGCGGCGTCGATGACCTTGTCGGTACGCGGATCGTTATCTGGCGCCAGCGCCGGGTGCAACGCATCGAACTCGGCGAGCGTCTCCGCGAGTCGGGTGTAGGCGCTCATTCGGCCTTACCCTCGATCAGCTGCCCGCGCCCCGGCGGCGGCAGGGCGGGTGCCTTCAGCACCTCCGGCAGTTCGTTCATCAGGCCGGCCTCGCGGCGGAAGTCGAGCTCGACCTTCACGTTGTTGGTGAACGTCTGCGCGAGGCCGGAGATCGCGCGGGCGCGTTCGAGCGCCTCGGGCGTGACCTTCGGGTCCTTCAGCTCTTCCATCATCGCGACCAGGTGGTCACGCACGTTCTGCATTCGGTTCTGCGTCATGGCCTTTCGTCCTGTTGCGGATCTTCCGGTTGAGCGCGCCGCGGAGCTGGATGAGCTGGCTCACTTCGGGCGGCAGGTTGTGGTGGGTGTTCCGGCGCATCAGCTCGGCGCGGGTGACCAGCTCGAGGCCGTCGACGGTGATGCGCTCCAGCTCGGCGGTGCGGCGCCCGGGCCGGAACACGACGGCGTGGCCTTCGGGCACCGGGCCATGCGCGGCCTCCCACGCCAGGCGGTGCACGCCCACCCAGCGGCGCGCTGGCGCGAGGCGGCGGTCGTCGGTGGTCTTCTGCTCGAGGTAGCCGTCGTGGTTGATGCGGTAGGTGCCGATGGGCACGTAGTTGCGCGACTCGTGCGCAGGCCGCCCTGGCTTGAACTGGGTGGCCTTGGCGCGCCCGCCGGCCTGCCAGCCTTTGCGGCCCTTGTTCCATGGCGTCTGGCCGGGCTTGAAGCGGGTGGTGATGCCGCGCTGGCCATCGGTGCGGCCGGAGCGCAGAGCGTCGGCCATGTACTCCGGCGCCTTGCTCAGGCCGAGGCTGTAGGCCTTGTGCGAGACGCAGGACGGGTGCCGGCCCAGCTTGTGGGCGAGGTCGGCGGTCTTCGTCGTGGGGAACTCGCGCCGAAGCGTGCGCAGCTCGGCGGCGGTCCAGTACCGGCGCGGGGCCATCGGGCGCTTCATGCCGGCACCGCCGTGGGGCGGATCATGCGGCGCTCGCCGCGGCGGATGGCGTCGACGTCGGGCCGTGCGCTGCACAGCGCGTCGGCGAAGCCGAGCACCTTGGGCGCGTTGCCCTTCACGCAGCGGAGCACGGGGATCCAGTCGCCCTGGGCCTGCACGCACAGCCAGGCGCGCTTGCCGTCGTTCGCCAGCCGCGGGCGGCAGGCCATGGCCTCGACCAGGGCGTCGATCTCGGCGCGCATTTCCAGCGCGGTGAACGCCAGCTCGGCGCGTTCGGCGCTCAGGCGGCGGCCACGCTCGGTGCTGGGTTCCTCGGGGTACTGGGCCTCTTCGGCCTCGGTGAGGTAGCGCACCACCTCGAAGTTCTCGGCGCGCAGCAGGCTCAGCGCTTCCTCGGCGCCCGGCCACTGCGCCTGGAGGTAAGCGAAGCGGCCCTTGAAGCCGACGCGCAGGCTCGCGCCTCGGCGAGTGACGATCTCGGAGAGCTGGCGGAAGAAGTCGAGCGCCAGCGCCGTGCGTGCGGCCGTCGTCATGCGGCGGCTCCCCGCTTCCGGCGCTTCGCTTCCTTCCGGCAGGCGTCGGCGGTGCTCTGGTGGCGCGCCGCGAGGTCGCGGTAGGCCTTGGCTCGGTCCGGGCTGTCGTCCTTGGCAGCGAGGCGCTGGTAGGTGTCGCCCAGCGTCTGGTGGTGCCGCTCGTGAGTGGCCAGCTCGTCGTCACTGAGGCCGGCCGGGTCGACGTTCGCTCTCATGCGCGTGCTCCCGTGCGGGTGGCCGTCATGCGGCGCTCCATTTCACGGAGCGCGCCGATCGAGAGCAGTCCGGCATCAGCGGCCTCGGTCATCAAGTCTTCGGCGAGGTCGTCCGGGTCGCTGGTGCGCGACACGCCGCGGGCGAAGTACACCTCGGCCGGCAGGCTCTCGTCGTGGTCGTGGAGGCTCACGCGGCCCGTGGTGCGATTCAGGGCCAGCAGCGTCTTCGCGTCGCTGCCCAGGGCCGCGGTGGCGGCGATGGCGCGCTCCGCCCAGCGGGTGGGGCCTGCGCCGCGCTGCCCGATCTTGCCGATCGTGATGCCGCTGCTCATTCCTGCCTCCGGAACGCTTGCTGCAGCGTGTGGCGCATCAGGTTGATGCTGGAGTGATCCGGCCGCGTGGGGCCTTCGAGGTAATCGTCATAGGCCTTGAGGGCGCGCTCGGCCATTTCGTCGGTGATGATCACGTCGCCGTCGTCGCCCAGCGGCACGCACATTTCGAGAACTGTGTCCGCCTTGAAGGTTTGGCCGCTTTTCGAGGCGATGGTGAGATCGCCCGGGATGATTTCCAGTCGGAGCCGAACGATGTCGTTTGTTTCGGCGATCAGCTCCAGCTTTCGGATGCCGTTCACCTTGTTGCCGTCGACGAAGACTTCGGTCCCTTGGGCGTTTGGACTGTTCCGGAAATCGATGAAGACATCGCTTTTCATGCCGTCAGCCCCAACTGGCGGCGGGCGATGGCCATCGCGTTGCGCACGGCCTGCACCTGGTAGTGGGTTTCGGGGCTCACGGCGATGCTCGCGGCGAACCACTGCTTCTGCTCCAGTGGCGTGAGCGCCTGCACGAGGCCGAGCAGGGCCGGTGCGTCGCCTTCCGGCAGCGCGATGCTGCTGTTGGCGTGCAGCGTAGCGGCCAGCTCGTCGGCGAGCTCGGCGGCCACATCACCCTCGGGCTTGCGCATCGAAAGCGCTTCGGTGCGCAGGGCGGCGATGATCGTTCCGACGGTGCGCGGCGGGTTTGTCTTTACATCCGACATCACGAAGCTCCATTGCCCGCAGCGCGGGCGGCTTTGGCGAGGGCGCGGTCGATCTCGCTCACGACTTGCTTCTGCATTTCCGGCACGGCCTCGCGCTGAACCACGTCGCGGGCGTACTGGAAGATGTCGAAGCGCGGGCGGTAGCGAGCGCTGCGCACGAAGATCAGCAGCGGGGTGACATCGCGGCCTCGGCGCTCATAGACACCGGGCAGCAGACGGCCGCGCGGAGCGGAGAGGGCGAAGATGACCGGGGCGTTGCGGCGGCGCGCCTTGGCGCGGCTGTTTTCCGTCTGGTTCTGGCCGGCATCCGTGCTGGCGCGAAGCGCGGAGAGGATCCGGGTGATCTGCCCAGGGCGGACGTTCCCGGAGTTGTCGAGCTTCACGCCCTCGCCCGGCACCACGAAGAAACCGGAGGGCAGCACGCCGGCCGCCTGCAGGGCGCGCTCGTGGCGCTTGAGGCGGCGCTCACCACCCACCACCTGCTGCTGCAGGTAGACCTGCGGCGTGATGCCGGCGGCCTCGTCGCGGATGAAGACCCGTGCCACTTCGGTGCCCGTGCCGGTGAAGCCGCTGCTGCTGCGGAACGTGCCCGCGCGCTGCACCAGCACCGCATTGCGCGTGAAAGACGTCGGCCGGTCGAAGACCTGCGTGGCCTTCTGCTTCCAGGCGTCGCGCACCTTGAAGGCGACGTTGTTCGTGGCGCGCTGGGTGGCGAAGCTGATGCCGCGAGCGTTGAGCCGCTGCAACTGCTTCACCAGGCCATCGAGCTCGCTGGTGTCGACGCGGACATCGATGCTCACGGCGCCCTCCGGATGATGCGGGGGTCGAGGCCGTTCAGGACGAGCGCCACGGCACGCTCGGCGCGCCAGGTGGCGTAGGCCTTGCGGGCGTACCAGCCGGCCGCGATGCCGCACAGGATCAGCAGCAGGGCGCTCATGCGGGCACCGCGGGGGCCGAGGCCTCTGCGGGGCGCGGCGGACGGGCGCCGGCAGCGCAGAGCGTGTTGAGGGTGCTCGAGGCCAGCACCTCGACGCGGGCGGCCGTAGCGCTGGCCGTCTGGAGCGTCTGGGCGAGGCGACTGTTCTCGGCCTGGGCGTCGGCGAGGGCGCGCTCGGTGGCGCGCCAGCTCTTCGCCATCGCGCGGAACGTGGCCGCGGAGATCAGCAGGCCGGCCGAGGTGTGGTCGTCGGCGAGCTGCTCGAGGGTTTCGGGGGTGGCGAGTTCGTGGGACATATCAGCTCCGGAAGCGGCGGCGTTCGTGCGGGGTAAGCCGCGGCGCGCTGGCCGGCGGCAGGTGATGGACGTTCGGGTTGCTTTCGCTCGGCTCGTGGCCGGTGCCGCGGCGTTCGGTCGTCGGGTCGCGGCTGGCGATCCACCCTGCGATGGCAATGCCGATTGAGACGCCGAAGGACGCGCAGATCAGCGCGAAGGCGAGCAGCTCACCGGCGCTTAGGGGGACGATCTGGCTCATGCGCCCACCGCCCGCAGACGCGGCAGCGGGCGACCGCGCAGCGCGCAGCAGCCGACGTGGATCGCCCAGCCCGCGCTGGCTCGGCCGATCAGCAGGGCGTCGATGGCCGCCGCAGCAGCGGCGCGTGTGGCCTCAAGGGCGTGACCCTCGGCTTGGCCGCGTAAGCGGATGGCCTGGCGCACGGCCGCGGCGTCGCGGGCGCGGTGGACTGGGAAGGGCAGGACAGCGGCGGTGTGCATGGCGGGCCTCCGAGGTGGAGGGCCCCCGGCGCCGAGGGGTGCGGCGCCGGGTGGCCCTGCGGCCAGGGGTGGGCCGCAGGGAGAGCATCACCTAACGTGATTCCCGTTGTCAACACGTAGCGTGATTTTGACGGATGGCGGGCTAGCGCTAGTCTTCTTGCGACCTACAAGGAGGTTTTCATGTCACTGACCCAGTGCCCGGCTTGCGGTGTTCCGGTATCCAAGGCTGCCGCCGCGTGTCCGGCTTGCGGGCATCCGCTTCAGTCGAAGAGCAGTGGATGCGGCTTGGTAATCGCTCTTTCCCTTGGTGGCGTTGCCTTCCTGATGCTTCTGGGTACGTGTTCGCGCTCAGGTGGCAGCGCACCTTCGTCGGCGCCCGCGGTTGCAAGCGAGGTTGAGGCGCAGGTGGCTTCGATCGTTCCTCCAACGCCGGAAGAAATCGCTGCGGCAAGAGAGGCGAATGCCGCTGAGGCAGCTCGCATTCGGGCGGCGAAGCCCGCGCAATGGGTGTACGAAGAGGCCAAGGATGCAATGTCCGACGGCGTCAACCGGACTGCCGCCGTTCGCTCTGAGAACTCGTTTGAGCTGGACTTCCCATACCAAGGAAGCCAACGTGGCGCGCTGATTATTCGCCAGCATCCGCGCTGGGGTGTCGACGTTATGGTGTCGATTCCGAAAGGTCAGCTTCTCTGCCGCTACAACGACTGCACTGTGGATGTTCGCTTCGATGATGGCAGGGTTCGTTCGTGGCAAATGAACGAGCCCGAAAGCCATGACAGCACCATGCTGTTCTTCCAGAATCCGCGTGGATTTATCGAGCAGATGCGCGGTTCAGAGCGAGTTCGCGTGCAAATCAAGTTGTTTCAGAACGCGCCGGTCACACTTGATTTCACAGTGAAGGGCTTCGACAACGAGCGCTGGCGTAACGGGCAGCAATCGGTAGAGCCTTCGCAGAATTCACCGGTCCCAAGCGAGGGCCGATCCTAGTCTTCCCAGCTCGCCACCCAGCGAACGCGCCCTACAATCTCAAGATCAGGGTCGGCAATGTCGACATACCAGTCGGCCCACTGCGGATCTATCCTGTTGTCGCTGGTGACCCGGTAGCGCAGCCCTTCTTGGAATAGGCGCTTCACGAAGGCCTCGTCGCCCTTCCGGATGACGTAGACCTTCCCAGGGCGAACGGTGGTGTCTGCGCGATCGAAGAGCAGGGCGTCGCCGTCGCGGAGTCTTGGCAGCATTGAATCGCCGCGCACGTAGCCCACTGCGCTTGTCTTGGCGCTGATGCCCTTTTTCCGAAGGCTAGAGGCCTGAAACATCAGCGAGCCCTTGGCGGGCATGTCGAAGTTCATTGCTCCGCCGCCGGCGGCGACCTCGAGGTCGAAGACCGGGACTTCGACTAAGTCATGGCTGAGTGGCGGGAGGCCCGCATAAGCCCTGAGTTCATCGCGTTCTCTGACACTTATCTCGTGTCGGCGCGAGATGTATTCGTTTTCTGCACTTGGGTACTCACCGAACAGTTCAGCGACCGTGACTTCGAGCGCGGCAGCGAGGGCGCGAATGTCCGCTTCGCTGGGCTCTCTGCCGCTTTTGCCGGTGCTCTCATAGTTCGCGACGCGGCTCTGGCCGCGCCACCCGCAGGCGTGTGCTAGCTGTTCCTGAGTCAGTCCCTTGGCTTGGCGCAGCGCTTTGAGGTTCGACGCAAAGCTCATATGCACATTCTTCACAAAGCGTGATGCGCGTCTAACACGTTGGGTGTTGCATTGGGATCACGTTCCGTGATTTGATCGCGGCCATGGACCCGATCACCCCTTCCCTCAGCCCTCTCCAGGCAGCCATCAAGGCCGCCGGCTCGGTCACCGAACTGGCAGGCCGCCTTGGTGTGCGCCAGAGCGCCGTTTCGAACTGGCTGGCCCGTGGAACTGTGCCGCCCGAGCGCTGCGGCGCTATCGAGGCCGCCACTGACGGAGCCGTGCGTGCTGAGCAGCTCCGGCCTGACGTGGAGTTTCAGCGCGACGCCGATGGCGTGGTGACGGCTTACGTCGTCCCCGTTCTTGCGAAGGCGGGCTGAGCCATGGCCCGTCGCATCGATCCCGCTGCCAGTCGCATCGCTCAGGCCCTGTCGGTCATGAGCCACGGCGCCTCTAAGGCGCTGGCCGAGGCTTGCGGCATTCGCCTGCAGAACCTGACCCGCTGGAAGCGCACCGGCCGAATCCCGGCGTGGCACTGCCGCACGGTCGAGGAGCACACCGGCCTGAGCCGCCACGAGCTCCGGCCGGACGTGTTCGGCACGCCCGAGCAGGCGGTCGCTCCACTGGCCAAGGTGGGCTGAGCCATGCGCCTGAACCCTCTCTCTTTGGCCATCTCCCAGGTGCTGCTGGCCGACCGGTTGCTGGCCCGCGTGGATTCGGAACAGCACGGCGATCAGCCGGCCGTCGAGGCCGTGCAGCGCGTGGAGGGTGATGTGGGCGTCCATGCCGGCCATCGTCTGGCCTGCCATGGGGAATCAATGGGAACTCCTCGTCACGGTGTTTCCCCATGACGCCGGCCCGCCAGCTTTCCCTGGTGTTTGAGCCCGGCCTTGCCGCCCGCTTCCAGAGCCTGCGCGACGTGGTCGCCCACGGCGTCTATGAGCGTGGCCTGTCGGCCGTGGCCGGCAAGGTCGATATGGCCCCGTCGAAGCTGAGCGAGAAGCTCGCTGGCGGCAATGACCGCCCTCGCGACCTGGGCATCGAGGAGTTCGAACGCTACCTCGAGAAGACCCGCGACCTGCGGCCCATCTACTACCTCATCGAGCGTTTCCTCGAAGACCCGAGCGTGCAGCAGGCCGAGGCGATGGCCCAGCTCAGCGAGCTGGTGAAGCAGCTCGGCCCCCTCATGAGTGCGGCCGGCGTGATCCCGGCGAACAGCCCAAGGAAGCGCTAAGCCATGCCCGACCACATGGACCGCGTTCAGGACGCGGTGCAAGCCGCCACCGACGCTGCCATCGCCAACGCCACGGCGCCGAAGCGTGGGGCTACCCATTGCGAGGAATGCGGCGAACCCATCGGCGAGTACCGCATCGCACTGGGTGCTCGTCTTTGCCTACCCCACCAGCGCGAGGCCGAGCAGCGCCAGCGCACCAATCCTCGGGGGTCGCGCCGATGAAGAAGCGCAAGGTGCCCATGCGCCACCTGCTGGCTGGCTATGCCGCGCTCTACGGCCCGGCGACTGATCGCAAGAAGGCCGAGGCCGATCGCCTCGCTGCCGAGTACTGCCGCCGCGTCCAGCGCGGCGTGCCGCTGAACCCGCTGCCGGCCGATGGCTCGCAGCAGACGTTGTTCGCTGAGGGTGGAGCGGAGACCAGCCGGCGGTGTCTCCAGGACGCAACAACACCGGCAGACGAGGCCAGGTCTTCCCGCGTTGCGGGCGACAGCGTGTTCGGCGACTCCCTGCCTGGTGACTCGTCGACCTATTCCGACGCGGCCTGACCGCCCCGTCTCCCCCATGAAGGAAGTGAGCGCGACACGCATGCAAAGCCCTACTGAACAGCGGTGGCCGGTTGACGGGTCCTTCCTAGCACCCCCGCATGCGGGTAATTCGGACCCCGATCACCGTGCACACAGCGGCCTCGGGAGTTACTGAACGTGGCGCTGGGCTCCAACTATGACGACGTGCTGGGGCAGCTCCGCGAGGCGGGGCTGCAGGTCGACCACCTCGAGATCGGGCGCATGCGCCGGTGCAAGGTGGAGGGCGACCGCGAGAAGCGGGGCTGGTATTCGCTGCACGAGCTGCGCACCGACAGCGGCGAGCTGCTGATCGTCGGCACCTACGGCGTCTGGCGTGGCAGCGACAGCAACACGCAGAAGGTCGAGGTGCGGAAGTCGCAGATGAGCGCCGACCAGCGCGCTGCGCTGAAGGCCCGCATCGCCGAGGACCGCAAGGCCGCCGAGCGCGAGCGTGCACGGGCGGCGGAAGCCGCGGCGCGTCGCGCGGCGGCGGGCTGGGCCAAGGCCGCGCCCGAGGGCACGAGCGAGTACCTAGTGCGCAAGGGTGTCGGCGCGCACGGGGTGCGCTTCGGCGGCGCCGGCGAGGTGATCATCCCGCTGCTCGACGTCGACGGCCGCGTGCATGGCCTGCAGATCATCCGCGCAGGCAAGGCGGCGGCCGCGTCGCGCCGTCCCGCCAAGGAATTCTGGCCGGCTGGGCTGGCGAAGAAGGGCCACTTCTTCGTCCTGGGCTCTCCGGCGGCGTCGGCCGTCATCCTGATCGCCGAGGGCTACGCCACGGCCGCTTCACTGCACGAGGCCACCGGCCTGTGCACGGTGGTTGCCTGGGACGCCGGCAACCTGATGCCCGTCGCCCAGGCGCTGGCCAAGCGCTACAAGCGCGCCCGCTTCCTGGTTTGCGCCGACGACGACGCCTTCAGCGAGGGCAACCCGGGCGTCACCGCCGCGGCGAATGCTGCCCTGGCGGTGAAGGGCGAGTGGGTCGCGCCGGTCTTCGCCGACGAGGCCGGCCGTCGCGCCGCCTTCGAAACCAGCAAGACGAAGCTCACCGACTTCAACGACCTGCACTTGCTCGAGGGCCTGCACGTCGTTCGCCGGCAGCTTGAAGCTCGCCTCGCCGAGCTGGGCTGGGACGCGCGGGGCCGTGCGCCTTCCGCGCCGTCCACCGCGCAGGGGGAGGGGGGCGCTGCCGCGCTGCTGAAACCGCTGCAGGCCGTCGACGACCTGTTGCGCCGCTACTCGCTGATCTATGCGCACGGCAGCACGGCGTTCGATCACGACCTGCGCGTGCTGCTGTCGCTGGGCGATATGCGCGATGCCTGCGCGAACAAGTACATCCACCGCGCGTGGATGGAGCACCCGGATCGCCGGATGGTGCGCATCGACAACGTCGGCTTCGATCCGACCGAGCGCGACCCGATGATCACCTGCAACCTGTGGGCAGGCTGGCCGACGACGCCGGCGGCCGGGAGCTGCGACAAGCTGCTCGAGCTGCTGCGCTACATGTGCTCCGGCGAGGATAACGCCGAGGCACTCTTCCAGTGGGTGCTGCGCTGGGTGGCCATGCCGATCCAGCGGCCCGGCACCAAGATGAAGACCACGCTGGTCATCCACGGCGGCCAGGGCACCGGCAAGAACCTGTTCTTCGAGACGGTGATGCGCATTTACGGCACCTACGGCCGGGTGCTCGATCAGGACGCCATCGAGGACAAGTTCAACGACTGGGCCTCGAAGAAGCTGTTTCTGATCGCCGACGAGGTGATCGCCCGCTCCGACGTGCACCACGTCAAGAACAAGCTGAAGGGCCTGATCACCGGCACCGAGATCCGGATCAACCCGAAGAACGTGGCCAGCTACACCGAGCGGAACCACGTGAATCTGGTGTTCCTCTCGAACGAGCTGATGCCCGTGGTGCTCGAGGAAGACGACCGCCGCCACGCGGTGATCTGGACCCCCAAGAAGTTGGGCCCCGAGTTCTATGCCGAGGTGATGGCCGAGATCGAGAACGGCGGCACGGCCGCGCTGCACGATCACCTGCTGCACCTCGACCTGGGCGACTTCAACCCGGGCACGCCGCCGCCGAAGACGGAAGCCCGCGACGCGCTGATCGGCCTCGCGCTCGACAGCGTGGTGCGCTGGCACCGCGAGCTGGTGGCCGGCGAGCTGATCGGCCTCAAGGCCTCGCCCTGCCTCAGCGCCGACGCGTATGAGGCCTACAAGCTGTGGTGCGTCCGCAGCGGCCACCGCCCGGCCCCGATGTCGAAGTTCGTGCCGATGCTGGAGCGCCGCGAGGGCGTGGAGGCCGGCCGGGTGCGTTACCTGCTGGGACAGACCACCCACGGCCCGCATGGCGTCCTGCGCCTCGGGAACGCCGAATTCGATGGGTCGACCACCGCGGCCACCTGGTGGGGCGAGCACATCGTCCGCTTCCGCCAGGGCCTCAGCGACTACCGCGGGCAGGGCGGCCATGCTGCCGGGAGCGTCGAATGATCGCCGTTTTCGACGTGCGGGGTGGGGCGCGTGCGGGGTGGCGTGCGGGGTCATGTGCGGGGTGTTGTGCGGGGTCAAACCCGCGCTGTGCGCCGGGCTCGGCCCCAACGCGCGGCGGCGCGCAGGTGCGCGAGCGCGCCCGTGTGCCCGCACCCGCGTGCGTAGGCGCGCAGGCGTCCGCGCGTACCCGCACGCCCCGCACGTGGCGCACATCGCGGCCCGCAGGCAGCACGCCATGCCGCACCGTGCTCGCGCCCGCGCACATCCTTCATTCACCCCTGTTTGTGGAAAAACAGGAGGCGGTGTCGTGAGTTCACTGCCCGCCCTGGCCACGCAGGCCGAGTTCGCCACCATCGCCGGCGTCCAGCGCAGCTACGTCACCGCGCTCAAGAAAGCGGGCCGCCTCGTGCTCGACGCCGACGGCAAGGTGCGGGTGGTCGAATCGCTGGCCCGCATCGAGGCCACGCGCGATCCCTCCAAGGCCGCCGTCGCCGCCCGCCATGCCGAGGCCCGCGGTGGTGCCCTGCCGGCCGCCGCAGAGCCGCCCGTCGACGAGGCGGGCCCGGAGCCCGAGAGCACCAGCGTCGGCTTCAGCTACTGGCGCGAGCGTACCGAGAAGGCGAAGGCGCTGGCCGCCGAGCGCGAGAACGCGATCGCCGACGGCAAGCTGCTCGCCGTCGACGACGTGGTCGCCCAGGTGGCGAACGCGATGACGGTGCTGCGCAACGCGCTCGAGCGCCTGCCCGACACCCTCGGGCCGCAGCTCGCCGCGGAGCAAAGCGAGGCCCGCTGCCGCGGCCTCGTCTCGGAAGCTGTCGAGCTGCTGCTGGAAGACACCAGCCGCCGCCTCGGCGCCATTGCAGGGGAGGGGGCGTGACCGTCGCCGCTGCGCCGCTGATCGCCCGAGCAGCGGCTCGGGCCATCGCCCCGCGCAAGACGCTGAGCGTGAGCCAGTGGGCCGACGCCGAGCGCGTGCTCTCGTCGAAGGGCAGCGCCGAGGCCGGCCGCTGGCGCACCGCCCGCAACCCGGTACTGCGCGAGCCGATGGACTGCCTCAGCGCCCGCAGCGCGGTGCGCGACGTCGTCTGCATGTTCCCGATCCAGCTCGGCAAGACCGAGATCGCGCTGAACTTCCTCGGCTACGTCATGGACCAGAACCCCGGCCCGACGATGGTGTGCCTGCCGGGCGAAGTGTCCATGAACAAGTGGATCGCCCAGAAGCTCAACCCGATGATCGAGGAGACGCCGGCCGTGCGCCGCGCCCTCACCACCACCGCGACGCGCGACGGCGCGAACCGCCGCGAGTTCAAGGACTTCGCCGGGGGCCAGGTCTACCTCGAGCACGCCGGCAGCCCGCAGCGCCTGAAGTCGACGACGGTGCGCAACCTGATCGTCGACGAGCTCGATGAGTTTGCCACCAGCCTCACCGGCGGCGACGACCCGGTGGCCATGCTCGAAGGCCGCACCAGCGCCTTCCCGGCCAACTACCGCCGTCTTTACATCAGCACGCCGCAGATCCGCGGCTTGAGCCGCATCGAGCAGCTCTGGCTGAAGTCGGACCAGCGCCGCTACCACGTGCCGTGCCCTCACTGCGGCCACGAGCAGCCGCTGGAGTGGGGTGGCCTGCATTGGACCCCCGACGCCCGCGAGTGCTGGTACGCCTGCCGCGAGTGCGGCGCGGTGATCGAAGAGCACCACAAGCCGCGCATGCTCGAGCAGGGCCGCTGGGTGGCCGGCAACCCCGAGTCGGCGGTGCGCGGCTACACCGTCAACGGCCTCTACTACCCGATCGGCCTCGGCCCGCGATGGCTCGACCTGGTCCGCATGTGGCTCGACGCCCAGGGCGACCCGGCCAAGCTCAAGACCTTCGTGAACGACCGCCTCGCCGAAGCCTGGGAGGACCCGGCCATGCGGGCGGTGAAGCACAACATCATCGCCGACCGCGCCGAGCCTTACCGGCTGCGCACCGCGCCGGCCGGCGTGCTCGCAGTGACCGCGGGCGTCGACACGCAGGACAACCGCCTCGCCGTGCACATCACCGGCTGGGGCCGCGGCATGGCCGCGTGGACGCTGGACTACGTCGAGCTCCCGGGCGACCCGGCCGACGGCGAGGTTTGGGCCCAGCTCACCGACCTGCTCAACCGCGGCATCGCCGTCGACGGCGGCGGCCTGCTCAGCGTCGAGGCCGTGGCGATCGATGCCGGTGGCCACCGCACCGAGGCCGTGAAGCACTTCGTGCGCCAGCGCCGGCTGCGCCGCTGCATCGCCATCTTCGGCGCCGTGCCCAACAACGCGCCGGTCCTGAGCAAGCCGAAGCTCGTCGACGTCAACTGGAAGGGCCAGCTCGACAAGCGCGGCGTGCACATCCACCACGTCGGCACCGTAGGCATCAAGCACCTGCTGTACAGCCGCCTTAGCACCGACGCCGACAAGCCGACCGAATCGCGCCTGGTGCACTTCAGCGCCGACCTGCCGCGCGAGTACTTCGCCGGGCTGGTGAGCGAGACCTACAACCCGGCCAAGAACCGCTTCGACAAGCGCGGCGGCATCCGCAACGAGCCGCTCGACACGTGGGTGTACTCCTACGCCGCCACGCACCACCCCGAGCTGCGCCTCTACCGCTACACCCGCGCCGACTGGGACGCCCGCGAGGCCCGGCTGCGCGAGCGCGCCGGCGTTCCCGGCCCAACCGGTAAGGAACCCTTACCAGTTCAGGCGGAAGCCCCGGCCGCCAACCCCTTCGCCCCGACCCGCCGCACCCCGCCGGCACCCCGCCCGCGCGGCAACTTCGCCACCTCCTGGTGACCCATGGCCAAAGCCCCCTGCAGCACCGACATCCTGAGCGACATCCTCGACCGCGTGGCCACCGAGCTGAAGGTGCCGGTGAAGGATCGCGAGCGCCTCGAGCGCGACCTGCGCCGCGCCGTGGGCGGCGAGATGCACTACATCGCCAAGACCAGCGACGGCGTGCGCGTGGAGGTGGCGCGCCGCGATGAGGCCATCCGCGCCGATGCCCGCCGCGGCGAGTCGCCGCGCTTCCTGGCGCGCAAGTACAAGCTCAGCCCGCGCCGTATTCAGCAGATCCTCCAAGGCGGCACGGGGCAGGGCGAGGGCGAAACGGTTCCTGCGAAACGTTTCGCCTAGTCCGTTTCGCACCCCGCGGGGCAGCCTGCCACCATGACCGCCACCCCCACCCAGCCGCCGAGCGACCTCCGAGCGGGCGACACGCTGCAGTGGACGCGCACCGTCCCCGGCCATGAGGCCTCGGCCGGCTGGACGCTCGCCTACACGCTCATCGGCGCGACGCAGGTCTACAGCTTCACTTCCACGGCAGCCGGCGACACCCACAGCGTGCTGGTGGCGGCTTCGACCACGGCGCCATGGGTAGCGGGGGGCTACCGCCTGGTCGAGGCCGCCACCCGCGGCGGTGAGCGCTTCACGCTCTCCGACCGTCCGGTGCGCGTGCTGCCGAACCTCGCCGCGGCCACCGCTGGCGCCGACCTGCGCACGCATGCCGAGAAAGTGCTGGCCGGCATCGAGGCGTACCTCGAAGGCAAGGCCAGCAGCGGCTGGGCCGCCAGCCTCGAGATCGCGGGCCGCAAGCTCTCCGAATACGCGCTGGCCGATCTGTTGAAGCTGCGCGACACCTACCGCGCCGAGGTATCGCGCGAGCGGCAGATTGCCGCCGGCGCGCCGCCCGTTCGCCTGCTCACGAGGCTCTGATGCTCCAGGCCCTTCGCCGCTGGTTCCAGCCGGCTCCCGCGGCGCTCTCCGGCGCCAAGCTGCGCAAGTTCGACGGCGCGGTCGTCGACCGGCTCACGGCGTCGTGGACGGCCACGAACAACGCCATCGACCGCGAGCTGCGCAACGACCTCGACAAGCTGCGCGCCAGGTCGCGCGACCTTTCGAAGAACAACGAGTACGCCACCAAGTTCCTGCGCATGGTGCGCAACAACGTGGCGGGCAAGGACGGTTTCACGCTCCAGGCGCGCAGCACCGACCCCAGCGGCTCGCTAGACAGCCTGGCGAACACGGCCATCGAGAACGCCTTCTGGCGCTGGGGCCGCCCCGGCCGCTGCGAGGTCACCGGAAAGCTCAGCTTCCCCGACCTGGTGCGCACGCTGGCCGTGGCGCTCGCCCGCGACGGCGAGTTCCTCGTGCGCCGAATTCGCGGCCGTGCCGCCGGCGAGTACGGCTTCCAGCTCCAGGTGCTGGACATCGAGCGCCTCGACACGAAGTACAACCGCGCCGCCACCGAGGGCAGCAACGCCATCATCATGGGCGTCGAGGTCGACCTGGTCGGCCGGCCGGTGGCGTACCACATCTTCACCACGCTGCCCGGGGAGCCGAACGGCCTGCAGCGCCAGCGCGAGCGCGTGCCCGCCGACGAGATCTGGCACAAGTTCATCCCGTTCGAGCTCGAGCAGACCCGCGGCGTGCCGTGGATGCACGCCGCCATGCGTCGCATCAACGACCTCAACGGCTACCGCGAGGCCGCCGTCATCGCTGCGCGCATCGGCGCGTCGAAGATGGGCTTCTTCACCTCGAAGGACGGCCAGCCGCCGCCGAACGACGGGCAGGACGCCGAGGGCAACTTCGTCGCCCAGGCCACGCCCGGCGAGTTCGCTGTGCTGCCCGACGGCTACGGCTTCGAGAAGTTCGACCCGGCGTACCCGCATGACCAGTTCGAGGCCTTCGTCCGTGGCGCGCTGCGCGGCATCGCCTCGGCGCTCGGCGTGGCCTATCCCTCGCTCGGCAATGACCTGAACGGCGTGAACTTCAGCAGCATCCGCGCCGGCCTGCTCGAGGAGCGCGAGGAATGGATCGTCATCCAGAACTGGTTCATCGCCAGCTTCCTCGAGCCGCTGTTCGAAGAGTGGCTCGATATGGCGCTGCTGATGGGCGCGATCCGCCTGCCGAACGGTTCGACGCTCCCGGCCTCGAAGGCCGACAAGTTCCGCGTGCATACCTGGCTGGGGCGTCGCTGGGATTGGGTGGACCCGCTCAAGGACATCCAAGCCAACGTCGCCGCCATCGAGGCCGGCCTCGCCAGCCCGCAGCAGGTGGCCGCCTCGCTCGGCCGCGACGTCGAGGAGATCCTCGACGACATCGCCGCCTTCCGGAAGATGGCCGCCGACCGCGGCGTGCCGCTGGGTCCGCAGCAGCCGGCCTCTGCGCCGGCCGCGGCCGACGATGATGAGGAAGACGACCCGGCCGACGAAGAGCGCAAGAGCACGATGGCGATGCTTGGCGCCCTGCGCGAGCTGGCCGCCCGCCCTGTCAACGTGCAGGTGGCCGCCCCGGCCGTGCACGTCGCGCCCACCGAAGTGCGAGTTCACGTCGAGCCGACCACCGTGAACGTGCCGGCCGCCGAGGTGCGCGTCGACGTCGCCCCTGCCGCGCCGGTGATCCACGTGGATCCCACGCCCGTCGACGTGCGCGTCGAGCCGGCCGTCGTCAACGTCGAAGCGCCCAACGTCACCGTCAGCCCCGAAGTGAGCGTGAAGCTCCCGGATCGCAAGACCGTCACCGACGTCGAGCGTGACTCCGCGGGGGAAATCGTCCGCACCGTGAAAATCGAGACCAACAAGGATCCCGAGTGAGCAAGTCCAACGCCACCGAAAACGACCTGGTGAAGTTCATCTTCAACAACGTCGCCATGCCCGCCTACGGGTCTAACCTGCAGGTGAACCTGCACACCGCGGATCCCGGCGAAGCCGCCGACGACGAGACAGCCTCGCCGACGTACACCGGCTATGCGCCGGTCTCGGTCGCTCGAGACGGCACGGGCTGGACGATCTGCGATGGCACCGTCCCCTACGCCGCCAACGCGTCTGGGAACGCAGCGAAGAATGCAGCCGAGGTGACCTTCCCGGAGTGCACCGGCGGCTCGGACACGATCACGCATGCCAGCATCAGTGTGGTGGCCACCGGGCAGATCCTCTACAAGGGCGCCCTCACCGCGCCCATCAACGTCTCGAACCTGATCACGCCGCGCTTCCCCGCGGGCACGCTGATCCTGGCGGAGGACTGATATGAGCGCTGGCTTCACTCAAGTCCCGCCGAACTCGACCGGCGACAAGCTGATGATGCGCCGCTACTCTCGCGGCGCTGACCTCGTCAACTCGCAGGGCGTGCATTTCGACGGCCTGCCGTCGTACCGCCTCATGGTTCCGGCGATCGTGCCCGCGGCCAACAAGTACCACATCGTCTTGCGCAACAACTCGGGCTCGGCGCAGACGATCTACTTGAACGGCCTGTATTGCATCCCGGACGGCGTAGCCGCCGTCACCGGCGTCATCAACCAGTTCAACGCGCGATTCGTCACCGGCACGCCGACGCTCACGAGCGTCACGCCGCTGGCGCGCAACAGCGCCGACCCGGCGCTGGCAAACACGGTGCAGGGCCACACCGCCACGGCGGGTTTGACCGACGGCGGAATCATCACGCCGTTTGTCGTGAGTACGGAGGAGAACACTGCCGTCCCCGTGAACACAAACCAGCAACTCCCGTTCATCGCGAACCTGCTCGGCCCCGACTATTCCAATGGTCGTCCGTGGGCGTTGCGGCCGAACGAAGGCTTCGCGGTGAAGCAGATCGGCGCGGGCACGGTCGGAACGCTGTCGTGGATTCTCGACTTCAGCGTGGAGCCGGACTGATGCCCGTCGCCGCGTGGTTCTCGCTGCACTTCTACGGCCCCGCCGCATCGGCGGGCGTCGCGGTGGGCGCGGGCCAGGCGATTCCCTCAGCGAGGGCCACGGCTCGCCTTGGCGAGGTCGCAACCGGCGCCGGCTCGGTGCCCTTTGCCAAGCCGACCAGGCTTCGCAACAGCCCGATGGTCGCATCGGGTTTCGGCGTCATGGTTCGAGCCCTACCCAAGGCCCGTGCTCGCCCGGGCATGATCGTGAAGATCGGCGCGCTATCGCAGGACGACGTCACGGGCGCCGTGCTCGAGGCGCGGGTCGAGGGCGATGTCACGCTCAAACAAGCCTTGCGGCTGCTGCTGGCCTATGTCGCCGGCGATGCCACCGGTCTCGATGGCAATCCCATCTTCCGCTCGCTCGACGGCACCAAGGACCGCATCGCGGGAACCATCAGCGGCGGGAATCGAAACGTAACGACGGTTGACCCGTCGTGACGCGCTGGCCGGGTCAATGGCCCGGCGCGTGGTCGGGCGACTGGCAAGGCGGGCAGGAGGCCAGCCCGTTCGCCAACATGGCGATGCGGGTCACCGCCTCCGCCTCAGTCACCGCAACGCTCGAATCTGTCGGCGGCGGCGCAGCGTTCGCCGATATGGCCATGCTTGCCCAGGGCACTGGCGAGCTGCTGGCGACGCTCGTCGGCGGGGAAGAGCCGCTCTCGGCCGCTGGCGGCGCATCGCCCCGGCGTCGACGGCCGATCGCATTCGTGCCGGCTCCGCCGTGGGCGCAGCCCGCTCCGCTGCCGAAGGCCCGCCGCCGACGCCGCGAGGCGGAGGCCCTCGTGGTTGAGGCCCTGTAGCGCGAAACGATTCCTGCGAAACGTTTCGCCTAGTCGGTTTCGCAGTGCCCACGACAGAGTGGGTCCATGAACGCGAAAACCCCGAAAGAGCTGCTGCCCGGTGCCACGCAGAAGCGTGGCTTCAGCCTCGTCGAGCGCGCCATCGTCGACGAAGAGGCGCGCACCGCCAGGCTGGCCTTCTCCAGCGAGGCCGCCGTCGAGCGCTACTGGGGGATCGAGATCCTCGATCACAGCGCAAAGAGCATGCGGGTGGGCCGGCTGGCGAGCGGCGGCCCCCTGCTGATGGACCACGACACCCGCGATCACGTCGGGGTCATCGAGTCGGTACAGATCGGCGCGGACCGGGTGGCCCGCGCCGTGGTGCGCTTCGGGAGGAGTGCGCGTGCCGAGGAGGTGTTCCGCGATGTCGTCGACGGCATCCGGCGCAACGTCAGCGTCGGCTACGTGATCCACGAGGCTCGCCTCGAAGGCGAGCAGAACGGCGTTCCGACCTACCGCGTCTCCGACTGGGAGCCCTACGAGATCTCTCTCGTGGCGGTGCCTGCGGACGCGAGCGTCGGCGTCGGCCGCTCCGCTGAACCCGTCATTTCCTCCCTGGAGACCACCATGAACATCGAAAGCCCGGCCCCGACGGCCGACAACAGCGCCGCCGGCGCCGACCAGGAGCGCAAGCGCTCCACCGAGATCCTCGCCATCGCCAAGCAGTACGCCGGCCGCGGCCTCGACGAGCTGGCCGTCAAGGCCATCCAGGCTGGCCACAGCGTCGATCAGTTCCGCGCCGCGGTCATCGACAAGCTGGCCAGCGCGCCGAAGCCGACCGCCGAGATCGGCATGGACCAGCGCGAGCTCAAGCGCTACAGCATCGTCCGCGCCTTGCATTACCTCGCCAATCCGAACGACCGCCGCGCCCGTGAAGCCGCCAGCTTCGAGCTGGAGTGCTCGCAGGCTGCTGCTGAAAGTCGCGGCAAGGCCTCGCAGGGCCTGCTGATCCCGTTCGACATCGTCTCGCGCAGCCTGCAGAAGCGCGACCTCACCGTCGGCACGCCCACGGCGGGCGGCAACCTGGTCGCCACCGAACTGCTCTCGGGCAGCTTCATCGACCTGCTGCGCAATGCGATGGTCATCGACCGCCTCGGCACGCAGATGCTCAGCGGCCTCGTCGGCAACATCGCCATCCCGGGCCAGAGCGGTGCGGGCAGCGCCTTCTGGGTCACGGAAGGCAGCGCCCCGACGGAATCGCAGCAGACGATCCGCCAGGTGCCGATGTCGGCGAAGACCGTCGGCGCCTTCACCGACATCAGCCGCAAGCTGCTGCTGCAGTCGTCGATCGACGTCGAAGCCTTCGTGCAACGCGACCTCGCCACGGTGCTCGGCCTGGCCATCCAGTCCGTCGCCATCCAGGGCGGTGGCGCCAACGAGCCGACCGGCATCCTGGCCACCGCGGGCATCGGCGATGTCGCCGGCGGCACCAACGGTGCGGCCCCGACCTGGGCGAACATCGTCGAGCTGGAGACCGATGTTTCGGTCGCCAACGCCGATGTCGGCACGCTGGCCTACCTCACCAACGCCCGCGTGCGTGGTCGCCTGAAGACCACGTACGAGGACGGCCCGGGCTCGGGTGTCCGCGTGTGGCAGAACGGCAGCACGCCGCTCAACGGCTACGGCGCCGGCGTCACCAACGCGGTGCCCTCGAACCTCACCAAGGGCACGGCCAACGGCATCTGCTCGGCGATCATCTTCGGCAACTTCGCCGACCTGATCATCGGCATGTGGGGCGGCCTCGACCTGACGGTCGACCCCTACAGCAACAGCACGTCGGGCACCGTCCGCGTGGTGGCGCTGCAGGACGTCGACGTTGCGGTCCGCAACGCGGTGTCGTTCTCGGCCATGCGCGACGCCCTCACGGCCTGATCGTGAGCTCAGCGTTCGCCCTCGCTGCACACGCTGCACTGGCTCGCGCCGGTGCAGCGTTCTTCGACGCCTGGGACGCATCCCTTACCGTCGGCGTTTCGGCGCCCGTGGCGGTCAAGGTGTTCCTCGACCAGGCGAGCGAAGGCATGGGCGACTTCGGCGAGGTGCTGGTCGGCCAGCACCTCGTCACTTTCATCGACGCCGGCCGCGAGGCCGCTGTCGCCGGCGCCACGCTCGTGGCGAACGGCAACACCTACACCCTGGAGCGCAAGGTGGCCGACGACGGCACCACGGCGCGCTGGAGCGCCGCCCGTGCCTGACGCCATTTCCTGGCAGGCGGTCGCAGCGGTGGCCGCCCGGCTGCCCCAGATCACCGTCGCCAACGGTTACCGCACCAACGCCGGCAACACCGTGCTCACCGAGCAGCAGCAGGCCGACCCCGGCCGCGGCCCGGTCGAGCGCCTGAGCGTCTACCTGGACCGCGCGGCGCGGGCGCCCTCCACGCTGTTCGAAGGCGAGGACTGGACGCTTCAGCTCGTGGTGGAGGCCGACGTGCCCAGCAGTCGTGCCGACGCGCAGCAGCGCGCCCACGCCGTGATGGCCGACGTGTTCGACCTCTTCCCCTCGGGCGGCACCGAGCTGCCCATCGACGCCGGCTTCGTCGACGTCGAGGCCCAGACCGCCGAATTCCTCACCCGCGTCGACGGTGCCAACAGCTCCGTCGCCCAGATCCGCCTGCAGGCGACTGTCCGCCTGCCCTGATACCCACCGGAGCCCGCCATGGCCGCCAACAAGACCCAGAAAACCCAGTTGTACGTCGTCTCCGGCGCGACCGCTGCCACCGCCATCGACCAGGTGGCCAGCATCGAAGGCCTCGGTGGCGCCCGCGACCAGATCGACATCACCCACCTGATGAGCGACGAACGCGAGTTCGAGGGTGGCTTCAACACCCCGGGCCCGATCACGCTGAACCTGATCTGGGACGAGAAGCTCGCCAGCCACGCGCTGCTGAGCACGCTGCGCGCCTCGGGCAACAAGGTGGAGTGGATGATCGCCGACAGCGACGGCACGGCCGCGCCGACGGTCGCCGCCAGCGCCTTCGCCTCGCTCACCACCCGCACCAACCGCAAGTTCATCGGCTACGTGGCCGACATCACGCTCAGCTTCGCGCAGAACGAAGTGCAGCGCGCCACGGTCACGATCCAGCGCAGCGGCCCGATCACCACGACCGTGAAGGCGTAAGGCATGGACCTGAAAGCCCTGCTGCACGCCGGCATCGCCAGCCGCAAGCCCATCGCCCGCGAGTTCGAGTTCGAGGGCGAGCCGATCACCGCGTTCTTCGTCGACCTGCCTGCACTTGAGGTTCGCAACATCCTCGCGGCTGAGAACCGCGACGCTCTCTTGGTTTCGAGGGTCGTTTGCGATTCCGAGGGTGCGCCGATCTTCACCGTCGAAGAGGCTGCTGCGCTCCGCACCGTGCCGCTCAACGTCCTGACGCGCGAGGCGCTGTCTGCTGTTGGGGCGCTCCGGGAGGGGAAGGAAAGCGCAAAAAAGCCTTCGGAGCCGACGCCGAGCTGAAGTTGTGGTTCGACCTGGCGCTCGCGATGGGCGACACGGTCGAAAGCCTGCAGCGGCGGATGTCGAATCGCGAATGGGCGCAGTGGGTTGCCTACTTCGAAGTGTACGGCCCGGTTGATCTGCAGCGCCGCTACGACGAGCCGGCGGCACGCGTGGCGGCTGTGGTTGCCCAGGTGCACGGGAACAGCAACAAGACAGCACTCGACTTCATGCCCTACGCCGCAAAGCCCGATGCAAGAACTGCTGGAACGCTGATCCTCGACCCCGAGCTGCACGAGCAATTCAAGGCCTGACATGACCGGCAGAACCCAGCTCAGCGTCGACCTCGTAGCCCGCGTTGGCGCCTTCGAGGCCGGCATGAAGCGCGCCACGCAGGCGGCTCGAAGTGCAAGCTCGACGATCAGTGACAAGCTTGGCAGTGTCGGTCCTGCTGTTGCTGCCGGTGTTGCTGCGGCCGGCGCTGCAACCTTTGCTGCGATTCGATCTGCGGTGGAAGCGGCAGACCAACTTGGCGAGGCGGCGCAGCGCATTGGAATTCCGCCGGAGGTCCTCTCGTCTCTTGAGGTTGCCGGCAGGTTCTCCGACGTCACGCTCGACCAGCTTCAGTCCGGTCTGCAGCGCTTGGTGAAGGCGCAAGCCGAAGCGGCCCGTGAAGGCTCGAATCTGGATGGCGTCTTCGACGCTATTGGCGTCTCGGCAACCAACAGCGACGGCAGCCTTCGCGCCACGCAGGACGTCATCCTCGACCTCGCCGATGTGTTCCGGGCATTGCCTGATGGTCCGGAGAAGGCGGCGCTCGCGCTGGAGATTTTCGGCCGATCGGGCTCGCAGCTCACGCTGCTGCTCAATCAGGGCCGAGAGGGTCTGCAGCGATACGGTGATGAAGCTCTGAAGGTCGGGGCCATCATCGATGGCGAGCTTGCGGATGGCTCGGGATCGCTGAAGGATCAGATCGACCGGTTGAACCTTGCCTGGGATGGCTTCACCAATCAGCTCGCGCGGGCGACGCTGCCGACGCTCACGAGCGTCGCGGAAGGGCTTCGCGACATCACGGCGGCGGCCTCACAAACGTTCGCTCGTGAGGGTTTGATCGCCGACGATTTCTTCGGCCAGGACAGCGGGTTGATTGCCCAGCTGTTCCGCGATCGTGGCTTCGATTCGCCGACGATCATCCCTGACGGTCAAGGCCCCAGCATCGCTGATGTACTTGGCGGCGCCCGCGCCGCCCCGGCCATCGAGTTCATCACTCCCGAAACTTTGGAGCGGAACGGTGCCGGGCGTGATGGGGACCAGATCCAGCGAGCCCTTCGCGATCAGCGGCAGGCGAACGAGCGAAACGCTGAGGCGAAGCGTGCCTCAGCCGCAGCATCGCGTGCGTTGGCAGAAGCGGAGCGCGAAGCGGAAAAAGCCGCCGAGGAATCCAAGCGTGCGGCAATCGAGCAGGCGCGTGTGCGCGAAGACTTCAACGCCACGGTGGCCGACTACCAGGCAGCGTTGGATGGCCCGATGGCGCAGGCGGAGCTGGACTGGGCGCGACGCCAAGAGCAGCTTGAAGACCTCGCCAAGCGTGGGCAGATCAGCACAGAAGACCTTGCGAAGGCATTGGGCATTCTGTCCACTGCGAGGGAGCGCGACCTCGCCGCAATCGACGCGCAGCTCAGCCCGTCCGAGCAGGTGATCGCGGACATCGAGGAAGAGCTTCGCCTTCTTGGCCTGTCCAACACCGAGCGTGAGATCGCCAACGCCCTGCGCTATGCGGGCGTTGACGCGATGAGCGAGGAGGGAAAGCAGATCAGCGAAGGCATTCGCCTGCTCGAGGAGGCTCGCGAGAGAATCCAGTTTAGCGACGACATCCGAGCCGGTTTCGAGGATACCTTCGCCAGCATCATCGACGGCAGCAAGTCGGCCAAGGATGCGTTCGAGGACCTCGGCAACTACATCACCCAGCTCGTCGCCCGTCGTCTAGGCGACCAGCTCGTCGAGTCTTTGTTGGGCCCGTCGGGCAGCCCGATCGGCGACGGTGGCGGCAACATCTTTACCAACTTACTGGGCTCCCTCTTCGGCGGGCCTCGCGCTGCCGGCGGCTTCGTCGCACCGGGCAAGATGTACGAAGTGGCCGAGCGCGGCCCTGAGCTGCTCACGGTCGGCGGCCGGCAGTACCTGCTGCCCATGGCCGCGAGCGGCATGGTCACTGCCAACCCGCGCATGGGTCGCGGCGGCAGCGTGGTGCAGAACATCAGCATCACCGGCCGGGTGGATTCCCGCACGGCCAGCCAGCTCGCGGCCGAGGCCTCGCGAGCGCAGCGCCGCGTGTCGGCGAGGTTCGGCGCATGAGCGGCTTCATCGAGCAGCGCCTGCTGGAGAAGGCCGCCGAGGGCACGCAGGGCGGCCCGACGTGGAACACCCGCCAGGTGGGCCTCTCCAACGGCGTGGTCCGGCGCAACGCCTCGCGCAGCCGGCCGCTCTACCGCTACGTGATCCTCTTCAACAACCTGCTCGACGACGATCACGCCGAGGTGCTGGCCGCGTTCAACGCCACGCGCGGCGGCGCCTACGGCTTCCGGCTGCGCGACCCGCGCGAGCACACCGCTGTCGACGTCGCCTTCGCCACGGGCACCGGCGCCAGCCAGACGGTGCAGCTCGCACTCACCTACGCGTGGGGCCCGGAGCAGGTGGTGCGCCCGATCCGCAAGCCGGTGGCCGGCGTGGTGATCAAGGCCAACGGCGTGGTCCTGCCCGGTGCCACCGTCAACACCACCACGGGCCTCGCCACCTTCACCGCCCCGGCCGGGCACACCGTGACCTGGTCGGGCGAGTTCGACGTGCCGGTGCGCTTCGAGACCGACAACCTTGCCTGGGATTACGCACGCGCCGCGCAGGGGCTGGTGCTGAGCGCCGACATCCCGCTCATCGAGGACCTGAGCGCGTGAGCCGGACGATCCCGATCGCCCTGCAGGCGCACCTCGACCAGTCGGTGACGACCACCTGCCGGCTGCTGCGCATCGCGCTGGCCGATGGCCGCGTGTTCGGCGTCACCAGCCTCGACGCCGACGTGACGTATGACGACGGCCGCGGCGCGGTGACCTACAGCGCTAACCAGGGCGTGGACGTCTCGGCCATCAGCGCCAGCTCGGATATGACGGTGTCGAATGCCGAGGCGCAGAGCCTGCTGGTGACCACGGCGCCCGGCATCACCGAGGCCATGATCGAGGCCGGCGAGCTGCGCGATGCCGAGTGGACCCTGTACCTGGTCAACTACCGCGACCTCGGCATGGGCCACATCATCCTTGGCGCCGGCGACGTCGGCGAGGTGGTCAAGCGCTGGGGCCTGATGTTCCAGCCCGAGCTGCTGAGCTACAGCGTCCGCCTGAGCCAGCCGATCGGCACGCATTGGTCGCGCACCTGCCGCGCCATCGACGGCTCGCCGGCGGACAGCCAGACGGGCTGCGGCCGCACCATCACGGCCGTGCCGGGCACCGTGACCGCCGTCGGCGCGGAGAGCGATCGGCAGTTCACGGGCAACCATGCCGCGGGCAGCTTCCCATTCGCCCCGGGCAGGGTGCTCTGGGTGACGGGCGCGAACGCCGGCAAGGCCGGGTTCGTCGAGGTCGAGGCCTCGGGCGCGGTCACCCTCGGCAATGCGATGCCGTACCCGGTGACGGTGGGCGACACCTACACCATCGCCGACACCTGCCCTCGCACGTGGGAAGCGTGTGTCGACCGCGAGAACGAGCTCAACTTCAAGGGCGAGCCGCTGATCCCGACGGGCGACGCGCCCAGCGTGAGCACGCCTGGCGCGCAGGTGCGCCGCTCGGTGATCCAGACCGTGGTGGCCGCCAATGGCCTCGGCGGGGTGACGGCATGACCGAGCGCGACGTCTTCGTCGCTGCCGCCCGCTCGATGCTGGGCGTGAAGTGGCGCCACCAGGGGCGCCAGCCCTGGGCCGTCGATTGCCTCGGCCTGATCGTTCTGGCGTTGCGCGCCGCCGGCCGCGACGTGCAGGACCGCGAGGGCTACCCGCGCGACCCTCAGCGCGAAGGCCTGCGCGACGAGCTGGTGCGGCAGTGCGGCGAGCCGCGCGGCTGGGTGCACGGCGGCATCGCGCTGATGAAGTGGCCCGGCGCCGAGCTGCCGAGCCACGTCGGCGTGCTGGCCAACGGCGGCGACGAGTGGCGTCTGATCCACAGCTACAGCGGCGGCAACGGCTGCGCGGTCGAGCACCGCGTGGATGAGTACTGGCGCGGCCTGATCCTCGAGGTGTTCGATCCATGGCACAAGCCGTAGGCGGTGTTGTTGGTGCCGTCGTCGGTTTCGCCGTGGGCGGGCCGGCTGGCGCACAGTGGGGCTGGGCCATCGGCTCAGCTATCGGCACCAGCTTCACCACGATCAAGCAGCCCCGCATCGGCGACCTGGCTGAGGTCCGCGCCGGCGAAGGCGGCCCGCGCGCCCGCGTCTACGGCACGTTCCGCCCGATTGGCGGCCAGGTGGTGTGGAGCGGCAAGCCGCGCGAGATCCGCACCCGCCAGAGCGGCAAGGGCGGCCCGAAGGTCGAGAGCAGCACCATCCTCCGCAGCTACGCCATCGGCATCTGCGAGGGGCCGATCGAGGGCGTGCGCCGGATCTGGCGCAACAACGAGCTCGTCTATGACTCGCGGCCTGGCAGCGAGATCCTCGCCGAGTCGGTGAAGTGGCTGGAAGGCAAGACGATCCTCAACGGCGACTGGGACCAGCTCCCGCACCCGACGATCGAGGCCGAGGCCGGCGCGGCGAACGCCCCCGCCATGCGCGGCACCGCGCTGTTGGTGGTCACCGACGAGGACCTCACCGACCTGCGCGGCGCGATCCCGGCGTATCAGTTCGAGGTCGGTGCTGGCGGGATCATTTTGGATCGGCCAGATGTTGCCCCTCCAGGTGGCACAACCTTTCAGAGCGGCAGCGGTGGGCTTGGGCCTGCCGGCACTGTTCTGATGCCTGCGGCGCTCAGTCCGCCGGCCGGCGCGGCGTCGATCGTTGCGACTGCAAGCATCGAATCGGGTCGCGCTACGTACGAGTGGCTTGTCGATGGCGTCGCCATTGATTCCATCGAGCTGAATGCTCCGGCAGGCACCACGGTCACTGGCATCTTCTACATCCCGGCGGTGGCTGGAACGATCGTGCGATTCAGGCGCACCACGATCGCCAACTACGAGTCTTTCCCGGACACTGGGAGTGATCTCGTTTCTGCTGTTTCGTACACGCAGACGCTGGCCGAGCTCGGCCTTCCTCCGGTGGGGATCGATGCTGAGTCTTCCGAGCTGCTTCCTGCCGTGGTCGAGCGCATCTGCATTGATGCTGGCGTCTATCCGGCGCGCATCGACGTATCCGCGCTGCCGAACGCGCTGGTGCGCGGTTTCTCCACCTCGCCGGAATACACCGCGGCCTCCGCCATCCTCGAGCTGGCCAAGGTCTATTTCTTCGATCCACAGGACGCGGACGGCGTCATCCGGTTCATCCCGCGAGGCGGCAACTTCACGGCCATCCTCACCGAGGATCAGTTCGTCGAAGGGGAAGACGAGCCCGAGGTCGACACCACGCGCGACAGCATCAGCGTGCCGCGCCTGTTGCACCTGACCTACTTCGACGTCGAGGGAGGCCAGGGCACCGACAAGCAGTTCAGCGAGCGCCAGATCAGCACGCGCGTGGAGTCGCCCACGGTGCTGAGCACGCCGGTCGTGCTCGATTCGACGACCGCCGCCAAGACCATCCAGATCCAGCACAAGGTGATGGAAGAGGAGCTGCGCGGCGACCTGGTGTTTGGCGTCTCGGACCAATACCTGCGCCTCACCGAGGCCGATGTCATCGTCGCCCAGTACCGCGGCCGATCCCAGCGGGTTCGGATCAAGCAGGTCGTGATGAACGACGGCTGGCAGCGGCTGACGTGCCAGCGGGATCGCCAGAGCGCCTACACCGCGACCGTGCAGGTGGTGCCACCGGCGACCGTGACGCGCCCGCCCGAGACCATTCCCGGCGGCACGCGCTTCGCCTTCCTGGACATTCCGGCTCTGACTCAGGCGGGCGACCTGCTCGGCTACCACCTCGCGGCCAGTGGCGAGACGGCCGGCTGGCGCGGCGCGGCGATCGAGCGCGAGGAGGCTGGCGGATCGTTCGCCCTGCTGGCCACCGACGGCACGGGAACGATCATGGGCACGCTCACGGCCGATCTTCCGCTGGCGAGCGAGTGGTATCCGGACGAGACCAACGTGCTGAGCGTGCAGCTCGCCCGGGCCGACGACGACCTCGAGGGGATCACCAGCGCGGAATGGCTGGCGCGTGGCAACGCCGCCGCCCTGGTGCGAGCCGATGGCACCGCCGAGATCGTCCAATTCCGCAATGCCACCGAGACCACGCCTGGCGTCTGGGCGCTTACGGGCCTCCAGCGCGGCCGTCTGAACTCCGGGGCCAGCGCCCATGCTGCGGGAGCGGTGTTCGTCATGCTGAACGGCTCGCTGTTCGTGCAGACGGGCAGCGAGCGGCTGGCCACCACGCTCACGCACCGGGCCTACAGCGTGGGCAACCTGCCGGCCACGGCCACCACCGTCGCCGAGACCTGGACCGGCCGCAGCCAGCGCGAATGGCCGCCGATCATCGAGTCCGCCGCTCGAGCCGCTGACACCCTCACCGTGAGCTGGACGCCCCGGCATCGCTTCGGCAGCGACGAGAACCCGGTCGCCTCGACCCACTTCGACGGCTGGCAGATTGACGCCACCGATGGCGTGCTCAGCGCCAGCACCACCACCCTCACGCCCAGCGCCAGCTTCAGCGTCGCGGGCCTGTCGAACCCCATCACCGTCACCGTCCGCGGCCGCAATCGGCTGGCCGGGCTCGGTGACCCTGCCTCGAGGATTGTCCCGTGAGTGCCATGTTCCCCCTCGCCGTGTGGCAGCCCGGCACGCTCCAGCCGAGCACCCCCGTGAACGACAACGCGCTGCGCGTCGAGATCCTGCAGCGCGGTGCCACCAGCATCCTGAGCACGCCGCCTGGCTCGCCGGCCGATGGGCAGGTGCACATCGTGGGCGCGTCGCCGACCGGCACGTGGTCGACGTTCGCGCAGAACGACGTGGTGCTCTGGCGCTCGGGCACCTGGTATCGGTTCGCGCCCTTCCTCGGGTGGCTCAAGCAGGTCGGCTCGGACGTCCGCCGATTCGACGGCAGCGCCTGGGTGGTGGTGACCGGCGGCGGCGCCGCCGCTCGCGATGGCCTCACGGCCCTGGCGATCAGCTCGGGCGTGGTGAACATCGACTGTTCGCTGGGGGACTTCTTCACCCTCTCGCTGACGGCGAACGTCACCTCGATCACCTTCACGAACCTGCCGGCCTCGGGGAAGGCGATGTCGCTTGCCTTGCGCTTCCGCCAAGACGCCACGGGCGGGCGGACGGTCGCCCTGCCTGCCAGCTTCAAGCCGACGGCGGGCAGCGACACGGCCGTGCAGTCCGCGGCCAATGCGTGGACGCTGATCACCCTCACCACCTTCGATCAGGGCACGCGCTGGGAATACACCATGCGTGCGGGTGGCGCCTGATGCTTGCGCTCACGCAAGGGCTGATGAGCGTTGCGAGCTCAGCCGGCGATCCAAACTTCGCGAACGTCGTATCACTGCTGCATTTCGATGGTGTGGATGGCTCGACCACCTTCACCGACGTAAAGGGACGAACTTGGACCCGCACCGGCAGTGCTCAAATCGACACGGACCAGTCGCGGTTCGGTGGAGCGAGCTTGCTGGTCGCTCCAGGAGATTCGATCGAAACCGCCGCATCCGCTGACTTTGCATTTGGTACAGGCGATTTCACGATCGAGTTTTTTGCACGCAGGCGCGTTGCTGGAACGAACAACTACGACTGGTGCACCTTCGGTCCAAATTGGGACATCTACACCTCGCCGGATGGCACGCTTCTTCTCTGGAACGGCTCGGGGAATCTTCTCGTTTCTTCGGCAAACGTTGTCACCGTCGGAGCGTGGCACCACATCGCAGTGACCCGAGCGTCTGGCACCGTTCGGATGTTCGTCGATGGTGTGCAGCGCGGGGGCAGCTCGACAGGAAACACAGCCAATTTCACTTCTTCTCAGGGTGTGTTCGTTGGGTACTACCCACCAAACCTGCGCCGCCTCGACGGCTGGGTTGACGAGTTTCGGGTGACATCCGGTGTCGCGCGCTACACCGCCAACTTCACCGCGCCTTCGGCCCCATTCCCGGATTTCTGACCATGAGCAGCTACCCGTGGCTCTCGACCATCCAACTCCCGGGCCTCGTGCGCGAGGGCATGGCCACGCTCGGCACGCGCGAGGTGGTCGGGCCGCAGCACAACCCCGTCATCCTCGGCTGGGCCAAGGAAGTCGGCCTCGAGGCGGTCTACCGCGCCGACGAAACGCCCTGGTGCGGCCTGTGGATGGCGGTGGTGGCGCAGCGCGCCGGCTGGTCGGTAGTGCACGGCCCGCTGTGGGCGCGGAACTGGGCGCGCTTCGGCGCGGCCTCGCCGGAGCCCGGCCTCGGTGACGTTCTCGCGTTCACGCGCCCGAACGGCGGTGGCCACGTCGGCCTGTACATCGCCGAAGACGATGAGGCCTTCCACGTGCTGGGGGGAAACCAGGGCGATGCCGTGAGCATCGCGCGCATCGCAAAGGCCCGACTGATCGCGGCACGGCGGCCGGTGTGGCGCGTGGCGCAGCCGGCGAGCGTCAAGCCGTACCGCATCACCCGCGCCGGAACCCTTTCGACCAATGAGGCCTGAGCCAATGAGCGACGCTGCATTCCAATCTGTCACCGACGCCGCAGGCGTGAAGGTGGGCGCCGCGCTCAGCGGGTTCGGGGCGGTGCTCGCCTGGGACGCGCCCGTGGCCATCCTTGGCGTGCCGGTGGCCGTGCTGCTGGCGGCCCTCACCGGTGCGCTGCTCGGCATCATCTACGGCGAGCCGCTGAAAACCCGGCGCTTCGCGATCGGCGCGGTGGTGGTGAACACGTTCATCGCCGCGGTGGCGGCGGCCATCGCCCCGCACATCCCGCTGTTCGGGTGGCTGAAGTCCGCCCCCATGGGCGCGGTGGCGCTGGTGCTGGCCTTCGCCGCGCGATGGGCCATCCCGATCCTGGTCGAGCATGCGCCGGCCACCATCCGAGCCGGGCTGGCCAAGCTCGGCGTGAAGCTGCCCGAGCCCAAGGGGGACGCCTCTTGAACACGATCGCCTTCATCGCGGCCTGCATCGTGCTGGCCACCATCGTCGCCCGTGGTGCCGATCACCCGAGCCGGCCCAATGCGACAGGCTGGGTGGCGATGCTGCGGCTGCACGCCGAGAAGCTGGCCTTGCTCGCGGTAGGAGCCAGCGCCGGCAGCGTCATCTTCAGCGTGCTCGCCGGAATCGACCAGCCGCCGCAGGCCGTCGCGCTGCTCGTGGGCACCGCGCTGTGGATGCTCACCCACCCGGCCGGATGGCTGCGCTACGTGACGCGCGGACGCGACCCCGGCTGCAATGAGCTGAGGCCCGACCCATGAACCCGATCATCGCCTTCCTCGGGATCCGCGGGACGATCGCAGCCGGCATCGCCCTGGTGCTGGCCATCGGTGCCGGCGTGCAGACGGCCCGGCTCTGGAAGTTGCAGGCCGAAAGCGCCGATGCGCTGGCCCAGCTCGAGCTGGCCCGTGGCGCCAACCAGGGCTGGCAAGCCATCGCGGATGCGTCAGAGCGCGAGCGGGCCGCGGCCGATGCGGCGCGCCGGCGGCAGGCCGAGCAGGCGAAGGAGGCCATCGCGGATGCGGAACGCGCGAAGCAGAAGGCGGAGGCCGAGCTCGCGAACTTCAACCAGCGCTGGAACGGCCGGCCGCCGTCCTGCGCCGTCGCCCTTGGCCAGATGGAGATTGCATGCGCCTCGTCGCTCTCGGACTACTGAGCCTCGCGCTGGCCGGCTGCGGTCGCACGGTGGTGGAGCCCCGCATCGTCTACGTCGACCGGACGGTCTACGTCGAGATCGATCCGGAGTTCACCAATCCCCACCCCATTGCGGACGGCCCCCTGAGCCATTGCCCAGCCGTCGCCGCGGCGCGCAAGACCGAGCTGCTGAAGTGCAACGCCGACAAGGCGGCGATCCGGACGATCGAGGGCGGGGCTGCGCCTGAGCCGCTACGCTGAACCCATGAACCCGTTCCAGGAAATGACGCGCGACGACCTTGCGGCGGAGCTGCAGGAGGCCGCCGTGCGACTGGCCCAACGCCGGCCGGCGAGCACTGAGCAGCGCGCCGAGTTCGCTGAGAAGCTGCGCCTGATGCTCATCGCGGCTGGGAATCGGCTGGCGGTTCCCGTGCACACCCCCGGCGAGCCTGCGTTCGAGCTTGCTCGAGCGGCCAACCCGGACCCGGTGGCGGTGTACTCCGAGTGGATCCGCGTGCAGGCTCTGTCGGCCCGCTACTGGGCCATCCGCGAGCTGGCCGAGACGGTGATGCCGCCGCATGCGGTCACCGGCTGGCTTGAGGCTCGGCCGAAGGCGCTGGACGATGACGCCGCCTGCGCTGCAGCGCTGGCTGAGCTGGTCGAGCTGAAGAAGTTGCCCAGGCACCGCCGCTCCGGCGGCTGACGGCCCGATGGGTGGTTTTCCTACGGCCCCGCCAAAGCAGGGGAGGCATCCTGTTCTCGCCCGGCAGCACGGCGGTGCGTCCCGACGGGGTCGCCGCTCACCCCTCCGCCCCGGAAACCTGAGCAATTTCTGAAGCTAGGTCGGGCACCCTTCGTTTAGCCGCACAGCACCTGAAAACCCGGGTTATGGTGGAAGTGAGGGCTATGGCCCTCGCCTCGGTGCAACGCCGAGGCCTTCCTCCGATCGAACCTCGAGGTTTCTCCCTATGAGCTCCCGTCCCCCGGGCGCGCTTCGGCGTGCGCGTCGTTTTCTCGTGTCTGTAAAACGCCGAGGCCGGCGCCGTGCCCGTAGCCCTTCGCAATCGAGCGTGCTGCGCCTCGCGGTCGACCTAGCGCCGCTGGTCGCGACGCTGGTTCGCGCCATCGATCTGCTGGTGCGGCAATGAGCCGGGCCCACCGTGGGCCCAGAAACGCCGAAGGCCGCATTGCGCGGCCTTCAGTGGTGCCCAGGAGAGGACTCGAACCTCCACGGTTTTACCCGCTAGTACCTGAAACTAGTGCGTCTACCAATTCCGCCACCTGGGCAGGTGCCTCGCAACGCCGGAGG
>Ga0075157_10000388_pt1 | contig 36602 bp, 31 predicted proteins | sample JI81BgreenDNA_FD_70967 | JGI IMG/M metagenome (GOLD analysis project Ga0075157, IMG submission 70967) | Wastewater effluent complex algal communities from Wisconsin, to seasonally profile nutrient transformation and Carbon sequestration -... | ecosystem: Engineered > WWTP > Effluent > Algae...
CAGGCCATCATCATCATGGTTTATATCCCGCTGCTTACCTTCTCCGGCGTGGAAGGAAAGATGTTCGAGCCAATGGCGATGACCGTCATTCTGGCGCTGGTCGCAGCATTTATTCTTTCGCTGACCTTCGTACCCGCCATGATTGCCCTGTTCGTAACCGGGCGGGTGGAGGAAAAGGAAAGCCGGGCCATCACCAAAGCGAAAGCATGGTACGCGCCACGCCTGGACTACGCCACCCGCAAACCGGCGATGGTCATCGCAGGAGCCGTGGGTGCCTTTATCGTGGCCCTCATTATCTTCGCCAGCATGGGACGTGAGTTCATCCCTACGCTCGATGAGAAGGATGTGCTGGTGCAGGCCATTCGCATCCCCTCGACTTCGCTGACCCAATCGCAGGCGATGCAGTTCAAGGTCGAGCAAGCCATCCAGCGCGTACCGGAAGTGAAGTTCGTGTTCTCGAAAACGGGAACCGCCGATGCCGCTGCCGACCCTATGCCACCGAGCATTTCCGATACGTTCGTCATCTTGAAGTCCACTGACGAATGGGCCAGTGGACGCAACAAAGCGGATATCATGGAGCAGTTGGAAGCCGAAATCGCCAAGGTGCCCGGCAATAACTACGAAATTACCCAGCCTATTCAGATGCGGTTCAACGAGCTGATTTCCGGTGTGCGGAGCGACGTTGCGGTGAAAGTGTTCGGGGAGGAGTTCTCCGTCATGGAGCGCAGCGCCAACCAAATCGCCAAGGTGTTGCGTGGCATTGAAGGTGCAGAAGGCGTTAAGGTAGAGCAAACCTCTGGCCTGCCGATGCTGGAAGTGAAACTCAACAAGGAAGCCATCGCCCGCTACGGCATGAATACCGGCGATGTGCTGGACGTGGTGGCGATTGCCATGGGCGGTAAGCCTGCCGGGCTGATATTCGAGGGCGACAAGCGGTTCGCCTTGGTGGTGCGCCTGCCCGATGCAGTACGTGCTGACATGGATACGCTGAACAACCTGCCCATCCTTCTGCCGGTCGATGACTTCGATGCCAAGGCAGGCGAAGTCCATGCTCGCCCGCGCTATGTGCCGTTGAAGGAGGTCGCCAGCCTCACCATCAGCGAAGGCCCGAACCAAATCAGCCGCGAGAATGGCAAGCGCCGGGTCGTCGTGCAAGCGAACGTGCGCGGGCGCGACATCGGCTCTTTTGTCGAGGAGGCCCGCGCCAAGCTGGACGAGCAGGTGAAGATACCGCCCGGCTACTGGCTGGAATGGGGTGGCCAGTTCGAGAACCTACAAAAAGCAACGGCCCGACTCATGCTCGTGGTGCCTGGCTGCTTCTTCATGATTTTCCTACTGCTGTTTACGGCGCTGCATTCCGCTCGCCAAGCATTGCTTGTATTCAGCGGTGTTCCGTTGGCGCTGACCGGCGGCATCCTCGCCCTTTGGTTGCGCGGCATGCCATTCTCCATCTCGGCAGCGGTCGGCTTCATCGCACTTTCCGGCGTCGCTGTGCTGAACGGGTTGGTGCTTATCAACCGCATCAACCAACTGGTGCGCGAAGGCCACCTGCCAGAGCACGCTGTGCGTGAAGGTGCATTGTCGCGCTTGCGACCGGTACTGATGACCGCCTTGGTCGCTTCGCTGGGCTTCGTACCGATGGCGATTGCGATGGGTGCCGGTGCCGAAGTGCAGAAGCCGCTGGCGACAGTCGTTATCGGTGGCCTGCTTACGGCGACGGCGCTGACATTGCTGGTACTGCCAGCCCTTTATTCCCGTTTTCATCTAGCCCGCGAGGTCAAGCCATGAGCGCCAGTTGCAAGGACGATAGCTGCGAAACATCCATCAATAGTCCCGCCTACCGTAGGGTGTTATGGGTCTGCTTGGTCGCCAATGCGGTGATGTTCCTGGTGCAGATTATCGCCAGCCATTTTGCCAACTCCGTCGCCTTACTGGCAAACTCCCTCGACTTCCTATCGGACGCGGCCAATTACGGCATCAGCATCTATGTGCTGGGTCATACGCTGGCCGTGAAAGCCAAAGCCTCCATTTTCAAGGGGCTTTCCCTCGGCGCGGTCGGCCTTTGGGCCGCATGGGAAACCATCGACCAAGCATTCGAGCCGGTGGTGCCGGAGCCGTTCATCATGACCGTGGTTAGCCTGGTGGCGTTGGCAGTGAATGTCGGTTGTGCGTTTCTGCTGTATCGCTATCGGGGTGGCGACAGCAATGCCAAATCGGTCTGGCTATGCAGCCGTAACGACGCCGTAGGCAATATCGCGGTATTGTTCGCTGCGGGTGGAGTGTTTGCCTTCGCGACTGTCTGGCCGGATGTTATCGTAGCTACCATTCTCGCCTGGCTGGCTGTCTCTGCTGCATGGCAAATCCTCCGTAGCGCCCGCGCTGAACTGCGCGGCAGCGGTGCAGCTTGACCTATTAATAATTCGCGCATACTGTCCCTCTTGGAACGACAATAGGCCGTTCTGGGACTTCAAAATCCCTACCATTGGCGGTTTGTGTGACCGTCATTCGCACTCCTCGACCGTATGGCCGGGGAGGCATGCGCGTATGTCCAGAGCCGAAAGGCTTAAAGGCTCATGCGGCCTCACCAATGGTAGGCTTTTGAACTCCCCGTCCGCCAGGTCGATGGGAGTTCCGGTATGGAAGCTGACGAGCTAGATTTTATTCTTCTTCATGCGGTAGGCACAGCTTGCTTTCTGGTCGCCTGCGCGTTCGCCTTCATCATGCTGCGGGCACCGAAAGCCTACCACCGCTTCTGCGGTCTCGCGGGTGGCAGCCGTGAGTTCTACCCTGAACACGCACTCTCGATGCTCACCTACGAGACGCCACCATGGTACATCCCGTCACGCTTATGGCGAACAGCAGCGTTGGTTGTAGGGTTCGCTGGTGCCACCTACGGGTGCTATGGCCTCCTTGTTCAGTTGTTATTTTGGATGCCCCGCGATTGGCGTACCGAGGATGGTGTTTGGATGGCGTTGAGGCTAGCAACGGCATCGTCTTGGCTGCTGGCGCTGGGCGTTGTCGTCCTCCTGCATCGTGTCTGGCAGCAGTTGCTGGACGCTGCGGAGGCAAAGAATGCTGTCGTAGTCGGCCATCCGCCCTTATATCCGTTGGCGGCGGCCAGCGAGCGCATCACGCGGCGAATGCGGGAGGCAGGGTTGGAAGTTACCGAAGCGCCGCCAGCCAAGGACACTCGCCTGACGGCCACCTTTATTCCTGCACGCAAGCAGCCGCTCACAAAGGAACAGCTTGAAGCGCAGGTGGCAGCCGCCCAGGAAGCGCGGCGGAAGAATCCGCCGTTGAAAGAAATCGAACGTTACCGCTCGCTAGGATTCGAGGTCGTCGAGCATCCAGTCGGCTCCGGCTACTGGTTCAAGAAGAACGGCGGCTACATGGAAAGCATTAACTAACGCGCAGCGATGCTTGACAGGTTAGTTATGTCCATTATTCTGGACACATGGACATTTCCTCGGCCCTTACAGCTTTTAACGCACTTTCTCAGGAAACACGCCTCGGCATCTTCCGCCTGCTGGTCGAGCATGGCCGCGAAGGCGCAGCGGCTGGTGTATTAAGCAATACGCTGGGAATACCTCACAACACGCTGTCGTTTCATCTCTCCCACCTCAACCAAGCGGGGTTGGTAAGCAGCCAGCGCGACGGTCGGCGCATTATTTACAAAGCGAACCTCGACGCAGTGCAGTCGCTCGCCGGGTTCCTGATGGATAACTGTTGCTCTCGCGAAAGCAGCCCGTCCGCCTGCAAGCCACGAAAGAAAAAGAAGTGAGCCGCCTCCGCACATTGCCCGACCCCGACCACCTGCCAGCCCTCGATGAGCGACTGTTCGCATGTATGCCCTCGGTTGGTCTGGATGACCCACTCGGCCACCCGCCGCGAATCTTGCTGCTGTATGGGTCGCTGCGTGAGCGTTCCTTCTCGCGTTTTGCTGTCGAGGAAGCAGCGCGCAACCACATCAGCGGCGGGCGCTTCAAAGCGTACAGCGCGGGCAACCACCCTACCGGCGAAGTGAACCCGCGCAGTCTGGAAACATTAGAACGCCACGGCATCAGCACCGAGGGACTGCATAGCAAGTCATGGGACGACCTAAAAGACACCAAGTTCGACCTGGTAGTAACGGTATGCGATAACGCGGCGGGCGAAGTCTGTCCGTTCTTCCCAGGTGCGCCCATGAAGGTGCATTGGGGTGTTCCCGACCCGGCACATTTTGAAGGTACGCCTGAGCAAACGGAGCAGGAGTTCGAGCGCGTGTTCTCGATGCTAAAAGCGCCACTCGATGAACTAAGCCGCCTGCCGGTTGAAGGGAAGGCAACGCTTACAGCAAAAATCAAAGCCATCGAGGTGAACCATGACGCAGCCATCCCCGCTCGGCGGATTTGAACGCTACCTCTCGGTCTGGGTCGCCCTCTGCATCGCTGCGGGAGTTGGGCTAGGCTATCTGCTGCCGGGCATCTTCACCGCGATTGCGGGGCTGCAATACGCCAACGTGAATCTCGTGGTGGCGTTGCTGATTTGGGTAATGATTTACCCGATGATGGTGAATGTCGATTTTTCGACCATCCGCCAGGTGGGGCAGCGCCCCAAAGGACTTATCATCACATTTATCATCAACTGGTTGGTAAAGCCTTTCAGCATGGCGGCGCTGGCGGTGTTGTTCCTGCGGTATGTGTTTGCTGATTTTATTCCGCCAGAGGATGCGGCGCAGTATATCGCGGGCTTAATCCTGCTAGGTACCGCGCCTTGCACGGCGATGGTTTTTGTATGGAGTCGCTTGGTAAAGGGCGATGCTAATTATACGCTGGTGCAGGTATCGTTGAACGACCTCGTGATGATTGTCGCCTTCGCGCCCATTGCCGCGCTATTGCTTGGCGTATCGGACATTGCGGTGCCCTGGGCCACCTTGCTCCTTTCGGTACTGCTCTATGTCCTCATCCCCATCGCGGCGGGTTTTGTCACCCGCAAACGCCTGTCGCCAGACCGGCTGCCTGCGTTTCTCGACCACTTGAAACCTTACTCCGTGGTTGGCCTTCTGACGACGGTGGTGCTTTTGTTTGGCTTCCAGGCGGAAACCCTTATCAGCAAGCCGCTCGTCATCGGCATGATTGCGGTGCCGATTCTGCTACAAAGCCTGGCCATGTTTGCCTTAACCTATGTATGGATGTGCCGTGCCCGCGTACCGCACAACGTCGCCGCTCCGGCGGCACTTATCGGTGGGTCTAATTTCTTCGAGTTGGCGGTCGCCGTTGCCATCAGCCTATTCGGCCTGCAATCCGGCGCAGCACTAGCGACCGTCGTGGGAGTACTGGTCGAAGTGCCCGCGATGTTGTGGCTGGTAGGTATTGCTAACAAAACACGCTCGCGCTTCGCCGATTAGGTTGGCCGCTGTGCCATGCCGAGATATTCAAACACTTCGCGGATGGTCTCTGGCGTGATGGTAGCCTTCTTGCCATCCATGTTCTTGATGAGTTCACCCTGCCGTTCCACGCTGACTTCGCCATAACTACGGAACGTGGTCATCACGCTTTCATGGCCGATATTCTGGCTCCACGCCTTGAACTCCTCTGGCGTGCGGCAGCGTTGCTCGCCGACCTTCACGAGCGTTTTGCGAAGCAAGTGCGGATGGAAGTAACCAAGGCCGACACGGGCATAGGCTTCCTTCATTAGTTTCCGCACCGGCGCAGCATTCGACCAGCAGACCGGCTCCAACCCATCGGCGACGAAACCGGAAGTGGCACTCAGCCCGACCTTGGTGCGCGGGAATACCGGGTCGTCATTGCCATACAGGCGCTGCTCGCGCAGGTAACGCACCCAGTCCTTCACGATGGCTACCAGGTCATCGCCGACCGGCACGAAATAGGTAAATATCTGCTTGCTGGCCTTCGTGCGTACCAGGTTAGGGTCTTGGTTGACCAGTTCGCGGTCGATGTCGATATGTTTCATGCGCAGCGAAACCAAGGCGCTGTCGCGCATGCCGGTCAGGATGGCAAGGGCGAACACGGCACGGTCACGGCGCTCAATGTCGGTGCCGCTCGGCATGGCGAGGATTGCCGAGCGCACCTGCTCCAAGGTGGGCGGCGTTTTCAACGGGCGGGCACGGGCAGCGCGTGCCTCTTTCTCGCCATAGTTCAGGTAGTCGGCATCGTGGATATTGATGCGGTTGCGGTAGCCCGGCTCTCGGCTGAGCCAGACGAAGAACTCTTTGATGGCGCTTAACGTATGCTGCACGGTGGATTTGCTGAGCAGCTGACCATCGCGCATGGCGGTCGCGGCGGCGAGGTGTTTCTTGAAGCCCATCGCCTGCTCCTTGGTGAAGCTGCCGAAGCCTTTGTGGCCGGTATATACCTCGAACCGTTGCAAGGCACTGGCGATGCCGTGGATGGTCGTCTCTGACTTGCGCATCGCCTCCTTCTGGTAGTCGAAATACTGGCGCTTGATGCGTTCGTTTTCAGCGTTGTATCGGGTCATGGTCTAGTCTCCTTGGGTTAAGTCACGCATAACGAGGGGATTGCAACTCTCTGATATGTGTTCCCCATTGACCGTTTGAACGACGAAGCGAGATTGCATTTCGGGCAGGTTCTGGCCGCGATAAATCCGCTGCATGCGCGTGCTGCACACAGCGCACAATCCGCGTGCCAGCCATTGCCCAGGTTTAAGCTGCGTTAAATCCAGCACCCGCTCCCACACCGGGCGAGGATAGCGGCACTTGCAGCAGTAAAACTCGTCCAGCTTGCAGGGCTTCTTTCGCTCCTTCTGCCGACCGTTCAGAAAGGCGATGAGGTCGGAACCATGGATAAGCAGCGGTCGCTTCCCGTCGATGGTGGGTAGCCCTTGCTTCACCCAGTTCAGCACCGCGTTCTTGTGAAGGCCGAAACGGTCGGCCACCTCCTGCGCCGTGTAGCTGTGGTGCTGGCGGATGAGCCGGGTGTTGTAGGTGCGGCGCTTTGCTGGCTGTTTATTCTGCGGCATGACCTACCGTGCGGGCCACGATGAAGGCTTGCAGGTCGGCCAGGCGATACTTCACCAAACGACCGACCTTCACATAGGGAAGCGGGTAGCGTTTGGTGCAGGCCCACACTTCCAAGGTGCCTTTCGATACGCCAAGGAACGCAGCCGCTTCGGTGCGAGTAAGCAGGGTATGTTGGGGGTCGGTCATCGTCGTCTCCATCAGGGTTTGTTAAAAGTCCTGATGAAGCGATAACGTGGGTTAATCAGTGCGTTAATGCCTTCAAGGGTTCACCTCAATGGGTTCAAGGGTTCAACCCTTTTTGCGTTTGATGCCACCGACCCGCGCTTCGATAGGCCGCATCAACGTATCCATGGCATCGTACATATTTTTACTTAGCTTCTCGATACCGAAGCGTGGCGCATTTTCGACCAGCCATGGAGTGAGGTTCTTCTTGCCGGGCCAGTTCTGCGGGTCTGGATAGGCATGGGCGAAGTGTTCCATGGCGGCGAACAACAAGCGCATCTCCGGCGTGTATGGCTCCGGTTTGGTAGTCGGTGGCGATGTCTCTGACGCGGCCTGATGTAACATCGGCAACGTCAACGGCAGCCCCTCGGCCCATCCAACAAATTCAGCAGGCCGCACTTTGGCTTCGAGGAACAGCACTTCGAGCGGCGTGTTTTCTTCTTCTGCGGTGCGAATCGGGGTGAACCCCGCCACATCCAATCCACCAGCGGTGTAGGCGTCGTAAGCGAACTGGTGCAGGCGCTGGAACAGCTTGTCGTCTTTCCCGAACTCCGCCTCTTTCCCTTCATTGCGCGCGCGGCGACCGATGACGTACATGATGGCTTCACCCACGCGCCAGAGCGGATGTTTTTGCAGCCGAGCGAAATCTTCTTGCGTGATTGCTGGATATGCGCGCGCGCGTTTCTCGGCTTCCTGCTGGCGATAGACCATCATGCGTGCCGCTCCGCGCGCAGCATTCACCACTTCCTGGCTGACAGGATATTGGTGCTTTTCGGCCCACAGAAGGAACGAGTAGGAATCCACATCGCGCTCCGGCTGGTGATAGGGCTTGTCGCCCCATTCGTCGGCTTCTGGCGAATACCAGGAGAGTTCACCGGCAGCGATGGCTTGCTTAGCGTGCGCGAAGCACGCGCTGGCAGCAGGGTCGCTTTCCACCCAGGCTGCCACCGCTTGGTTCATGGCCGACCAGTCTTTGTACTCAGCGGGCAGGATTTCATCGAGGCTACTCACACCGCTGAGAGGGAAGCGAGCGCGCGTTAAAACATCGCGTTGCCAGAACTTGTCCGTGAACAATACCGACACAAGCCAGAACAGCGGTTCGCGGTCGCCAATGAAGAATTTCGCCTCGGTTTCCCAAGGCGGCGGAGGTGTCTCGGTTTCCCAAGGTGGAGGTGTTGGTGTCAATGCCATGCTGCCGAATCTTTATTGTTATTTACGGCAGTTTAAGTCGTCCATGAAGCGGCGCAACGGCGTGGGGTTAGTTGCCCACAGCCTTCTTTGATGCCGGTTCACCCGCAAACATTACCTCGGTCGCCCGCATCAGCGACTGGCGCACCGGGTCGAGGTCGAGACGGGAGTAGATGGCGGTAGCCTGCTGCGACTTGTGGCCCAGCGACTTGCCGATGACCGTCAGCGACGCTCCGGTGATAGCCTGGTAGCTGCCCAGCGTGCGGCGGATGTCGTGGATGCGCAGGTCATCAATCTTTGCCGCCTTGACCAACCGCTGCCACGCCTTCTTCGGGTCGGCGAAGTGACCGCTGGTGCGGGCGCTGGGAAACACCCAAGGCTTGTTCGTGCCGTTGCGGCGGCGTTGCAGGATGTCGATGGCCGCAGGCAGCAAGGGCACAATGACCGGCTCACCATTCTTGGTCTCGGCAATGCGCCACTCGGCCCGCTGCCAGTTGATTTCATCCCACCGCATCGCCAGCACATTCGATTTACGCGCGCCGGTGAGCATCGACATAAGGATGTAGTCGCGGGCGGTTTCGTTCGGTTCCTGCGCGAGCGCGGTATGGAATCGCGTTAATTCGTCGGCTTGCAGGAAACGGTCGCGGGCCTTCTCGCGGAACTTCTTAATGCCGAGCGACGGGTTCGTACCCTCCCAACCCCATTCGATGGCTTTGTTGAAGATGGCGCGGATTCGCTCCAACACCCGGTTCGCCTGATACAGCCCATTCTCTTTGCCCAGCCGGTCGTGCAGCTTGGCAATTTCCTGTTTGGTGATGGTCGAAATCTTCCGCGAGAACCAGTGCGATAGAAACTTGTTCACCTCGCGCTCATCGAACTCCCACGATTTCTTGTGAGGCTTGCTGTACCGCTCCATGTATTCGCTGAACAATTCGCCGAACGTAATTTCCTGGCGCAAGCGCGTCTTGTCGAGGTTCGGGTTCGCACCACCGGCGATGGCCGCTTTGGTTTTCAGCGCCGCGATGCGGGCCTGCTCGACGGTCATTTCGGGGAAGGTGCCTAGCTTTACGCGCTCGTCGCGCCCGCCAATGCGCTTGCGTACGAAGAACGCGACCGCGCCCGACGCAGTAATCCAAAGGCTCAATCCTTTTTCCTTGCTGTCGCGGTAGGTGGCCATGCCGGTAGCCGGTAGTGGCAGCCGCTGGATTGTTTGCTTCGTGAAGGTGAACTGTCTCATCGGGGTCTCCATTGCCGCACCATTGCCGCAAATTGGATGCTATTGCCGCAAAACTCGAATGGCAACGTTAAAGCACGATTTCTTGGAAAGTGGCTCTGGATATGGGTTTGGTAGGCTTCGTTAAGTTTCAGCTTGTGTAAAACCCAGTGGCTCATAACCTAAAGGTCGTCAGTTCAAATCTGGCCCCCGCAACCACCGCTTGTTTTGTCATTTACAGTATTTGATTCGGCTTCATTTTGTTCAGCTTGGCAGGCTAAACACCTCGTAATGTTTCTAAAAGTGAACCAATAGTTCCCGGATTACCCGTTTTCTCTACCGGTTTTGCGCCCCATAGTATGGGGGTGGCAGCGGAAATGCTGCGCATTGATCCATCCACCATATGGGTAACCTGCATGGCGCGTCGTGCGTATGTTGATCGCAAATCCTTCCCCATTGCCCGCGTATTGCTGGCGCTGGGGGTGTTGTTTGCGGTGGGCTACGCCGTAAGCCGCGGGGGCGAAGACGCGGCGCTGCCGCCGAAGCAAACCGCCCCGCGGGTGAGTGTTACGACCGTACGCACGCAAGATATTCCCCTTCAGTTCGATTACGCGGCGCGCCTGGCTGGCTCGCGCGAGGTGGAGGTTCGCGCCCGGGTCAGCGGTATTCTGCTGCAGCGCGCGTATACCGAAGGACAATATGTAAAACGCGGCGATGTCCTGTTTCGCATCGATCCCGAACCATTTAAGGCAGCGCTAGCCGAGGCCAAGGCCTTGCTGCAGCAGACCGAGCGGGATTATCGGCGCGCCGTGACGCTGCAACGCCAGCGTGCCCTCAGCCCGCGCGAGTTTGACGCAGCGCGATCGCTCTACGATGCGGCAAAGGCGCGTGTTCGTGCTGCGACGATTAACCTGAATTTCACCACGGTGCGTGCGCCCATCAGCGGCTATACCAGCGACGAGAACATTTCGGAAGGCACGCTGGTGGCAGCCGATACCACTGTGCTGACGCGCGTGACGCAGCTAGATCCAATCTATGTGGAATTTGCCTATCCCGATACGGAAGCGATGTTCCAGCGCCAGGGTGTGGCCGATGGAACCTTGCGCCTGCCGGAGGATCAATTGCTGCGCGTGGAGGTGGTGCTAAGCGATGGCAGCATTTACCCGCAGGAAGCCACCATCCGCTTCACCGACCATATCATCGACACCACCACCGGCACGGTGCGGGCGCGCGCGGTAGTGAAAAACACTGCGCAGGCGATCATGCCCGGACAATTCGTGCGGGCGCGGGTGAAGGGCTTGACCATGGTGCAAGCGATAGGCATTCCCGATAAGGCGACGATGCAGGGGCCGAAAGGCACGTATGTTTACGTGGTGGATGCAGAAGGAATCGCACGCGTTCGCCCCGTGGAACTGGGGTTGCTGAACAGTGGGGTACGCATCATCACGCGGGGATTAGAGGATGGTGATCGTGTGGTCGTGGAAGGCATGATCAAGGTGCGCCCGGATACGGCCGTAACGGCGGATGAGGACGCAGATGAAGCCATCACGCCCGCCACCGAAAAAGCCCCCATTGCCGCAAAGGAACGCTAGCGCATGTTCTCGCGTTTTTTTATTGAGCGGCCGGTCTTTGCATCTGTCATTTCCATTGTCATTGTGATTGCCGGACTGGCTGCCATGCAGGCTTTGCCGATTGCGCAATACCCGCAAATTATTCCGCCGGATGTTTCCGTGTCGGCAAGCTATCCGGGTGCCACGGCCGAAGTCGTGGCAAACACGGTGGCCGCCCCGCTGGAGCAGCAGATCAACGGTGTGCCGGATATGATGTATATGCGTTCCTCCAGCAGCAATGCGGGCAGCATGAACCTGACCATCAGTTTCAAGATCGGCACCGACCCCGACGAGGCTGCCATTGATGTGAATAATCGTGTGCAATCGGCGCTCAATCGCTTGCCCGATGAAGTGCGGCGCCAAGGGGTAACGGTAAGCAAGCGTGCCTCGGCGATTTTAGAAGCGATCGTGATGTATTCGCCCGATGGGCGGTATGATCCGGTATTTATTAGTAACTATGCGCTGTTGAATGTGTTGGACGAAGTGCGCCGTGTGCCCGGCGTGGGCGAGGCCAACCTGATCGGTACATTGGATTATTCCATGCGCATCTGGCTGCGGCCAGACAAGTTGGCGCAATATGGCCTTACGCCAAGCGACGTTGCCGCAGCGATTGAAGAGCAGAATTCGCAGTTTGCCACTGGCCAGTTCGGTCAGGAACCGATGGTACGGCCGCAGGCTTTCACCTATACCGCCACCACGCAAGGCCGCATGGTGGACCCTAAGGAGTTCGAGCAGATCATCATCCAAGCCAGTGCTGACGGGGCGATCCTGCGCTTGAAGGACGTGGCCCGCGTAGAGCTGGGGGCGCAGGATTATGGCGTGCGCGGCATTTACAACGGCAACCCCGCAACCATCATCCGCGTGAGCCTGATGCCCGGTGCAAACGCGCTGCAGGTGACCAAAGACGTGAACGCTACCATGGAGAATCTATCCAAGCGATTCCCCGACGGAATGGCATATCGCGTACCGTTTGACACTACCCGATTCGTCAATGTCTCGATTGATGAGGTGATCAAAACTTTCGTCGAGGCACTGATTCTCGTGGTGCTGGTCGTCTTCGTGTTTCTGCAGAATCTGCGTGCTACCATCATTCCGCTACTGGCCGTACCGGTATCGCTGGTGGGCACCTTCGCGGGCATGTATCTTCTTGGCTTCTCGATTAACCTGCTAACGCTGTTTGGCATGGTGCTCGCCATCGGTATCGTGGTGGATGATGCCATCGTGGTGTTGGAGAACGTGGAGCGCATCATGCGCACCGAACGGCTTTCGGCGAAAGATGCCGCGATCAAGGCCATGCAGGAAGTCACCGGCCCCATTGTGGCGATTGTGCTGGTGCTGTGCGCGGTGTTTGTCCCGGTAGGTTTTATGGGGGGTATCTCCGGCGAGATGTACCGGCAGTTTGCGATTACCATCGCCATTTCAGTGGTGATTTCCGGCATTGTGGCGTTGACGCTCTCGCCTGCACTTTGTGCGTTGATCCTGAAAGACCATGAACATGCGGAAGGCCGTTTCTTTCGGTGGTTCAATCATCGCTTTGCGCGGCTGACGCAGGGCTATATGCGCGGCGTCAGCTTCTTCATGCGGCGTGTGATGCTGGCGGTGGTTCTTTTCCTTGGGCTTTTTGCCATCACCGTGGGGCTGTACCGGCATTTGCCAACCGGGCTCGTACCCGAGGAAGACCAGGGCTATGTGCTGGTGGTGCCGAGCTTGCTTCCTGGCGCGTCGCTTGATCGCACCAAACAGGTCACCGAAGAACTGACGCGTCGTCTGCAAACCCTGCCAGAGGTCGAGCATGTCACGATGTTTGCCGGCAACGATTTGCTGGCCGGGGCGCAGCGCACGAATGCTGGGGCATCATTTGTGGTATTGAAGAACTGGAGTGAGCGACCCGATGCATCGCAAAGCGCGCGCAGTGTCACGCAAAAGATCATGGCGCTGGCAGCAGATATCAAAGAAGCGGTGGTGCTATCATTTGCGCCGCCACCGATCACGGGTATCAGCCTCACCGGCGGGTTTGAAGGCTATTTGCAAAGCCGCAGCGGCGCGAGTGTGAGCGAATTGGCCGCCGCCGCCAACACACTGGTGGAATTGGCTGCGAAGCGGCCTGAGCTGGAGGGGGTGAAAACCACCATCGCCACCAATATCCCGCAATATTATATCGAGCTGGATCGGGCGAAAGCCAAGTCACTGGGCATCGCAATTCCCAATGTGTTCGCGGCCATGCAAAGCACGTTCGGCAGTTATTATGTCAACGACTTCACCTATGCGGGCCGTATTTTTCGGGTCAATCTTTCCTCCGAGGCCGAATTCCGTGAGAAGCCAGAAGATCTCGGCCAGGTGTTCGTGCGCGCGGGCGATGGCAGCATGGTACCGCTCACGGCATTGGTGACATTCAAGCGCATTCTCGGCCCGGATCTGGTGGAGCGGTTTAACATCTACCCCGCCGCTAAAATTCTTGGTGGCCCGGCAGATGGCTACAGCTCTGGTCAGGCGCTGGCCGCCATGGAAGAGCTGATCCAGCAATTACCGGGCGATTATTCGCTCGCCTGGTCCGGCACGGCCTATCAGGAGCGCGCATCCAGTGGTTCTGGTGCGAGTGCCTTCCTGTTCGGCATCGTCATGGTGTTTCTCATTCTCGCCGCACAATACGAACGCTGGAGCTTGCCCTTTGCCGTGCTTACGGCGGTGCCATTCGCGGTGCTTGGCGCGTTACTCGCCACCTGGATGCGTGGGCTCAGCAACGATGTGTATTTTCAGGTAGGGCTGCTGACACTGATTGGGCTGGGCGCGAAGAACGCGATTTTGATCGTAGAATTTGCCGTGCAGCAGCGTGAAGCCGGGCGCAGCGTGTACGATGCCGCCATGGAAGCCGCGCAGCTGCGCTTCCGCCCCATCGTCATGACGTCACTGGCGTTCATTCTCGGCTGTGTGCCGCTGGCTATCAGCAGTGGGGCCGGTGCAGCCAGTCGCCATGCCATCGGCACTGGGGTGATTGGCGGCATGATCGGCGCAACCGCGGTAGCGATCTTCTTTATCCCGGCGTTCTATAGCCTGATCACGCAATGGGCCGAGCGGTTGAAGCAGAAAAAATCACCACCACCTTCCTTGCCCGTCGTGCCACTCCCGCCGGAGGATCCACCCCATGCCTCGTAGTGCGATATGGCTGAGCCTGTGTGCACTCACGGCATGCACCATCGGGCCGGATTATCTTGCGCCGCGCCCGACCATGCCCACGCAATGGTCCATATCGGAGATTGAAAACAAAGCCGAGCAATCGGCCGCACCCCAAGCCCTCGCCGAGTGGTGGACGCAGTTTAATGACCCGGTGCTTACCGCGCTGGTAGAAGAGGGGCTGCGCGCCAATGCGGATGTGGCGCTGGCGGCTGCCCGCGTGAGTGAGGCACGCGCCGTATTGGATCTGGCGGATGCACAGCGTTATCCCACGATTGGCTTAAGCGGCGATGCCGCGCGCCAGAAGCAAAGCAGTGAAACGTTTAACGCACGCCTGAGTGGCGCGAAGCCCTTTAACACCTACAATATCTCGGCCGTGCTGGGGTATGAGCTAGATTTATGGGGCCGCATTCGCCGCGCCAGCGAGGCCGCACAAGCCCGCCTGCTTGCCCAGCAGGCCAATCGCGATGCGGTGGCGCTGGCCGTGGCCAGCGACATTGCGACCGGCTACTTCAACCTGCTGGCGCTTCGAGAGCAGGAGCGCATCACTGAGCGCACCATTATCACCCGCCGTGAAAGCCTGACGTATCAGGGGAAGCAATACCGCGCTGGCGCGGTAGATGTGCTCACCTTTAAGCGCGCTGAGGCGGAGCTTGCCGCTGCCGAAGCCGTGCTGCCCGACCTGCAGCAGCAGGTGGTGCAGCAGCAAAACGCATTGGGTATTTTACTGGGCCGCAGCCCACAGGAAATCATCGTCAATATTCCACCCTCTACCCAGCGCCTGACAGCGCTGCCGGTTCCGCCCATCCTACCCGCGGATGCGCCGGCAAGCCTGTTGCAGCGCCGGCCGGATATTGCGGTGGCCGAACAGCAATTGATCGCCGCGAACGCGGAGATTGGTGTCGCGCGCGCGCAATATTATCCCAATTTTTCGCTCTCCGCGCTGGTGGGTCTGGGTAGCTTAGAGATTGATCGCTTGCTGCGCTCCTCTGCGGAAGCATGGAGCATTGGAGCAAGCACAGCCATGCCGCTGCTCGATTTCGGACGCACCCGTGCCAACGTGGAAGGAGCCGAGGCGCGCAAAGCACAAGCCGTGATCACCTACCAGCAAACCGTGCGGCTGGCGGTGGCGGATGTGGCCAATAGTCTGAGCGCGCAGCAAACCAGCGCCGCGCGTGAGAAAGCCCTGCGCGTGCAGGTGCAGGCCAATGCCGAGACGCAGCGCGTGGCGCAATTGCGCTTCAATGCGGGTTATGCCACCCAGCTGGATCTGCTGGATGCGCAACGCCAGCTTTACGCCGCGCAGCTGGAGGCAACGCGCGCACGCCAACAGCAATTGGCCGCAGCGGTCACCCTATACAAAGCACTGGGCGGTGGCTGGAGAAGCACACCAGAAGCCGAGGCCGCACCAAAGGAGGCAGCAAATCCTGCCGTAAAGACGCCCAAAAAAGCGGTACCGAAAGACGATGCGAGCAAGGCCGCATCGCCCACGTTGCCTGCAACATTGCCATTCAAAAAAGCGCGGCCTTAAGCCTTAGCTACGACGTAGCGGATCGCCAGTATTTCCAAATGGTCAAGTCCAGCGGGCGTGCGCAGCTCCACCACATCACCCACGCGGGCTTTAAGCAGCGCTTTTGCCACTGGCGATTGCCAGCTGATGCGCCCAGCATCCACGTCCACCTCATCGGCACCGACGAGGGTGACGGTGTGTTCCGAATCATCGTCGCGCGCGAAGGTGACGGTCGCGCCGAAAAAGACCTGCTTCAAATGCTGCTGCTGGGCGGGATCCACCACCTCGGCGGCTTCAAGCCGCTTGGTTAAATAACGCACCCGCCGGTCGATCTCGCGCAGGCGCTTTTTGCCGTAAATGTAATCGCCATTTTCCGAGCGATCGCCATTGCCCGCCGCCCAGGAGACGACCTCCACTACCTTGGGCCGCTCGGTGTAGAGCAGGGTGCGCAGTTCCTGCTGCAACTGCGCGAAGCCACGCGGCGTCAGGTAATACTTCACGGGCACGGCTTCTCCGTCGCTGGCTTGTGCCAGCGCATCATCGTCGTCGTCCCCGTCGGATTCTTTGGTGAAGGCTTTACTCATGCCACCAGTGTGGCGCGCATGGCGCGGCCCGTCAATCCCGCGTTGGGGCTTTGCTTGCGCGGCGGCAGCGGTCCGAGCAGTATTTCACGCTCTCCCAGTTGCGCGCCCATTTCTTACGCCAGCTGAAGGGGCGCTTGCATTGCGCACACATCTTTTCTGGCAGATCCTGCTTGGCAGTACCGCGCGGCATTACAGCCTGCCTTCGCGCATGCGCGTGAGCACATCTGCCGCCTGAGCGCGAATGGCGCGCTGCTTTTCCGGCCCCATTTTCGCCCACGTACCATACACATACGGCATGCGCTGGTTACCACGGAATTTATCTTCGTGGCGGGCCATGAAATCCCAATACAGGCTGTTGAACGGGCAGGCATTCGGCCCAGTTGTCACTTCCGGGTCGTAGGCGCAGTCCTGGCAATAATTGCTCATGCGCTGGATGTATTTGCCGCTCGCGGCATAGGGCTTGCTGGCGAGAATGCCCCCATCGCCAAACAGTGCCATGCCAAGCGTGTTGGGCAGCTCCACCCATTCATAGGCATCGGCATAGACCGCGAGATACCACGCGCAGACTTCCTCGGGCAGAATACCCGCAAGTAGTGCGAAATTGCCGGTCACCATCAGCCGCTGGATATGGTGCGAGTAAGCATGTTCGCGCGTGTGCTGAATGGTCTCACGGATACACGCCATCTGCGTGGGCGCGCCCCAATAGAAGGCAGGCAATGCCTCGCGCGCTTGAAGGTAATTCAGCTGCGCATAACGTGGCATATGTAGCCAATACAGCCCGCGCACAAATTCACGCCAGCCGAGGATCTGGCGGATGAACCCTTCCACCGCATTCAGCGGCGCAAGGCCTGCGGTGTAGGCCGCTTCCGCGCGCTGGCAAATCTCCAGCGGCAGCAGCAGCCCAGCGTTCAAATAAGCGGAGATCAACGAATGGTAGAGATATGGCTCACCTTTCACCATCGCGTCCTGATAGTCACCGAATTGGGGCAATAATTCGGTGATGAAATGCTCCAGCTCCGCCAGTGCTTGCGCGCGCGTTACGGCGAAATGAAAGGGCAAAAGATCACCAAAATGATCGCCAAAGCGCGCTTGAACCAGCGCCAGCACTTCCTGCGTAATAGCAGATTTTTTGTGCGACAGGCGCTTTGGCCCACGCAGGCCTTTCTTCGGGGGCTTGCGGTTTTCCTTGTCGAAGTTCCATTGGCCGCCCACGGGCTTGCCATTGGCTTCCAGCAGAATGCCGTAACGCTTGCGCATTTCGCGGTAGAAGAATTCCATTCGCAGCTGCTTTTTGCCCGCCGCCCAATCGGCGAATTGCTGCGCTGTACAAAGGAACCGATCATCACGCCGGATCTCAACGGGTACGGTGAAACTTTCCAGCCAGCCATTGAAGAGTTGCTGCAAGCGGTATTCCCCCGGCTCGGTGACGATCACTTTCTCTGCGCCCGTAAGGGTAAGGGCACGCTGCACTTCACCGGTAAAATCGCCCGTATTCTGTGGGTCGTCGAGCGTGACATAATGCACGGTGATTCCGCGTGCGCGCAGTGCTTCGGCGAAATGGCGCATGGCGGAAAACAGGAATGCGATCTTCTTCGGGTGGTGCGGCACGTAGGTCGCTTCTTCCACCACCTCGCACAGCATCACTACGTCCCGCGTGGGGTTGATATCCACCAGCGTGGCAAAGGATTCGCTGAGTTGGTCACCAAGAATGAGTCGCAAGGTTTTCATGCAGTGTAGCCTAGGTGCGGCGCACCCATGCAGCAAATGAAAAGAATGTCATGCGGGCTTTAGTGGCTGCACGCGGCTGCCATGCAACAAATAGGCGCGGTGCGCGCGGCCTGCCAGCAGTTTCTGAAAAGCCTCATGCGTAATATCCAACCCGCCGGTGAAACTGCCAAAAGCGGGTAGGCACAGCAAATCCTTAGCCTGCACAAAGCAGCGGCCTTTGATGGTGGCAGGGCGCAACTTTAAGCGGGTCTTGGGGTGGTAATGGCCGATCACTTGCGGCAGCGCAATCTCTGGCTCTGGCTCGTGTGTGAAGGCGATGCCATGCTGCACCCAGTGCGGCACGAATCTGCCCAGCGGTGTTGGTGGCAATGCCACATCATGATTGCCTTCCACCCAGATAAACTCCAGCGTTTGCGCCATTTGCTGCAGCTGATGCTGCAACATAACATCCAGCCGCGCCCAGGCGCGCGGGTCATGAAAACTATCGCCCAATGTGACCACGCGTTGCGGTGCATACTGCGCAATGCTGCGCTGCAGCGTGGTGAGCGTCGCCGCTGAATCATAGGGTGGCAACAAACTTCCATGTGGCGCGTAGGCGCTGGCTTTCTCGAAATGCAGATCAGCGACAATCAGGGTGCGCTCGGCGGGCCAGAACAGCCCGCCGCAGGGGCTAAGCAGGAAGCGTGCGCCCGCGAATTGAATGGGGTGGTCATGCCAACGCATCGCGCACCTCCTCCATCAGCTGTTCGGCGATCTGTTGCTTGCTGAGCTGCTCCAGCAATGCCTCCATACCGCGCCCGGGCACGCGTTCGGTGCGCACATCCAGAATCACGCTCAGGCACATGGGCGAGGGGCGTGTGAGCGGCATAAAACAGAGCTTACCCTGAAAGCGGTGTAGCAATTCGGCCAGCCGTTCCGTGTCCAACAGTTCGCGTTCGGCTTCGGCACGGGTGATGCGCAGTAACACATGGTCCGGCTCGTATTTGCGCAGCACGTCGTAGATCAGATCGGTCGAGAAGGTGACCTGCTTCATGGTTTTACGGGCGGCGCCGTGGTTCTGTTCCACCAGCCCCGCAATGGTCGCCACGCGGCGGAAGGATCGCTTCAGCATGGGCGAATCGGCGAGCCATTCTTCCAGCTCGTCAAACAGGATATCCGGCGCGAGCATGGCCTGCGCCTCGGCTTCGCCCACGCGCTCCACCGTGGCGATGGAGAGCGCATAATCCGTGAGGGTGAAGGTCAGCGGCGACAGGCCCATCCGCTCCATACGGCGGGTGAGCAGCATGCCCAGCGTCTGGTTCGCGCGGCGGCCTTCGAACGTGTAGAACACGGTGTAGGTCACACCGTGGCGCGGAAAGCTCTCGACCAGTAGATGCCCACTACCGGGCAGTTGCGAAAAGCGCTGCTGTAGGCCCAGCCATTCGCGCGTGTCGGCACTCAGGCCCGCCCAATGTTCGGGCCCGTCCAGCAAGTGGCGCACGCCGCTGGCAAGGAAGGTGGAAAGCGGCATTTGCCCACCCACGAAGCTGGGGATCTTCGGCTCGGTGGCTTTGGCAGCGCGGCATTCCAGCATCATGTCGCGCAAGGCGACGAAGCTGAGCACTTGGCCTGCAAAATAGAACGTATCGCCGGGGCGCAGGCCTTGGGCGAATTGCTCCTCCACCTCACCCAGAATACTGCCGCCACGCCCCGCAAGCCGTTTGACCTTTACTTTCCCGGCTTCGACGATCACGCCGATATTCTGCCGGTGGCGCTGCACCACGCTGCGATGGGCAGGGACAAATCCGCCGCCCTCATGCGCGACCAATCGCTGGAACCGCTCATAGGCGCGCAGCGCATAGCCACCGTCGCGCACGAAGGCGAAGAGCCGCTCCATATCCGCCTGCGTGAGGTGGCGATAGACCCAGCTATGCTGCAGCGTGGCATAAAGCGATGCGGGCGTCACAGGCGCGCTGCAGGCGCAATTCATGATCCACTGGATGACCACATCCTCGCTGCCATGCTGCGGCATCTCGCCATCGAGCGTGCCGGCCTTGATCGCATCCATTGCCGCGCGGCATTCCAGCTGCTCGAAACGGTTGGAGGGTACGAGATAGGCCTCGCTCGGTGTATCCAGCTTGTGGTTGGAGCGGCCAATGCGCTGCAACAAGCGGCTGATGCCTTTGGGCGCGCCGACTTGGATCACTAAATCCACATCGCCCCAATCCAGCCCCATCTCGAGCGCGGAGGTGGAGACGAGGGCGCGCAGTTTGCCATCACCCATCAGCTTCAAGGTTTGTTGGCGTTTTTCGCGGGTCAGCGCGCTATGGAAAATACCGATGGGCAGGCCTTCGCTGTTGGCTTCCCACAGCAGTTGGAACATCAGCTCTGCCTGCGCGCGGGTGTTGACGAACACAAGGCTGGTGCGCGCCTTAGCAATGGCAGCGAGGATATCGGGCACCGCGTAATGCGCCATGTGGCCGCTGTAGGGAATGCGCGCTTGGGCGGGCAGTACGCGCACCTTTGGGGCTTTGCCGGGCTTGGCCTGGTGAATATGCGCGGGGCAGCCTTGTGGCCCCAGCCATTGCGCCAGCAATGCGGGCTGCGCCACGGTGGCGGAAAGCCCAAGCCGCACATGCTGCGGCCCCAGTTGCTGCAGCTGGGCAAGCGCGAGCGCCAGCATGTCGCCGCGCTTATTGGGCGCGAGGTGGTGGATCTCGTCGATCACCACGCATTGCAGCCCGGCAAACAGCTGTGGCGCATCAGCATAGGACAGCATCAGCATCAGCGATTCCGGCGTGGTCAGCAGGATATGTGGCGGTTTGGCACGCTGGCGGGTCCGCCGGTGTGCGGGCGTGTCGCCAGTGCGGCTTTCCACGCGTACATTCAAGCCCATGCCTTCGATCGGCTGCATCAGGTTGCGTTCGATATCCTGCGTCAGTGCTTTCAGCGGCGAAATATACAGCGTGTGCAGGCCCTGCGCCTTGCGCGCGTGAATATCGACCAGCGACGGCAGAAACCCCGCCAGTGTTTTGCCCGTACCGGTCGGGGCGATGAGCAACGTGTGCTGACGCGCGGCGAAGGCTTCCAGCATGGCGCGCTGATGCGCCAGCAACTTCCATTGCTGCTGCGCGAACCATTGCGATACATAGGTTGGAACCAAAGCCATGCGGCCTATATACATGGCGTAAACCGCAGGAGAAACAAGCATGCATCCGCGCCAGTGGATCGAAATACGGCCGGAGGGCATTTATTGCCCGCCGGGCGAGCTGTATATCGACCCCGTGCGGCCCGTGGCACGGGCGGTGATTACGCACGGGCACGCCGACCATGCGCGCGCGGGCCATGGCACGGTGATCGCCACGCCGGAAACACTTGCCATTATGCGCAGCCGCTATGGCGAGCAGCATGCCAAGGAACAGCAGCTTGCCTTGCCCTATGGGCAACCCATGCCACTGGGCGAAGTGATGTTGACGTTGCATCCGGCTGGCCACATCCTCGGCAGTGCACAGGCAAAGCTCAGCCATGCTGGGCGCAGCATTATTTTCTCTGGTGATTATAAACGCGCTTCCGACCCCACCTGCGCGCCCTTCACGCCTGTGCCGTGCGATGTGTTCGTAACCGAAGCAACGTTTGCCTTGCCCGTGTTCACCCACCCGCCGATGGAGGGGGAGATCGCACGGCTTCTGGCTTCGCTGCGCCAATTCCCGCAACGCTGCCACCTGCTGGGCGTCTATGCGCTGGGCAAATGCCAACGGGTGATCATGGGGCTGCGCGCGGCAGGCTACCAGGAGACGATTTATCTGCACGGGGCGATGGTGAAGCTGTGTGCGTTATACCAGCAGCATGGGCTTGATCTGGGATCGCTGGAGCAGGTGACGGCGGAAAATGCCAAAACCTTGGCAGGTAAGCTGGTGCTGTGCCCGCCCGCCGCGCTGGAGGATCGCTGGAGCCGAAAATTGCCGGATGTGCTGACCTGTGCCGCTTCGGGCTGGATGCGCATTCGCGCCCGCGCCAAACAGAAGGGGGTGGAGCTGCCGCTGGTGATTTCCGACCATGCGGATTGGAACGAGCTGGTGCAAACGCTGGAGGATGTGGGCGCACCGGAAATCTGGGTCACGCATGGGCGCGAAGAAGCGTTGGTGTATCATGCGCAACAACGGGGTTTCACCGCGCGCGCCCTGCGGCTGATCGGCTACGAGGACGATGCGGAATGAAGGATTTTGCCGCATTGTTGGAACGGCTCTATTATACCCACAGCAACCTGGGGAAAGAACAGCTGCTGCGCGATTATTTTGCGCATACGCCCGACCCTGACCGCGGCTATGCGCTCGCCATCATTGCCGATACGCTGCAGCTGAAACATTTCAAGCGCGGCATGGTGCTGGAGCTGATCCGCGCGCGCACGGACCCCACCTTGTTCGCCATGGCGTATGATTACGTGGGCGAGCTTTCCGAAACGGTGGCGCATCTGTGGCCGACGCAGGCGCCGCCAAATGCTAACCTACCGGCCCTGCATGAGGTGGTGCAGGCACTGGATACCTTGCCGAAAGACCAGCTGCCTGCCTACGTGGCCGACCTGCTGGATCGCATGCAGCCCAGCGAACGCTGGGCATTGCTGAAAATCGGCACGGGCAGTTTGCGTATTGGCGTGTCGGCGCGGTTTGTGAAGCAGGTGCTAGCGCGCTATGGTGCGCAACCGGTGGAGCGTATCGAATCGCTCTGGCACGGATTGGAGCTTCCCTATACCGAACTGTTCGCTTGGCTGGAGCAGCGCGGCCCTCTGCCCGAAGTGCATGAGAAGCTCACCTTCACACCCGTCATGCTCGCCCACCCGCTGGAGGCGCGCGACTATGCGCGCATCACACCGCAGGATTATGCCGCCGAATGGAAATATGACGGCATTCGCGTGCAGCTGGTGCGCAATGCGCTGGGCGTGGCGCTGTTCTCGCGCACGGGCGATGACATCGCCGCGGCCTTCCCCGACATGGTGGCGCGCATGACGCTCGATGCCACGCTGGATGGCGAGTTGCTGGTGCGCGAGGGCGAGGGGTTTGGCAGTTTCAACGCGCTGCAGCAGCGGCTGGGCCGCAAAGCCCCCACCAAGGCACTGATCGCGAAATACCCCACCCATTTGGTGGCGTATGATGTGCTGCGCATCGGCGAGGAAGATCTGCGCGCGCTGCCGTATGATGCGCGGCGCGCAAGGCTTTCGGCGTTGCTGGAGGCGCACAAGCCCGAAGCTATCAGCCTGTCGCCGCAGGTGGAATTCGCCGATATGGAGGATCTCGCCTGCTTGCGCGCCGCCTGTGCTGAGGGTGCGCGTTATGAGGGTCTGATGCTGAAGGAGCGCCGCAGCGCCTACGTGGCAGGCCGCCCAACGGGGCCGTGGTATAAATGGAAGATCGAGCCGCGGCGCGTCGATGCGGTGCTGATGTATGCGCAGCGCGGCAGCGGTAAACGCTCCAGCTTCTATTCGGATTTCACCTTCGGCCTGTGGCAAGGCGAGGCGCTGTTGCCCATCGGCAAAGCCTATTTCGGCTTTACGGATGCGGAGCTGAAACAGCTCGACAAATGGGTGCGCGAGCACACCATGCAAACTTTCGGGCCGGTGCGCGAGGTGGAAAAGGCGCTGGTGTTCGAAGTGGCATTTGATGCGGTGCATCGCTCTGCGCGCCATAAATCCGGCTATGCGCTGCGCTTTCCGCGCATCAGCCGCATTCGCTGGGATAAACCCGCCGCCGAGGCCGACCAGATGCAGGCGCTGGAGGCGCTGCTGGGCGAGGAGGCTGCCGCCACCCCACCCAGCATACTACCCAATTAATGCACAGGCACGTCGATCAGCAGTACTTCCGCATCGCCCAGTGCGGTGATGGTGACGGCGGCGTCACCGGTAATCTCCGCGCCATCGCCTTGCTGCAAGGTCACATCACCAAGCTTTACACTTCCCAGTGAAGCCAGCACATAGGCCTGGTGCTTGATGGGCTGGGTCACCGTTGTGCCGTCGCGTAAGCGGCCCCCATAGATCGCCGCATCCTGATGGATGAACAGCGCGCCGCGCTCGGCATGTTCCGGCATGCCCGAGACAAGCAACGGTAACGCATCCGTCACCGGCTCTTTGGGGAAGGCTTTGCTATCCCAACGCGGGGCGACGTTGCGGGCGTTCGGCTCAATCCAGATCTGGTAGAGCGTGGTTTCTTCTGCCTCGCGGTTGAACTCGCCATGCACCACGCCGGTGCCCGCGCTCATCACCTGCACGTCGCCGGCGACAGTGCGCCCGGCATTGCCCATGCTGTCTTCGTGGCTGATGGCGCCGGCGCGCACATAGGTAATGATCTCCATATTGTCGTGCGGGTGGGGGCTGAAGCCGCGATGCGCCGCGATGCGGTCATCGTTGATCACCAGCAGGCGGCCAAAGCCCAGCCGCTCGGGGTTGTAATAGCGCGCAAAGCTGAAATGGTGGCGCGCATTCAGCCAGCCATGATCGGCATGGCCGAGCGTCTCAAACGGGTAGCGGGTAATCATAGATCCCTCCATTGGGGTTTGTTTTCATGAGCCAGACATAAGCCACGCCCCTGCAAATGAAAGGGTTCGATTGGCACCGATGCGGCAATGGATTGGTTCCGTATGCGCCACAAGCATCCCCGCATAAGGATTGAAACCTTTTAACATCAATGGGTTGCAGGTTAACCAACTTTTAAAGGGCCGTCTGTAGAATCAGGCATAGGGAGATCATCTATGCCTACCACCATGAGTCCTTCAATTCGTCGCTGGCTGGAAGGCCCCATGCTGCGCAACGAAGGCGGCTACAAACCCAAGGAACCGCCAGATACAGAGACCTTATTTGGCGTGACCATTGCCAATTGGAAGCGGGAAATTCCGGAATGGGTGCGTCAGAACCCGGAAGCACTGGCGCAGATACCGGAGAACATTCGCACGCGTTTGGTCGCGATTGAGCGCGCCGCCAGCGAGGACGATCATGCCACCTTGCATGCACGTACCAGCAGTTTGCTGCAATATGTTGGTAGGCAGCTAAAACCGATATACAAAGAAGCGCAGCCGGATTCCGGCACGCCGTACCATTCCTATCACTTCCCGCCGAAAGGATCTTCTGCACAGGCGTTATCGGAGATACGCAGCATGCAGGAAGTCGCGTTTTCTATCTATAATGAAGAATATGTCGTAAAGCCGGGGTTCCATCGTTGGCCAGAATTCATGCAGGAGCATGGCATGGATTTTGGTATCCATGCGGGGCCACCACGTGCTAATTGGGCGGCAGTCAAAGCCCTGTATGAGGCCGGCGTCATCAGCGAGCAGGAATATAAAACATTCCCGCAGATCACCGCGGACCAGGCAAACGACAAACATATTTTTGCTAGAAAATCCTCGAAAGACGGCCCCGGCGGCCATGATTATGGCACGGCAGAAACCAAAGATCGAATCGTCGGATATTTTCAGCGCATCGATCCGAATGATAAAGAATTACAGCAAATGGTTTGGGATCGATTCAAAGTCTGGCGCAGCACGTACAACAATCAGCTGATCGAAGATGTGCCTGCCTTAGCCAAATACGAAAATGGATTTCGTGAGCGGCTCAAACAGCTGCAACGCCCTGTCGCCGATGATGAGCGCATCGTCTACAGTCTTCCGATACAATACCGCAAGGCTGGCTTGTTCTTCTGGCAGGATGACCGCATCGCGCTTCAGGTGCATGCGATTGGGCCCGATGGGACACGCAGCGCGCACACCATCCAATATTTCGTGGATGCAGAAAGCGGTGAATTTACCAGCACGGTCGACGCATTACCGCCGGCGGTGGAGATTTTAAAGCCGGGGGAAAAGAACCGTTTTGGGCATGAGAACCAGACAGGCAAGGTGGCCTTGAGCTGGTTAACCGACGAACCTAATCCGCGCGCGGTTATGATGGGGTTGGACCCCGTTTGGCACCAATGGGTAAGGGATGCAGCGATCGAGCCGGGCATGCTTTACAATAGTGTGCCAACCGACGCATTTGCCCAGACCCCGAACGGGCAATTGGACCGTGAAAAAAGTGACCTCCTGCAATTGACCGCAAAGATGCAAGCGCAGGGTGAGTTCCTGCCGGGTCGGGTGATCGTTGAGAATACGTACGATCCGGAACCACTGCCACCAGGGGTTCTGGCAAGCGTGCGCATTGTTGATTCGGACGCAAATCCCGTGGGGTATGGAAAAGTAGGGGTATCGCGGTAACGCGTATTCGCGATTGCTGCAGAGGTGAAATTGCCGTATCAACGCGGCCACAGGAGACGTTCCATGTGGTCCAGCATTATTACCTTCCTTTCCGCCCCCACCGCGCCCTACGTATTTTGTGGCGTGATTTTACTGGTGTTCGCCTTCGCCCTGCTGGATGCATGGGTGCGGCTTTCCAGTGCACAGATCGCCACCAAACGCGCCATTGCCACGTTGACCGCCACCGCCAACCGGCAGAGCTTCTTTGAACAGTTTGAGGCGTTAAGCGACCAGTTCACCCGCCAGCCGCTTCTTTCCAATGCATGGGGTGAATTCGCCAAAACCGTGATTGTCGATGGCGCCCGCCAACTGGTGCGTATTACCCGCCGTCCGCAGGAATTTTTTCATGAGCGTGCGCTGATCAATCCGCGCATCAACCTGCGGCAGATGCATGCCATGCCCGGCTACCTCATCAGTCTTGGACTATTTTTCACGTTCATTGGCCTGGTCGCCGCCATTGCTATTGCCGCGCGCGGCATTGGCGAGGGAGCAGATGTAAACAAAACACAAGCCGCACTTGTTAGTCTGCTGGACGTGGCGAGTCTCAAATTTATCAGCTCCGTTGCGGGGATTTCGCTGTCGATCATTCTCTCCTTCGTGCAGAAGGCATTGCTGAACCGCGTGGGCCAAAGCATTCACCAATTCTGTGATGCGGTGGAGCATCGCACGCAGCTGATCACCACCGAACAGCTGCTGTACCAATGGCTGATCGCGCAGGAGCAGACCACACGTAGCTTTGCGCATCTGGCCGAGGATATCGCCACCGAAGTGGCGCTACAGATCGCCCCACAGCAAGGCTGAGCGCATGAGCCAGCACGAAGAATCGACGGAGCATTTCTTCGCCTCCTTCACCGACCTTCTGGTGGGCGTGATCTTCATGTTCATGATGCTGATGATGGTGTTCGCCCTGAATTTCAAGCAGGCAGAAACCACCAGCCAGAAAGCAGCCGCACGCATCATCCTCACTGAACAGGTGCGTGCGGAATTGCTGCGTGAGATCGCCGCGCGCATGCAGGCGCGTGGTCTGCCAGTCACGATGGATTTACAAAGCGGCGTGATTCGTCTGCCAGAATCCTTACTGTTTTCTTCCGGGGAATGGGAATTATCCGAACAGGGCCAGCAAGTGGTAGCGGCACTGGCGCAAGTACTTGGCGAATTGCTACCCTGCGCCACACCCTATGGCGACAAATCGCAATGCGGCAGCCTTTCGCAGGAAGCCCTGCTGGATTCCGTGCTGGTCGAGGGCCATACCGACAAGCAACCCTTCAACGGTACGAATGGCATGAGCAATTGGGAACTCTCGGCCTTTCGCGCCATCACCGTGTACAAGGCCATGGTGGGGGCGCAGCCCGCGCTGGAGCAGGGTATTCTTAACCCCAGTAATCAGCCGATCCTTGGCGTGAGTGCCTATGCCGAGCGCCGACCGGTGGATACGGCCACGCTCGATCCCAACCGGCGCATTGATGTGCGCTTCAACATGCGTGCGCCCAACATGCAAACATTGCAAATCCCCACACCGGCGCCATGACACTCACCGATGCAGCGATTGCGGCGCTCGCCGACCATGAAGCCGTACCGCTGGGCTACCCGCGTCATATGGATGCGTGGATGGTGGTGCAGTTGGAAGGGCGTATTGATAGCCCAGGCTTTTCCATTCAGCTAAGCGTGGAGCCAACGCAGCACGCACGGCCCTGGGTGGTGTATCAACGCCAGGGAGCGTTGCTGCAGGTGGGAGAACATGCCGTGCGCCTGAATCCGGCGCAATGGCAGTTGTTTCTGGCACTCGAAGCGATGTGGCAGGCGGGCGACGATGTGGCTGCACGGCTCGCCGCTTGGCCTGCGTTGCAGTTGGCGCTGCAGGCCAGCACGCAGCAGCGTATCCGGGTCATGGGCGAGATCCCTCGCATGGTATTGCAGCAGGTGGCAACGCTTCCACCGACCAGCCGCACCCGAGTGAATGGCGGCCTACGCCTTGTGCATGCTGTGCCACATGCGCGCTGGTCCATGGGGCCAGGCCGTCGCTATTACCTGCAAGGTTCGGCTTGAGCTTGGCGCATCGGCGCGCTAGGTAACGGGCATTTCACGGGAATGCTACGACAAGGAAGGTGCTGCATGGCTACGGAAGTCTATATCAAACCGCGCGGGGTCCGCGGCTCGCCAACGATGGGCGCGGCCCAACTTGCTGATAAGGCACGCAGCCTTGGTGTTGCGGTGATCACCTTCACGCTGGGCGATCTATTTCCCAAACCGCAGGAGGAGCAGGATATCGGGGCATGGATGGCAGCACTGCAAAAAGCGCATGCCGACCAGCCGAACAACCCCATGTATGCGCTGCGCAAAGGCGATGCACGCCGTGGCTACGCACCCGCCGCAGGCCTGCCTGCGCTGCGTGAGGCGGCTGCCTTCCATTTTACGCGCGACACCGGCATGCCTGCGACTGCCGCCGATGTGCGCATTGGTCACGGCGGCAAGGGTACGCTCACCGGCTCGTTCCGCAATTTCGAGAAGCTCGATGCCCCCACCGTGCTGATGGCGGCGCCCGGCTGGCCCACCAACTATGACGTGTTCCCTGCGGGCACCCGTATCGTGGAGGTGGACACGCAAGGGCGCGGGCTGATGAACCCGCAGCAACTGCGTGAGGCGCTCGGTTCCTACCCAAACCCACACGCCATTCTCATCAATGCGCCGAGCAATCCGACGGGGGAGAATTACGAACCTGCCGAGCGCGAAGCCGTGCTGGCCGTGGTGCAGGAAATGGCACCCGGCACCACCGTGGTGTTCGACGATCCGTATGGTAAAATGGTCTACCGCGACGCGCCCTATGTGATCACGGAAGTGCTACAGCGCGGGCCGATCGAGCGTGCGATGTTCGCCGCCGGGCGCGTGGCGGTGATTCGCACTGCCTCGAAGGAATATGGCATGGCCGATAGCCGTGTGGGCTGGCTGGTGACCAAGGATAAAGCCTTGCTTGAAAGCCTGCAGAACTTCAATGAATCCGAAGCGGGTGGGATCTCTGGCATCGCGCAGGAAGAGGTCATGGCGGCGCTGCATTTTGGCGATGATTTTATTACCCGCACCGTGGCCGAGCTGAGTCACAAACGCCAGATGGTGATCGACGGTGTCGCCAAGCTACGCCACGCAGCGCTGCTGGCACCGAAAGGCACGATCTATAGCTGGATTGATTTCAGCACCCTGCGCGGGCAGTTCGTTCCGTCCTCGGCCATTGCGACCGATGCCGCGCGCGATGCGATCCTCAGCGAGGCTGAGAAAAAAGCCGGTGGGTTCGCCATTACCACCCCGGCGGATATGATGCGCTACCTGGTGTATGTGGCAGGCATTTGCCCCGTGCAGGGCACGCCGTTCCATGCGCCGGGCTTAAGCCTTGCCGATCGCGATTGGCATATCCGCTTCACCTTCTGTGGTGATAAGACCGAGCTGGCGCGCGGTATTGAACAATTGCAACGCGCCGAAGCGCAGCTCACGCCAGCAAGCGAAGCGGCGTAGCACGTCGCGGATTTAGTGCATCACGTAAGCCGGGCGGCCTTGCTGCCCGGCTTTCTTTTTGCCATGGAGGCAGTTGCATTTCTTACTTGGTGCCGCGGGCGTGGCTTTGATCTCAGCCAGTACCTCGGCAAGGTCGCGGCGGTAATCCGCATTGTGTTGTAACGCGCTGTAGACAGCGGCTGCCATCATCTTGCCGCCACGAATATCATGCGGGTAATGCGCACCGCCGCCGATGCGGTGTTCAGCCACACTCCATGCGTGGGCGAAGAATGCGTCGCCATGCTGCGGGAACAGATCGGCCAGCACATAGGCCCAGCTGCCGAAGGTGGTGGTGTGGCCGCTAGGGTAGCCGTAGCTGTAGATCGGCTCGACATGTAGTTTTACCGCCGATTCGGTGTACCACGGGCGTGGCGATTTCCAGTAATCGCGTGCATCATCGCCGATACGCCAGCTATCGGAGGCAACCTTGCGCAGGAATTCGTAAAGTTTCGGATAGCGCACTTCGTTGTAATGTTCGCCCAATACGGGATAGAGCATCTTATCCGGCGTGATTTTATCTTCACGCTTAATGGCCGCGATCTCTTGTGGGCTCAGGCGCGCTTGCAGCGCCACGATCTGCGCGACCTCCGCCTTATATTCGGCGCTGCCTTGCGCCGGTGGCTGCGGAATGCTGCGCGCAGAGACGGTATGGCTATCCACATATTGCGGGGGGTAGGGGTATTTACTGCTGCAAGCAGTGAGGAGGGCAAGGGTGGTGATCGCAATGGCGCGGCGCAGGGTAGTGTGCATGGCAAGGCTCCTGAGTGGTGGCGGCATGCTAACGTAACTTTGGCCCAGCGCAACCCCGCACATGTGCAAGAGGGCTATGCGCCTGCAGCAAGGACTTACGCTTTCACGACTTCCTGCGATAAATGTTCGCGGCGCAGATCCATATAGATCAGCACCGTGGCGGAGACATAAATCGAGGAAAAGGTGCCGATAACCACACCGGCAGCCATCGCTGCTGAAAAGCCGAATAGGACATCGCCACCAAAGCCAATCAGACCGATGAGCGCGCACAGCACCGTGCCACCGGTGAGGAAGGTGCGGGCCAGTGTTTCGTTGATGGAGAGGTTCAACACTTCACTAAGCGGGCGCACCTTGAACTTGCGGAGATTCTCACGCACGCGGTCATAGATCACAACGGAATCGTTGATGGAATAACCAATGATCGTAAGGAGGGCCGCCACCGAGGTGAGATTAAATTCCAGTTGTGTCAACGAATAGAATCCGAACGCCAGCACCGTGTCGTGCAGCAGCGCGAGAATACCGCCGACGCCAAATTGCCATTCGAAGCGGAACCACAGATACAGCATCATGGCACCCAGCGCGGCGGCTAACGCAATGATCGAACCACGAATCAGTTCGCCACCCACTTGCGGCCCAACATAATCCACGCGCAGATATTCCACCGTACTGCCATAGCCCGCATCCAGCCGCTCACGTACTAATTGGGCCACGGCGCTTTGTTTGGCATCGCCTTCGGGTTTCAGGCGAATCAGCACTTCGCGGCCCCCATCGATCGATTGCAGGCTGGCATTGCTGGTGCCTTCTACATCCAGCAATTGGCGCATTTTGGCGACATCTGCCTCGCCCTTGGTGCGCACTTCCATCACCACGCCCCCGGTGAAGTCGATACCAAAATTCAGCCCCTTGGTGGCCAGCGACCACCCCGTCAGCGCCAGCAACGCTGCCGTGATGGCAAAGCCCACCGCCCGGTGGCCAATGAAATTGAAGGTCGGAACCGTAGGGAAGACTTGAATGGGAAAGCGCATGCGCAATTACTCGTGGTTGGAAGATTCTTTGGCGCTGGAGCCAGGCACCCAGCCGCGATGGACCAGCTCGCTCTGCTTGCCGCGCGTTTTTAGCAGGGACACAACAACGGATGCTGCAAGCAGCGACACCACCACCAGTAGCGAAAGCTCGGTGCTGATGATGGATTGAGCGTAGTAATGGTTCACCAGCATTTTGGCACCGATAAACACCAGAATCACCGACAGCCCGTATTTCAGATATTCAAACCGGTGCATGAAGGCCGCCAGCGCAAAATACATGGAGCGCAGGCCGAGAATGGCAAAAATATTGCTGGTGAAGATAATGGTCGCGTCGTTCGTGATCGCGAAAATGGCGGGGATGGAATCGACCGCGAAAATGAGATCCGAAATCTCGATCAGCACCAGCACCAAAAACAACGGCGTCAGGTAGCGTTTGCCGTTGCGACGGCTGAAGAAACGCTCGCCTTCGAAATCTTCCGTCACGCGGAAATGCTTGCGCATGAAGCCGACGAGCCGGTTATTGCTCACGTCTGGCTCTGCATCGGCGGCGATGAGCATTTTAATGCCGGTCAGCACCAGGAAACCGCCGAACAGATACATCACCCAGCTGAATTCCTTGATGAGCGCGCTGCCCAGCCCGATCATCACCCCGCGCATGATGATGGCGCCGAGAATGCCCCAGAGCAGCACACGGTGCTGGTAAATACGGGGTACGCCGAAATGCGTGAAGATCAGCAGAAACACAAACAGGTTATCGACCGAAAGCGACAGTTCGATCAGGTAGCCCATGAAAAATTCGGAAGCGGCGGTCGGCCCGCGTTCGACATACACAAAGGCGTTGAATGCCAGCGCCAGGCAAATGAACACGACGCTACGCTGCAACGCCTGCTTCACGGTCAGTGGCTCGCGCTCACGCTTCAGCAGGCCAAGATCCACGACGAATGCACCCGCCACGACGGCGAAGAAGACGATCCACATCAGCGAGGGGGTGTCCATGCGATTCCTTCTATGATTTTTGCTGGTGCGACGTTAGCTGTAATAGACGTCTTTATCGAGCGTTTTCTCGGTTGCGTCGATCGTTAGGGTAATGGCGCAGTCGCCGGTGATGTTGATGGTGGTGCGCACCATATCCAGCACCCGGTCTACCCCAAGCAGCAGGCCGATACCTTCAATCGGCAGGCCGACGGAATGCAGCACCATGCCCATGAAAATGATGGAGCCGGAGGGAATGCCGGCCGCACCAATGGAACCAAGCGTGCAGGTCAGTAGCAGCACGGCATAGTCGCCCGTTTGCAGGTCGATGCCAAAGAACTGCGCAAAGAACAGCGCGCAGATACCTAAGTAAATCGCTGTACCATCCATGTTGATGCAGGCACCCAGCGGCAGTAAAAATTGCGTCGACTGTTCGCTTACGCCGAGTTTGGTCTGCAACTCGCGCATGGCGGTGGTGAGGGTGGCTTTCGAGCTGGAGGTTGAAAATGCCATCAGCTGCGTGGTCACCAGTTTGCGGTAGAATATCAACGGATTCACCTGCGCAAATACGGCGACAATCACACCGAATAGCAGGTACTGGAACAGGCAGGCTGCCAGCACCGCGATTACAAGATTGATAAGGATCTTCACAATCTCGACGCCTTGCGTGCCCACGCTCCACGCCATGAAGCCAAACACGGCAAGCGGTGCCAACCGCACGATATATTCGATCATCTTGAAGACGATCTGGCTGAAATCATACAGCGTCTGGCGGGCATTGGCAGCTTTCTCGCCCATGATATTGATGGTCACGCCAAACATCACCGCAAAGACGATGATCTGCAGAAGGTGCCCTTCGGCGAAGGAGGCGAAAATATTGGTGCTGATGAGATTCAGCAGAAAGTCTTTTACGGTCATCGTCGCGGCGGGGGCTTGGTCTTCCATGCCGCTGGTAAAATCTTGGATATTTACCTGCAAGCCAACGCCGGGCTCAAAAATAACCCCTGCGCTGATACCAATCACCACCGCAAACAGTGCCGTTGAAAGATAGGCCACCACGCCCTTGAGACCGACACGTTTGAAATTCGCACCATCACCCATGCTGGTAATGCCGGAAACCAACGCCAGAAACACCAGCGGTACCACCACCATTTTGATGAGGTTAATGAACACCGTACCTAGCAGTTTAATGTCGTTAGCGAGCGCGGTATCGCCCTGAATGGCAAAGCCGGTGATGATACCAAGAACAAGGCAGATCAACACTTGCTGCCACATGCGCAAGCCTAATACGGTGAACTCTTTAACCTCGGCGGATGCCATGAATACTGCTCCTCCCAGAAAAGGGGGGTTGGAAAATGGTCGCCACCATACCAGCGTCGAACTGTTTTACCAGCGATTTTCGTGGCTTGCCGTGCATTGCAGCATGGCGGTTACTTAAGGGCCGCCGCGCTAGCCAAATGCTTAGGCAAACAGCTTGGCGAATTCGCGCTTGGTGCGGTTCTTCCAGTGGCCACGGTGGAACGCATCGCTCACCATCAGCGGCAGCACCGAACCAGCTTCGGCAAACACCATCTGCTCCAGCGCGGTATCGACCTTGCCCCAGCTGCACGCTTCTTTCAGCGTGGAGGACGAGCAGGCACCATCGCGTACATCGGCCACGGTGATCTGCACGGCGTAGGCGTGCATGTCCACTTCCTTGCCGAGGATCTCAGCGCATACCACGGTGTCCTGCGTGAAGTTCTTCGGCACGCCGCCGCCGATCATCAGCAGGCCGGTTTTGCCGGCAGCGATTTTAATGTCGGTCAGTTCGCGGAAATCGGCGATAGCATCCAGCATCATGTGCTTTTTCGGGTTGTCGACCTGGTGCTTCACCAGGCCGAAACCGGCCGAGCTATCCACGAAGGCCGGGCAGAAGATGGGCACGTTGTGCTCGTAGGCCAGCTGCACCAGCGAATCTTTCTTCTTGGCGTTGCCCGCGGCCAGCCATTTGCCCATTTCGGCGATGAACTCGCGCGAGCTGTAACCGCGCGGCTCCAGCTTATTGGCGATCTCGAGGATGGTGTGGTCGCAGGCCTGCAGCTCTTCCTCATCGATGTAGGTGTCGTAGATACGGTCGATGTAGAGATCGCGCAGGAATTTATCGTCCTGGCCTGAGGCGCTGCCGTGGTAATGCTTGAAGCCCAGCGCTTCGAAGAAATCCATATCCACGATGCTGGCGCCGGTGGCCACGATCGCATCCACCATGTTGTGGCGGATCAAATCGGCATAGAGCTTCATGCACCCGCCTGCGCTGGTCGAACCTGCGATGGTCAGGATAATCGAGCAATCCTTATCGGCCAGCATCTGGTTGTAAATGCTGGTGGCGCGCGCGAGGTCGCGGCTGGTGAAGCTCATGTTCGCCATCTGGTCGATGATGGGGCGCGCATCGAAGCTGGTGATGTCGATATGCTCAACGGTTTTGCTCAGCAGTTCGGCTTTGGCGTTCGATTTGCTTTTCGTGGCAGCGGTCATAGGAGTCTCCTGAATCATAAAAAAAGCCCCGGCTCGGCAGTGACGCCGGCCGGGGCGTTGTTCGGTTGCATTACGCGATGGCGGCCTGATACGCCACTTCGCGCGGTTGCGCAAGCGGCGCGTGATGGCTCATCAGCGGCGCATCTTTCACGATGACGGCGCTGGTGGCCGGGGCGAAGCCATTGAAGCGCGTGGCCATGGTACGCCCGTAAGCGCCCAGCTGGCCGATCTCAATGTAATCGCCTTCCTTGATATCGGCGGGCAGCATGAAGGGGCCCTTCATGAAATCCATCGTGTCGCAGGTGGGGCCATACAGGCTGAAGCCTTCCTGCTCGTCAGTCGTGCTTTTGCGATTCAGCAGTTTGCAAGGGTAGAGCCATTTGGGCGTACCTGCATCGAACAGCGAACCATAGGTGCCGTCATTGATGTACAGGAAGTTGCCTTTGCGCAATTCCACCCGCACCAGCACCGAGCCGGACTCGGCCACCAAGGCACGGCCAGGCTCGGCCAGCAGGCGGCAGCCATGCTGACGTACGATGTCGCGCGTGGCGTCATGAATCGCGGCGAAGTAATCGCTCATCGGCGGCGGGGTCATGCCGGGATACACGCTGGGGAAGCCACCACCCACATCGAACGAATCGATACGGATGCCGGAGGCCTTCACCACCTGCTTGGCCAGTTTGATCGCCATTTTGTAGGCGTCCGGATGCATGCATTGGCTGCCCACATGGAAGCACACGCCCGCATGCGCCGCCACGGCACGCACATCGGCGAGCAGGCGTGCGGCTTCGCTTTGCGCGGCACCGAACTTGTCGGTCAGCGCCAGCTCGGCGTAGGTGTTCGGAATGGCCAGGCGCACATGCAGGCCCAGATCATCGGCATAATCCGTCTCGGCGAGGATCTTGTTCAGCTCCTCAGCACAATCCAGCGAGAAATGGCGGACACCGTAGCTGTAGTATGCTTCGCGGATCGCCTTGCGCGATTTGACCGTATGCATGAAATAGATCTCGGCCGTGGGGAACAGCCCACGCACCATGGCCACTTCATGCAGGCTTGCGGCATCGAAACGGCGAACGCCATGCGCCCACAAATCCTTCAGCACATGCTCATCCGGATTGGTTTTAACGGCATACATAACATCGCCCTTGAAGCCGTGCAAAAACACGTCAACAGCGCGCTTGAGCGCGTGCGGGCGATAGAGAATTACTGGCTGTTCGGGCTGTAAATACTTTACAGCGGAATCGGGCGAATTGTAGCTTCGCATGTCATAAACCCTCGTAAGTACGTTAACCAAAACGCACCACGAATCTTGCGACGGATTTATGACAGTGCCTAGGTCACCTTGCTGG
>Ga0075157_10000390_pt1 | contig 36412 bp, 26 predicted proteins | sample JI81BgreenDNA_FD_70967 | JGI IMG/M metagenome (GOLD analysis project Ga0075157, IMG submission 70967) | Wastewater effluent complex algal communities from Wisconsin, to seasonally profile nutrient transformation and Carbon sequestration -... | ecosystem: Engineered > WWTP > Effluent > Algae...
TCAACAGGCTGCCCGATCCATTCGCTGCGCTCCCGTGTTGCCTGTTTCGCCTGCGGCTGACTGAGCCGCCTATCCCCCCAGCCTGATCCCTTCGCGTCCTCAGGATACAGCGAAAGGAGACAGGACATGACCACTTCATCTACCGAACGCTTCGACGTCTACGAAGCCATTACCAATCAGATTATCACTGCCATCGAGGCCGGCGCCGAGCATCCGCAAATGCCCTGGCATCGCTCCGGCGGGTCGATCGAACGCCCGACCAACATCGAAAGCGGCAAAGCCTATCGCGGCGTCAACACCGTCGCACTCTGGGCAGCCGCCGATGCCTGCGGTTACTCCAACGGCATCTGGGGCACGTATCGCCAGTGGCAAGAACGCGGCGCGCAAGTCCGCAAGGGCGAGAAGTCGTCAATCATCATCTTTTATCGCGACCTTGATCCCAAGGATGCCGACACGGCTGACAATCGCGACGATCGTGAGAACCGCTTCTTCGTTGCCCGCGCATCGCGCGTCTTCAACGTGGCACAGGTTGATGGCTATCAGCTTCCCGAGCCTGCCATCACCGCGAACCCGATCGATCCGTGCGACCAGGCCGAGGCCTTCATCGCTGCCACGGGTGCAAGCATCACCGTTGCCGGCGAGCGTGCTTTCTACAACCGCACCACCGACAGCATCACGATGCCGGACCGTTTCCGCTTCACTGGCACGAAGACGAGCACGGCTTCCGAGAGCTGGTACTCAACCTTGCTACACGAACTGACTCATTGGTCCGGTGCCGAACATCGCATGGCGCGCACCTTCGGCGAACGCTTTGGTGATGATGCCTATGCGATGGAAGAAATGGTTGCCGAGCTTGGTGCCGCGTTCCTGTGTGGCGATCTTGGGATCACCGCTGAACCACGCCCCGACCACGCCGACTATATCGGCCACTGGCTGCGCATCCTGAAGGGCGACCGCAAGGCGATCTTCACGGCGGCGTCTGCGGCGAACAAGGCTTCCGAGTTTCTCAAGAGCCTTGGCAACATCGAACAACGGGAGGCGGCCTGAGGGCCGCCTTTCAATTCTAATTGCGTTCTCACCTGGGGCCGCTTGTCGGCCTCTTTTTTCATGAGCTGCTCGACGTTCGGGATCATCCGGCGACCATGACGGTGACGTTGGCAGGGCCGGTGCATCGTCAACGGCTTGCCCGCTCCATTCGCTGCGCTCCCGTGTTGGCCGTTCCCCTGCGGTGACGCTGCACCTCTGCACCCTGCCGTTTGCCTCCCCGTCCACCGGACGAACCCAGACGAAAGGCAAGCAGACATGAAAACCGACTACGCAATCATTCGCAAAAACTGGAATGGCATTGAAATCGAAATCCGTTGGAACGCCGACTACCTCGCGTTCGAAGGTTGCCCCGATATGGCGCATCTTGAAATCGAAAGCCTTTTCCCGCCGCGCGCGCCGCTACCGATGACCGAAACCGGTTATCGTTCTCACTTTATCCCCCCTCAAGAGGTGGAGCGCTTTGGTGGACCTGAAGCTTATGTCGAAGCATGGATCACCGAACTTTCCGGCACCGCTGCATGGCGTCAGACCGACGACGCCGCTCGTCAGCTTGCCCTCTTCTGAGGGCAAGCTTCACCACCCGACAATGTGCTCCGCAGTGGCAGGTTCCTGAGCCGCTCAATTATCTCACTACTGGGCAACATGAGATCCACAGTAACCAATCGCACGCGATGCCCTTGGATAACTGCGGCTTCGTCGATGTCTCTGCCTATCGACGGATAGACCAGCCAGCCCTCGCTCTCGAAAGACAGCGGGTCATGATCCTTCTCTTGGCTCCGAAGGTAAGCATAGAGCTGATATAGGTGTCCGGTCTTGAAGCGCTCGGCATTGTGATTCGTGGCTGTCAGGATGTCGGTGAACTTCGTATCGATGATGATCCGGCGCGCTTCCAGTTCGTTTTCAATGATGATGTCAGTGATCATGATAGGCATGAACGCTGCAAACCCACGCGATAACGACTCTGCCGGCCATGCGAAATGTTTGCCTGGGTACACCCGCCAGCCATCGTCACGCTCAAGCTCGGCAGCAAAGAAATTGCCAATCGCTTTTTCGAAGAGCTTACGAAACTCAGTCTCCTCGCGCTCCGCTTTCGGCACTGTGCGCGATCCGGCGGCTTCCATCGGCAGAATTAGATCAAACACCGCCTTTGCAAGCGACACCATGAGACGATCATCCCCTTCATGGCGCGCGACCTGATCGGCCGCCATCTCTGTTCGTGTTGGCTCTGCCCCAGATACGCCCACGCGCCGGAGATCATTGCTCAGTGTGCGGCAACGATGAGCCAGATCGTTGTCATCAAGGATTGATGAGAGACGCGCGAGAGCGGCACGCACTAACCGATTTCGCGGCGTATCAATGGTCAGCTCTTCAAATCTGCAAGCAACTTCGCCTCGTCGGAAGAGATCACCCGATACCGTTTTCAAGATATCGATGCGCCCTCGGATGCGTTTCAGCACTTCATTCCGGTGACGGTAACCGAAACTTAGGTTGCGACGGAGGCGCTTTTCGACTGCGTAGCATAGGAGGCGTGCAATCAGGGATTTGAGATCGGGTGACTCTTCAACCTCGGCCTCGAAACGATCACTGAACTGCGCGAGACCGGACGCATAGAGGAAAAGGAGCCAGACGTTCTTGATCGGAATCTTACCGACCAATCCATCTTCCTCTGCATCAGGAATATCCAACTCCGAGCCAAGCATCAAAGGGCGTCCAGCAATCGCCCCGTCAGCTTTTTAGCGCGGTCAGGATTGTCGTACCAATACTCTTCGAGCAACGGCGCTATCTCGGTCGCTATAATCTGACGCAGCCACTCGCGCGGATCATCGATCGCCTCTGCCTTCGCAGGCGTGACGTAACTATGGCCGATGCGGAATTGCGGGCCGAGCGAGCGGTCGCCCGCAATATCAGAGTTCAGGTCGGCGAAGAGCTGCTGGATTAGTGTGATGGACGCGTCATCGATTTGTCCTTGCTCGCTACACCAAGCCTTCCATCGATCATTGAGCCTGGGTTCTAGCGTGACGAATGCAAAGCGGCGGCGCAGCGCAAGATCGACGAGTGCGAGTGACCGGTCGGCAATGTTCATAGTCCCAATCACGTAAAGATTATCCGGAATGAACACGCGTTCGCCCTGAGCTTGGCGATATGCAAGCTCAATGGCTTCATCCTCGCGGCGCTTGTCGCGTTCGAGCAACGTCAGCATCTCGCCGAATATCTGTGCAGGGTTGCCGCGATTGATCTCTTCTATGACGACGACGAGAGGACGGTCGGGTTCAGCGCGCGCTGCTTCGACAGCTTCAAGAAAAAGCCCATCTACAAGTGAGAGCTGGCCGTTGCCATCGGGACGCCAGCCACGGACGAAATCCTCGTATGACAGCGACGGGTGGAACTGGATTGAACGAAGCCGTTTTCGCGTAATCTTGCGATCCTTAGTGCCGATCAGCGCATAGCCAAGTCGTTTCGCGAGCCACGTCTTTCCGGTGCCAGGTGGTCCTTGTAGAATTAGGTTTCGCTTGGCCTTCAATCGCTCCAATGCATCTGACAGCTCAACATCGTCGAGGAAGCAGCCTTCCCTGACGATCGTATCGAGATCATAGCTCTCAAATGCGGCTTCATCATTATCAGCCTCGGTCTCGTCCTGTTCATCCGCGAAAAACGGTTCCAGCGTCGTGGCTACCTTAGGGCGATACTTTTTCGCGAAGTAAGGAACACGCAGCCAGAATTCATAGTCCTGTTGATGATCGCCAAACGTGAACTGGATCAGCCGCCGTGCGAGGTCGTCCGATGCATCCGCTTCCACGACAGTAACGCGATAAGTGTAGAAATACCATTCCTTCGGAGGATCGAGCTTTTCCCATTCCACTTTTACAGACTTGGTATCAGTCGAGGCTTCAGCGACTGTCCCGATGGCCTTGATGCGCATGCAGGAGACCGTCTTGCCTGCATTATCGAACGGCAGATTGTACTTCTGCGTAAATGACGCTTTGATCGCGATGCGGTCGCCAACTTGCATGCGCTGCACATGCTCTGAGAATCTATCATCATAACCGTTCTGCCAAATCCCCTCTTCGACAAATCGGTCGGTCTGATCCTCAGTTCCATCGCCCCACACTGCACCGACAAACCAGAATCGGCGCTTTGGATCGTCGAATAGCAACGCATCATCGACTACTATCGGAGCAGGCGCATCATCGTCAGCATCATCGCTGCCCTTCACTTTAAAGCGCGACTGAACGTCTTTGAAGAGTGCCAGCGAAGAGGCTTGATCAAGATAAGTTTCACGTCCTTCAGGTGTGAGTGCCCACACGCCGCGCTTCTTCCCGTCGATCAATCCAGCTTTAGCGAGGTAGAAGCGTGCCCAGCCCACCTTGTTCTCGAATTTTGATTGACCGCCTTTGGTCTTGCCAGCGAGTTCGTCATCACCAACGGGCGTCATCGTCGGGAGAGTTGCATAGATGTCACGTGGCTCGGCTGTGCCGCCATGCGCGCGCAGCAAATCCAGAACGTAGGGGAAGTACTGAACGAACCTCGGGCCTCCTGCCGTCTTCGGCACAGGTGATGCAACGTTTTCAGCAGGAAGATTTTCAGGTGCGCTCTGCGCCCACTTAAATGTGGCTTCCTGTTCAGCGCGCATGAAATCGGTGGGCGAAGTGACTGCTCGTCCGTACCGTTTCGCCGCCGCCACAAACCCCTCCATGGCACTATCAACCATGTTGCCTGATTGTAATCCGCCTTGATTCACGACAATAGAAGTAAATAGGGGCCAATCATTGCTGGCCGCTATCCCCAGCAAAGCTTCAAGATGACCGTTCATCGCGTATCGAATCTTCGACCATTCGAGATTCTGAGCTTTCGCGATGTCGCCATAGGTTATAAAGTTACGACCCTTCGCTGCTGCGACGATCGCTCGGTAGGTAGCGTTCAGCTTCAATGTTTTAGTCATGACTTCATATTATCCCGACCAAACAGCGCATCATAGAAGAATCATGAGTTTATCCCATGCGAAGCGCAATTCCCGTTGCACTACGTTTTGGCGGCGGTGGCGATGCCGATTCCCTTGCGGAGTCAAAGCTTCGTTGGTGCAAACGTCACACGCGCCTCCTCTGTCGCCGCATTGCCTGCCGCCGACGCGCATGATCTTGCACCCGTGATTGCCTTCGCGCGATCCTTATCCAGCAGGCTTATTCGTCACCGAAATTGCAGATGGTGGCCAGGGCGCGGTGCGATTGGTCAGGTGCGTTCTCCGACTTTGTACCCACCGATTTAGGACATCCCCGCCGGCATTCATTCATGGGGTTTTGACCAGCCGCGTTGAGGGTCAAGGCGGCTCGCTTCCGCACTGCGTTTGTGCAGCTCCGCCCCACGGGTTCGCTCCGCTCAGCCTTTGATCCTCACCTTCATCGTCAGGTCACGGCGCTCCCCATGAAGCCGAGGGAATGGTCCTTCGGTGGACACAAAGGAGAACTGCCATGACTGACACAACCGCAAACCGCCCGAGCCACCGCCTTTTCAACGTGACGGGTGACGGCGACAACGCCCGCTGGACCGACATCGGTGTTGCCTGGACTACCCGCGACGGCAAGGGCTTCACGCTCAGCCTCAACGCCGTGCCGATCAACGGCCGCGTGGTTATGCGCATCAACGAGGCCAAGGATGACAAGAAGAAGGGGAGCTGATGCTCCCCTTCGGGGGCGCCTGTCACGGAGCTGGATCGCGTTTCGCGATCTCTTGCTGGATCATCACCAGCAAGGATTGCGCCAGCGACCGCTTGGCATTGAGGATACGAAGGCCGAGGCTCACCTGATTGAACAGCCCGAGAAGCTGCGCATTGGACTTTCTCGCCAGATCGTCTTTGGTCACTTTGAACATGGATTCCTCCTGTTGTTTGCGCCGCCCCCAGTGGGCCGCGTTGCCGAGGAGAAATCCGAGCCGATGAATGAGGTGCACTCAGACGAGGCGCAACGTCAGTGAAGCAGGCCAGTGGCATAGCCACGCCTTGCACCTGAAGCTTTCATCGATCGGATAGGACGACACACACGCCGACCCACGGGGCGCGTCAGACGGCTTGAGGTAACCATCTACGACCAAAGCCATCGGCGAACCAATGGCAGCGGCATGATGTTCATGAGGGTAAAGCTATCGACCGAGCCCAGGGCCACGCGGCGCGGGCTGCAATCCATCACGCCCGTGTGATGAGTCAGTATGGCGTCCCATGCGCCGGAACTGCGCGGCATCCCGATAAAGGGAGAGCAGCTGCTCCGCATGGCGCTCCCGCACGGCGGCAATCTGTGACTGAAGCCCTTGCCGTTCATCGAGCTGGGATTGCACCAGCTCATGACGTTGCGCGCGGTCGCGCTCCATGCCGAAGAAGGCTTCCATCTCATTCTGCTTGCGCACCTTGAAGTAGCGCCCCGTCAGAAAGTCCCACACGCCCTTTGCGCCCTTACGGACACGCGCCGACCGGACTCGCTGTTCATCGGCGAGCCGTTCCTTTTGCCGATGATCGAGCCGCTCGCGCTCCAGCTTGTGACGCTGCTGCATCACCTGCTTCGACTCCTTCAACGGCTTCATCGCGTTGTGGGCAACGCGCTTGGCTTCCGAGATGAAGCGCGACAGGCGCGGTGCAACCGTGTCGCTGATATGGCGCAGCGTCTCGTTAACCGTGCGCAGCTGAGCCGGATCACCGAGCCGTGCAGTGACCTCCCTGCTCTTCTTGTCGATCATGCGGCTGATCGCGAAGACCTCGCCTTCATAGCTCACGGCCACATGACCACGACGGTCACCTTGCGCCAGAAAGAGGCCACGCGATTCCAACGCAGCGGCAAAGGCCGCCGCATTGTCGGCAGAGTTCCAGCATTCCTGAATGGCTGTCTTGATGGCCTTGGGATCGACGCCGGCACGCTTGGCTTGCTGCCATTCCGCCAGCGTGAAGTTGCGCGGGTCGCGCAGTTTGGAGTCGATGAACCCTTCCGGCATCTTCCAGCCGTTTTCCATGTAGAGCTGTTTGGCGACATCGCGCAGCTTGGATTTGAAGAACGGCAAATGCTTCGCCGTCATGGTAGCGGCATCGATGCGTGACCAGACCGCATGGGCGTGCCGCCGCCCTTCCTTCTCATGGAACACGATCATGCGCGGCTGGCCGGTCAGACCGAGCCGCTCCTCAATGGCATTGCATGCCTTCTCGAACACATCGACGCGCACCGCCTCACCAATCGGCGGGCTAAGCGACACCGAGAACAAATGCTGTTTGCACTTCGTGCCCTTAGACAGCGCATAGGCTTCCTTCATCGCGCCCATCAGATCGTCCGCGATGAAGCCGCTGATTTCATGCACCTCGACATGCTCATTCTCCTCCATCTTGAGCAGATGGAGGCCGAGCTGCTTTGCACCGCTGCGCTGGGAGGCCTTCAGGATCATGGCTCCAGCTCCAGATTGAGAGCCGCCATCAGCAGCCGGCGCATGTCCTGAATCTCTGCCGCCGCTGCCTTAAGCGCCGCTTCCGTGTCCGGCGTGACTGGCAGGCTTCCGCTGTTGGCGGACTTTGCCAGCTGGTTGAGGTTGGATGACAGGCGGGATTGGCCGAGCATGGCCAGCACCTGTGCCAGCGCTTGGTGATCCTTGACGGGGGTTTTGCTCCGGCGCTTCGGGGGCGGATTGTTCGGGTCGAACAACCGCGAATGGATATAGGCCGACAACGACATGCCAGCAGCGTCTGCCTCTAGACGGGCACGCTGCTCAAAGGTGAGCCGCAGGGAAAACGGGGCTGGGCGTTTGCGCGCCATGAGCCCCTCCCTCAGCCGGTCTTGCGCCTCCGCACGGCAGCCGGATGGCTATCGCGCGGCGCGCTTCCATCCTTCCCTTCATCGTTGTTCGAGAGTTTTCCACAGCCGAGGCTCGAATGCTGAAGAACCTCATTCCATTTCTTCAGCACTTCGATAAGCTGATTCTGGTTCGAACTTGCTCCCAGCAGGTCCGCCAGATTTCGTTGATCATGCAGATGCACGCCAATGGCGGCCTGAAGCTGGCTCAGATCACCTGTCCATCGAATGCGAGGGCCGCAAACACGCCGTTTTGCCCAAAGCCAATAATATCCGCCCGGCCATCGCCGTTCACATCGGCCAGTTCGCGGTGGAAGATATTGTCTGACGTCCAACCCTGATTCCGGCCGAAATTGGCCACATCAAAACTGGCAGCGCTGAACCGGCCGTCGGCCTGGCCATAGGCGACGAAGGTGCCGGCAACGCCAAAGCCCACAATGTCATCGCGGCCATCGCCATTCACATCGGCCAGATCACGCGTGAACACGTCCTGTGTGCTCCAGCCCTGATTGGTGCCGAAATTGTTCAACACCAGCGTCGCCGCTGCAAATGTACCATTGGCCTGGCCCAGGGCCACCTGTGTGCCGAACGCACCAAAGCCAACAATATCGGCACGGCCATCACCGTTCACATCGCCCACCTCGCGGTGAAACTGGTTGTTTGATGTCCAGCCCTGATTGGCGCCGAAATTGGCCAGGGCGAAATTGGCCGGGCCGAACGTGCCGCCCGCCGTGCCGAGCGCCACCAACGTGCCGAAGGTGCCAAAGCCAACGATATCGGCCAGCCCATCGCCGTTCACATCCGCCAGCGTGCGGGCAAAGCGGTCTTGCGATGTCCAGCCATTGGCCGGATTGAAGTTGGTTGATCGCAGTGTGGGCGCGGAAAATGTGCCGTTGGCTTGCGCCAGCGCCACCAGCACGCCGGCCGTGCCAAAGCCAACAATGTCATCGCGGCCGTCGCCGTTCACATCGGCCAGTTGGCGCCGGAAGATATTGTCAGACGTCCAGCCCTGATCGATGCCGAAATTGGCCAGCCCCACCACCGGCGCGGCGAAACTGCCATTGGCCTGCCCAAGGGCCACCAATGTGCCGGCCTGGCCAAAGCCAACAATGTCAGCGCGGCCATCGCCGTTCACATCGGCCATCTGGCGCGGCACACGATCCTGCGTCGTCCAGCCACCAGCGCCAACCGTGAAATTGTTGATGCGCGGGGCATCGGCATTCTGGAAACGGGCAAATACATAAAGGCCGTCGCTGAACTGCAACTGTTCGATTCCGTTCAGTGCATCAATGCCGTCTGCCCCGGCGTTGACCGTAACCGTGCCATCGCCATTGCGGGTGATCGTGGCAGCGGATCGGGCGACCGCATAGACGGCCGTGTCGATGCCAGGCCCACCGTTCAATATGTCATTCGCGGCCTGGCCGTTCAAAATGTCATCGCCGTTGCCGCCATCAAGGCGATTGCGGCCGGTGTCGCCGGTCAGGCGATCGGCAAAACTGCTGCCGGTTGCATTGGCAATCCGCGACAGCGTGTCCGTTCCGTCCCCGGTTGCCGTGCCCGTTGCCAGATTGACGGTCACGCCATTGCGCGCGTTCTGGTACGATGCGGTGTCGCCCAGCGGGCCAGTGCTGAACCCGCCTTCCAGCACGTCATTGCCGCGGCCACTGATCAGCAGATCATCGCCGCCGGCACCGTCCAGCTGTGAACCCGTATTGGCCAGGGCGCCGCCGGTGAGCGACACGTGCATGACATAGGTCTGCCCTGCCGTTATCGCAGATCCGGTCGTGGATGACGCAAATCGCAGGGCATGAATATAATATACGCCAGCCGTCGGGATGGTAACCACCAGCCGTGAATCGCGGCTTGATGTGCTGCCGGCATCGATCGGGGAAAAATCGTTATTGAAGTTCAATCTTGTGCCAACGCTGTTCAGCACCTCGACGAAACTGTCGAAACCTGATGTGCCATCAATATCGATTGTCAGTGTTGCACCGGCCGCCACCGTGACGGCATATGTTTCGCGGAGGCCACTTGCGGTTGCATGGATGCTCACATGCGGAACTGTGGTGGAATTTTCGATATCGCCATTGCTCTGCAGTCCAAAGCTGCCGTCCAGAACCAGCGCCGTCTGATTGGTGGAAATGCTCTGAAAACTGCGTTTGGCGATTTCGGCGGGCGCCCGATCCAGCGCGATCAGCGTATCGTTGCCCGATCCACCCCGCGCATTTTCGATGGAAACCAGCGTGTCGTTGCCGGCACTGCTCTGCAACCGTCCCAGCGCCAGATCGATGGTGACCGGCACAAGTACCGCAATCGCGTCCAGCGTATCGATGCCGCTGCCGCCATCAATCAGATCGTCACCCGGTTCGCCAAAAAATGTATCGGCGCCGCTGCCGCCGCGCAGCGTATCATTGCCCAGATTGCCCGGCAGCACATCGTCACCAGCACCGCCATTGATCGTGTCGTTGCCGTCGAGCCCTTCCAGCCGGTCGGCCAATTCACCGCCGTTTAGGGTGAGCGGATCGCCGATGCGGATATCGCTGGCCCGCAACTCGCCATCAATCAGGCCAATGAGCAGATTTCCATTTGCTGTGAACAATGTGAGCGAATTGAACTCAAGGAAATAACCCGTCACCAACAAGTTGGATGCATCGATAACATCAAACCCGGCTTCAAAGCCTGTGATCGTATCGATTTCGCCCGTATCAGGTGAATCCTGAACACTGCGATAAAGGAATGTATCGATCGCGCGATCACCGATGATCGTATTGAAGTTTTCATCGGTATAGGTTTCCTGCGAGCCGCTCAGCTGGTCGCTGCCAGCGCCGCCTTCGATGATATCGGTGCCGCTGCCGCCATCCAGCCCATCGTTGCCGCTGCCACCCAGCAGCGTGTCATTGCCATCGCCGCCGCTCAATTCGTCGTTTTCGGTGCCGCCATCCAGCTGATCATTGCCCGCCTCACCCAACAGGCCGTCAATCCCGGCGCCGCCGATCAGCACATCATTGCCGGCACCACCGCTCAGTTGATCACTATCGGTTTCACCTTCGATGCGATCATCACCGTTGCCGCCCGATAGCGTATCGTTGCCGGCACCGCCGCGCAGCGTATCGTTGCCATCATTGCCGGCAATCGTATCGCTGCCGCCAGCACCAGAGATGACATCATTGCCATCAAGACCGGAAAGTGTGTCGGCATTGGCGGTACCGGCGATCGTCAGCGGGGCGCCGATCCTGATGTCAGCCGGCGTGATCGGGTTGGTTGATCTGATCAGCAATTGTCCTGCCGGTGCCGTCAGGGTCAACTGCGTCGCGTTGTTCACGATTGCCAAGGCATAGCTGGTGAAGCCGAGGCCGATTGCTTCGATCCGGTCCTTGCCACTCTCGAAATCTTCAATGAGATCGACCGAATTGCTTGCCGTGGACGAATCCGCAATCGATCGAAACACGAAAACATCGTTGCCAGCATCGCCGCGCAACGTGTCGGCTGCGGCGCCGCCTTCCAGCCGGTCATTGCCTGCACCGCCAGCCAGGCTGTCAATTCCACCCAGGCCCAGAATGACATCGTTGCCCGCCAGCCCGACCAGGCTGTTTGCCGCGGTTGTGCCGGTGAGTTGCAGGTTGACGAGAATGACGGCGCTGTCGATCTGGTTGGTCGAACGGAACAGCAGGGTGCCCGTGCCGGTGACGATGCTGATTTCCGTCACCCCATTGATCAGCTGGTTCGAATAACCGGTCGCCCCCGTTACCGCACTGGCGTCGATCACATCGTCGCTGGTGTAATCTTCGATCACATCAACGCCGCTGCTGCCGTTTGAATCCGCCACGGCGGTAAAGATGAACACGTCGTTGCCGCGACCGCCGATCAGCCGATCCGCGCCCACGCCGCCCGTCAGCTTGTCTGCAGCCAACCCGCCGCGCAGCGTGTCGTTGCCCGCCAGACCCAGCAGCGTTGACGGGATATCGGCGCGCGCGCTGACGATATCGGCTGCGGCCGTCCCCTCGAACACAAAGAGATCATTCGACGAAAATGTGGAGCCGGTGAAGCTGAACGCCGTGTCGTTTTCGATCAGGCTCGAATTGGACCCGATCTGGTAACCATAAAGTCCGCCGCGCCCATGATCCTGGAAAATCGTGAACTCGTTGGCGATGAAGACGACCTGTGCTCTTGACGCATTGGTGGAACCAAATCCGAAGAATGTCGTGCGCTCGGCTTCCGATTGGATGTAGGGACGGGCATAATCCACGCTGCCCATGGCATATTCGCCCGCCTCATATGGCGTCTCGGAAAAGCCGACCAGAATGAAATCACCGGGAAATCCATTGGGCCCGAAGACCGGCAAGCCAGCGCGATAGGATTCCATGTAGGCAATCTGTGCCGCAGTCACGGCGCCAAAGGAAACCAGGCCCAAATGCCAATAAACCAGGCGCGTGATCGATTCAGCACCACCGAAATTCAATTCGGTTGTCGCAAGCCCAAAAAAGCGCGGGGTGTTCGGATCGTCAAAAAAATATCCGTCTGTCAGAATCCAACCCTGGCCGCCGGCGTCAAAACCGCCATCAATCGCTGAACGTCGTGACCGGGACATGGGCTGGCCTCCTGAATGGTGGCGTGGATATTGGGTAGTGGAAATTTAGTGATACGTTAATCATGACTGCATGAACCCGCCAAGGAGAAATGCGGTTCAACCATGGTTCTTGATGCGATACAGTGCCTTCATCAGCCATCGCGCGGGCAGAAAGCGCCACCTTTTCTGCGGATATACGCCAATGGCGGACCGAAGCTGGCTCAGATCACCTGCCCATCGAACGCGATCGCCGCAAACACCCCGTTTTGTCCGAACCCAACGATATCGGCGCGACCATCGCCGTTCACATCTGCCAGTTCGCGGTGGAAGATATTGTCGGAATTCCAACCCTGATCACGGCCAAAGTTGCGCAGATCGAAGGCAGCGGTGGAAAACAGGCCATCGGCCTGACCATAGGCCACAAAGGTGCCAGCCACGCCAAACCCCACGATGTCATCGCGGCCGTCACCATTCACATCGGCGAGGTCACGCGTGAACATGTCTTGCGAGGTCCAGCCCTGATTGGCGCCAAAGTTGCCCAGCGCGAAGGTCGCCGCTGCGAATGTGCCATTGGCCTGGCCCAGTGCCACCAGCGTGCCAAAGGTGCCAAAGCCCACGATATCGGCGCGGCCATCACCGTTCACATCGCCGACCTCGCGGTGGAACCTTGTGTTCGACGTCCAGCCCTGATTGGCGCCGAAATTGGCCAGCGCAAAAGTGGCCGGGCCGAAACTGCCGCCCGCCGTGCCGAGCGCCACCAGCGTGCCCACCGTGCCAAAGCCGATGATATCGGCCAGGCCATCCCCGTTCACATCGGCCAGCGTGCGGGCAAATCCATCTTGCGACGCCCAGCCATTGGCCGGGTTGAAATTGCTTGATCGCAAGGTGGGCGCAGCAAAATTGCCATTGGCCTGCGCCAGCGACACCAGCACGCCGGCCGTGCCGAAGCCCACAATATCATCGCGGCCATCGCCGTTCACATCGGCCAGCTCGCGGTGAAAGATATTGTCTGACGTCCAGCCCTGATTCACGCCGAAATTGGCCACCGCCACCACCGGCGCCGCAAATGTGCCGCCCGCCGTGCCCAACGCCACCAACGTGCCGGCCTGCCCGAAACCAACAATATCAGCAAAGCCATCGCCATTCACATCGGCCATCTGGCGCAAGAAGCGATCCTGTGTGCTCCAACCGCCTGCGCCAACCGTGAAGTTGTTGACGCGCGGTGCATCGGCGTTCTCAAAACGGGAGAAGGTAAACAGGACATCGCCGAACTGGAGCAGTTCGATACCGGTCAAGCGGTCTGTGCCATCTGCGCCTGCGTTCACCGTCACCGTGCCGTCACCATTGCGGGTGATCGTGGCGCCCGAACGCGCGGAGGAAAACACGGCGGTATCGATGCCGGTGCCGCCGTCCACCGTATCGTTGCCACCGCCACCCGACAGCGTGTCGTCGCCAGCACCGCCGAACAGCCGATTGTCACTGCTGTCCCCGGTCAACCGGTCACCCCAGGCGGAGCCGGTGAGGTTCTCGAAACCCTGGAAACGGTCTTCGCCGTCGGCGCTGGCGGTACCGGTGGCAAGATTGGCGATGACCCCAACTGGGGCATTCTCATACGACAACAGATCGATGCCGGTGCCGCCGTCGAGCACACTGTCACCACTGCCGTCGATCACGACATCATCGCCGCCGCTGGCCAAAACGGCAACGCCGGTCAAATCAGACACGGACGTTACGAAGGCTCCGGGGATCGAGACATGCAGCGTGTAACCTGCGTTGGCCGGAAGCGGCTGACGATTGGGGGTTTCGACCGAAAGATAATATGATCCACGTGTCGTGAACTGATAGACCAGCCGGCTGTCGAGACCGCTGCTGCTGCCCGGATCGAGGTTGCCATTGTCGTTGAAAGCAAGCTCGACGCCATTCTGGTTATACAGGCGGATGACGGTATCGAGAGACGCGCTGGTGCCGTCGATATCGAATTCCGCCAAGCTGAAAAACTGCCCGTTACCTGATAGGGGCATGGAAAAGCGATAATAGTCGATGGTGCCGCCACCGCTCGCCCTGATCGTCGCGTGCGGCACGTGAACGCTGTTGAACATTTCGCGGCTGAAGCGCAGATCGAAGCCGCCATCGAGCACCATGGCTGTGGCAAAACTGGTGTTGCCACTGGTTGCCGTCTTGATGAAATCAGGCGCAGAGGGCGCAAAAAAGCCGGGTCCGGCGGTGATCGTGTCATTGCCGTCAAAGGTGCTGACGATTTCGAAACCGGACAGCCGATCAGTCCCGGTCAACGCGCCGGTGGCCACCCCACGCTCCAGATCGACATTGACCGCGCTGGCGAAGAACACGGTGTCGCCGAAGCCGAAGCCGCCGTCGAGCGTGTCGTTGCCGCCACGGCCTTCGATGAAGTCATTGCCGTGATTGCCATTGATTGAATCGGGGCCACTGCCGCCTGTCAGTTCGTCTCTGTAAAAGGAACCGAGCACATCGACAGCCTCGACATTGCGGATCGTCAACGTGTCGATGTCAAAGCCATATTCAGGCTTCGCCGTGAAGCTGGGCGAGACTGTAAGCCTCACGCCTCCGGACTGTTGCGAGCCCTGGGATTCGAAGCTCAGCCGGACGGTGTCGGTCCCCGGGCCGCCGTCGATCGTGTCGCTGCCGAACCTGGCATAGATAAAGTCATCGCCATCACCCCCGAAGATGCTGTCGGTGCCGAAATCACCATCAAGGATATCATTGCCTCCGCCGCCCGACAGCGTATCGTCGCCAGCGCCGCCGTACAGCTGATCATTCCCGTTCCCGCCCGTCAGATTGTCGGCAAACGAGCCGGCAGAAACGAAGGCGGATTCGATGTTGATCAGTGTCTTTGTGCCGGAACTGGTGACGATAGTGCCATTGGCAAAGGTCCAGTTGGTGGCAGCGCTGAACGACAGGACAACCTGGTCATTGCCCTCGCCGCCATCGATGACATCGTTGCCGGATCCTGGGTTGAAATAATCGTCGCCGCCCAAGCCAAACAGGCGGTCGTTGCCGCCGGCAGAGGCTTCAAAGCTGTCGTTGCCGGCGCCACCGGTGATCGTGTCGTCAAATGCACTGTCGTTGACAAAGATGGCTTCGATGTTGCGCAAGGTAAGCGTGCCGAAAAACGTCGGTGCCACCACATTGGCACCAAGCGCAAAGTTCACCGCAACGGAATTGAACAGGAAAGAGAAGACGGCCGTATCGGTGCCGTCGCCGCCGTCGAGGATATCGGAATCATCGCCGTACAGCCGGTCATCGCCGCCGCCGCCCATCAGTATGTCGTTGCCGCCGCCGCCGGAGATATCGTCGTCACCGCTGCCGCCGGCCAGCGTATCGGCGGCGGCACTGCCGTAAAGCTGTACCCGTTCGATACTGATCAACCTTGTGCTGCCGCTTTCGGTCTGCACCGTCACATCGGTGCCGAGCGTGAAGTTGGTTGCCACGTCGAAGCGCAAACTGGCCTGGTCATTGCCGGCACCGCCGTCGAGCATGTCGCTGCCGGGCGATGAAGAGAATTGATCGTCGCCATCGCCGCCAAAGAGCCGATCGTCGCCTTCGGTGCCAGACAGAGTGTCGTCCCCAGCACCGGCATCGAGCGGCAGGCCGGGCTGCGCCGTGAGAAATTCGCTGCGCCCGCTGCCACCGATCGTAATGGCGCCGATCAGATCGCCGGCAGCGATGGCGGTGGCGGACCGGATGACGGTGCGGCCGGTTGCACCGTCGGCGATCAGCAGCCAGTCCCCGCTGGTGTCGACAATTCGCACCGTCACGGCACCCAGTGCAGCCAGGTCGATCTTCTCCAGCCCGGAAACGAAATCAACAAGCCGGTCGCTGCGGCCGACATCGGCGCCACTGTCGCCGGGCGCGAAGATGAAGCGATCAACACCGCGACCACCAGCCAGAATATCGGCGCCGCCACCGCCGCGGATCAGATCGGCCTCAACACTGCCAGTCAGCGTTTCACCGGCGGCGCCACCTGTAATGGGATTGTCCAGCAGCACATCCCCGAACGCCACCGGGCGGTCGCTGGTGATGACCAGATTGCCGCTGGGCGTGGCGATGGTGACAGTGGTGATTCCGCCCGCCGTGGTGATGGCAACACCGGTCGCGCCAAGCCCCGCCGCAACGATGCGGTCGCTGCCGGTGGCGAAATCGGTGATGCGGTCAGGCGTGGCGGCCGTTGAATCAGTCACCGCGTTATAAACGAAGCGATCGGCGCCGCTGCCGCCGGTCAGCCGATCGGCACCGGCATCGCCGGCCAGGCTGTCGTTGCCGCCGCCGCCGTCCAGCGTGTCGTCGCCGCCACCGCCGGTCAGGATTTCGGCGCTGCTGGTTCCGGTGAAGCGGTCGGCACCGTCGCCGCCATTGCGCTGCACCCAGAACGTTGCGGCATTGCCGAGCACCACATTGGTGCCGCCAATCCCAAAGCCGTCGCCGCCGTTGATGTTGTCGAGCCGGATGCCGAGATCGCTGAAAATGATCTTCTCGGCATCCCAACGCAACGTCGTCATCGGGACGACTTCGTTTTCGCTGAACTGATTGGTGATCGGATCGCGCTCAAAATCCTGAACGCCGTAGAAAAGATCGATGGTTGTTGCCGTCCGGCCGATGTTGCGGGCGATATAGTCGCCGGGAAAGGCCGAAAGGTCGCCGCCCGGGCCCAGGGTTCGCATGAACAGCTTTTGCGCTTCGGTGGCGGGGCCGATCGAGACCACGCCCTTGCCCCACAGCGTTACAACCGAAGCGGCGCCGCCGGTGCCGAAGCGAAAGCTGCCATCCAGCTCAACAAAGTCGTCAATCGGGGTCGGCAGCGGATTGCCGAGGTCGTCAACCAGGGTCAGGTTGCTGGTATCGGTCCAATACAATCCGTCGCTCGGGAAATCCGACTGGTCGATTGCCGCGCGCCGTGTACGGGTCATGCTGAAAGTTCCCCCAACCTTCAAGTGCAATGCTAGCGGCAAATCCGTCAGTGGTCTAGAAACCACTACGAAAGGGGCGGGCCGGGCGATGCGATACAGCGCCTTCATCAGTTATAACTATCGCGACGTGCGCTGGGCGCGCTGGCTGCACCGGGGCCTGGAAACCTATCGCGTGCCGGCGCACCTGCTTGGCCGTCAGGGGCGCTTTGGCCCGATCGCGGCGCGGTTGCCGCCGGTGTTCCGTGATCGTGAGGAACTTTCCGCGTCGGATGATCTGGGTGCCGCGATCCGGCAGGCACTGGCCGATGCCGAAATGCTGATCGTGCTGTGTTCGCCGGGCAGCGTGCAGTCGCGCTGGGTGAACGAAGAGATCAGGGCCTTTGTGGCACTGGGCCGGCGTGATCGCATCCGCTGCCTGATCGTCGATGGCGAACCCCATGCCGCCGATCCGGCCCGCGAATGCCTGCCGCCGGCGCTGTTCGAAGGCAGCAGCAGCGAGCCGCTGGCCGCCGATATCCGCAAGGGCCAGGATCCACGGTCCGATGCAAAGCTGAAGCTGATCGCCGGCATTCTCGATATCCCCTATGCCGAACTGCGCCAGCGCGAAGCCGCCCGCCAACGCCAGCGGCTGATGCTGATCGCCAGCGCTTCAACCATCGGTTTCGTTGCCATGGCCGGTTTGGCGGTGAGCGCCGTGCTGTCGCGCAACGAGGCGGTTGCCCAGCGCAAACTGGCCGATGATCGCGCCGTCACTGCCGAGCGCACCGTGGAATTCGTGAAATCCATGTTCGAAGTTTCAGACCCGTCTGAAGCGCGCGGCCAGACCATCACGGCCCGCGAGGTTCTGGATCAGGGCGCGAGCCGGATCACGACCAGCCTGCAGGAAGAACCGCTGGTGCAGGCCGAACTCGGCATCACGCTGGGGGAGGTTTATGGCAGCCTTGGCCTCTACAAGAAGGGCGATACGCTGCTGGATTGGGCCGGCACCGTGGCACCCGGCCAGGCCAGCGTGAAGGTGCGCCAGCTGCTGGGCAGTGCGGATTCAAAACGGCGGATGGGCGAATATGCACTGGCCGAAACGCTGTATCAGCGCGGGATCGCCATCGCCCGCGAACCCGGTGGCCCGCGGGCCGATCTGCTGTCGCGCCTGCTGGTCGGGCTGGGCGAGGCGCAAACCGCGCAGGACAAATTTGCCGCCGCCGATGCATCGATCCGCGAAGCCCTGCGCCTGGATCAGTCGCGATGGGGGGCGGAACATCGTGATGTTGCCCGCGATCTGGAGGCGTTGGGGTTGAACGCGCTTTATGCCAATCGTTTTGGTGATGCGCGGCCGCTGTTCCTGCGCGCGCTGGCCATTCGAAGCAAACTTGAAGGGCCGTTGAGCCCCAGCGTGGCCGACAATCGCAACAATCTGGCCACGGTGGCCTATCGGGAAGGCGACACCAAGCTGGCCGAATCCTATTATACCGCCAATCTTCAGGCCGATGAGAAAGTGCTTGGGCCGCGTCATCCCGATCTCGCCACAACGCTCGGCAACATCGGCCGCCTGCAGCTGGAACGGCGGGCCTTTGCCGAAGCACGCGCTTCGCTGGCGCGGGCTGTCGCCATCAGCCTGCCCGAACGCGGCACCTTACACGATGACATGGCGTTCCTGTTTGCCAATCTGGCCATGGCAGAACAGGGGCTGGGCAAATTGCAGGCGGCTGAAGCCCATTTTGATCAAGCCCTTGCCGCCGGTCGCCGGCACAAGCACCGCAATGTCGGGCCGATCCTGGTCGATCTGGCGAATATGCATTGCCAATCGCAACGAACGCAAAGCGGGCTGGCCTTGCTTGCCCAGGCCGTTCCCCTGATGCGGCTGGATTATCCGGACGATCCCTGGCGCATGGCTTGGGCCGGGAGCGTGAAGGGCGAATGCCTGATCCGTGCCGGCGACCCCGCAGCAGGAGCGCAGGCGATCCGCGACAGCGCGGCACCCGTGCTGCGCAAATGGCCACAAGGCAGCTATTACGCCGCAGAGATTGCACGGCGTCTGGCGTTGGCAGGCCAGCGCCGATGATTGCGGCCAATGCGCGTGGAGAAACCAGATGTCGGTAGAGCGAGCCAGGGATGCCATCAGATCCGGGGATCTGCTGGGCGCCTATGATCTGGTCAGGGCGGCACTGGCCGATGGCCAGCAGGACGCCGGCTTGCGCTTCATCGAGGTGCTCGCCCTGGCCCGCATGGGCGAGACCGAGCGGGCCTTTGCGCTGTTCCAGCGGTACGGCCTGGCGGCGGCTGCGGATGAAGACGTGCTTGCCCTTGGTGCGCGGCTGCTCAAGGATCGTGCGGTGGCAGCGACCGGCCCGCACCGCGCGCGCATGTTTCGTGACGCGAGCGAAGCCTATCTTGCCGCCCATGCACAATCCGGTGGCTATTTCAGCCTGATCAATGCCGCCACTCTGGCCCAGCTTGCCGGTGATCAGCCGCTGGCGCAGCAGCTTGCCGGCCAAGTGCTTGCCATGGCCGACGTCGCGGCCGCAGCGTCTTATTTTGCGGCGGCAACCGCGGCCGAAGCCTGGCTGCTGCTGAACGATCGGCCAATGGCACTGGCAGCCGCGGCCACGGCGCTACAACTGCCCGACGCCGATCTGGGTGCCCGCGCTTCCACGGTTCGGCAATTGGCGCTGCTGCAGGCCCATGGCGGCGCATCGGAACCGCTGGCAGCGGATCTGTGCGCGCAACTGCGGCCGCCCCCCGTGTTGTTTTACGCCGGCCACATGTTTGCCAATGATGCCGCAGCCGAAGCCGCTCTGGCTGCCCGGATCGATTCCGTGCTTGATGCCACCGGCGCAAGGATTGCCTATGGTGCCCTGGCCTGCGGAGCCGATATCTTGTGTGCCGAGGCCATGTTGCGCCGCGGTGCCGAACTGCATGTGGTGCTGCCGTTCCCCGCCGCCGATTTCGTCACGCGATCGGTGTTGCCCGGCGGCGGCGATTGGGTGCCACGGTTCCATGCGGCGCTTGGCGCGGCCCGAACAGTCACCTTCGCCAGCGAGGCCGCCGATGTGGGCGATCCCGAACAGATCCACTATGGCAACAGCCTGGCGATGGGCATGACGCTGCTGCGCAGTGCCCATCTTCACACCAGCGCCCAGATGCTGGCCATCTGGGATGGCACCCCAGCGCGCGGCACGGGTGGCACCGGGGATGAGGTGCAGCGCTGGCAGAAGATGGGGCATGTGGCGCAGGTGATTGCGCCGGGCGCCATCACCCGTCCCGCGCTCGGGCCGGCTGATCAACCCGGCATTGCCCAGGGCGCTGCCCGCTGCCAGCGGGCGATCCTGTTCACGGACTATGCCGGATTTTCCAAACTTGGAGAGCCGGAATTGCCGGGGTTCTGGGCCGATGTCATGGGCCGTGTTGCCGCGGCGCTGGCAGCAGTGGATAACGCCATCGAGTTCAGGAACAGCTGGGGCGATGCGGTTTTTGCAGTCCTGTCCGATATCGAAATCGCGGCCGGCGTGGCCTTGGACATCGTTGCGAAACCTGTGGGTGATGCACGCGAAGGCGGCATGCGCGTTGGCCTGCATTTCGGCCCGGTCTATCGCATGGTCGATCCGATTACCGGGCAGACGGGCTTTATCGGCACCGAAGTGACCCGCGCTGCACGCATCGAACCGATCACGCCGGTTGGCCAGGTCTATGTCACGCAGCCGTTCGCCGCGATGCTTGCATTGGCACCAAATTCCCCCTTCAAGCTGGCTTATGCCGGCCAGGTCGATCTGGCGAAACGCTACGGCACGATGGCGCTGTACCGCTTGTCGCGATAGAGTCAGGGCCTCAGCGTCAGCTTCTGCACCCGCCAGTTGAGCAGTTCGGCGACGTACAGCTGGTTCTGCGCCGGGCAGGCGATTTCGTGGATCCAGCCAAACTGCTTCAGCTGCTTGCCGGAACCGCCCAGCCAGCCCAGCACCTTGCCATCCAGCGACAATTTGTAGATCCGCCCCGGCCACGCATCGGACACATACAATATCTGCTGGCCATCGGAATCGCGCGGGGTGATGCACAGCGCCCACGGCGCGCCCGGCATCATCGTCTTGTTCGGCGCGGCATCGGGGCCGGCCGGCGGTACCACCGGACGGTTGCCGATCGCCGCCGGCGCATCAGCCGGCGATGGCACATTGATCTGCATGATCCGCAGCAAATTCCCGGCAGTATCGAACACCTGGATGCGCCGATTGCCGCGATCGGCAACATACACCTGATCCTGCCCATCAACCGCGATCGAATGCAGCGTGTTGAACTGGCCGGGCGCGCTGCCGAAACTGCCCCAGCTGCCCAGCCAGCGGCCATCGGGCGCCACCTTGGCCACGCGCGAATTGATGTAGCCATCGCTGATATAGGTGTTGCCCTGGCTGTCCCACGCCATGTCGGTCACTTCGCGGAACTGGCCATCAACAGCGGGCAGCGGCGGCTTGGGATGTTCGAGCGGGCGGGCGTTTTCATCACTGGCTTCGGGCTTGCGGCCGAACACCATGGCAACACGGCCACTGGGCGCGAACTTCACCACCATGTTCGATCCCTTGTCGGCCACCCAGATATTGCCGCCGGCATCAACGCGCGTGGCATGGGCGTAGGACCAGGCGTAAAGATTATGCCCGATCTCGCGCACATAACGCCCATTGCCATCGAATTCGAGCAACTGGGCAGCGGCGGCGGCATAGGCCGGCCCCTGCGTGTTGCCGCGCTGGAAAACATAAACCTGCCCCGCCTTGCCGAGCGCAACACCGGCCACTTCGCCCATGTGCAGATCGGCCGGGGGCTTGAGGAAATCGACCGCGTCGAACCGGATTTCCGGAACCTCCTGCGCGGCACCGGCAGATGCCAGCAGCACAGAAATCAGACCAATTGCCCGCATGATGATGCCCCCCACTGCTGTCTTGCCCGACAGGTTTCTGCCCCACAGGATAAGCCGGTTCGCAACCCAGACAAGCGCCAACTCAGCGGGAACAATCGTCCCCCGCAGGGGCGGTGCCATCGCTGCCGCGATCCAGCCTGTAGACATCGTCGAACAGCCGCAGCGCGCCATCATCACCCACTTCGGCGGTGAAATAGCCAACAATCACCGGCAGCGGTTCGGCCAAGGCCAAGCGCTGGGTATCGGGGTTGGTTTCGCGCACCGTGTTCAGGCTGTCGCGGCTGATGGGCGGCCCAAGCAGCGCGGCGGCGAAGGCGAAGGGATCATCCACCCGGATGCAACCATGGCTGAAGGCGCGCTTGTCCTTTTCGAACAGCTGGCGCGACGGCGTGTCGTGGATGCCCACGCTGTAGGGATTGCGGAAATCCAGTTTCATCAGGCCCAACTGGTTGTGTGGCCCCGGCCGCTGACGATAACGATCACCGTCGCGAATATAGCCCTGGGCCGCGGCCTTCTTCGGGTTGCGCGCCACGATGCGCCCCACGCTTTCCGCCACGATGCTTTTCGGCACTTCCCACCACGGATTGAGGATCACGCCGGTCACACTGCCGGCAAAGCGCGGGGTGGGCGTTTTCGGCTTGCCCACGATCGCGCGCCACGTGCCGGTTCGCAGCTGCCCGTCATACAGGCTGATCTCATACGCCGGGATGTTGACCAGCAGCCAGCGGCCCGCCGATGGCGCCGGCAGCGCCTGCCAGCGCGCCAGGCTGGCCGCCACTTTCAGCCGGGCTTCGGCGTCCAGCGGCGCGGTATCAACAGCAGCCAGACGCTCCGCTGGCGAAGCAGGCGGCGGTGCGGCCGGCTGGGCGTGAGCGGACAGCGCAAGCGCAAGACTGCCCACAAGGGCCGCCAGGGCGACAATTGGCCGACGATTCGGGGCAGTTGGGCGATGCATCACTGTAATATGGTACATGGTGCCTTATGTTCGGGGGTGATGGCTATCCGTGAAACCCCCCTCTCCCGCCGCGCCGTGCTTGGTGGTGCTGCACTGGGCGGAGCGGCTCTTGCCGCATCCAGCCCCGCCCTCGCCTCGTTGCCCCACGCTGCCGCGCCGCATCCGCGCCTGCTCGAACGCGCCCGCGATGCCTTTGCCCGCCACAGCAGCCGCATCAGCGCCCGCGAAGTAGTCGCCATCGCCGATTACAGCCTGCACAGCGCCTTCCCGCGCTTCTTCCTGTTCGCCCCCGAAAGCGGCCAGGTGACGGCCCTGCGCGTTTCGCACGGGCGCGGTTCCGATCCGGCGCACAGTGGCTATCTGCAGCGTTTCTCCGCCCAGCCCGGTTCGGCGGCCAGCAGCGCCGGCGCCTATCTTACCGGGGCGGAATATGTGGGCCAGCATGGCCGTTCGCGGCGGTTGATCGGGCTGGAACCGGAAAACAGCACGGCCGAAGCCCGCGCCATCGTCATCCACGGCGCCTGGTATTGCGAGCCGCAGGTGCTGAAACAGACCGGCAAGCTGGGCCGCAGCGAAGGCTGCTTCGCCTTTTCGCAGTCTGATGTCGAACTGGTGCTGGAACGCCTCGGCCCCGGCCACCTGCTCTATTCAGGCCGCGCCTGACACGGAAGAAAAGGGGCGGCGCTTCCCGGGGGAGGAGAAGCGCCGCCCGATCCAACGCCTGGCTGGACCTCGCCGTTTGTGTCCATGCGGAAACGCCGCACGCCACGGTCTTGCGCCTGGCCGGTTCAATCGGGGGAAGACCGGCCAGACAATCACCATACGCACCAGCACAGCCCGCCGTTACATTCTGGTGCAACAATAGCCCAAAAAAGGAAAAGCGGCGCTTCCCGGGGGGAGAAGCGCCGCTCCGATCCTGCCCGTGTGGGGCCGGACCTATCCCTTACTTGCCGAAACGATCCTTGTTCATCACCTTGGTCCACGCCTTGGCAAAATCGCTCACCATCTGCTTGTGGCCATCGGCAGCACCATAAACTTCGGCCACCGCACGCAGTTCCGAATGGCTGCCGAACAGCAGGTCCACCGGGCTCGCCGTCCACTTCTTCGCGCCCGTGGTGCGGTCAACACCCTCGTACAGGCCTTCCGTGGCAGACTTCTGCCACTTGGTTTCCATGCCGAGCAGGTTGATGAACCAGTCATTGGTCAGCACGCCCGGCTTGGCGGTGAACACGCCCACCTTGCTGCCGCCGGCATTGGCATCCAGCACGCGCAGGCCGCCCACCAGAACGGTCATTTCCGGCACGGTCACGCCGAGCAGGTTGGCACGGTCGATCAACCCTTGCGTGGGGTTGTAGAAGCTGTCCGCCGTCCAGTAATTGCGGAAACCATCGGCCTTGGGCTCGAGCGCGGCAAAGCTGGCCACGTCGGTTTGCGCCTGTGACGCATCGGTGCGGCCCGGCGTGAAGGCCAGCGTGATCGCCACGCCAGCATCAGCCGCGGCCTTTTCCACCGCAGCATTGCCGGCCAGCACGATGAGATCGGCCATGCTGATCTTGCGCGCGCCACCCTTGTTGAAATCGGCCTGCACCTTGCTCAGCACCGGCAGCACCTTGGCCAGTTCCGCCGGGTTGTTGACCGCCCAATCCTTCTGCGGGGCAAGCCGCAACCGGCCGCCGTTCACACCGCCACGGCCATCGGTGCCGCGATAGGAGGCCGCCGCCGCCCAGGCGGTGCGGACGAGTTCCGGCACGGTCAGGCCGCTGGCCAGAACGTTCGCCTTCAGGGTCGCCACGTCGGCATCGTTCACCAGCGGGTGATCAACCGCCGGCACCGGATCCTGCCAGCTCAGCACTTCCTTGGGCGCATCCGGGCCGATGTAACGGGCACGCGGGCCCATATCGCGGTGGGTCAACTTGAACCAGGCGCGGGCAAAGGCATCTTCAAACGCCTTGGGGTTCTTCAGCCAGTTCTGCGTGATCTTCTTGTAGGAAGGATCGGTGCGCAGCGCCAAGTCCGTCGTGAACATGATCGGCGCGTGGAACACGCCGTCACGGTGCGCATCGGGCACGAACTTCTGGTCCTTGGCGTCCTTGGGCTCCCACTGGATGGCGCCGGCCGGGCTCTTGGTCTGCACCCATTCGAACCGATACAGATTTTCCAGATACTGCATCGTCCACTGGGTCGGTGCCGAGGTCCAGGCGCCTTCCAGGCCGGACGTGATGGTATCGGCACCCTTGCCGGTGCCCATCTTGTTTTCCCAGCCAAAGCCTTGCTTTTCAAGGGCTTCAGCGGCCGGTTCCTTGCCCACGTTGGTGGCGCTGCCGGCACCGTGCGCCTTGCCGAACGTGTGGCCACCGGCGATCAGCGCGGCGGTTTCCTCGTCGTTCATGGCCATGCGGCCAAAGGTTTCGCGGATGTCGTTGGCGGCCAGCTGCGGATCAGGCACGCCGTTCGGGCCTTCCGGGTTCACATAGATCAGGCCCATCTGCACGGCGCCCAGCGGACCCGCCAGCTTGCGGCCGGCGCTGTAACGCTTGTCGTCCAGCATCTTGTTTTCCGGGCCCCAGTACACCTTGTCGGCTTCCCAATCATCGGTGCGGCCACCGGCAAAGCCGAACGGCTTGAAGCCCATGGTTTCCAGGGAAACGTTGCCGGCCAGCACCATCAGATCGGCCCAGCTCAGCGCGCGGCCATATTTGGCCTTCACCGGCCACAACAGGCGGCGAGCCTTGTCGAGGTTGCCGTTGTCCGGCCACGAATTGAGCGGTTCAAAGCGCTGCTGGCCACCACCGGCGCCGCCACGGCCATCGGCGATGCGATAGGTGCCGGCGCTGTGCCAGGCCATGCGGATGAAGAACGGGCCATAATTGCCATAATCCGCCGGCCACCAGGGCTGGCTGGTGGTGAGCACCTTGGCGATATCGGCCTTCACCGCCTTCAGATCGAGCTTACTGAATTCGGCGGCGTAATCGAAATCCGGGCCATAGGGGTTGGATTGCGGCGCCTGCCCACGCAGCGGGGAGAGATCGACCAGTTCAGGCCACCAGAATTGCGGGCTGGCGTTCTCAGTCATGTTGGCCTCCACGGCAGCGGCGCCGGTGGCGCCAAGGCTGGCAATGGCCAGCGCGATGATCGATGCGAATGAACGCGACATGGGTAGATTCTCCCTCTGGTGCAATCCGGGTTTACCCCGATGCCCACCATGTAACGCCCAGACCATGCATCGAAGAAATTGGGATTTGCACTTAATCCAATCGATTTTTCCCGTAAGTGACGCGCGCGCCAGACGAAAAAAAGGGCCGGCATTGCTGCCGGCCCCTCCCGTTCAGGCGTTTGAACGCGGCCTCAATCCTTGGCGCGTTCCACGTAGCTGGAATCATCGGTGTTGATCACGATGCGCGTGCCGGCTTCGATATGCGGCGGCACCATCACGCGGGCGCCGGATTCGACGATGGCCGGCTTGTAGCTCGACGATGCGGTCTGCCCCTTTACCACCGGTTCGGTCGAAAGGATCGCCATCGTCACGCGGGTCGGCAGGGTGATGGTGATGGCCTTGCCGTCGAACATCAGGATCTTGCACTCGGCATTTTCCTGCAGGAAGCCGATGCCATCGCCGATCATCGCCTCGGTCAGGCTGATCTGGTCATAGGTTTCGTTGTTGATGAAGATATACTCGTTTCCATCCTTGTAGAGATAATTGTGGGGCACTTCCTCCACGAACGCCTTTTCCAGGCTGTCGGTGGTCTTCACCGTGATCACCGTCTTCACGCCATCGGCGATGCGGCGCATGTCGATCGTGGTGGTGGGCGTGCCCTTGCCGGGGCGGAAGGTTTCGGCCTTCAGCACGACATACAGATGGCCATCCTCATGCTCGATGACCTGACCCTTGCGGAAATTGCTCGCGATTTCCTTGACCATGATATCCCCTATGCGCCAACGCGCCTCAAATGTTGCACGCCGTTAGGGCATGGCAGCCCCGTTGTTCAAGGAAAAACATGGAACCGCGCCCCTTCTGGCACACCGATATCCACGCCGACCGCCGGCCGTTCCTGATCGGCCGCAACCGCGTGAAGGCCGCCTTGAGCGCCTGGTTCGCCGATCAGGGCTTCTTGCGCGTCGAATGCGGCGCCGTACAGATCAGCCCCGGCAACGAAACCCACCTGCATGGTTTCCCCGTGCAATGGCGCCCGGAAGGCGGCGTGGAAGCCACACTCTACCTCCACACCAGCCCGGAATTTGCCGCCAAGAAACTGCTGGCCGCCGGCGAAACGCAGATCGTCGATTTCGCCCGCGTCTGGCGCAATGGCGAACAGGGCCCGCTGCACAGCCCCGAATTCACCATGGTGGAATGGTATCGCGCCCATGCTGACTGGACCGCCGTGATCGCCGACACCCTCGCGCTGGCCCGCGCCGCACAAGCCGCCGGCGGCAATGGCGCGCTGCGCTGGCAGGGCCGCCGCTGCGATGCGCTGGCCGAACCGGAAATGATCACCTGCGAACAGGCCTTCGCTACCCACGCCGGCATCGATCTCGCCGCCTGTCTGAACGACCGCGACGCGCTGGCCGCCCAAGTGCAGCGCATCGGCCTGAATGTGCGCGCCGACGATAATTGGAGCGACCTGTTCAGCCGCGTGATCGTGACCATCGAGCCCAAGTTGGGCGAAGGCCGCCTCAGCTTCCTCACCCACTACCCTGTGTGCGAAGCCGCCCTTGCCCGCCCCTGCCCCGGCGATCCACGCTGGGCCGAACGTTTCGAAGCCTATGCCTGCGGCGTCGAACTGGCCAACGGCTTCGGCGAACTCACTGATGCCGCCGAACAACGCCGGCGCTTTGTGGCCGACATGGATGAGAAACAGCGGATTTATGCCCGCCGCTACCCCATCGACGAGGATTTCATCGCGGCCCTCAGCTTTATGCCGCCGGCAAGCGGCGTCGCGCTCGGCTTTGACCGGCTCGCCCTGCTGGCCCTGGGCGGCACCGATATCAGGCAGGTGATCTGGACGCCGTTCCCGGCCAGATGATCCCCGTCATGCTGGCGCATGCCAGCATGACAGCGGGTGGAGATCACGCCCGCACCGTTCCCCCGAAGAATCCCAATTTCACCGCCGGCACCAGGAACAGCGCCACAAACGCCGTGTTGCTCAGCGCATTGATCGGAAACCCTGTCGCCACCGACAGGGCTGAATCCACCACATACCAGATCAGCACCGCCCGGCTGAGCCCGCGCCACACCGCCACATCGGCCCCGCAGGCGCGCCACACCGCCAGCATCGCGCAGCCCCAGCCCAGCATCACCGCGCCCACCAGCGAAACCGAAATCCGCATCCCCGATGCATCAAAGGCGCTGGCATCCACCGCCCCGCCATCGAGGCCGGGCATCCCGGCGCCCGCAAACAGCAGGCCAAAACCGATCGTCATCCACACCCAAACGTGCAGGCAATTTTCCCAGAACGTGCGTGTCATGGCCGAGTCTCCTTTGGCTGACGCCCAAAGATTGAAGCCAAGCGGGAAGCGCTGCAATTACCGGATGGGTAGGAGAGAATGGCCAAGTTTTCACCCTCCAAAATCATGCCCACCCCTACCTCCCACATAATTGCACGCTTGCGCCGCTGTGGCAGACTGACTGAATGGCGACCCGTCCCGATACCTCGGATCCCGGCCCCTTCGGCACCGCGTTGAAGGCGGCGCGCTGCGGCCGGCGGGTGAGCCAGCTGGTGTTGTCGCTCGATGCCGGGGTGAGTGCGCGGCATTTGAGCTTCCTGGAATCCGGGCGGGCGATGCCGAGCCGGGAGATGGTGCTCACCCTGGCGGAGGCGCTGGCCTTGCCGCTATCGGCGCGCAATCATCTGTTGAATGCGGCGGGGTTTGCCAGCGCCTATCCGGCGTCGCCGCTGGCATCGGAGGCGATTGCGCCGTTCCGGGCGATCCTTTCGCAGATGATGGCAAACCATGCGCCGTTTCCGGCCCTGCTGTGTGATCGGCACTGGAATGTGCTGGAGGCCAGCCCGTCGGCGGCGGCGATGCTGTCGCCATTTCTGGTGGGCTGGGATGGCCCGCCCAACGTCTTCCGCCTCACCGCCTGCCACCCGCGCGCGGCTGAGTTCATCGCCAATCTGCCAGAAGTGCTGCACGAAAGCCTGGAACGGTTGGCGCTGGAGCAATCACTGGCCGGTGATGATCCGGTGCTGGCCGATCTGATCGCGGTTACCCGCGCGGCAGCGGCGAAGCACCCCTATCGGGCGCGTACCCGCTCGCCGGTAATGCCAGTGAGTTATCGCGGACCAGGTGGTTTGATGAGTTTCCTGTCAGTGGTGGCCCAATGCGGCACCAGCCAAGATGTGACCGTGCGCGATCTGCGGCTGGAACTGATGTTCCCGGCCGATGAGGCAACGCGGGCGGCGTTTCACCCCTAGCCCGTCACCCCGGCGAAAGCCGGGGCCCATCGCCCCAGCGATCATTCATGCACAATGGTCGGGAGATGGGCCCCGGCTTTCGCCGGGGTGACGGCTATTCGATACGGATCACGCACTTCCCGTCGATCCGCCCGTCCCCCATCGCCGCAAAAGCATCGCGCGCCTCGCTCAACGGCAATTCCAGCCCGATGTGCGGCCGCATATGCACAGCCCGCGCGTCGATCTCCTGAATATGGCGCACACCGGCCGCCGGGTCCTGCCGGCCCTGTTCGCCCGCCCGCACGCCGATCAGGGCGATTTCCTTGAGCAACAGGCGATTAAGCGGCACGCTCTCGCCGCGCCCGCCCACGAACCCGATAATGGCATAACGCCCGCCGCGGCGCAGACACTTCACCAGCGGCATCACCAGCGGCCCGGCGACGGGATCGAACACCAGATCGATATCCTTCACCGGGATCTGCGGGTGTTCGCGATCGACCAGATACGTCTCGTGTGCGCCAGCCTCACGCGCCAGTTGCAGCCGCGCCGCACTCGACGCCACCGCCACGACCTGCGCCCCCATGTGCACCGCCAGTTGCACCGCCGCCCGGCCCATACCGCCGCCAGCGCCAGTCACCAGTACGCGCTCGCCCGGTTGCAAGCGCCCGCGCTCCACCAGGCCAACCCACGCCGTGAGCGCGCCAACGGTGAAGGCAGCAGCTTCGGCTAACGTCAGGCCCTCTGGCACCGGCCGCAGGCCCCGCGCGGGCAGGGTGATGCGTTCGGCCATCAGCCCGCTGCGCGCACCCAGCATCACGGCCTTGCCCACCAGCGCTTCCGCGCCGGGCCCGGCGGCGATCACGGTGCCGCTGCCCTCCGTGCCGGGGATGAACGGCAGGTCCGGTTTGAACTGATACCCGCCCTGCAACATCAGATAATCGGGGAAATTCAAGCTGGCATGGCTCACCGCCACCAGCACTTCGCCCGGGCCGGGAGCGGCGGGTTCGGGCCAATCATCATGGAGCGCGAGGCCCGACAAATCGGGCGACAGGGTGGAGCAGACAGCAGCGCGCATCTTATCCCCGGAACTGCGGCGGTCGCCGCTCAACAAAGGCGGCGGCCCCTTCGGCGAAATCGGCGCCCGCGAACGCTGCCGCAAAGATCGCCAGCGTTTCGGCATCGTCGGCCACCTGCCCATCCAGCACCCGGCGCACGAAACCCTTGGCCGCCTTGGTCGAATGGCGCGAGGCGGCGACGATCGCATCCTTGATGCACGATGGCCCGCCGGCCAGCAGCTCCACAAGCCCAATGCGGTGCGCTTCATCGGCGTCGAGCAATTGCCCGGAAAACAGCATGCGCTTGGCCTGCCCCGGCCCAACCAGATCGACCAGCAGTTTCACATCGTGCAACGGATAGACGATGCCCAGTTTGGACGGCGTGATGCCAAAACGCGCCGATGGCGTGGCAATGCGCAGATCGCAGGCCAGCGCCAGGCCGCAGCCGCCGCCCACCGCGTCGCCTTCCACCCAGGCGATGGTGGGCAAGGGAAAGCGCGTCAGATCATGTTGCGCCTTGTTGATCGCGGCCTGGTTGGCGGCCAGCCATTCGGCATCATCCTTGTTGGCCAGCAATTCGGCGATATCCGCCCCGGCGCAGAACGCCCCGCCGGGATGTGCGGCCTGCACCAGCAGCAGGCGCAGATCGGGCAGGCTGGCGGCCTGTTCCAACAGCCGCGGCAGCGCGTGCCACATGGCCAGCGTGAAGGCGTTGCGCTTGTCGGCGCGGTCGATCAGCAGACGGGCAATCGGGCCATCATGTTCCAGGCGCAGGCTCATGGCGCATCTCCCAATCCCGGCACCGGGCCGGGTGCATAGGTCTCGCCCCCAAAGCGGATGGCCGGTGCAATCTGGTGGCCGGCGATCAGCCCGCGTTCGGCCACATGAGGTTGCGCCAGCGCTTCGGCGAAATCCAGCACCGGGGCATAGGCGACGTCGATATCGTGCATGAACGCATCCCATTCATCGCGGCTGCGGGTGCGGAACGTGTCGCGCAGGAAGACGATCAGCGGGGCTTGGGCCTCACCCGCTTCGGCTTCGGCCAGCGCGATCAGATCAGGCCGGCCCAGTGCAGTGAGCAGGGCGCGGGCAAACTTGATCTCGCGCCCGCCCAGCACGACGTGGCGGCCATCGGCGGTTTCATAGACATTGTAGAACCCCGCCCCGCCCAAAGACCGCTGGTTGCTGGAATTCGGCGAAGGCCCACCCGCCAGCGCGCTGCCGGCGATGTGGGCGCCCCACGGCAACAGGCTATCGAACATGGCGATATCGATGTAGTCGCCCTGCCCCGTCCGTTCCCGCCCGATCAGCGCCATCAGCACAGCGGCCAGCCCGGTCAGCCCCGCCGCCACATCGGCTGCCGGCACGCCGGGCACGGCCGGGGTACAATCCGGGGCATCATTCACGCTCAGGAAACCGGCCAGTGCCTGCACCGCCATGTCGTGCGCCGGATGGTGCGCCAGCGCGCCGGTCTGGCCAAAGGCGGAAATCGAACAATACACGATGCGCGGGTTGAGCGCCCGCACCGCGTCCCAGCCGAAGCCAAGGCGCGCCATCACACCGGGGCGGAAGCCTTCCACGAACACGTCTGCATTGCGGATCAGATCGGCCAGCGCCGCTTTGCCGGCCTCGCTCTTCAGATCGAGCACTACGCTGGACTTGCCGCGATTGAGATTGGCAAACCAGATGCTGTGGCCATCGGCGAACGGGCCTTGCGTGCGGGCGGGATCGCCGGCCGCCGCTTCGACCTTGATCACTTCCGCCCCCTGATCGGCCATCATCACGGTCAGCATCGGGCCGGGCAGGAACATGCTGAGATCGATAACGCGGATGCCGGAAAGCTTGCCCATGCTGCAATCCACTCCGGCGCGGCCCGCGCGTCAACCTGCGACTGTGGCAGGCCTCAATAGATTGCATCCAGGCTCAACCCGCTCATGCCGAGCTTGTCGAGGCACGCACCATAACCAGCGCGTGCCTCGACAAGCTCGGCATGAGCGGGTTTGGTGCTTGAAACTCGCAAGACTTTTGGTTCAGGCCAGCGCCGCCGCAATCGCCCGGTTGGTCTCGGCGGCGGCATCCAGCGGCGCCAGATGGCCACCACCGCGAATGAGCCCCGTCGCCAGCCCCGCCTGCCCCAGCGCATCCACCACAGCGCGCCGCCACGGCGTGTCATCCTCGCCGGCCAGCGCGGTTGCTGGCACGCTGATCCGCCGCACATCATCCAGCGTCACCGTCAACGCCCGCCCCGGCGCTGCCAGATCACGGCCATCGTACCGCGCCAGCATCGCCGCCATCGCCGCGCGCACTTCCGGGCGGCCGGCGGTGAGCGGGTGGGCCAGCCACAATTGGCGCATCTCGGCCAGTTTCCCGGCGCGGGCCAGCATCGCCATCTCGGCGGCTGGCACGGTTTCGGGTGGCACGGGCAATTCGGCATCAATGGGCGCGCCGATAGCCACCACGCGCTCCAGCCCAGCGGGCCGGTGCGCCGCATGCGCCAAAGCCACCTTGCCGCCCTGGCTCAACCCAACCAGCGAATAGCGCGCCAGCCCCAGCGCCGCCGCAACCCGCGCCACATCGGCCGGCTCCTCCGCCAGATCCGCCGGCGCGGTGGATTCGCCAAAGCCGCGCCGATCCACCGCCACCAGCGTGAAGCGGTGGGTCAGTGGCGCCTGCCCGCGCCACTGCCGCCGGTCCAGCGTCCAGCCATGCCAGAGGAGGACGGCCGGCCCTGTTCCGGCCACCTCCACAACAAGTTCGCCGCCGGGTACCGCAACGCGGCAGACCCTCCCGGCGGCGAAAGCGCCATCCGCACGGCAATGCACACGTGGGGACGGCGCCAGGCTGGTCACGCGGCGCTGCGATAGGGGTTGTTGTTGCGGTGATCGCCGGCCAGCCAGCGCTTCAGATCGGCATGGGCATTGGCGCGGCGCTCAGCGTCGATCTGCGGTTCCAGCGCGCTGGGCGTGTCGCAGGTGAATTCGACGATCATGCCATTGGGATCAACCACATAGACCGAACGGCAATAGCCATGTTCCAGCACATAGGTCTGCGGCTCGCTGATGCCGGCGGCCTTGATGCGGGCTTCCAGATCGGCCTGGGTCGGCGCATCCACATGCAGGGCGACATGGATGAACGGGCTGGAGGGAATATCCGGCCCGAATTCGGCCTGATCATCGGCATCGGCAAACTGGAAGAACGCCAGGCACGAACCATCATTGAGCTCGAAGAACACGTGGCAATAGGTGCGCAGCTTGCCGAACAGCTCGTCCTGCTCTGTCCAGGTCGCAATCAGCGGCAGGCCGATCACGTCTTCATAGAAAGCCCGCGTGGCTTCCAGATCCTTGGTCACATAAGCAGTGTGATGCAGCCGGTTCGGGCGACGGGTGATGGTCATGTTGGTCTCCTCCTCCCCAAAGGATACTCAGCCAAACAGCTTTTTCGCAATCTCGGCGGTGTGCCTGCCCTGGAAACGCGCGCCATCCAGTTCGTTGGCGCTCGGTTGCCGGCTGCCATCACCGGCAGCCAGCGTGGAGGCGCCATAGGGCGTGCCACCGCTGATTTCGGTCATGATCGTGTTGCCGGCAAAGCTGTAGGGCAGGCCCACGATGATCATGCCATGGTGCAGCAGGGTGGTGTGGATGCTGGTGAGCGTGGTTTCCTGGCCGCCGTGCTGGCTGGCAGTCGAAACAAACGCGCCGCCCAGCTTGCCGATCAGCGCGCCCTTGGCCCACAGGCCGCCGGTCTGATCGAGGAAATTACGCATCTGGGCGGCCATGTTGCCGAAACGGGTCGGCGTGCCGATGATGATCGCATCATAATCGGCCAGCTCGTTCGGATCGGCGATGGGGGCACCCTGCTCCACCTTGTAGTGGAAGGCCGCAGCGGTATCGGCAGGCACCAGTTCCGGCACCCGCTTCACCACGGCTTCCACACCATCAACGCTGGCTGCGCCCTCGGCCACGGCATTGGCCATGGTTTCGACATGACCCCACGAGGAGTAATAGAGAACGAGAACGCGGGCCATGTGAGTGCCTTTCAGATCAGAAGTTGAAGCTGGCTTCGATGCCGTAACGGCGCGGGCGGGCCTTGAACACGAAACCACCCGGCGAGAATTCGGCGTTGTAGATTTCGTTGAACAAATTCTGGCTGAACGCCGTGATGCTCCAGCGCCTGTTCGACACGCCCAGGCGGGCATCGACGATGTTCACCGGGTTGCGCGACGTGCTGTTTTCCACATCCCACCAGGTGCGGCCGGTGCGGCGATAATCAACGCGGGCATTGAGATCGAGATCGTCGCTGATCGGCGTCACATAGTTGATGCCGGCGTTCAGCGTGTAACGGCTGATCAGCGGCAGTTCGTTGCCGATGGCAGCCGGATTGCCGAACTGCTTGATATTGCTGTCGGTATAACCAAGGCCAAGGCTGATATCGAGGCCCTTGGTCGGACGCAGGGTCAAGTCGGCTTCAAAGCCCTTGATCTGCGCCAGCGGCACGTTGCCCAGATTCTGCGTCGAGTTTGCAGCCAGGAACACGAAGAAATAGCTGTTTTCCGTGCGCGTGGTGAAGGCAGCGGTGTTGAAGGTGAGCAGGCGATCATCCGTCTGCGTCTTCAGGCCGATTTCGAAGGTTTCGGCCACTTCGGCGTTGAACACATCGTTCACGCCCACGATGCCGTTGCTGGCGGCAACACCGCCCACGCCGGTCTGGTTGAAACCACCCGAACGGAAACCGCGGCTCCAGCCACCATACAGCGTGACATTGTCCACCGGCTTGTAGGTGATGGTCACCTTGGGCTGCCAGCTCTGGAAGCTGCGCTCACGCACTTCGCCGGTGCGGCCCTGCGGGAAGCCGGGCACGTTGGGCAGGAAGTTGGTCGGGGTCAGCGTGGTGTTCTCGCGGTTATCGCGGTCATAGCGCAGCGAGGCATCGATGCGCAGCTGCTCGTTCACCTTCCAGCTGGTGTTGGCGAACACGGCCCAGGCGAAATTGTCCTGAGAATCGGCGAGGAAGCTGAACTGCGGGTTCAGCGCGTTGGTGCTGGGAGTGCGGAATACCGGGAACACACCGTTGTTGGTATCGATCATGTTGCCGGTGGAAATGAAGCGCTTGGTGCCGACCATGTAGGTACCAACGGTGAACTGCACCGGCTTGTCGGCCGGCGATTCATAGCGAAACTCGTTCGACCAGGCGTCAACTTCGAGGAACTGGCTCTGGTTGAGGTCAAAACCGTTGCCAGCGCCAAAGATGCCTTCGAACAGGTTGAAGAAGAAGCTCTGCGGGATCGGCTTGAAGTCAAAGGCGTCGCCGGTCAGCACTTCGGTCAGCCGGTCATAGCTGAACACGTTCTGCACACTGCCCCAATCGCCGCTGTAACGCACCTTCAGGGCGGCGTTCCACATCTCGCGGTCGTTCTGGCCACGGTTGTTCACCTGCACCGGCAGGCTGGTGTCGTTCACATCATTGACGATGTTGAAATACAGCGCCTGCGTCTGCAGGTTGGAATAGGCGACGCGCAGATCGACATCCAGGCCTTCCGCCGGGGTCCACAACAGATTGCCGCGCAGGTTCAGATCCTTGATCGGATCGGCCTTCTCATTCAGGAACGTGTTCTGGATGAAACCATCGGTATCATACCAGCTGCCCGACAGGCGGAACTTCAGGTTTTCGGCGATCGGGCCGGAAACATTGCCGCGCACATAATAGCCAAAGCCATTGTCCACACCGCCGGTGATCTTGCC
>Ga0075157_10000395_pt1 | contig 36144 bp, 24 predicted proteins | sample JI81BgreenDNA_FD_70967 | JGI IMG/M metagenome (GOLD analysis project Ga0075157, IMG submission 70967) | Wastewater effluent complex algal communities from Wisconsin, to seasonally profile nutrient transformation and Carbon sequestration -... | ecosystem: Engineered > WWTP > Effluent > Algae...
CCCCACGCCGGGCCGCTGTTGCACGCCATCCATTATCTGATGGGCAATCAGAGCCTGGAGAAACTGCAGAATTTCCGTGGCTTCGGCGGCGCGCAATCCTACCCCAGCCGCACCAAGGATGTGATCCCGGTCGATTTTTCCACCGGCTCGGTGGGCCTGGGCGTTGCCATCACCGCCTTTGCCTCGCTGTTCCAGGATTATCTCGTCGCCCACGGCCGGCTGGCCCCCGCCGATACCGGCCGCATGATCGCGCTGATGGGCGATGCGGAACTGGATGAAGGCAATATCTATGAAGCGCTGATCGAGGCGTACAAGCACGACATCCGCAACCTGTGGTGGATCGTCGATTACAACCGCCAGAGCCTGGATCACACCACCGCCGATCGCATGTTCCGCCGTTTCGATGACATCTTCGAAACCTGCGGCTGGCGGGTGATCACCTTGAAGCATGGCCGCCGCCTTGCTGCTGCCGTGGCCGGGCCGGGCGGTGCGGCGCTGGACAAATGGTTCGATGATTGCCCCAACGCCGATTATGCTGCGCTCACCTATCAAGGCGGCGCCGCGTGGCGGGCGCGGCTGACCGCCGATCTGGGCGCGGCAGTGGCGCCGATCCTGAACAGCCATGATGATGACGCGCTGGCGCTGTTGATGACCGATCTGGGCGGCCACTGCATGGCGAGCCTGCTCGATGCCTATGCCGAGGCCGCCAGCGAGGACAAGCCCTGCCTGATCATCGCCTACACGGTGAAGGGCCGCGGCCTGCCGTTCGCTGGCCACAAGGACAATCATGCCGGCCTGATGACGCCGACGCAGATCGAAGGGCTGCGTGACCAACTGGGCATCGCGGCGGGGCAGGAGTGGGAGAAATGGGCCGGGCTTGGCGACAACCAGGCCGCCGCACTACAGGCCTTTGTCGCTGCCAGCCCGGCTGCCACTCTGCCGCGTGATCGGGCGTTCGATGCGGTGCCAGTGCCCGCCATTCCGGCGCCGGCGGGGGAGGATCAGGCCACCCAATCCGCCTTCGGCCGCATATTGTTCGATCTGGCCAAGGCCGGCGGGCCGCTGGCCGATCGCATCGTCACCACATCGCCCGATGTCACCGTGTCCACCGGCCTTGGCCCATGGGTGAACGCGCGTGGCCTGTTCCGGCGCCAGCAGATGCCCGACGTATTCCGCGCCGCCAAAATCCCCTCGCCGCAGAAATGGCAAGGGCAGGGCAGCGGGCAACACGTGGAACTGGGCATCGCCGAACATAATCTGTTCCTGGTGCTGGCCGCCGCCGGTCTCACCGCACCGCTGTTCGGCACAAGGCTAATCCCGATCGGCACCGTCTATGATCCGTTCATCGCCCGCGGCCTCGATGCGCTGAATTATGGCTGTTATCAGGATGCCCGCTTCATCCTGGTGGCGACCCCGTCCGGCGTCACGCTGGGGCCGGAAGGCGGCGCTCACCAGTCGATCAACCCGCCACTCATCGCGATGGGCCAGCCTGGTCTCACCCATTATGAGCCGGCCTATGCCGATGAACTGGCGCTGCTGCTGCATCACGCCTTCGGCCACTGCCAAGATCCTGCCGGGGAAAGCGTCTATTTCCGGCTTTCCACCCGCAGCATCGCGCAGGTGCAGCGCGCCGATGATGATTGGCAGGCCGGGGCGATTGCCGGCGGTTATTGGCTGCGCAAGCCTTCGCTGGGCGCAGAAGCCGCCATTGTCGCCATGGGCGCGCTGATGCCCGAAGCCCTTGCCGCCTGGGAGGCGCTGATCGACGACATCCCCGGCCTTGGCCTGCTCGCCGTCACCAGCCCTGATCTGCTGCATCGTGGCTGGCGGGCCGGGAACAGCCATGTCGAAGCCCTGCTCGCGCCGCTCCGGCCGGGTGGTCGCCTCGTCACCCTGTGCGATGCCGCCCCGGCCAGCCTGTCGTGGTTGGGCGGCGTTCACGGCCACCGCGTCGTGCCGTTGGGGGTGGACCGCTTTGGCCAGACCGGCGATCTGGTCGATCTGTTCGCGGCCTATGCGCTCGACGAAGCCGCCATCATCACCGCCATGGCAACAGCGCTCACCGCATGAATGGCCTGATCAGCCTTGCCGCTATCCTTGCCATCCTGCTGGCACTGGGTGGCCTCATCGGCATCGCTGATCGCCGCAATTTCTCGCCTACTTGGCTGCTGGCCGCCGCCGCCTTGGTGGCGCTGAACGATGCGCTGCTCACCAATGTCTATGGCCTGCTGCCCGATCTGATCGGCGGCGATTGGAACTGGCAGGGCAAGGCGCTGGCGCTGGCCGCCACGCTGGCCATTGCCGCACTGGCCCCGTTCGGCTGGCAGCGCTGCGGCCTCACGCTGGCCCAGGTGCCCGGCAGCAGCCAAGCGGCGTTGCCCGTGGTGCTGCTCTATGGCGGCTTCTTCGCTGCCATTGCGCTGGCGTTCCCCGGTGAGCCGGGCGATGCCGAAACCCTGGCCTTCCAGCTCAGCCTGCCGGGGCTGGAGGAAGAAATCTTCTATCGCGGCCTGCTGCTGTTTGCGCTCGTTCGCGCCTTTGCCGGGCGGCAACGATTTCTGGGGGTGGAGTGGGGCTGGGGCGCGCTGCTGTCGTGCCTGCTGTTCGGTCTCGCCCATGGCTTCAGCTATGGCGCCGAGGGTTTCTCCGCCGATCCGGCAACGATGGTGCTCACCGCCGTCCCGGCGCTGTTGGGGGTGTGGCTGCGTCTGCGTACCGGCAGCCTGCTGCTGCCGATCCTGCTGCACAATCTCGGCAATTCGCTGTCGCTGTTGGTCTAGGGTCAGGACCTATTAATCCCATGCCCCGTCATTGCGTTGCACGGCTTTCTGGCTAGGCGCGGCGCCGCAGGCGGGGCAGCGCCCCCCGGCAAGGCGACGCAACGACGCCAGAAAGCCGTGCAACGCAACCTGAAGGGCGGCCCGGAGAAGGCCGGCACAGCGCTCGCTTCGCTTGGACGCACCCTTCAGGGTGCGCCACTGCGCTCACTCACTCGTGCCGGCCTTCTCCGGGCCGTGCCGTGGCATGGGATTAATAGGTCCTGACCCTAAAGCCCGCGGGTGATGGCTTGGGACGCCTGCAGCAGTTCCGGCAGGATCTTGGTGCGCATGCCGTCCAGATCGGTGCGGGATGAAGGGCAGCACACGTTCAGCGCTGCCAGCACGCGGCCATCTGCACTGCGGATCGGCACCGAAATCGAACCCAAGCCGATTTCCAGTTCCTGATCGACCATCGAATAACCGGTGAGCCGCACATTCTCGATCTCGGCGCGCAGCTTGACCTTGGAGGTGACGGTGTAGGGCGTGATTGGTTGCAGCGTCACCCGATCAAGATAGCGGTGCATCGCTTCCACCGGTTCGGCGGCCAGCAGCACCCGGCCGGTGGAAACCGCATGCGCCGGGGCTCTGCCGCCCACCGAAATGCTGACGTTGACCAGCCGTTCCGATGTGGTGCGGGCGATGTAGGTGACATCGTCGCCGGTGAGCACGGCGCAGAACACCGATTCCTGCAGCGTTTTGGACAGTTCGTTCATGATCGGCTGCGCGACTTCGAGGATGCCCATCGACGACAGCGCCGAATAGCCCAGTTCAAGCACCTTGGGCTTGAGGCTGAACACCTTGTCGTCCTTTTCGGCATAACCTTCGCGCACCAGTGTGAGCAGGAAGCGGCGCACGGTGGCGCGGGTCATGCCGGTGGCGCGGGCGATCTCGCTTAGCGTCATGCGCGGGCGGGTGCGGGTGAAGGCGCAGATCACCTCGAGGCCGCGCGCCAGCGAGTTCACATAATCACGGTCGCTGATGTCGTTCGTGTCGGCTGCGGTCATTACTGTCCCGTCTTTGTGCGTTTGCCTGCGGCGCACCCTAGCGATGAAACAGGCGCGATGCACAGAATTTTTGTGTTTCGCGCCAAAAGCGCACACGCGGCCGCCCTGCGAACAAACTTGCCATGATTTTTGAGATGCGCAACAGTCTGGCTGCCAAAGCGAACCCGGAGTCGAGATGAACATCCACCATACCAACCTGGACGTGCGCGACCTGGATCGCCGTTATGTGTTCCATCCCTTCACATCGCTGGCGGATCACCAGCGCGATGGTGCCGCCTTCGTGGTGACACACGGGCAGGGTGCGCGCCTTACCGACACGACGGGCCGCGAATATGTGGATGCGATGGCCGGGCTGTGGTGTGTGAATATCGGCTATGGCCGGCCAGAGATTGGCCAGGCGATGGCCGATCAGGCAACGCGGCTGAGCTATTGCCACGCTTTTTCCGGCATGACCAGCGATGCGCCGGCGATCCTGTCGCAGCGGCTGATCGAAATGGCCCCGCCCGGCATGGCGCGGGTGTTTTTCGGCAACAGCGGTTCGGATGCCAACGACACGCAGGTGAAGATTGCCTGGTATTACAACAATGTGCTGGGCCGGCCGCAGAAGAAGAAGATCATTGCCCGGCAACGCGGCTATCATGGCGTGACCATCATGACGGCGGGGATGACCGGCCTGCCTGGCCTGCATGCCGGGTTCGATCTGCCGCTGCCGATGATCCGCCACGCCATGGCGCCGCGCCGCCTGTGGGAAGGCCATGGTCTGACCGATGCCGAATTCACCGCCAAGCTGGTGGCCGATCTGGAGGCGCTGATCGCCGCGGAAGGCGCCGACACGATTGCCGCCATGATCATGGAGCCGTTGATGGGTGCGGGCGGCGTGATCGCCCCGCCAGCGGGCTATTACGAGGCGGTGCAGGCCATCTTGCGCCAACACGACATCCTGCTGATTGCCGATGAAGTGATCTGCGGGTTCGGCCGTCTGGGCCAGATGTTCGGTTCGACGGTGTTCGGCATCCAGCCCGACATGATGACGGTGGCCAAGGGGCTGACCTCGGCCTATTTCCCGCTTTCGGCGTGCATCGTTTCGCAGCGCGTGTGGGATGTGCTGGTGGCCGGCGGCGAGAAGTTTGGCGCATTTGGCCATGGCTATACCTATTCCAGCCACCCGGTTGGCGCCGCCGCTGCGCTGGCCAACCTTGATATCATCGAATCCGAAGGGCTGGTGGCCCGTGCGGCGGAGATGGGAACCTATCTGCAGGCCCGGCTGCGCGAGGCGTTCGTGGGCCACAGCCTGGTGGGCGAAGTGCGCGGGCAGGCGTTGATCGCCGCTGTCGAATTCGTTGATCGCATTGAAGACAGCGGCCCGGTGGCGTTCGATCCGGCGCTGAAAGTGGCACCGCGGATCGTCAAGGGCGCGCTGGCCCGCGGCGTGATTGGCCGCGCCCTGCCGTCATCCGACGCCGTTGCCTTCTCGCCGCCGTTCGTCATCTCGCATGCCGAGATCGACAAGGCAGTCATGGCCTTCCGTGATGCCGCCGACGAAGTGGCGAAGGAGCTGGGTCGGTAAACGCGCCCCAAACTGAACCAGACCCGCTCATGCCGAGCTTGTCGAGGCACGCACCGCGCGTGGGCCGTGCCTCGACAAGCTCGGCATGAGCGGATCGGTTCGGCTAGCCCTTTTTGCCCTGCCCCAGTTTGCGCTGCCACGCCGCCCAGGTTGTGGCCCAGTTGGCCGGGTCGTTGATGTCCCGGTCAGACAATTTGGCGACAACCTGGTTGTGGGGGGCTGAACGCACGCGTTCGGGATCGCGATAGGCTTCGTCGATCACGTGGGCGAGAACATCGATCCAGTAATCAATGTCTTCGCGTGACCACATCTCGCCGGCTTCGGGCGTGAAGGGCTGCGGCACGATCCACGGTTCGTGGCTCAGCCAGAAGGCGTCGATGCCGAAATCCGCCATCCGGTTCTGCACATCAACCGCGCTGATGCCGGTGTCTTCAAGCAGGGTTCCCAGGCTGTAGCGGGTCATTTCAAGGCGCGGGCTGGTCTGTTCGGGGTGGGAACGGGTGACGCCGCGCAGGGTAAGCAGCCGCTTTTCCATATAGTTGTTGAGCAGCACCGACTGATCGCTGGCTTCGGCCAGCCCTTCGGCGCCCATCGCCCGCGTCCACGCATAGGCCTTGAACACCTGCTGCAGATTGCCGAGATATTCGCGCACCTTGGCGGCCTGCTGCGGCGGTGTTTCCAGCCGGTACGCGCCGCCATCCTCCACCACCAGCGGGCCCGGCATGAACGGCGCCAGTTCGGCCGTGCAGCCATAGGCGCCCACCGCCGGGCCGCCGCCGCCCTTTGAAACCCCGAACGTCTTGTGCAGCATGAACATGCAGGCATCGAAGCCCAGATCGCGGGCGCGGATCTTGGTCATCACGCCGTTGAAGTTGGCGTGATCGTAAAAGGCCAAAGCGCCGGCGTCTTTCACCAGCCGCACCCACTCCATGATCTCCGGGTTGTACACCCCCATGTCGTCGGGATTGTTGATCATCAGCGCGGCGGTATCGGGGCCAAGCGCGGCTTTCAGCATATCGAGCGACGGGTACCCGTTTTCGCCCAGCGGCAGGGTGATCACCTCAAAACCCGCCGTTGCGGCCGTGGCCGGGTTGCAGGGGTGGCTTTGCAGGCTGGTGATGATCTTCGTGCGCTGCTGCCCTTGCCCACGCGCTGCATGAAAGGCGCGGGTGATCACGGCCTGCGTCCACGCCGCATCAGCACCGCCGGCGGCCTGGAAGGTGAAGCGATCCATGCCCGACAGGCTGCGCAGCATCAGATCAAGCCCGTGCACGGCGGCCAGCAAGCCCTGCATCGTCTCGGCCGGCTGGGCCGGATGCACGCCCGCCAGCCGCCGCGCCGCCTGTTCGCCAACGCGCGGATTATATTTCATCGTGCAGGTGCCAAACAGGCTGACACCGATCATGCCCATGGTTTCCTGGGAAAGCCGCAGATAATGGTTGAGCACTTCGGGCTCACTCAGTTCAGGCAGATCGGGCGGCGATGTGCGCTGCAACCCGGCCGGCACCAGGCCAGTGCTGTCGGCCAGCGGGAAATGCTGTCCGCGCCGGCCGGGGGCGCCGATCTGGTGGATGAGCGGCTCGTCCCAGCGGGCCGCATGATACCGCCGCAGGGTCATGACAGCACCTCCCGCAGCGCGTCGGCAAGGCGCACGATGTCGGCCTCTGTGTGGCATTCGGTAAATGCGAACAGCGCCTTTTCAGGGGTGATCTCGATGCCACCGAAGATGCCGTGCCGGTCGAGCAGCGCCCGGTTGACGGCGGTAACGCTGCGCCCGCTGGCGGAAAAATCCAGCAGCAGCTCGCGGAACATGCCGCGCGATTCGGCCACCTGCACCCCGTTCACGCCGGCCAGCGTTTGCGCTGCAAATCGGGTGCGGGCCAGGATCAGATGGCCGATCTCGGCAAAGCCGGCCGGGCCCAGCATCGCCATGTAGGTCGCGGCCGCCACCGCCCAAAGATAGGTGCTGTTGCCGGTCCAATCCTTGCCCAGTTCGCGGCTGCCATAGCTGGATTGGTGGAACAGCATCAGGCCAAAGGCCAGTTCGCCATCCACGGTGGTGGTCAGGCTGTTGAGCAGGGTCGGATATTCGGCGGCATAGCGCGCCTCGTCGCGGGTGGCGATGAAGCCGCCCAGGCCGCCGCCGGCATGGCAGTGCACGCCCAGCGTCTGGATGGTGCCCACCGCGATATCGACCCCCAATTCGCCCGGCGGCGCGATCACCCCAAGGCTGATGGGATCAACGCCGGCGATGGTTTCGGCACCAACGCGCGCCGCAATGGCGGCCAGTTCGGCCGCGCCGGTTTCAAGGCCGCCCAGATAGGCCGGGTTCTCATAATAGATGGCGGCGGTGTTCGCATCGGCGAGCGCGGCCACGGCAGCAAGATCGAGGCGCCCAGTGGGATCGCACGGCGCCAGCACCAGTTCCAATCGCATCGCCGGATCGGCGCTGTAGGCATAGCCGGTGATCACCGCCAGCCGTTCCGGGCTGATCGCTGCCGGCAATATGATGCGGGTGCGTCCCGTCAGCCGCGCCGCCATCCGGAAGGCGTGGCCGGCCGCGGCCCCCCAGCTGTACACCGGCAGGCCCACCAGCTCCATGCCCAGCAGCGCGCCCAGCTGGCTGGTGAATTCCCACCACACCTGGTTGCGGCCGAAATCACTGCTCGGCGTGCCCCACACCGGGGTCAGGAATTCGGCCCGGCCCACGATCTCGTCCACCACGGCGGGCACATGATGCTGCCAGATGCCGCCGCCCAGGAAGGACAGGCCGCCACCCGCCGGGCGATTGCGGTCGAGCAGGGCATTCAGGTGCCGGGCAAGCTCCACCTCGCTGGTCAGCGCCGGCGGCAGGTCGGGCAAGGCCGACAGGCGATGGGCTGCCGGAATCTGGGCAAACAAAGGCTCGGTGCCGGCCAGCCCCAGTTCGTCAAGCAGGGCCGCTTTGCCGGCCGCTGCCGAATTGGGCATGAACGGGTGCGCACGCGATTGAACCATCGGCAAACCTTCAAGAAAATGTTCGGCGGATCGTGAAACCACTTGCCAGATTGTGCTGACAGCGCACACCATATCGCCATTGCGAACAACAGGAACAGTGCGTGCGCCTTGGCTTTGTTGTCAACCCGTTGGCCGGGGCCGGCGGCCCGCTGGCCCTGAAGGGCAGCGACGGGCTGGGCCTGAATGCCGCAGCCGGTTGGGCGGCGGCGCGGGCGGCGTTGGCGCTGAAGGGGCTTGTTGGCACGGGCGCGCACCTGCTCATGGGCGCTGGCGCGATGGGGGCGGATATCGCCATCGCAGCGGGCTTTGCGCCGACTGTCGTGCACAAGCCGCAAGGCCCATCAACCGGCGCCGATACCACCGCCTGTGTGGCGGCCTGCCTGGCGGCCGGCGCAAAGCTGATCATCTTTGTGGGCGGCGATGGCACGGCGCGTGATGTATTGGCGGCCGCGCCTGATGTGCCGGTGCTGGGCGTGCCTGCCGGGGTGAAGATGCACAGCAGCGTGTTTGCCACCTCGCCGGGCGCGGCGGCGGCGATGCTGAGGAAGGCCATGTGCGGCCCCTTTGTCGACACGGTGGATGCAGAGGTGATCGACCGCGATGCAGACGGCACCATCCGCCTCCATGGCACGTTGCCAGTGTTGGCCCTTCCTTCCCGTCAGGCGGCAAAGGCGGCGCGTGCCGATGCCGATGTGGCACTGGCGGGCGCGATTGCCGAGGTTGCGGCCATGGTGCGCGCAGCACCCCAGTGCCTGATCGGCCCCGGCCTCACCATGCATCGGTTGAAGATGGCGCAGGCGGGCAGAGGAACTGTGTTGGGCGTTGACGTGTTTGCCCACGGAGAATTGCTGTTCGAAAACGCCACACAGGCGCAGTTGCTGGCGTTGCCCGGCGGGGCGCTGCTGGTGCTGGGCGTGGTGGGCGGGCAGGGCTTTCTGTTGGGGCGCGGCAACCAGCAATTGGGGCCGGACGTGCTTGCCCGCGTGCAGTGGCCGCCCATCATCATCGCGTCGGCTGCCAAGCTGGCGGCGCTGCCGCGGCCGGCGCTGCTGGTGGACACAGGCGATGCGGCGCTTGATGTCCGGCTGGCCGGCTTTGTGCAGGTGCGCACCGGGCCGCGCCAGGCCATGATGATGCGCATTGATGCCGCATGATCCGCGAAGGCTTGCCACGCCGGCCGCCGGCTGTAGCGTGCGCCTCGGCCACGGCAATATGCCGGCTTCCGGCATGACAGAAGAGCGGTGATGAGCGGTTTTGTGATCGAGTTTGAAGGCGAGCCCGTTCAGGCCCGCGCCGGCGAAAGCGTGGCGGCGGCGCTGACCGCGCATGGCATCCGCGGCTTTCGCGTCACGCGCAGCACGGCCGAACGCGGCGTTTTTTGCGGCATGGGCGTGTGCCAGGATTGCCTGGTTGAAGTGGATGGTGTGCCGGGCAAGCGGGCCTGCATGACCGTGGTTGATCGGCCCTTGTCGATCCGGCGGCAGCGCCATGGTGCGGCACTGGCGCCGGTGAGTGACGCGCTGCCACCGGCCACCATCGATGAACTGGCAGTCGAGCGCCCCGAACTGCTGGTGATCGGCGCCGGGCCGGGCGGGCTTTCGGCGGCGATCGCGGCGCGCAAGGCGGGCGCCGAGGTGGTCGTGCTGGATGAACGGCGCTCGCCTGGTGGCCAGTATTTCAAGCCGGTTGCCGTTGCGGGCGACGATATTGCGCCGCCCGATGCCCAGCATCGCGAAGGCCTGGCGCTGGTGGCGCAGGCGCGCGCCGCCGGTGTGGTGATCCGCAGCGGGGTGAGTGTGTGGGGCGCGTTCCAACGCCTCGAATTTGCCGCCACGTCTGACAAGGGCGAGACGAGGCGTTATCTGCCGCGCGCTGTCGTGGTGGCGACCGGCGCCTATGAACGCGCCTGGCCGGTGCCGGGCTGGGAACTGCCCGGCGTGATGACCACCGGCGCGGCGCAAACCTTGTGGCGCACCGCCCGCCGCCTGCCCGGCCGGCGCGTGCTGATCGCCGGCAATGGCCCGCTCAACCTGCAACTGGCGGCAGAACTGCGCAGTGGCGGTGCCGAGGTCGTTGCGGTGGTGGAGGCTGCCGGCCCGGCCACGCGTGCGCCGGCGGCCGTGGCCGCGATGGCGCTGGCATCGCCGGGGCTGGTGCTGGACGGGCTGCGCTACACTGGGCGCTGCCTGACGGGCGGGGTGCCGATGCTGCACGATATGGTGGTCAGCGCGGTGGCACAGGGGCCGTCCGGGTTGCAGGTGACGCTCGCCGGCAGCGGCGCAACGCGTGTGCTGGAAACCGATGTGCTGTGCCTGGGCTATGGCTTTGAACCGTCGAATGAATTGCTCCGCGCACTGGGGTGTCGCCATGATCATGATGGCACGCGGCTGGTGACGGTTCGCGACGCCGATGGCCAGACCAGCGTGGCCGGCGTTTACGCGCTGGGCGATTGCACCGGGCTGGGCGGCGCGCGGGTGGCGGCGGCGGATGGCACGCTGGCCGGGCTGGCGGCGGCGGCCGGGCTTGGCCATGCCATCGGCCCTGAACTGGCGCGGCTGGGCCGGCAGGCCGCTTCGGCGGCGCAGCGCCACCGCCGGTTCCAGCAGGCGCTGTGGAACGTGTATCGCGCGCCGGCGCTGGCCATCGCGCAGGTGCCGGACGACACGATGATCTGCCGCTGCGAAGAGGTGCGGTTCGGGGCGGCGCGGGCCGCGATTGCTGACGGGCTGAGCGACGCCGGGTCGGTGAAACGCGCCACGCGGATCGGCATGGGTCCGTGCCAGGGCCGTTATTGCCGGCCGTTGCTGGAGGCGCTGATCAGCGATGCAACCGGCAAGGCGCCCGATGAAACGTCCGGCTTTGCGCCGCGCCCGCCGTTCCGGCCGGTGACCATTCGCGATCTGGCGGGCAAGCCGTGAGCGCAACATTGCCAACCGCGATCGGCACGGTCGTCATCGGCGGCGGTGTCGTCGGCGCCTGCGTCGCGGGCTTCCTGGCCGATGAAGGCCAGGATGTGCTGGTGGTGGATGAGGGGCGCGGCGCTGGATCATCATCCAACGCGGGCAGCCTGCATGTGCAGATGCAGAGCCGCTTCATGCGCCTCTACCCGGAAAACGTGCCCAACATGGAACTGCAGCTGCCGCTCTATCCCAAGGCGGTGGCGTTCTGGCGCGAACTGGCCGGCAGCCTGAACGCGGATTTCGATCTGAAGATGACCGGGGGGCTGATGGTGGCGGAAAGCCAGGACCAGCTGGATTTCCTGGGCGTGAAGGCGAAGCGCGAACGGCAACTGGGCCTTGATGTTGAAATCCTGGATCGTGCCCAACTTGATGATATTGCGCCTTATTTCGGGCCGGGAATCGTGGGCGCGGAACTGTGCGCCAATGAAGGTAAGCTCAATCCGCTGTTGTGCAACGCCGCCATCCGCAGCTGGATACTGGCGCGCGGGGTGGTGCTGGCCGAAGGCGTTGCTGTTACCGGCATCGCCCGGGCGGGCACCGGCTTTGCCGTCACCACCACGCGCGGCACGGTGACGGCGGGCCGGGTGGTGCTCGCCGCCGGGTCTGGCAGCCGCGATCTGGCGGCGGGGTTGGGCCTGACCATCCCGGCCGTGGCGGAACCGCTGCACATGAACATCACGGAGGCGACGGCGCCGCTGATCGGCCATCTGGTGCAGCATGCCGATCGCATGATCACCCTGAAGCAGTTCGGCACCGGCCAGATCGTCATCGGCGGCGGCTGGCCGGCCCGGCAGGATGCGCCCGGTGGCCACCCGCAAGTGGAGCTGGCCAGCCTGATCGCCAATGCCAGCCTGGCGCAGCATATCGTGCCAAGCATCGGAAACTTGCGGATCATCCGCACCTGGGCCGGCCTCAACACATCGGTGGATGGCATGGGCGTGCTGGGTGCGGTGCCGGCCATCCCCGGCCTGTTTGTCGCCATCCCCGGCGATGCCGGCTATACGCTGGGGCCGCTTTCGGCGCGGCTGGTGGCCGATGTCATGCTGGGCCGCAAACCCGGAGAAGATATGGCACCGTTTTGCCCCGGGCGATTCCGGTGACGGCTGCTGGCGGCATGGGTGCGCGGGGTGCCGGGCGGGTCCGGGCAGTGGCGGGGCGCTGCCGGGCAGTGGCGGTGTGCTGGCGCCGGCAAATCCCGCGATCGGCACTTGCGGGCCGCGGTTCTTCTGCTCATAGTGAACATATGGGCGCAATGCGAACACTTTGGGGAGGCCATCTTGGGTGATTTGATGGAGCCTGGGCGCCCGCCCGTGCTGTCGCCGATCTCCCGTCGCACCGCGCTGGGCGTGCTGGCCGGCGCCGGCGCGGCCCTGAGCGGGTGCGGCGGCAGTGACAACCGCACCACCTTGCGCTGGTGGTCCCCGCAGGCCGCGCCCGATCAGCTGAAAAGCTACAAGGCGCGCATCGCCGCTTTCGAAGCGGCCAACCCCGGCATCCGGGTGGTGTTCGAGCCGACGTCCGATGAAGGCTATCCCGCCCAGTTTGCGGCGGCCTTTGCCGCCAAGCAGCTGCCCAACATCGTTACCCACCTGCCGTCGTTTGCCGCGCAGAATTACTATGCCGAAGGCCTGCTCGAGCCGGTGGACGACGTGATCAACGCCATTGGCGCCACGCAGTTCCTGGATGGCACCAACGACATTTATCGCACGGCCGACAATCGCCATTGCGCACTCGCCATCGGCAACACCGCGGTTGACATGCTGTGGTATCGCAAGGACGTGTTGCAGGCGGCCGGCATCGCAGCACCGCCGAAAACCTGGGACGAACTGCGCCTGGCCTGCCAGAAGCTGCAAAAGCCCGGCCTGTACGGCGCGGCGCTGCCCTATGGCATGAACGCGATGACCTCGCTGATCTTCATCGGCTTCATCCACCGCGCTGGCGGGCAGATCTTCACGCCCGATCTTGCCGTGGCGATCGACAGCCAGCCGACCTATGATGCGCTGGAATATTACCGTTCCATGCGGGAATTCTGCCCGGCCGGTGCGTCCAACTTCAGCTGGGGCGAAAGCCTGACGGCGTTTGTTTCGGGCGCGACGGCCACCGGCATCTATGGCGGGCGGGTGCTGGCCAATGTGGCGGCGCAGAATCCGGCCATTGCCGATGCCATCAGCTGCACCGTCTATCCCACCATGTCAGCCGCGAATCCGGCATGGACCTTCAACGATTTCCCTTGCCTGATGATCCCCAAGGGCGCGCCGCACCTGGCCGAAACCAAGGCCTTTGCCGCCGCCCTGTATCAGCCCGAATTTTACATCCAGCAGCTGCACGCTGCCCCCGGCCATGTGCTGCCGGTGCTGAAATCGGTTCCGGCGGACCCGCGCTATCAGGCCAACACGCTCATCGCCCGCTATCCCGCCGAGATTGACCTGATGACGCGAACGGCCGCAACCGGCCACAATCTGGGGCAGGAAACGGCAGGCCATCGGCCCAATCTGAAGGCCAACGAGATCATTGCCAGCAACGCCATCGCCGAACTGGTGCAGCGCGTGGTGCTGAACAACGAAGCGCCCAAGCCGGCCGTGGCCGCCACGGCCAAGCGGCTGGCGGAGCTGATGCGTGCTTGATGCCATGTCGCGGGAACGGCGGGACGCCCTGCTGGGCCTGCTGTTGATTGCGCCCACGGTGTTGGTGCTGGGTGCAGTCATCGTCTATCCGCTGCTCTCCGCCATCGCGCTGTCGTTCCAGTCGGTCTACACGCCCACGCTGGAAGGCCATTGGGTTGGCCTGGCCAATTATCGCGAATTGTTGGGCAGCGGCGGCTTCTGGGCGGCTTTGTTGACAACCGCGATCTGGACGGCGGGCACGCTGACGCTGCAGATCGTGATCGGCGTCGCCATGGCGCTGCTGCTGCACCAGAATATCCTCTTCCGGTCGTTGGCGCGCAGCCTCGTGCTGTTCCCCTATTTCCTCTCCACCGTGGTCGCCGTGCTGGTGTGGCGCTGGCTGTTCAACGATCTCTACGGCATCGTGAACCATGGGCTGATGGCGGCCGGCATCATCGATGCGCCGGTCAACTGGCTGGGCGCCATGCCCAATGCCATGTTCAGCATCATGGTGGTGGGTGCGTGGAAATTCTTTCCGTTCGTGGTCATCGCCGTGCTGGCGCGCCTGCAAACCATTCCGGAATCGCTGTACGAAGCCGCCCGCATCGATGGCGCCGGGCCGATCAGCCGCTTTTTCGACGTGACCCTGCCGCAACTGCGCGAGGTGCTGACCATCGTGATTCTGCTCAGAACCGTGTGGGACTTCAAGGAATTCGATCTCATCTACCTGATGACCGGCGGGGGCCCGGTGAATGGCACGCGCACCCTGCCGCTGATTGTCTATCAGCAGGCCTTCGGGCTCAACCAGATGGGCATGGCGGCGGCCTATGCCGTATCGATGATGCTGGTGATGCTGGTGTTCATGCTGGCCTATCTGCAGCGCGCGCGGAAGGCGGCGGCATGAAGAAGCGCCCCGCCTGGCTTGCCAGCCTGATCACCTGGCCGATCGTGCTGCTGATCGCCTTTCCGCTGCTGTGGATGCTGATCACCTCGGTCAAGCCGGCGGCGGAGCTGTTCTCGACATCACCAACGCTGCTGCCCAAGGCCATCACCTTCGAACATTATGCCCGTGTTCTGCAGGATACGCCGTTCCTGCAATATTTCGCCAATTCGATGATCCTGGCGACATCAACCACGGTGGTGGTGATCAGCATTTCCGTGCTGGGCGCCTACAGCCTGGTGCGCTTTGCCTATCCGGGCCGCGAAACGCTGGCGAGCCTGGTGCTGTTCACCTATCTGCTGCCGTCGGTGGTGCTCATCTCGCCGCTTTATCTGATGCTGGTCAGCATTGGGCTCGCCAACACGCTGGCCAGCCTGGTGATCGCCTATACCAGCTTTGCCTTGCCCTATGCGCTGTGGCTGCTGCGCTCGTTCATGGCCGGAATCCCGCAGGATCTGGAATCCGCCGCCATGGTCGATGGCGCCAGCCGGATGGGGGCGTTCATTGATGTGGTTCTGCCGCAGGCGCTGCCGGGGATCATTTCCACGGCGTTGTTTACCTTTATCCTGGCCTGGAACGAATATCTTTATGCGCTGGTGCTGGTGAACAGCGATGAGGCAAGGCCGCTGACCACCGGCGTGATGACCATGCTGATTTCGGCGTTCAACATCGAATGGTCGCTGCTGATGGCCGCTTCGGTGCTGATGAGCGTGCCGCTGATCATCATCTTCGCCGGGTTCCAACGCCATCTCACCAGCGGCTTTGGCGCTGGCGGCGTGAAGGGCTGATATGGTGCAGGTGGTTTTTGAAAAGGTCAGCAAGGCCTATGGCGATACGGTCGCCATCCCCGGCCTTGATCTGGTGATTGAATCGGGCGAGTTCGTCTCGCTGCTTGGGCCTTCGGGGTGCGGGAAAAGCACCACGCTGCGGATGCTGGCCGGGCTTGAGCAACCAACCAGTGGCAGCATCCGCATCGGCGACCGCGACGTGGTGGATCTGGCCCCGGCGGCGCGGGACATCGCCATGGTGTTCCAATCCTATGCGCTCTACCCGCACATGACGGTGGCGGAGAATATCTGTTATCCGCTGAAGAAGCGTGGGCTTGCCAAGGCCGATCGCGCCATCAAGCTGGCCGAAGTGGCGGCGCTGCTGCAACTGGAGCCGCTGCTGGCCCGCAAGCCGGGGCAATTGTCGGGCGGGCAGCAACAGCGGGTGGCGCTGGGCCGGGCGCTGGTGCGCGAACCCAGTGTGTTCCTGCTTGATGAGCCGCTGTCCAATCTTGATGCGTCGCTGCGCGCCCACATGCGCGCCGAACTGATCGGGCTGCACCGGCGGCTGGGCAAGACCATGGTCTATGTCACCCATGATCAGCTGGAAGCCATGACGATGTCGTCCCGCATTGCGGTGATGCGCGCCGGCGAGCTGCAGCAGTTTGCGCCGCCGGATGAGATCTACAACCGCCCGGCCAATGTGTTTGTGGCCGGGTTCATCGGCACACCGGCCATGGCGCTGGCCGATGGCAGCCTGGCCGATGGCGGCGGGCACCTTGTGGTGCATGTCGGCCCGCTGGCCGTCGCGCTGCCGTATGCCGCCGCCGCCCGGCCAGATGCGGTGACGGTCGGCATCAGGCCGGAGGATGTGCTGGTGGGTGAGGGGCCGTGGCAGGCGCAGGTGCGCCTGGTGGAACCCACGGGTTATGAAACCATCGTGGCGCTCGATGCCGGCGGGCTGGCGCTCACCGCGCGCGTGCCCGGTTCGAACGCGTTGCGCGTGGGCGAAACCGTCGCCTTCGATCTGCGCCGCGAGCGCATTCATCTGTTTGACAAGAGCGATGGTCGCCGGTGGGAACCGGCTGGCCGCTGACGCAAAAGGAAGCACGACATGGACAGGAACAGCGTCAACTGGTCAGGGCCGATGCCCGCGGTCACCACGCCCTTTCACGATGATGGCCGCATCGATGAAGCGGCGTTCGCGGCCAATCTGGAAGGGCTGATCGCGGCGGGCGCCACCGGTTTCGTGGTGGGCGGCTGCACGGGCGAATTCTGGGCGCTGAGCCACGAGGAGCGCAAGCGCCTGTTCGACGTGGCGCACGAGGCGATCGCCGGCCGCGTGACGCTGATCGCCGGCACCGGCGCCGTTTCGGTGGAGGAAACCGTGGCGCTGACCCGGCATGCCGAAGCGGCCGGCTGCGATGGTGCGCTGATCCTGCCGCCCTATTTCGTCAAGCTTTCGGATGACGAGATCTTTGCGCATTTTGCCGATGTGACGGGCGCGATCGGCTTGCCCGTGGTGCTCTACAATATCCCCGGCAATGCGGTGAATGCGATCACGCCTGCACTGGCCGCGCGGCTGGCCGATCTGGAACGCGTGGTGGCGATCAAGGAAAGTTCGGGCGACTGGAACAATTATTACGGCACCCATCTGGCGGTCCACGAGCGCCTGCGGGTGTATTGCGGGCCTTCATCGGTGTTCGGCGTGCCAGCGGTGCAGCTGGGGGCGGATGGCACCATCGATTGCTTCCCCAATGTCTGGCAGCGCGGCGGGCTCGATCTCTATTTCGCCGCCAAGGCCGGGGAGACGGAGAAGGCCGCCGAACTGCAGGCGATGGGCCGCCGGCTCACCGATCTGTTCACCAGCGAGGGCCGCACGCTCTATCCCGCCACCAAGGCGGCGATGGACATGCTGGGCCTGCCCGGTGGCGGCACGCCGCGCCGGCCGCTGCGCAAGCTTGCCGGCGAGCCATTGAAGGGCCTGGAGGCCGGGCTGAAAACGCTGGGACTTTTGTGATCAGGAGAGGCACGATGACCATTCAGGAAAAGCTTCAGAAGCCGCTCACTCCGCCCGATTACAGCGTGACATTCGGCGAGTTCATCGGGATCGGCCCCAACGGCAATCTGTGGGTTGATGGCTGCGATGTGGCTGATCTGGCGGATCGCTTTGGCACGCCGCTGTACATTATTTCGGAAAACCAGCTGCGCCAGAATTATCGTGCCTTCCGCGATGCCTTCCGCGCCCATTATCCGGATGTGGAAATATTGTTCGCCAACAAATCGAACAATGGCCTGGCCATCCGCCACATCATGAACAGCGAAGGCGCTGGCGGCGACTGTTTCGGCGCGCAGGAAATGTACATGGCGCTGCTGGCCGGCACCAATGGGCGCACGCTGGTCTTGAATGGCTCCAACAAGCAGACCGAAGAGCTGGAACTGGCCATCGCCAATGGCCTGTGTGTCAACATCGATGCCATGGACGAACTGGACCGGATCGATGCGGTCGCGCGGCGGCTGGGCGTGGTGGCTGATATCGGCATCCGCCTGAAACTGGATCTGGAACCGCTGACGGGGCGCATGGGTGTGGCCATGCACGGCCCCGGCACGCTGAAGCAGCAGAGCGATTCCACCAAATGGGGGATGACGCGCGAGCAGACGGCGGACATCGTGAAGCGGGCGCAGGCGATGCCCCATGTGCGGCTGAAGGAAACCCATTTCCACCTGTCGCGCATGTCGAATGATCCGGCGGATTTCGCCGTGATGGCGCGGGAAATGATCACCTGGTCCGGCTATCTGCGCGATCACACCGGCTGGGTGCCTCCCTGCATCGATATCGGCGGCGGGTGGACGTTCGGCAAATGGTACGGCACCGGGCCGAACAGCCAATTGGATGACGCGAACGCACCGACGGCCGAAGATTATGCCCGTCTGTGCTGTGCGGCGATCAAGGACGAAGCGGCGAAACTGGGGCTGCCACTGCCGAAATTGCGGCTGGAACCGGGGCGGGCATTGTCGGGCCCCGCCGGTGTCGCGGTGGGGCGCGTGGGCGCCATCAAGGAAGGCGCCACGCGCAAGTGGGTGAACATGGATCTTTCCACCAATCACCTCAGCTGGGCGGCGGTGCTGGACTGGTATTATCACGCCGTGCCCGTGGTGAATGCCGCCGCCGCGCCCACCGAAACGGTCGATCTGGTGGGGCCGCTGTGCAATTCGGACGAAGTGGGCAAGCACCGCCGCATGCCGGCGCTGGCGCGCGGTGATCTCGTCGCCTTCCTCGATACCGGCGGCTACACGGAATCCTCGGCAGCGCGGTATAACGCGCAATTGCTGCCGGCGACCGTGCTGGTAACGGGCAGCCATGCCGAAGTCACCACCGAACGTGAGCAGCTGAAGGATGCAATCGGCCGCTTCCGGGTGCCGGCCCATCTGCTCGCCGCTTCCTTTGCGCCGGGGGAATAAGGGCCATGGATCTGGGACTCTCAGGGCGCCGGGCGCTGATCTGCGGTGGCAGCAAGGGGCTGGGCTTTGCCGCCGCGCAGGCGCTGGCCCGCGAAGGCGTGGACCTCGTGCTGGTATCGCGCACCGCCGAAGCGCTGGAGCAGGCTGCGCGCCAGCTTGTCGATGAAACCGGCGTGACGGTCACCACCGTGGCGGCCGATCTGTCGCTGGCCGACGCGCCGGCCACGGTGCTGGCGGCGTGCCCCGATCCCGATATATTGGTGTGCAATCCGGGCGTGCGGCAGACGCCGGATGATTTCCGCACCATGAGCCGCGCTGACTGGGATTTCTGGATGGAGGCGCATTATTTTGGGCCCCTGGAACTGATCCGCGCCATCGTGCCGGGCATGTGTGCGCGCAAGTTTGGCCGTGTCGTCAACATTTCGGTGAGCAACATCAAGTTCCCGCAAGTGAATTTTGCCCACAGCCATAGTGCGCGGGTGGGCCTGGCGGGCGCCATTGCCTCGATGGTGCGGGAACTGGTGCCGCACAATGTCGTGATCAACAGCGTGCTGCCGGGCTTCATCGATACCGATGCGCTGCGCACCAACCTGCACGCGCACGCCAAACGCGGCAACACCACCTATGAAGCCATCGTGGCCGACCGTATCAAGCTGACTCCGGCCAACCGCTTTGCCGCGCCATCCGAATGCGGCGATCTGATCGCCTATCTGTGCAGCGCCCAGGTCGGCTTCATGACTGGGCAGAACATCGTCATCGATGGCGGTGTTTATCAGGGGCTGTTCTGATGGAAGATGCCGCGCCCGCCCAGATGCTCGCCCCGGCTGATCGGGTGGTGATGATATCGGGCGCCTCGCGCGGCATTGGCCTGGCCATTGCGCGCCGGCTGGCGGGCGAGGGCTATCGCCTGTCCTTGGGGGTGCGCGCGCCCGCCCGGTTCGATGCGGCCGGCTTCGATCCGGAGCATATCCTTGTCCATCGCTTTGACGCGCTGGAACCGGCGTCGGCCGCCGACTGGGTGGCGGCCACGGCAGCGCGGTTCGGGCGGATCGATGCGCTGATCAACAATGCCGGGATCCTGCGCGCCATCGATTTCGAAACCGGGGAAGAAGCCGTTCTGGACGAGCTGTGGGCGGTCAACGTGAAGGCGCCGTTCCGGCTCATCCGCCACGCGCTGCCGCATCTGGCGGAGGCGGGCAACGGCCGGATCATCAACATCGCGTCCACCGATGGCAAACGCTATCGCCCCGGCGTTTCGATTGGCTATACGATGAGCAAGCATGCCGTGATGGCGCTCACGCAAGCGGCAAAGTTTGCCGGCTGGGAACGCGGCGTGCGCGCCACCGCGCTCTGCCCCGGCGCGGTCGATACCGATCTGATTGCCGGTATCCCCGGCGTCACCCCCCGTCAGGACCGAATCGCGCCGGAAACACTTGCCGAAACCGTGTCGTTCCTGCTGCGGCTGCCGAACAGTTCTTCGGTTGCGGAACTGGTGATTAACACGCGGCTGGAGACGGGGATCTAGGGGGAGGGACGCCCTGATTTCAGGCTGTTGGCGGCAACAGATTTGAAAACGTCATGCCCATGTTCGTCCATATTGCGTTCGCCATGTAGTCCATAAGTTCGCAATGCGAACATAATATTGAGTCGAAATCGTTCGAACGTCGGCCTCTGATCGCCAGCGCAATCGCGGATTCTGAGCGATGCAGGCGGCATATCCTGCCCACAAAATCGCCTTTAAATTCATTATAAAACAATATTTTAAGAGAGATCGCTCTTGCCGCCGCTGCATGGCCTCGGGGGCCGGATGGCGCCACCCTGGCTGCGCCACTTTGTGTTCGCATTGTCTCTATCCTGTAACGCCCTTGACACATCAACGCGTTCGCATTCACATTGCGAACATTGGTTCGCATATGGGGATAGGCGGGCCTGACGGACGATCAGTGGGCGGCATCAACGGGTTGAACCCTGCGCCGGGTTCGGCCCTCTAAAAGGGGAACAGGCACATGTCGGAACGTTATTCGCGTCGCACTCTGCTGTCGTCGACCATCATTTCGGCAATGGCCCTGATGTCCGCCAGTGCGGCCCTGGCGCAGCAAGCGGAAACGAAGGATGTGGCCGCCGCTGCGGCCGAAGAAGCCCCCGAAACCATCACGGTCACCGGCTCGCGGCTGACGTCAAAGAACGTCGTCTCTTCCAGCCCGGTGCAGACCATCACCGATCAGGCGTTCGACACGATCGGTGCGGTTGATACCATCGATCTGCTCAACACCCTGCCGGCCTTCACCCGCGCGCAGGACACCAGCTTTGCCAACGGCGCCAACGGCACTTCCACGCTCGATCTGCGCGGCCTGGGTTCGATCCGCACCCTTGTGCTGATGAACGGCAAGCGTCTGCCGCCCGGCTCGCCCACGCCCGGCGGCTATCCTTCGGATATCAACCTGATCCCGGCCCAGTTGATCAGCCGCGTCGAAGTCGTCACCGGCGGCGCATCGGCCGTGTACGGCTCCGACGCGGTTTCCGGCGTCGCCAACTTCATCATGAAGCGGGATTTCACTGGCTTCGAGCTTGATGGCCTGTTCGGTTTCAACCAATCCAACAACAACAGTGCGGATGCGCAAGCGCGCCTGACGGCCGCAGGCATCACGCCGCGAACAGGCAGCGACACTGGCAACCCCACCTTTGACGTATCGGCCGTGTTCGGCGCGTCGCTGGGAGAGGGCCGCGGCAACGTGACAGGCTATATCCGGTACATGCGCAACGATGGCCTGAACCAGTCGGAACGGGATTTTTCCCAGTGCGCGCTCAGCCTGGGGGCCAACCCCAGCCCGACCTGCCTGGGTGCCCCCACCGGGCCATTTCCGACCAATTTCATCCTGACACCGGTGTTCGCGCCGGGTGCCACCACGGCCATCCCGCTGCGCAACCCCGATGGCAGCATCCTGCTGGATGCCAACGGCAATCCGCGCACGTCGGCTGCGTTGGCGTTGCAGCCCGATGGATCGGTGCGCGATGGCACCAACAGTTTCAACTTCAACCCGTTCAACCCGCTGCGCCGCCAGGTGGAGCGCATCAATGCCGGCTTCAGCGGCTATTACAACATTACCGACAGCATCGAAGCCTATGCCGAATTCGGCTTCACCAAATCGACATCGCCGCAGATCATCGCGCCGTCGGGCGGTTTTGGTTCGGAAATCACCCGGGTGAACTGCGACAACCCGGTGCTGACGGTGCAGATGCGCCAATTGTTCTGCGGCAGCGCCTCGCTCACCGGCCCATGGCCGCGCGATGTGGACAATGATCGTTATGTGCAGGCGCAGGTGCAGCGCCGCTTCGTCGAAGGCGGCCCGCGCACTGATGAACGCACGCTCACCAACTTCCGCACCGTTTATGGCGTGAAGGGCGACATCGCCGAAAATGTGAAGTTCGATGTGTTCGGCCAGTGGGCGGAAACCTCGCTTGATCGCCTGCAAACCAACAATGTCACCCGCACGCCGCTGTTGAATGCGCTCGATATCGTCACCGATCCGGCCACTGGCCAGCCGGCCTGCCGCGTGGCGGTGGCGGGAACCGATCGCAATTGCGTGCCGTTCATCACCAATTACAATCCCAATGGCACCAACGATCCGCGCCTGAGGGCCTATCTCGACACGCCCACGCTGACCCGCGGCAAGACCAGCCAGGTGATGTTCGGCGGCACGCTGCAATCCGATCTGGGTGCCTTCGGTATTGCCAGCCCGTGGGCCGAAGATGGCATCTCGCTGCTGATCGGCGCCGAATATCGCAAGGAAACGCTGGTGACCCGCCCGGATGCCACCGCTTCGTCGGGGCAATTGTTGGCCGGTGCCGGCGCGCTGCTGCCCGGCGATGGCCAGACGCAGATCACCGAATTCTTTGCGGAAACCTCGATCCCGCTCGTTCAAGCCCGGCCGTTCTTTGAATCGCTGGCGCTTACGGGCGCCGTGCGGCGTTCGGAATACAAGTCGCGCAACAATCTCACCGGCGTGCGCGGCGGTGAATTCGCGCCGGTCAGCTATGCGCTCGGCATCAGCTGGGCGCCAGTGAAGGATCTGCGCCTGCGCGGCCAGTATCAGCGCGCCATCCGCGCGCCGAACATTCTGGAACTGTTCCTGCCGGTCAACACCGGTCTCGCCAACGTGGCCGATCCCTGCTCTGGCTTCGCCGGCACCAGCCAGGCCCCAACGCGCCCGCTCGCCGCCTGCCAGCTCACGGGTGTGACGGCGGCGCAATATGGCGCCATTCCGCCATCGGGCGCGCAGGTGAACATCCGCACCGGCGGCAATCCCAATCTGCAACCGGAAGTGGCCGATACCATCACGCTGGGCGCGGTGTTCCAGCCCAGCTTTGTCAGCAATCTTTCGATCAGCCTCGATTATTTCAACATCCGCGTGAAGGACGCCGTGGGCACGGTGCCGGCAGTGTTCACCATCGAACGCTGCCTCGATTCCGGCGCGCCGGAATTCTGCAGCCTGATCAACCGCGGCCCCGATGGTTCGCTCACCTTCCGGGGTGAACCGCCGTCGTTCGTGGACCAGCGCACCCAGAACATCGCCGGCCTTTCCACATCGGGCATCGATGCGCAGATCAATTATGCCCATGATATTGGCGGGCTGGGCCGGCTGAACTGGAATTATGCCGCCACCTATCTGTTTGCCTTCAAAACGACGCCGGTGGCCGGCGGCTTCACCGCCAACTGCGTGGGCAAATATGATCTGCAGTGCGAACTGCCGCGCTTTCGCTATCGCCACTCGCTCACCACCACATGGCGCACGCCGTGGACGGTCGATATCGCCCTGAACTGGCGCTACCAATCGGCGGTGGACCGCATCCTGTCGATCAACCCCACCACCGGCGTGCCTGTCACCTGGACAGAGGGCGGCCGCGGCAACTTCACCGGCGCGCGGCTGAACGCCGAAAGCTACATCGATCTCACCGCGTTCTGGAAGGTGACCAAGGGTCTGCAACTGCGGGCCGGTGTGCGCAACCTGCTGGACAATGATCCGCCGGTGGTGCCGCAGTTCAACCCGGCGCCGTCGTTCACCGTGGAAGGCAATACGGTTTCGGGCGTGTACGAAGCCGTGGGTCGGTTCATCTTCGTTGGTGCCAACGTCAGCTTCTGACGCCGGGCCTGGCGCTGCTCGCAGCCTGGTCAGCATGCTGGTTATGGCTGCACATGGGGCCTGTCTCTCATCCCCGGGACGGCCCCATGATTTCTTGAGTTACTGTCGACGGCCCCTAGACTGGCTGCATCGCATTGAGGAGATGCCGAAATGTCCGCTTCCGCTGATCGGTTGAAAGCCGCCTTCTGGCTGGCTCGCACTGCGATAGCCGCTGCGCTGCTCGGTTCCGCTGCCTTTGCCGCCGCGCCGGATGGGCTGGTGCCGGACGATCTGAAGGCACTGGAATGGCGCGAAGTTGGCACGGCCATGCCAAGCGGGCGCATGGCGCGCTTTGCCGTGCATCCCACCGATCAGCGCATCATCTATGCCGCCAGCGCCTCGGGCGGCCTGTGGAAGACGGTGAATGCCGGGGCAAGCTGGACGCCGATTTTCGAAAAGCAGGGCAGCGTTTCGATGGGGGCGGTGACGCTCGACCCGAAGGATCCCAACACCGTCTGGCTCGGCACCGGCGAGCAGAACAATGTGCGCAGTTCGCTTTATGGTGATGGCGTCTATCGGTCGAAGGATGGTGGCGCGACCTGGGAGCATATGGGGCTGAAGGACAGCCGGCATGTGGGCCGCATCCTGGTGCATCCCGATGACAGCAACACGGTTTACGTGGCGGCGCTGGGATCGCTGTGGGGGCCGGGCGAGGAGCGCGGCCTGTATCGCACGCGCGATGGCGGCAAGACGTGGACGCGCCTGCTGCGGCCCAGCAAGTTCACCGGGGTCGTGGAAGTGGCCATGCATCCCACGAACCCCAACATCCTCTATGCCGCCACCTTCCAGCGCGAACGGCGCCAGTGGAGCATGATCGGCGGCGGCGAGGAAGGCGGCCTGTGGCGCAGCACCGATGGCGGCGATACGTGGGCGAGGGTGGGCAATGGCTTTCCCACCACCGCCGTTGGCCGGGTGGGCGTCACCTTCTGCCCCGGCAAGCCCGACATGCTGTATGCTACCGCCGTTGGTCCCGATGGCGGCACCTTCCGTTCCACCGATGGCGGCAATTCATGGGAACGGCGCAACAAGGAGATTCAAAGCCATTGGTATTATGGCGAAATCTTCTGCGATCCGATGAATCCGGAGCGGATCTATGTGCCAACCACGCCGCTGTCGCGATCGGATGATGGCGGCAAGACGTTCACCAACGTGCTGAAGGGCCAGGTCCACGCCGACAATCACACGATGTGGATCAACCCCAAGGACAGCAATCACCTGATCCTGGGCAATGATGGCGGCATGTACACATCACGCGATGGCGGCGCGAAATGGACTTGGGCTGCCAATCTGCCGCTGATGCAGCTGTACACCGTCGCGGCCGACATGCAGGAGCCGTTCTACCATGTTTATGGCGGCACCCAGGACAATGGCAGCTGGGGCGGCCCCATCGGCACCCGTTTTGATGACGGGATCGCCAACGAGGATTTCCTGTTCCTGTCGGGCGGCGATGGCTTCTATGCGGTGGCCGATCCCACCGATCCGGACATCATCTATTCCCAGTCGCAATATGGCGGGCTGGTGCGCACCAACCGCAAAAGCATGGCGCAAAAACGCATCCAGCCGTGGCAGCCGCAGAAGGGCGAGTTCCCGCCCTATCGCTGGAACTGGAGCGCGCCGTTCGTCATTTCCCCGCATGATCCGAAAACGCTGTATTTCGGCGCCAACGTGCTGTTCCGCAGCCGTGATCGCGGCGATACGTGGGAACGCATCAGCCCGGATCTCACGCGCCAGTTGAGCCGCGACGCGCTGCCGCTGCAGGGCAAGATCCAGCCGGCCAACGCCATCGATCTGCATTCCAGCACCGCGCTTTATGGCAACACCCACTCGCTTTCGGTGTCGACCATGCGGCCCGGCCTGATCGCCGCCGGCACCGACGATGGCCTGATCCAGGTGAGCCGTGATGATGGCCGCACGTGGGCCAAATCGGCGCGCTTCCCCGGCGTGGCGGATCAGAAGAAGGTCGGCATGGTCGCGTGGTCGTCCACCAACGAGGGCACGCTGGTCGCCGTGTTCGATGGCCATCAGGACAATGATTTCGCGCCGCACGTGGTGCGCAGTGATGATTATGGCGCGACGTGGCGCAACATCACCGCCGATCTGCCGGCGTTCGGGCCGACCAAGAGCATCGCCGTGCATCCGAAGAATGGCGAATTGCTGTTCGTTGGCACCGATATGGGCGTCTATTTCAGCCGCGATGGCGGCGGGCACTGGCTGCCGCTGCGGTCTGGCCTGCCCACCAGCAGCGTGCAGGGCCTGATGGTCCACCCGCGCGAGAATGATCTGGTGATCGGCACCCATGGCCGCGGGTTCTGGGTGCTGGACGATATCAACCTGGTGGAGAAACTGACGCCCGAAGTGGTGGCCTCGCACAGCTACCTCGCGCCGCTGCGCCGGGGCACGCAGATCCGCGACGTGCCGCGTGGCCGCAAGAACACCGGCAACATGTATTTCACCACCAAGAACCCGCCGCGCGGCGCGATCATCGATTACTGGGTGGGCAGCGCCGCTGCTGGCCAGACCGTGAAGATCGACATCATGGATGCCAACGGCACGCTGGTGCGCAGCCTGGCCCAACCGGCAGCGGTGCGCGGGGCGCGACGCGCGGTGTGGGATCTGCGTTTCGAAGCGCCGCCCAATGCCTCCATGTCGGAATATCGCCGCATGCCCGGCCGCTTCGTGATGCCGGGCACCTATCAGGTGAAGCTGACAGTGGGCGACAAGGTGCATCTGCAGCCGCTCAGCGTGCGGCTCGATCCGGCGATCAGCCTCTCGGCGGCAGACAGCGCGGCGTTGGATGCAATCGGCGCCACGCAGGCCCGGCTGGTGGCGGCGACCTATCAGGCGAACAAGGCGCTGGCCCCTAGCCTGTCGCAACTGGCCGCGACGGTGAAGGCCCTGAAGGATGCCAAGGCTGATCGCAAGCTGCTGGCCCAGGCCGAAGCCGCGCTGAAGGAGGCCGAAAGGCTCAATGTGATCCTGAACGGCCGGGAAGAGGGCATTGCCCAGCAGGAAACCTTCCTGCCGCTGGCCGAACTGACCCAACGCCTGTACACGTCAACCCAGGAATATTCGGCCGCACCCGATCCGGCCCAGCGCCAGTTGACGGCATCGGCCGACGCTGATGTGAAGGCATTCACCAAGGATTTGGGCGTGCTGGTTTCCGATACACTGCCATCGCTGCAGAAGGCGGTGGCAGCAGCTGGCGTGGCGTGGCCGGGCGAACTGCCGCGCATGCCGGCCCAGCCGTGAACGAGGTGATGATGCGCAAGAAAATCCTGGCGGCCCTGATCGCGGCGGCGGTGGCTTCCCCATTGCTGGCCCACGGCACCAGCCTGCTGCCAATCGAAACGGTGAAGATGCGCGAAGGCCATCGCGACGCCGCGATTGCGCGCCGCGCCGAGTTCATGAAACGCATGAAGGGCGGCCTGGCGGTGATTACCAGCGCCGATCGCACGCAGCACAATCTGTATGAATCATACACCGACGACATGGAAAACAAGGACTTCGTGTTCCTGACCGGCATCTACGACAGTCTGCCGCCCGGCCATGTGCTGGTGCTCAATCCCGGCGGCGGCACCTACAAGGAAATACTCTATACCGACATGAGCCCCTATGAGGCGGCGCGGCTTTCGGGCATCAAATATGTGTTCCCGCGCGCCAAGTTCCTTGAACATATGAGCAGCGCGCTCACCGATTATCGCAACCTGCGCATCACGCAGCTGCGCTTCAAGGAAGTCGCCTCCGATCTGTCGCGCGGCTGGGGCGATGGCGAAAAATTGCTCTATGTGAACTATCCGCACATCGACAATCTGAACGAGGCGCCGGCACCGCGCCTGGCCTTCATGGATCGCATCCGCGCCACCACCAGCGAAGTGGTGTTCAAGGATGCCGGCGACATCATCGATGCGCAGCGGGTGATCCTTGATCCCTTTGCCCGTGCCAACATGGACCGTTCCATCGCTATCACCCGCATGGGCCTGATGGAGGGCATGAAATTTGCCAAGCCCGGCCTCTCCACGCTGCAGGTGATGCAGACGGTGGATTATGTCTATCGCTTCCACGGCGCGACGTTGGGCTTTGCCACCGGCGTGGCGTTGGCCAGCAACATGAACGAGGAACTGAAGTGGGAATCGGCCGCCGCCGAGGAAGCCGCGCGCAAGGGCGATGCGATGATCAAGCCCGGCATGCTGGTGCATTTCGATACCGGTGCGGCCATGAACCATTATTCGTCTGACGTGCAGCGCACGGTGCCGGTGGATGGCAAGTTCACCCCCGAACAGCGCCGCATCTATCAGGGCGTGCTCGATGTGCAGAAGGCGGTGATTGCCGCTGTGAAGCCCGGCGTGACCTGGGCCCAGCTGCAGAAACTGGCCGAGGATGAGCTGCGCAAGAAGGGTGGCTGGGACAAGAGTTACACTTATGGCATCGGGCATTTCATCGGCATGGAAACCCATGAACACGGCGATTATGTCGGCCCGCTGAAGCCCGGCATGATCATCGCCATCGAACAGGGCGCTGTGGTGAACGGCACCCGCGTTGCCTTTGAAGATGACGTGCTGGTGACGGCGACGGGGCATGAGTGGCTGACCCGTTCCATCCCGATCGAGATCGACGAAGTGGAGGCGCTGCTGCGTCAACCTTCCATGGCAGTGCCCAAGGCAGTAGGCTCCCCGTAAGTGCTGCTGCGGGCCACGCGGCCCAGGACGAGTTTTTTTCATGTTGCCCGATCAGTTTACCCCCATCACCGATCTGCTGCGGGTTCACGCCCGCGCTGGCAGCAAAGCGGCGATCATTGATGGCGACGCCGTCATCACCTGGGCCGCGCTGGACGCGCTGGTGGACCGGGCGGCGGTCGCGCTGCTGAACCGCGGCCACGGAAAAGGCCAGTGCATCGCCATCGCGGCCGGCATGCGTTGGGCCTATCTGGTGCTGTGGCTGGGGGCCTTGCGCGCCGGCCTTTCCGTGGCGCCGTTGCCGCAATCGGCGACCGAAGAAACCATCGCGATGATGGCCGACGATGCCGATGCGGTGCAACTGTTCCGCGATGCCGATCTGGCCGCCATTGCAGACTGGCTTGCGCCAGAGGGCGCGCGCGCGCCGGATGTGGCGATCGGGCCGGATGATCCGTTCAACCTGATCTATTCCAGCGGCACCACCGGCCGGCCCAAGGGCATCGTGCAGCCGCACCGCCAGCGCTGGGCGCATGTGCAGCGCGGGGTTACCCAGGGCTATGGACCCGATGCCGTCACGCTGGTGGCGACGCCGCTCTATAGCAACACCACATTGGTCAGCCTGTTTCCGACTATCGGGCTGGGCGGCACGCTGGTGTTGCTGCCGAAATTCTCGGCGCAGGCCTTTCTTGAGCTGAGCGAGCGCCACCGCGTCACCCACGTGATGCTGGTGCCGGTGCAATATCGCCGCCTGATGGAGTATCCCGATTTCGACCGGTTTGACCTTTCGTCCTACCAGCGCAAATTCTGCACCTCTGCGCCGTTCCCGGCCGCGTTGAAGGCGCAGGTGCTGGCGCGCTGGCCGGGCGGGCTGACCGAATATTACGGCATGACCGAAGGCGGCGGCACCTGCATCCTGCAATGCCACGAACATCCCGACAAGCTGGCCACCGTTGGCCAGCCGGCGGCCGGCAGCGACATCAGGATCATCAACGAGGCTGGCGAACAACTGCCGGCCGGCATGACCGGCGAAGTCGTCGGGCGATCACCGGCAATGATGACCGGCTATCACAAGCTGCCGGACGCCACGCGCGGCGTCGAATGGTTCAGCTTGGCTGGCGAGCGCTTCATCCGCACCGGCGACATCGGCCGCTTTGATGAGGACGGCTTCCTGACCCTGCTCGACCGCGCCAAGGATGTGATCATTTCGGGCGGGTTCAACATCTATCCCATCGACATCGAACAGGTGCTGCAAACCCATCCAGACGTGGCCGATTGCGCCGTGGTGGGGGTGCCATCCGAACAATGGGGCGAAACACCGGTGGCCTTCGTCGTCGGCACCGCGCTGCTGGATGTGGCCGCCGTCAAGACGTGGCTGAACGACCGGCTGGGCAAGAACCAGCGCGTGCTGGACGTTATCCAGATCGATCAATTGCCGCGCAGTGAAATCGGCAAGGTGCTGAAACGCGATCTGCGTGATCGCTATGTCGCCGTACAGGCGTAACAGGAGAAGACCATGCGCGTTGGCGTTCCCAAGGAAATCAAGCGGCAGGAAGGCCGGGTCGGGCTGACCCCGGAAGCCGTCCGCGAATATGTTGGCCACGGCCATCAGGTGCTGGTCGAAACCGGCGCGGGCGCTGGCATTGGCGCGCCTGATAGCGCCTATGTGGCGGCCGGCGCGCAGATCGCGGCCGCGGCGGCAGAGGTGTTTGCCGCCGCCGAAATGATCGTGAAGGTGAAGGAACCGCAGCCATCCGAATGGGTGCAACTGCGCGAAGGCCAGATCCTGTTCACCTATCTGCATCTCGCTCCCGATCCGGAACAGACCAAAGGCCTGCTGGCCAGCGGCGTGACGTCGGTGGCCTATGAGACGGTGTGGGACGGCCACGGCCTGCCGCTGCTGATCCCGATGAGCGAAGTCGCTGGCCGCCTATCCATTGAAGCCGCCGCGCTGGCTTCGCGCCACTATAATGGCGGCAATGGCCTGTTGATGGGCGGTGTGCCTGGCGTGGCGCCGGCGCGTATCGTGGTGCTGGGCGGCGGCGTGGTCGGCACCCAGGCGGCCCGCATGGCGGTGGGGCTGGGCGCGGATGTGTGCATTTTCGATCGCTCGCTGCCGCGGCTGCGGCAACTGGATGATCTGTTCCAGGGCCGGGTGCGCACGCTCTATTCCAACCGCGCCGCTATCGAGGCCGAAATTGCCCAGGCCGATGTGGTGATCGGTGCCGTGCTGGTGCCGGGCGCCAGTGCGCCGCGCCTGATCACCCGCGACATGCTGGGGTTGATGAAGCCCAAAACGGTGCTGGTGGATGTCGCCATCGATCAGGGCGGCTGCTTTGAAACCAGCCACGCGACAACCCACGAAGCGCCGACCTATGTGGTGGACGGCATCATCCATTATTGCGTTGCCAACATGCCCGGCAGCGTGCCGCGCACCTCCAGCTATGCACTCAACAATGCGACGCTTCCCTTTGGGCTGGCGCTGGCGGGCGGCGGCATGGAGGCCATTCGCAACAGCCCGGCGCTGCTCGCCGGCCTGTCAACGCATCAGGGCAAGCTGACCAGCCAGCCGGTGGCCGAGGCGCTGGGCCTGGCCTTCACCGCGCCCGAGGCGGCGCTGGCGGGTTAGAGCCTGTTACAGCTGAACCAAACCCGCTCATGCCGAGCTTGTCGAGGCACGCACCACAGCCGGTTCGTGCCTCGACAAGCTCGGCATGAGCGGGTTGTTTGAGTTCCGGTCAATTCTCGCCCGGAATCGGCGGCCTCGCAAACAGCGCGGGTTCCATCGCGTCGTCCCCCAGCATCTCATAGCGGATCAGCGCCATCGGGATGCGGCCACGCCGGATGAAATCATCGTGGAAGGCGCGCAGGTTGAAGCGCTCACCCTGTTTGTGGCGCGCCGCGGCCAGCAGTTCCCACATCTGCACATTGCCGATCGTGTATTCCAGCCCATGGCCGGGCAGCGTGCGGATATGGGCATATTTGCGGGCGACATCGGCATCCAGGAAGGGCGTTACCTTGCGCCACCAGGTCGCCACTTCGGCGGCGGTCTTTGCATTCAGCTGGTTTTCGATGTCCCCCACGGTGCGCGCCGCGCGCCACAGGCCGAAATGGTAGATCAACTCCTTTACCTGGGGGCGATCATCGAAGAAACCGGCCTGCAGCGCGGCTTCCTCCAGATACACCGCCCAACCCTGCCAGCGCGCACCGTCAAGAACGGCGCGGCGGATGGGATTGGGATGGGCGTTGGCCAGCATCAGATCCATGCGATGGCCGGGGATGACGGCATGGAGATGATCGGGGGAGGGATCGCGATACTGGATCTGTTCCCAGTAATTGGGCGGCGTCGCGCGGCGGATGAAGGGCACATTATAGGGTTCAAGATAGGTCGGCGGCACGGCCATCCCGCTCAGCGTTGGCGGAATCCCCGCAGGGATGGTCATGAAATCGCTGCTCACCAGGAATTTGCGGATGCGGGCATCGGTACCGGCGACGCGTTGCTTATAATCGGCATCATTGCCCGCCATGGCGATGGCCGGCACCGCCCGGTTCCTGTGTTCGGCAATGGCCAGGAACGCCCACATCCGCTCCAGCTCACGCTGCCCCAATGTGCGCGCGGCATCGCTGTCATAGGGCATTTGCAGAGCGTGGCGCAGATACCAATCCAGCCGCGCCTTGCCCACGCCAGCGCGGGCGGTGACGCCGGGCCGCGCGGATTTCAGCCAGTCGCGATACGCGGTGAGCGCCGCGATGGCCCGGTCAATATCGGGCACCAGTTCCGGCTGCTCGCGCACCGCCCGGCCGCGCAGATCGCGATACCAGCCGATAACGCCGGCCGGCGGCACGGCGCGTTGCGGAAAGCCGTCTTCCACGCCATCTGACTGATCGAGCGAGCGGATCGCCAGATCGACATGATCGGCCGCCATCGCGTCCAGCGTGAGGCGCGCGGCGGCCAGTTGCGCCGGGATCGCCCGCACGCGGCCGGCAAGGCTGGCATTGGGCAGCGGCGTGAACGCCAGGCGCTGCAACGGTTCCAGATAGAAGCCCGGATCGCGCGCCCATGGCCGCGTCACCTTCAGGGTGAATTCGGCGCGATCCATCTCTGAACGCACCACCAGCCAATCCACCTTGGCCCCGCGTGACCAGCCGGCAAGCTTGATGCCCGCCAGCCGCTGTTGCAGGGCAGCCAGCGCCGCCGTCTGCCGGGCCATGGCGGCCGGGCCGTAATCGCCGGCCATGCCGCGCTGCCAGGCCTGGTAATCGCTGAAAACCTGGGTCAGGGCTGGATCTGGTGGCGATTGGGCCAGGCTCATGCTGGCCGCTGCCAGGCTGATCGTTGCTGCCGCCAATGCCCGCACGATACCACGCATCATCGGTCCTCCCCTGCTGGACGCCGGGGCAGCATAACCGCATTCAACCACAAAGCGAACGTTTGTTCGCTAGGCGGCGTTTTTCGGCTTTGCGAGACCCAAGCAATATGCCAGACCAAGGCCATGGCGATTGCGATTGATCTTTCCGGCAAAACCATCCTGCTCACCGGCGCGTCCAAGGGCATTGGCGCGGCCACGGCGGCCATATTGGGCGCGGCCGGCGCGCATGTGGTGGCGCATTATGGCAGCGACCGCGCTGGCGCCGAAGCCGCCACTGCGGCCATCCCGCCGGACCGCCTGCTGCTGGTGCAGGCCGATCTGGCCGATCTTGATGCAGTGGAGCGGTTGTGGAGCGAAGCTGTGGCCTGGCGCGGCCGTATCGATGTGCTGGTCAACAATGCCGCCGTGATGGATTTTTCCGGCAGCTTTTCGGCCCCGCTGGAAACCTGGGACCGCGTGTGGGATCAGGCGCTGGATGTGAACGTGAAGGCGCCGGCGCGGCTGATGCGGGGTGCGGTGAACCATTATCTTGAACATGGCGGCGGCGCGATCATCACCATCAGCAGCTGGGCGGCGCAGCGCGGCGTGACCAACCCGGCCACCATCGCCTATGGCGCCTCCAAGGCCGCTGTGCGCTCCGCCACCCAGTCCATCGCGCGGGCGTACGCGCGGGACAATATCCTGGCGTATGTGGTCACCCCCGGCGTGGTGCGCACCCGGCTTTCGGAACAGTTTGCGGCCACGCAGGGCGGTGAGGACAAGATTTCGGCAACGCTGGCCAGCGGTGAGTGGGTATCGCCCGATGAACTGGGCCGGCTGGTGGCGTTTCTGGCCTCTGGCGCCGTGCCGCAGATGTCGGGCGCCACGATCGACGTGAATGGCGCAAGCTACGTCCGCTGATGCGCGTTTCCCTGCCCGGCATCGCGCGGAGCGGCCCCGGCTTCCGCTTCCGCTTTGCCGGCCACGACATCACGGCCTGGCCCGGTGAAACGCTCGCCGCTGCACTGACGAGCGCCGGCCAGTTGGCGCTTTCCACCAACGGCCCAGATGAGCGCCGCGGCGTCTATTGCGGCATGGGCGCCTGCGGGGAATGCACGGTGCTGGTGGATGGCCGCAGCCAGCGTGCCTGCATGGTGGCGGCAGCGCCCGGCATGGTGGTGGAACCGATGCCCCGCCGGGTGGTGGCGACGGCCGATGCGCCTGCCTCCGCGCCGGCACAGCTGCTGGCCTGTGATCTGCTGATTATCGGTGCCGGGCCGGCCGGGCTTGCCGCCGCCGAGGCTGCGGCCGGCCTGAACATCATCATCATCGATGAACGAGCCAAGCCCGGTGGCCAATATTTCAAGCAGCCGGGCAAGGGCTTCGCGATCACGCCGGCCGCGCTGGATGCCCAGTTCAGCGAGGGCGCGGCGCTGATTGCCGATGTGGCAGCATCGCCAGCAAAAGTGATGCCGGGCCGCATTGCCTGGTCTGCGCGGCGGGATGGCGAACAGATCGTGGTGGAAACGTCGGGCCCGGAAGGGCCGGCGCGGATCACGGCAGCGCGCCTGATCATCGCCACCGGGGCGACGGAAAAGCCGTGGCCGATGCCGGGCTGGACGCTGCCGGGCGTGATGACCACCGGCGCTGCACAAACTCTGCTGCGGTCGGGCGCGGTGTCGCCGGGGAAACGCGTGCTGGTGGCCGGCAATGGCCCGCTCAACATCCAGCTCGCCAACGAACTGCTGAATGCCGGCATCAGGGTGGCTGCCGTCGTTGAACAGGCGCCGCGGCCCGGCCTGGCGCGGGCAGCCAGTGCGCTGGCGATGGCCCGGCATGATGCCGGGCTGGCCGTTGCGGGCGTGCGCCAACTGGCGCGGTTGCGCCGTGCGGGTGTGCCTCTGCTGTTCGGCCATGTCGTCTGTCGTGCCGAAGGTGCGGAACGGGTGGAGCGTGCCTTCGTTGCTGCCACGCGCCCTGATGGCACGTTGGGGCCGGAGCGCGGCTTTGATATTGATGCCCTGTGCATCGGCGCCGGCTTTCAGCCGCAGGCCGAACTGGCGCGCGCGCTGGGCTGCCGGCTGGCGTGGACTGATGGTGCCATGGCGGTTGTGCGCGAAGATGATGGCCGCACGTCGGTTGGCAATGTGTTTGTCGCTGGCGATGGCGGCGGGCTTGGTGGGGCGCGGGCGGCGCTGGCGCAGGGTATGTTGGCTGGTCTGGCGGTGGTCGCCGACGTCAATGGCAGCCTCACCGCCGCGCAATTGGCCCAGCAGCAAGCGCAGCGCCGGGCTCTGGCCACGGCGCGCGGCTTTCAGGTCGGCCTGTGGCAGTTGTTTGCCCCGGCGCACCCCGCGCCCGCCGTCCACACGCCCGAAACCCTGCTGTGCCGCTGCGAAGGCGTGCGCTTTGGCGATGTGGATGCGCTGCTGGCGGCGGGCACGAATGATCCCGGCAGCATCAAGCGCGCCACGCGGCTGGGCATGGGCCGCTGCCAGGGGCGGTATTGCGGGCCACTGCTGGCGGCGCGGCTGGCGGGCGACGGGCAAGCGGGGGAGGGCGATCTGTTCGCCCCTCGCCCGCCGTTCAAGCCGATGACCATCGCCGAACTGGCGGCGGGTGCAGAGCCATGATGCTGCTGCGCCTCCTTCTCACCTTAATGCTGCTGTGGGCCGGGCCAGCCTTCGCCCGCGATCTGGCCACGATCCGCCAATCCGGCGTGCTGCGGGTGGGCGTGAACCCCAATTTCCCGCCGATGAGCAGTTACGGCGACGGCGGCACGCTGCAGGGCTTTGATGTGAATGTCGCCCGCGAACTCGGCCGGCG
>Ga0075157_10000396_pt1 | contig 36094 bp, 22 predicted proteins | sample JI81BgreenDNA_FD_70967 | JGI IMG/M metagenome (GOLD analysis project Ga0075157, IMG submission 70967) | Wastewater effluent complex algal communities from Wisconsin, to seasonally profile nutrient transformation and Carbon sequestration -... | ecosystem: Engineered > WWTP > Effluent > Algae...
CAAAGACGACACATTGCCACCAAAATCGGTGAAGTCATAATTGATTTGCGCGTTATCCCAGGTTATGGGCAGGTTGAACACCGGGAGTGGCGGCACAACAGGCCCACCACCAAAATACACAGAGTCAGCAAAAAATACCGAGCCCGTACCCGCACTGCCAAATCCATAGAAAATCGACAGCATGTTGTAGGTATTAGCGAAGTTCAACGGAGGAGTGCCTGCCGCCGCATTGGCGAAATTAAAGGTGAGTGTTTGCCAGCCAGCTGTGGTGGTTGTGGCTTCCGTTTCTACCGAAACCGTAGGAACTCCGGCTTGCTCAGCTTTCAAGCGTACCACAATACCTGCAGCCGGTGCGTTTACCTGAACCGAAATAGTGGTTGCGCCCGTTGCAAAAGGAAGTGGTGTGCTCAATCCGGTAGCCGGTGTGATGGTGGTACCGGCCCATGTTTGAGCACCACCCGTTTTTTCAGTCCGCAAGGTGGTATTGGCTGCATTCGTAGGTGAAGGTGCCAAGGCCGAAACATTGCCACCAAAGTCGGTGAAGGCATAGGTGATTTGCGGGTTGTCCCAGGTTATGGGCAGGTTGAATACCACTGGCGGGGGACCAACAGGACTACCTCCAAAATAAACAGAGTCAGCAAAAAAGACCGAACCCGTTCCTGCGCTGCCAAATCCGTAAAAAATCGACAACACATTGTAGTTATTGGCGAAGTTAATCGGTGCAGTTCCGGCAGCTGGATTGGCGAAATTGAATGTCAAAGTTTGCCAGCCTGCAGCCGTAGTGGTAGCCTCGGTTTCCACCGAAATGGTGGGTACTCCGGCCTGCTCTGCCTTCAGTAAAACTGGAATGCCTGCAGCAGGTGCATGCACCTGAACCGAAATGGTGGTTGCACCCGTTGCAAAAGGAATTGGTGTGCTCAATCCGGTAGTTGGTGTGATGGTGGTACCGGCCCAAGTTTGCGCACCACCCGTTTTTTCAGTGCGCAAGGTGGTATTAGCCGCATTTGTTGGTGAAGGCGCCAAGGCCGAAACGTTGCCACCAAAATCGGTGAAAGAATAGGTTATTTGCGGGTTGTCCCAGGTAATGGGCAAATTCACACCCTGTTGCTGTGAACCAGCAACAACCAGGGTAAGTGGATTCGAGTGAATGGGCTGTGGACAGCTGCCTGTGAGGCGTACGCGGTATTGTTGTCCATTCATGCCTGCAGTAACCGCATTGATAGAGAAATTAACCTGGTTCACCCCTTGGTAAACACCACTATTTTGCAGGTTTACCCACTGATTATTGTCGAGCAATTGCCACTGATAGCCGGTAACGCCTGTGGCATTTACCGTGAAACGGGCTGTATCTCCAACCACCAACTGGGTATTGCCTGTCGGCTGACTTACAAAGGAAACGCCCAATAAGCTCACCGATCCATTGTTAAATCCAGTATTGATAGGCGTACCCGTAGAATTGGAAATTTCACAATTGCCCGGCGTGGTAACATCCCAATTCAATGTTGAATTGCCCTGTACCACCATCCTGATGGCGAACATGGTGCCCTGTGCAAGGTTGATGGGCTGGGTAGAAAACCAGCTTACCAATACCTTTCCACCCGTGGCATTGGCCAACAAATTGCCGGCAAGCTGTGTAGAAACATTTTGAACGCCTACATAACTCAAGGCCTGGGTGTTAAAATCGATTGCCAATGAAATGGCCCCAACGCCATTCCCACCTGTAGTTGTAATGGGAATGGTCACTGTATCGCCGCTGCAACCACTGCTGCTTCCGGCTGTTACAATGATATCTGCCTGCGCTTGAACGAGCCAGGGAGCCAGTAGCAGACATGCCAATAGCCAATATCTATTCATCTTTTTCATAGGTTAGTCTGGTTCAATATCCTACTTTATTTGCTAATAATAAGCCCATCTCGGCTGAATTCTGCCAGTAAATGAGCATTTGTCCGTGGTAGTTGGTATTTTTTATTTCAACAAGCAATTGGTTGCCTGTGGGTAGAAGTAACAGCTCTTCAAGCAAGCGACCGTCAATGGCGAACAGCTTTAATCGCACCTGAGAGCCATTTTCGAAACTGGGATGCGCCAGGGTAAAGCGATTGGTGAAGGGATTGGGATACAGTTTTGCCGCTTGTTGCTTAGCCAATTCGGGCTGACTCAAACTTAGCGCAAAACTCATTCTACCCTTTGCCGACCAAGAGGTATCAGTCCCCAAAACACCTCCCATGCGCCAAAAACGGATGCTATCGCCCAAAGCAGGCTGAATCCCCGCGAAGTAATACCGGTAATTGGTATCGGGCATGGGCACCAACAAAGTGGGTTGGTTAAACATAGAATCGACTGCCATTTGCAAGACGACCGATGTCTGGCAAGGCCTGCGGCTGTATTGAAACAAATAGCTATCCTGTCTGATTCCTTGCACGTTCAAAGGACTCAACGGCAAAGGTGCCTGTGCCCCGGTTACAGCTACCGAACCACTGAGGTACTGGATAGGTACAACCTGGCCTTGTGCATTGCCCATTTCGCAATTTCCCGGTGTTTGTGTATCAAATTGGAGGATGCTGCTACCGGTTTGGTTTCTTGCCGACCAGCGAATTACCACCAAAGTATCGTTTGCAATGTTGATGGGCTGCAATGAAAACCAGGCAATAACAAACCTGCTGTTCGCTGCAGTCAGGATGCCACTGGAGATAACCGGGTTCACGGCACGCGTACCTAAATAAGTGACTGCATTGCTGTCGTAGTTGATTTTGACACTGATAGAGGCTATTCCCTGTAACTGACTTGCGAGGATAGGGGTTTCAACCACGCCGCTACACGCGCTGCCCGACACCAACTGCAAACTACCCGTTTGTCCAAAACAGGTAGTTGCCGTTAATAGCAATAGCAAACAGAAAATGCAGAGGCGTTTCATAGCAATAGCCCGCACCGGATGTTTCCGATGCGGGCATTTCATTTTTAGTGAATCAATGAGCGGATGATGGCTTGCTCGGTGCTGTTCTGACCTTGTGCACGCAGCTCACAGAAATAAACACCTGCCTGCAATGCCCCTGCGTCTAAACGATGTTGGTGCATGCCTGCCTGCATTTCACCCAATTCAACCTCACGTACCATTCTGCCTCTGGCATCGGTAATGGTCAATTTAACCTGAGCTGATGTTGGCAAGTTGAAGTCGAGCATGGTTTCACCCCTGAATGGATTGGGGTAGTTTTTGAGTCCAAGCACGCCACCCATCACCGAAGGCACACTGCTGGCAGCTCCGGGCATGAGCAGTACCGACTGCGACAAGCGCATGGCATTCACAGCTGCAATTTCGCTTTCCGCCAACAGGCTGATACCCAAATCATTTTGATCTCCCTGCAGCAACTGGAATTCCAAATCAAACAAGTGCGCTTCGTTGGTTACCACTTTACCGGCAAGGTCAAACCAGCTGATCCTGATTTCACCTGCTTCCAGGTGCAGTTGTGCACTGGCCTGCATATCGGCATCAGCAAATTTCACGGCTGTTGCACGCATTTTTTGAGCGTCATAGGCAAAAGCCAACGACATCGCACCCAGGTGGGCACCCTCACGAATGCTTACCGGCACTTTGATCTGCTGACCACTCACCACTTCCACACGGCCGTCATTTTCGAGCCTTACACTGCTCGCCATACGGGCCAGCGATGGGTTAAACGAGCCGTCCACATCGCCTGTAGCAAGGGCATGCAGCACCACCGATTGGTTGGTATTGGCAGTGACCTGCACCATTTGCGAGCTGAATAACCAATTACCTGCACCGAATCCGTTCAAACCGCTTTGTGTGGCTTTCACACCCAGGTAAGTCGATACTGGCGGATTCATGGTAGGATACAAGAAGATGTCTTGGTTGCTGCCGTCTTTTTGTTCCAGACAGTTGGTGCAAGGACCACTTTCACGGAATACCATGCCGATGTTTTGGATGGTGCTTCCTGTTGGCAATGGACCATTGGGTGCCTGGTTATAATAGGCAATCGGATTCATGCCAATCATCCAGCGGCCATTTCCTTGTGCTGTCATTTGGCCTGGCGATGTAGGATCGCCCCAGTTGCCAACAACATATTGCCAAACCTGATTGGGATCAACCGATGCACCGGAATGCATGTGCACCGAGCTTACAGCAGCCAAATTGCCACCAAACAATGCATCAAAGTAAATGCGCAGCGCCATGGGGTTGTTAAGCAGGCCTGCAAAACGCTGAGCAATCTGCAAGGCGTCGGTGCTGTTCACCACACCATTGGCATTCACATCAGCCGCCTCCAGCCACATGCCATTCAGCGCAGTCAGGCCGGTGAAATGGCGTGCTGCACGCAAGGCATCGGTTGCATTCACGCCGCCAGGCTGCTTGTTGGTGCTTCCTCTGAGTACATAATCTCCAACTGGAAGTTGCTGGCTGTTAAATTCGCCGGCTGCATTGGTAGCTTCGAGGCGAACCAAATTGCCGCTCTGTGCATTGTAAATGGCCACAAAACTGTTCGACATAGGCGTTTGTGCCACATTCGAGTAAAGTAACTGACCACTGATGCTACCAAATGCAGGAGCCGAACCAAAGAAAGTACTGTTCCATTTGAATACACCGCCCAAACCACCGTTGCCACTGGTGCCGCCGGACCAACCAACGGTTGGACTTACAAACTTAACAGCACTGTGGAAGAGGCCATCAATGTTGCCCCATCCTTGATTGTGAATGGCATATGCCGTTCCAAGCGGGCCTGAAACCACCAAGGTCTGAGGTTGTGCGCCGGGTACCATGCTCATGGAAGTAATGGTTCGCATACCGCCATAGGCACGCTCCAGCGGCATCCAGCTATTGCCATGGTTTTCGGTATAGTAGAGTCGGGCAGTTGCTGTGAAATAGGCTATTCCCAATCCATTTTCTCCCCAAGCCATGCGTGCCTGGCTAGTTTCAGGCAAGATGTACGACTGCCAGGTCAACCCTTGGTCGCTGGTTCTGAAGAATCGGCCTGTTGAGCTGGCCCAAACCATTTCACCGGCTTGGTTCACGCTGAGTTCCGAAATGGTACCGAACTCATTTTGCATGGGTGCAGGTAATCCAGGCACAAGCGACCAGCTGCTACCACCGTTGGTAGTGCGGAATACTTGCCAAACGCCATTCAATGGATCGCCTGCGGCAATACCGGTATTGGCATCCCAGAAGTGGGTGAAATTGGGGAAGCCGCCATTTTGGAAAACAGGCAAACGGAGCCAGTTTTGTCCACCATCGCTTGTTTTGTAAACGCCCTGACGAAGTGAATCACCATAGAGGGTCACAAAGGCAGTTTGCGCATCCAGGGCCATGATGTGCGACGTTCCCATGCCACCGGTATTTGGAATTTGTGCCGCCTGCCAGTTTACGCCACCGTTGGTGGTGCGGTAATACCAGATGTTGAAAGTAATGCCTGCACCACGCTCTTCTATGGTCCATGCGGTATTCGCATCAATAGGCTCAATGTTTCTGATGGTGATATCGGCAATGGGTTGATTCAGGTTCTGCAATACCCAGGGACTTTGAGCAAAATTGCTCTGCGAAACCGGGAAATACGGAGATCTGTACGCACAAGAACCACCCGTAGAAACCTGTAATTGGTAATCACCCGTTTGAGTGGCTGTAAATGTGGGATTCACAGCACCATTCTCAGGCTGATCATTGCGGAACCACTGGTAAAAATACTGCGTGTTTTGAGCTGGAAGATACGCCAACTGAGTTGGTACACCAGCAACCACCCTTGAACGAATTTTACGACCTTCTTCCAATGTAATGATTAGCACAGGAATGGTAACAGAGTCACCTGTAAGCGGATTTGAAATAAACTGGGGGATGACCGCATTGGCAAAACTATTCACCACTACCACAGCTATGGCACCGGCACGCTGCGCGTTCAAAGCTTTATCGCTAATGGCACAAGCCCCCCTGTATAACAAGGCAACTTTTCCTTGCAAACTTCCGGCAGGTAGCGCAGCACAAGCAAGCGAATCGGCCGGCATTTCTACTAATCCACTGAAGTTTGCAGAAGCGCCTTGAGGAACATTAGACCAGCCGTTTTGAGGCGCTACTGTGCTAAAAGCAAGGTTCATGATAGTTTGGCTACCGTCTATCAATGCCAACTGTTGCTGTGGAACTGCCTGCAAAGTTGTTGCAATGCTTTGACCCTGGGCGTGGTGCAACGGACCATTCACTTGTACAAAAGCCTGGTGAGGTACGGTAACCTGTACACTAATTACGTTGGTTGTAACCATGCAACCATTTCCAAAGTCAACTTGTGCCTGATAATCACCCGGACTGCTGGCAAAGATGCTCACCAAGCCATTGCCTTCGGGATAAGGCACTCCATTGATTGTCCAATTAATACTTTGGATAGCTCCCGGGCCATTCACTTGCAATTCAACACGCTCATTCATGCATATGCTAACACTGCCAAGAGCACGCAAATCGGCCACACAGGTGTTGTTGTTGAAGCCGGTTGCCGGCAGGAAGTCAGAAACATACCAAGGAGCAATGCGGAATTCGGGCACACCCGCAGTAATTACCTCCTGCATAAAGCCTTGCAAATTTAAGGTATCACCTACCTGAACATGAACAGGAGCAGTGCTGTTGGTTGGTGAGAACAATGGTGCACGAAGTACCCTGCTGGCGTCGCGGGTTTTGAGCACATTGTTGAACTCATCGCGCAGTGTCAATTCAAAACGACCTGCCGAAAACTCATTCACATTGGTAACAATCAGGTTTTCGAAGAGCAAATAGCTTCCTTCAAAATTTTCACCGTATTGGTTTTGCTCTGGAAGGTTGTTGTTTAAATAGGTAAACTCCCAGAAATTTGATTTGTAGGCCCTAAAAGTATCATTTGCTGAAAGCAAAACCACATTTCCTGCCACGCTGATGTCTAGCTGGGTTTCTGAATTGACTGGATTGGTAGTGGGGAATTCATTAACCAAACCTGTGATACGCACGCGATTACCAGGAACCAGCAAATTGGTATCGGCCAAAGCTCCCGAAAGCAACCGCACATTTACACCCGTATTCCTTGGTGCATGATACTGGAACCAAGGTCCAAAAGGAACCGACATTTGCAGGTACACCGATTTGAAACTGCTGCTCAAGGCAGATTGTTGGAAACCACCGGCCACTACGCCTTCTACGGTAACAACTTGCCCGTTATATCGCGAAACACGCGTTGGATTCTGCGGTGTATTGTACAGGTAATCAGGCACCACTTGCACATCTGCAATGGTAAGTTCCTGCAAACTGGTAGCACAACTATTGAAGAAAACCAAAGGCAACACGGTATCTGAAGCACCAATGATCGCCAAACGATTATCGCTGCCAAATCCATTGCCGGTTCCACAACCATTCAACCAGTTTTGCTCATCGCGACCCCAGCTGTTGCCATTGATGAATTTGTACTCAATGGGCTGATTGGCCTGCACCTGCTGCTGAATTTCCCAGATTCCTGGGCTGGTTTGCGTCATGGGGGTACCTGCTGGATTCCAGCCTTGGAAGCTGCCTGCCACGTGTACACCAAGTGAATCAACCGGGTAACGGCTCATGTTCACCCTGAATTTCACATTCACCATGGGCTGCTGACTGGTAGGCGATACACCATTCAATCGAATGGCAAATGCATTGCCATTGTTGTACCACTGACCTGGGTTGGGTAAGAAAATCAAACTCGCATCCAGCGGTTGCGCAGTACCCAAATCATCCCTGATATTCAAGGTGCTTGCTCCGTTATTGGTATAACTTTCAACAGCCAGGTAATAGCTACCCTGCAGCAGCACGGTAGAAGGAATGCCTACTGTAATTTGGCCATTCTGAACATCAGCAGCAGTGAGTGTGTAGCTGCTGGAGGTCACAATGGGACTACTGAGGTCAGCGGCTGCGTAAATGTGTACCATTACTTCCGCACCAGCGGTAGTACCCGGAGCCAATAAGATGGTTGCCGAAGTAGCGCGAATGGCAGGCAAGGGCACGTCATAGCGGCTTGCGAACTGCATGCCGTCTCTGCTACCGTTGTTAGGGAAGCTATTGGTACTCAGGAATCCAAAGTTGGCGAATGCGCCGCGGTCGAGGGCATACACCGAGTCGGTTATATACAATGGTGCTTCCACCAAATCATTGCTGGGAACTGCATCACCGGCTAATGGCGCGGCACCCAGGCGTACCACATACAAACCCGACTGGCTTGCTGAAAAAGGATCATTGAGGTTGGCTGTTCCAAATTGTCCAAAACCCAACGGGCCTTGTACCGAAGCAGCTTGGTTGAAAACAGAATTGCCGTTCAACTGTACATCGGCAACCGCCTGCACACTGTTCAAAGTGTTTCCACCCTGGTTGCGAATGTTAACCGAGAAAGTGGCTCCCTGTTGCATGTGACGTGGCACCATGGCGTATTGCGTTGCCGAAATCTGGTTGGTACGAACCACCGGATTGAAGGCTGCTACGTCGGTCGCAGGTGCCGATTCAATGAGGATATCATCGAGCATCCAGAAGTAATAGTCGCCCCAGAATACGAATTTCATGCGGGCCTGAGCAGCACCCCCCAGCTGCGAACTGAGGTACAGGTTTAACTGCTCATCGGCAGGTGTTTGTGCATTCGTGGCGAGAAGCGTATTTAAGGCAATGCTGTCGGGCCAAGTACTACCACCATCGCGGCTAAACACCACATAGGTAGCGGAAGGTCTGCCATCGATGCCAGCGAATTTTCTGTGGAACTGATTGAATCGCAGGATGGGGAAAGGAATGTTTGACAAATTCATCACCGGACTGATCAATTCAACCAAGTGCGGCGAAGGAGCAGGCCCTGAACCAAAGGCACCCACTACACCACCATTATCAAGAAAATCGCTATCGAAAATCACAAAACCATTGGTTCTGGTAGGCGATTGTATTGGCAAGCCGCTTCCGGCATAAGCACCACGTGAACCTACGGTTAATGCAGGCGTGGTTGCTGTACCACGATACTCAAAACGCGCATCAGGATCAGGAATCAAAGCACCACTTGAATAAGTACCACCCGTTTGTGTCCAACCGGCCGGAATACCGCCATCAAAGGTTACTACTACAGGCATGTTATCGGCTGTATTGCAGCTACCGAATATGAATACTGGTAAAACCGTCGCAGTGTTGGGCACTACGGTGAACCGGTTCGGACCGGTTCTGGCAACGCAACCCATAGGTACTGTTTCGCTGTAGTCTACCCATAATTGCGCGATGGTATCAAAAAAGCCCCAGCTGTTACCATTGATGAATTTCCATTCAATGGTATCGCCCACCGTAACGTTTGAAGTGAAGGTGAAATATCCGGGGTTCAAGGGATCGGCTTGCATGGGTACCGGATTCCAGCCCTGGAAGCTGCCGGCAATGTGTACGCCCTCTGGACGAATCACCTGGGCTCGCATATCAACCCTGAAAGTCATGGCAACTGTAGCAGGCGTAGCTGAGCTGCATTGGTTGAACAATACGGCCGGTAAAACTGTGGCCAAGCCTGGTACAGTTAATATGCGATTACCTGCAGGTCCTCCCGTTGCATTACATGATGTAGGGATGGAATTTTCGGCACCGTTCCAGTCATTGCCATTGATGAATTTATATTCTACAGTTGTTCCCGGAAGCAGGTTGGTGGTATACTCCCAGATGTTGTTAGCAACAGGCATCATAGGCGTTCCTCCCGGGTTCCATCCTTGGAAACTGCCTGCAATGTGCACGCCTGAATCCGAAACACTTAAGCCGGTCATGTCCACCCTGAAGGTTACCGCCACTGGAGCTGTTGATGCAGCTACGCATTGGTTAAATAGATAGGCAGGAAGCACGGTATTGCTCGCAGGAACCACGAGCCAACGATTTGTTGTGGTGGGAAAAACACAACTTGTTGGTAAAGCATTTTCATCTTGCCCCCAAGCGTTTCCGTTAACGAATTTGTATTGAATGGTATCACCTTGAGGAAAAGATGCTGTGTACTCCCAAATGTTACCTCCGGTATTGGTCATGGGTGTAGCCGATGGGTCCCACCCTTGAAAATTGCCGGCGATGCGTACACCAAGTGGAGATACCGTTTGGCCGGTCATATCAACCCGAAAGGTTACAGGAATACTAGCGGCACTAGGAGCTAAATTCCAAGTTCTTTGAACGATAATGCCATCAACATCGATGTTTTGTGTAGCACTGTATTGTCTAAGCACCACTGCTTGAACCACATTGGCATCTGCAGCTGTACCAGCCAGTGGTCCTATAGCGGCAGTTGCAGGCTCTGTGGCTATGTTGGCACTGTCGCCAAAAACATACAAACTCACTGAGTCATTTAATGTACCTGGCACGAATTGATACTTCACAACGACCAAATAAACCCTTCCTGTATCCAGGTTCTGTGCAGTGAAATTGGTTGCTGTTGTTTCATTAAGCGTTAATCCCAATTTATACTGCCCCAAATTTGGCCCTGGTGCGATAAACGTTCTGGCCCTGAAAGCAGTGCTCAATGATGTGTAGACCGGTGCAGCCCTGTTGCTGTATTCACCCAAATGAAAGAAAAAACCGGCATTGGCAGAAGTAACTGATCCATTCACACGCATGAGAAAGGATGCATACACACTTCCGGAGTTGACACTATCACTTAAGGGTCGGTTTTCATCTGAACCAGAACTGTCTACAGATGCTGCATTTCCAACACCGCTACCGTAATAAGGTGTGCCCATCAACTGCAAACCAGGTGCTTTGATTTTGATAGGAGCAGTTACACCTGCACTATGGCTAAACCAACCTCTTGTTTGCAAAGTGCTGTCGGCTGGCTGGTCAAAATGCTCTACCAAAAGTGCATTGCTAAGCGATTGTGTCGCATAAAATGAACCTGTTCTCAAGCTGGCAGAATGCGTACGGTTTACAACCGCTCCTGTTTGTACCTGAATTTGCTGCAAAGCAGGTGTACCAATTTGCTGCTGGATTGCATGGGGTTGGCGCCCTTCATTCATCGAGATAGCGGGCGCTACCTGTCTCTGCACAGGAGCAGCTTGCTGCCCCAACACTGTTGCTATTCCCGTCACCGTTAAAAACAGGGATAACAGACTGACCGTCAATTGCTTTTTCATAAAGGTTAAGTTTGGCTGACCCAAGAACGAGAGCTCTCACAATCAATTAGCAAATAAGTCAAAATCAGCAAGGCAAAAAATACCTAATTCAGGGTATTTTAGTCCAGAAATCAAAAAAAGTGGTCTCTAGTCGGAACAGACTGTTGGGCATCTTATTTTGAGCGAAAGTTGATACTTAATGAGCCATTCTTTAATCAACAGACGCCAAACGGCTGATTGAGGCTGTTCAGGCTGTGTCCATAGCTACTTGTACACTTTGCAGCTGAAATCAAAACCGCGTTGCGCTGCAAAAACCCGGTCACAGCTTGCGAAGAGGATTCAATTCGAAGTAAAGCTCCACTCCCTGAAAGTCGCGCATGCGCAGCAGCTCTATCTAAAAACACACGCAAAACCGGCCGCTCAACCGCTGCCTGGCTTTTTTCGTTTCAGGAAATTGCTCAAGCTTGGGGCTTGGCAATTTCCTGAAACGAAAAAAACCCCTCGTTTTCACGAGGGGTTTTGGGTGTGGGCGCACACGGATTCGAACCGCGGACCCTCTGCTTGTAAGGCAGATGCTCTGAACCAGCTGAGCTATGCGCCCGAATGGGACTGCAAATATAGGAGAGAAAATATTTATGCAAACCCCGGCCAGAAAAAAAATTCAAAAAATATTGCTGGCCCGCAGCACGCAAAGCTGCACCCGTACAATTTAGCAACGATATTTGGGTTACCTATCAACATGACCGCTGCCTTTCGCACCCTGAGTCGCCTGCTGGTTTATACACTCACCGCCCTGTTGCTGCTGTTGGCAGGGCTTGCAGCCTATGTATATACGCATGAAGATGAAATCAAGCAGCAAATCATCGGCAGCCTCAACCAAAAGCTGAATAGTCCGGTACAAGTAAACGGCCCCATCTATGTCTCCTGGTTCGAAGATTTTCCAAGCATCACGCTGAGCTTCCCCAACCTGAAGGTAGAAGCTGTTGAAAACCAGCAAGCCGCCGGATACTCGCTGTTAGAGGCAGGTCGACTTTCTTTGTCTTTTAGTTTGGCCGACCTGTACCGCGGCAAATACCAGCTCACCCAACTCACCATCACCGATGCAGCCATCGACCTGCGATTCGATGAAAAGGGCGAGCCCAATTATTACATCTGGAAATCTGACAGCACCGCCGCCGGCAATACCGAATTTGCCATCCAAAAACTGGTGCTGCGCCGCGTAAAACTACTGTACCGCAATGCCTCGGAAAATCAATTATTGTCGGCACAACTCACCGACGCCGATTTCAAAGGGAATTTCAGTGAACGCCGCTTTAAGCTGCAAGCCAAAGCTGCACTCGAAGGTGGAAGCCTGCAACTCGACGGCCGGCAGTTTCTGAAAAACCAGCCGCTCCAGGTGAACCTGGCCATGGAAGTCGACTTAGATGCACAAACCATCCGCTTTCCCGACAGCGAGCTGCGACTGAACCGCGAACGCATCCGCCTCACCGGCTTTCACCGCTGGGCCGAACCCCTTGAAACCGACCTGCAATTCAGTGCCGAAAAATTCAGGGCTGCCCAACTGCTTGATTTGTACGATGCTGGCACCCCCCTGCTGGGTGAATTGGCCGTAGACGGCGACCTACAGCTCAAAGGGCGCTGGCAATACAGTCAAGGCCAACCCAAGCTTGAAATCAACGCATCACTGAGCGAAGCACGCCTGAACTACCCCAGCTACGACCTCCAATTCACCGGTAGCTCCGACATCACGGCCCGTTTCAGCAGGCAATCGGGCCTCGACCTGCAATTCAACAAAGTACGGCTCAAACAAAACAGCGACCAGCTGCAAGGCATGCTGCGCTACCAACAGCAAAGCAATTTGCTGAGCGGTCAAATCAGTGGCAGCGTGCAACTGAACGCCTACCAGAAACTGCTCGAAAGCTTCAACATCCGCGATGCCTCCGGCACTGCCACTTTCAACCAATCGTTCAGGTTTCAACCGGGGACTTCCACGCCCGTAACCTTTGGCGGCTCACTCAGTTTGAAAGAAGCGGCCTTGCAATACGGTACCTACCAGCTGAGGAAAATGCAATTGCAAGCCAACATCAACGAAGGTGGCAAACCCGATTTGCAGCTCCATGTACAGTCGCTGCAGCTCGACAGCGTACAACTGCAAGGCAAGCTGCAAATTGGCAACTACCCTGCCCTCTACAATAGCAAGGCTGGCAAAGTGCTCATTGGCGGCGAGCTCAAAGCCGACCGCTGGCGCTGGGCAACCGACGAATCATCCGAAGGTGCTGCCGTTGCCTTACCTGCTGCTGTTCTCAACCTCGATCTTTCGGTTGGCCAACTCCATTGGTACGACTACCGCTTCAAAGGAGTAGCCGCGCGCTTGCAGGGCGAAGCTGCCAACCTGCGCATCAACCTGCAAAATGCCGAATTGGCCGGTGGTAATATCCGTGGGCCGTTGCACTGGCAGGAAATCAGCGCCGGTTACCGTTTGCAGGGCTCGTTGCAGGGAAAATCACTGGCCATCAACCGCCTATTTAGCGAATTCAACGACTTTGGGCAGACCTTCCTTACCCACAAGCACCTCAGCGGGAAGCTCGACGCCAGTGCCAGCCTGCTGCTGTATTTCGACAAAAACTTCAACCTGCTTCCCAACCAAATGGAGGTACTGGCCGACCTCGACCTCCGCGATGGAGGCCTTACCAATTTCGAGCCCATGAATGCCCTGTCGCGCTTCGTTGATGCCAATGAATTGCGCAACCTCCGTTTCCAGCGCCTCACCAACCACATCGAAATTGTTGGTGGTAAAATCAGTATCCCCGAAATGGACGTGAATTCAAACGCCACGCACCTCACCATCGCCGGCGAACACCAGCTCGACAACAGCTACAAATATTACATCCAGGTTTCATTGAGCGATTTGTGGCAAAAACGCACGAAAAAAATCAGTTTCGACCCGGGCTTGGCCGAAAGCAGACCCGAAGGCGGCGTAAAGCTATACCTTACCCTGGAAGGCAAAGACAGCGATTTCACGATCCGCTACAACAAGTTGGAGGTACGCGACCAATTGCGGCAACAGGCCAAAGAAGTGCGCAAAGACATTGGCCGCCTGGTGCAGGAAGAAATAAACGGCACGGCCAAAAACCGCACCTACGAAAACAACCGCCTCAACGACATTGTGCCCATTGATGCCGAAGCCGACACATTGGAAATACCAAAAGAAAAAGAATTTGATCCCGTTTATTTGCGTAAACCCAAGAGCCGTCGCGGCGGATAAGCCATGATTTCAATCTACTACAAAAAAAATAACTGGAAAATCGTGTTGCTGCTGGTGGCGGTGGTCATCGGTGCCGTATCGCTGTATTACACCTCCCGGGTGGTTCGCAACATCGAAATCCAGGAAAAAAAGAAGATGATGTTGTGGGCCAAGGCCACCCGCGACCTCAGCGCTGCCACCGATTTGGAAGAAAACCAGGAGTTTCTGCTCGACATCCTGCGCGAAAACGACAACATACCAGTTATCCTCACCGACGACAACTTGCAGATTTTGTCGTACCTCAACATCGATCCCGAAAAGGCGCAAGAACCGGGCTACCTCGAACGGCAGATGGTCATCATGCGACAGCAACACGAACCCATCCGCATCGAGCCACTGGAAGGCATTACCCAATACATTTTCTACAAAGACAGCGATTTGCTGTACCAGCTCCGCTACTATCCATACTTTCAGCTGGGCGTGATCAGCATCTTCCTATTGGTGAGCTACCTCGCCTTTAGCATGAGCAGGCGATATGAGCAGGACTTTTTGTGGGTGGGCATGGCCAAAGAAACAGCACACCAGCTGGGCACCCCCATCAGTTCGCTCATGGCCTGGCACGAATACCTCAAAAGTACCGAAGCCAGCGAAGCCGATGCCGAAATGCTGTCGGAAGTGGGCAAAGACATTGAGCGCTTGCAAACCATTACCGACCGCTTCTCTAAAATTGGCTCAGTACCTGTGCTTGAGAAAAGCGAAGTCCGCGAAGTGCTGCAAAATGCCATGCAATACATGCGCAAACGTGCCTCCGAAAAGGTGGAGTTCAAACTCGAGTTGGGTAACACCCCGGTGCATTGCAGCATCAATGCCCCGCTTTTCGATTGGGTGATTGAAAACCTCACCAAAAATGCCCTAGATGCCATGAGCGGCAGCGGCACCATTACCGTGCAGCTGCAGGTACAGGGTAAAATGGCCAATATCGACTTCACCGATACCGGCAAGGGCATTCCGGCAAACCAGTTCCAGGCCATCTTCAAACCCGGCATTACCACACGCAAACGGGGTTGGGGACTTGGCCTCACCTTAGCCAAGCGGATAATCGAAAAGTATCACCGCGGAAAAATCTTCGTGCGCTGGTCGGAGCAAGGCAAGGGCACCACTTTCCGCATTCAACTGCCCCTGCGCACCGATTAAACGCGGCTTGTCTTAACTTTACCCCATGAAAAAGCTCTGCTTTACCGCCTTGTTGACACTTGCCTTTGGTTCATTGTGGGCCCAGCAAGACCCCTCGCGCGATGAATTGTCGCTGGTGCTAGTGAAGCCCAATGTGGGGCTATACTTTCCGGGTGGCGATTTAGACGAACGATTCGGACCCGGCGCCATCGTCGGTCTCGACATTGCCTACAAGCTCAAAAACAACTGGCAATTCAGCGTAAGTGGCGGCCACATTTTTGGTGGCATGGTGCGCGAAACCGACATCATGCGCAACATCACCACCCCCTCGGGCGACATCATTACCGAGGCCGGCGTATTTGAAGACTACCGATTTCGTCAGTTTGGCTGGGCAGTTTACGGCCGTGTTGGAAAAGTCATTCCAGTGGTTGGTCCCAACCAAAACAGCGGCCTTTTGGTGCAACTGGGCTACGGCATCATGCAACATAAAATCTGGATTGAAACACCCCGCAACAACAGCCCGCAAATCTCTACTGAGTATAAAAAGGGCTACGACCGCCTGAGCAACGGCATGAGTTTCAATCCGTTCGTGGGCTACCAGCACCTCAGCGACAACCGCCTCATCAATTTTTACGTGGGCGTTGACTTCCATTATGGACTCACACAAAACCGCCGCACGGTTAATTTCGACACCCAAATGCCCGATACGCGTCAACGTTCCGACCTCATGCTGGGACTCAAAGCCGGTTGGATTTTACCGCTTTACAAACGCGACGAAAAGGCCATGCTCTTTTATTGATGCAGGGACTTTACACCTTGATCATTTGGCTCTATGGCCGCTTGCTAAGATTGCTGGCCCTATTGGGTCACCGCCAGGCTGCACATTGGGTGCAGGGTCGCAGGCAATGGCGCGAAAAGGTGCAAAACCTCCCAGCCAACCGCCGCATTGTATGGTTCCACACCGCTTCGGCCGGTGAATTTGAACAAGGCCGCCCCATCATGGAGCTGCACCGACAGCACAACCCAAACGACTTCATCCTCCTCACCTTCTTTTCGCCATCAGGTTATTTGATGCGACACGACTATGCCGGCGCTGACCTGGTTTGTTACTTGCCCGAGGATTTACCCGCTGAAGTAGCTGCCTGGAATCAGTTGGTAAACCCTTCATTGGCAGTTTTTGTGAAATATGAATTCTGGCCACACCATTTTGCGGCGCTCCGCCAAAACAAGGTGCCGTTGTTGCTGGTATCGGCCCCATTCAGACCCTCGCAGCCCTTTTTCCGTTGGCCAACACGCCGATTTTGGGGAAAGATGCTGGCTTGCGTGCACCATTTTTATGTGCAGGATGCAGCCTCTGCGCGCTTGTTGGCCGGTCTGGGCTATCACAACAGCACGGTTTGCGGCGATACCCGCACCGACCGGGTGATGGCACTAGCCCAACAAGCTTTTGTTGATCCGGTGCTCGAAGCCTTTGCGCGGAACCAAGCGGTATTGGTGGCAGGCAGCACCTGGCCAGCCGATGAACGCCTGCTGGCCGACTGGTTGCAGCAGCATTCCAATGCCCGGCTTTTGCTGGCATCACATACAGTCAACAGCGCCCGCACGGCCGAATTGTTGGAGCGATTTGGTCCAGGAGCCATCGCCTACACCGCAGCAACACCCGCCGATGCCGCCCAAAGTCGCGTATTGATTTTGAACACCATGGGCATGCTGGGAAAGGTGTACCGATACGGCCGGGCTGCTTACATTGGTGGAGGTTTTGGAAAGGGCATCCACAACACCCTCGAAGCTGCCATTTATGGCATCCCCGTGTTTTTTGGACCCAAGAACGAAAAATTCCTGGAAGCACAGGCACTCAAAGCAGAAGGATTGGGCTTCGAAATCACCGATGCCCACGGCCTGAATGCCACCTGGGCGGCCCTTGCCGAGCCAGGTAAGTCGGAACAAATCCGTACCAAAGCCGCCAGCTGGTTCAACGCCCAGGCCGGAGCCAGTAAACGCATCGCCAACGACATCAACCGGCTGCTGGCGTCTTAAAACAAATTTCCTACCTTTGTGTCCGGTTTAAGTTTGCGCCTTAACACCCACACTTATGAGTCTATTACACAATCGTGTCGACCGCCGTCTGTTAAAAAAGCGGTTGATGGAAGAGGATTTCCGTAGGGTTACCCTCTCCTTTTACAGGTACGTCATCCTCGATGACCCACAGCAGGTTCGCGACCGGCTGTATGCCCAATGGGAAGCCTTGCATTGTTTCGGCCGCATTTACGTGGCCCGTGAAGGCATCAATGCCCAAATGAGCGTGCCCGAACACCATTTTGAGCAATTCAAAGCCGAGCTGTATGCCTGGCCTGAATTTGCCAACGTTCCATTCAAAATCGCCGTGGAAGACGATGGTAAATCGTTCTTCAAACTGGCGGTGAAAATCAAAGACAAAATTGTTGCCGATGGGCTTGACGACGGTGCTTTCGACGTGACCAACGTAGGCAAACACCTGTCGGCCACCGAGTTCAACGAAGCCATGAGCGACCCCAAGGCCATTGTGGTTGATATGCGCAACCACTACGAAAGCGAGGTCGGTCATTTCGAAGGAGCCATTTGTCCGGACGTGGATACCTTCCGCGACGAGCTGCCCCTGGTAGCCGAACTGTTGGAAGATAAAAAAGACGCCAAGCTGCTGTTGTACTGCACCGGCGGCATTCGTTGCGAAAAAGCAAGTGCCTATTTCAGGCATTTGGGCTTTGCCGATGTGAATCAGCTGCATGGCGGCATCATCGAATATGCGCGCCAGGTGAAATACCAGGGTGTCCCCAATAAATTCAGGGGCAAAAATTTTGTTTTCGACGAAAGATTGGGTGAGCGCATCAGCGATGAAATCATTGCCCAGTGTCACCAGTGTGGCGAGCCGGCCGATACCCATGTGAACTGCGCCAACGAGGCTTGTCACTTGCTTTTTATCCAGTGCGAAGCCTGCGCCCAAAAATACAACCATTGCTGCAGTCAGGCCTGCGGCGACATCCTTGCGCTGCCCGAAGAGCAGCAAAAAGAACTGCGCAAGGGCATCAAGAAGGGCGAGCAGAATATTTTCCGCAAAGGACGCTACCGCGAAACCGCCGGCACCATCCTGCAAAAATTACAGCCCGCTAAAAACCAAGCCTGAGGCAAAAGAGCCAAGCATATTGCTAAATTTGACAAAAAATATTCTCCATGAGCATTCCAGCTAATCTCAAGTACACCAAAGAACACGAATGGGTAAGCATCGAAGGTGATGTTGCCACCGTAGGCATCACCGATTTTGCCCAGGGCGAATTGGGTGATATTGTTTTCGTAGAAATTGAAACTGTAGGCCAGCACGTAGCCAAAGACGCCGTTTTTGGTACCGTAGAAGCCGTTAAAACCGTTTCCGACCTGTTCATGCCACTCTCGGGCGAGGTAATTGAAAAGAACGCAGGTCTCGACAACGCCCCTGAAGCAGTCAACACCGATCCGTATGGTGATGGTTGGATGATTCGCATCAAGTTGAGCAATGCAGCAGAAGCAAACGAGCTGATGTCGGCCGATGCTTACAAACAACATATTGGACAGTAACCTGGGCAACCAGCTTCGCCGGGTTAACCGCAAACAGTGGGGCAAACTGATCAATTTCAGTTTACCCCCCTTGTTGTGGATGGGCATCATTTTGTTACTGGTGGGCATGCCCGGCTACCGTTTTCCAAACAACGAGCTTTTCAGTGCCGATAAACTCATTCATTTTGGCCTGTATTTCGTCCTCTCTTTTTTGTGGATGCAGGCCTTCATCAAACAAAGCAGCATCCCCATGCTGCGCTTCGAAGGCGGGTTTTACACCTTGCTCATTGGCTTTTTGTACAGCGGCCTGACCGAAATTTTGCAGGGATTGCTTTTCATTCAACGTTCTGCCGACTTGATTGATTACCTGGCTAACAGCATGGGAACCCTTGCCGGCTATTGGTTTTTCCGATTCTTCATTCGAAAATAAGCCAGCATGCTGCGTTACCTCCGAGATCTCAACGAAAAACGGGTACTGTTCTTTGAAATAGGCCTAATCATTGCCTTGGGGGCCATGTTGCTTTTATTCAACTGGAAGCAGGTTGAAAAAGCCTGGGACGCGCCCGTAACCTACAATCCGGAGTGGGACCGCGTTTTAACGGTTGAGGATGCCACTCCCCGCACGCGGCAACGTACTTTTGCACCACCACCCCCTGATGTAGAACTCAGCACAGCGCCGCTATCGGGGAATATTGAAACAGTTTTACAGGACATACTGGAATCGGAGCTAGCGAGCACCGAAATTACTTCCGACCGAGATGTGGCCATTCCGGCCAGTGCCTTTACGGGTGAGTCGCCTTCGGTTGCCATTCCCGATGAAACAGGATCAGGTGAAGCTGAAGTATTTGTAGTGGTAGAAGAAATGCCGTCTTTCCCTGGCGGTGATGCCAGTTTGCTCGATTTTTTATATCGTGAATTGCGTTATCCCGCACTTGCCCTTGAAAGCAAAATCCAAGGCCTGGTAGTGGTACAATTCATCATCGATGAGCGGGGCAATATCACCCAACCCATCGTTACCCGCGGTATTGGGGGAGGTTGTGATGAAGAAGCATTGCGTGTGGTGAAGAGCATGCCTGCCTGGAAGCCGGGCAAACAACGAGGCAGAGCCGTCAAGGTCCGCTACAACCTCCCTGTACGTTTTCAGCTCAAGCTCGACTGATTTTGTCAATTGACTGTAAAGCTTTGCTGATTTTTTACACAGGCACTTGGGTTTTCACCTGCATTTGCATTAATTTGTAGTTCATTACGTTTCAAAAAGAAACAGCACAACATGGAACCAAAAAAAACGCCCAAAGCAGACCTGAATAACAAGCGCAGCTTGTTTTTTCAGATAGGCATGATTACCTCTTTGGGCCTGATGCTTACCGCGTTTAACTGGGCACAACGTGAAGGTGGCGCCGGTGATCTGGGTCAACTGGTCATTGAAGAACCTGTTGAGGTAGAGGTACCGCAAACCGAACAGAAAGTGCAGCCACCACCACCACCACCGCCACCGCAACTTGAAGTGGTTGAGGATGATGAATTGGTGGAAGAGGACGACATCCAATCGACCGAGGTAAACCAAGACACCAAAATCGACATCCCTGTTATCGAGCCTGAAGAAGGTCCGGCCGAGCCCGAAATCTTTACCATCGTAGAAGAAATGCCTTCTTTCCCCGGTGGCGACCAGGCCCTGCTCGAATACATGGCTAAGAATACCAAGTATCCGCCTTTGGCCCGTGAAAACGGTTTGCAAGGTATTGTGGTGGTAACTTTCGTGGTTGACGAGAAAGGAAACATCAACAACGTTCAGGTCCTACGTGGTATTGGTGGCGGTTGTGACGAAGAAGCCATCCGTGTGGTAAAATCGATGCCGGCTTGGAAGCCCGGAAAACAGCGTGGCATGCCCGTACGCGTGCAGTACAATTTGCCTTTCCGATTCACTTTGCGCTAATCGACAGTTCGATAAGTTAAGAAAACCGGCCTCGTGCCGGTTTTTTTGTTTCAAGCCAAATGTTAAATCTGCTGTACTCACAAACAACTTATGTAAGAATCTGTCTTACATTCAGAAAATCAACTACATTCGTATACCCTAAAACCCTGATATGATACGTTTTTTAAGCACCATCGTATTTATAGCTTTTTTTGGTCTCCTGGCCACAGAATATGCCTTAACCAATTCAGGTGGGCCGCCGCCCAATCATACCGGAGCACCTGGCCAAAGCAACTGTACCTCGTGCCATGGTGGAACAGTCAACAGCGGACCGGCAACACGAAGCCTGGTCTTCAATGGCAACCCCAATTTAACCAGCTATACGCCCGGACAAACCTATACGGCTGTTTTAACCATCAACCAAACCGGTATTGGCACCTTTGGCTTTCAAATGATATCGCGAAATGCCAACAACGCCAATGTTGGGACATTCATTGCGACCAATGTCAACGAAACGCAGGTATCAAATGGTTATTTACAGCATACCTCAGGCGGCATCACAGCAGCAACTACTGGTAGTAAAAGCTGGAGCTTTAGCTGGACAGCACCAGCTACCGGAACTGGAACTGTTAGTTTCTACGTAGCCACCAATGCCGCCGACGGAACGGGTGGCACCAGCGGCGATGCCATTTACACCAACGTATTTACTTTAACGGAGGCAGCGGCCGCGCCGAGCGTCAATGCAGCTACCGTAACCCAATCGGCCGTTTGTAGGGGCGGCAGCATCACTGTTAATTTTACCACCAGCGCCAGCTTTAACACGGGCAATGTGTTCAGCGTGCAACTCAGCGATGCAAGTGGCAGCTTTGCCAACCCTACCACCATAGGCACCTTGAACGCCACGGCAGCGGCACCTATCACCGCACAAACCCCCATGGCAGCGGCGGGCGGAACCGATTACCGGGTGCGGGTGGTTGCCAGCAATCCGGTGAGTACCGGCACCCAAAGCAGTCCCTTCTCCATTACGGTACCTGCCGCAGCGCCGACCATCACCTTCGACGGACGTACCCTTACTGCATCGGGCAGTGGTGTGTATACTTGGCTGTTTAATGGCAACCCCATCAGTGGCGCTACGAATGCCACCTATGTACCTATCCAAGCCGGTAACTACACAGCAGGCATCGAAAACAACGGATGCTCACCTAGCCTGTCAACACCATTCACCGTGAATGCCGGCCTGCTGAGCATCACGAACCCTACCATTGCTACTTTTTGTGAAGGCTCTTTCATATTGGTCGATTATGTAACCTTCGGAAGCTTCACAGCCAACAACAGCTTCAGCCTTGAATTGGTAAGCAGCAACAATACGGTAACGCCCTTGCCATCGGGAGGAAGTGGAAATTCAGTTGGTGGTGCCTTGCCTGCGGGCTTAACCGGGAGCGGCTATCGCTACAGGGTGCGTGCTTCCGATCCGGTAGCCGTTTCGGCCTTGAGCTCGGCTTTCACCATAATTGCATTGCCCATTGCGCCCATCATCCAACAAACGGGCAGCACCATCAGTGTAACCAACCAACCGGCTGGCACTACCGTGGTTTGGTCGGTGAATGGCCAAGTCGACGTCACCCTCACAGGTCCAACCATCACCCCTACACAAAATGGGCAATACACTGCACGCTATTCCAGCACTTGCTTATCTGCCAATTCAAATGCCATCATTGTAACCGGGGTTTCGGTGCAAGAACAAGTATTGGCAGGACTCAAGTGGTTTCCCAACCCTGCGAACGAGCAGCTCCATCTGACAGCAGATCAGAATGGCGTGTTGCATCTCCAAAACCTGCAAGGCCAAACCGTGATGAAAAGCGCACTGGAAGCCGGTAAACACAGCATTGACTTGAGCAGCTTTACTCCTGGGGTATACTTGTTGGGATGGGAAACCCCTACAGGCATCGTCTACGAAAGACTCGTTAAGCACTGATTGCAAAGGCATTTTGCGTAATTTTGGCCCATGAAAATCATTTGTGTGGGCCGAAATTATGCCGATCACGCCCGCGAGCTGAACAACGAAGTCCCTACCGAACCGGTTATTTTCCTCAAACCCGATTCGGCCATCCTCAAAGATGGCAAGGCATTTTACCTGCCCGATCACCTGGGTGGTGTGCACCATGAACTCGAAGTAGTACTGCGCGTTTGTAAAAACGGAAAGCACATCTCACCCAAGTTTGCCAGCGATTACTACGATCAGCTTGGCTTGGGCATCGATTTTACGGCGCGCGACCTGCAAACCAAACTCAAAAACAAGGGCCTCCCCTGGGAGTTGGCCAAAGGCTTCGACGGATCAGCCGTGCTGGGCGATTTTGTTCCGAAGAGCCAATTGGGCGATCTGGCTCAACTGCAACTCGAACTGTTGGTGAATGGCGAAAAGCGCCAGGAAGGCAATACCCGCGACCTGTTGTTTTCGTTCGAGGCCATCATTGCCTTTGTATCGCAGTACTTCACCTTGCGGCAGGGCGACCTCATCTATACAGGCACTCCAGCCGGTGTTGGTCCGGTGCAAGCCGGCGACAAACTCGAAGGCTTTTTGAATGGCCAAAAAATGCTGGCCTTCGAAGTGAAGTAAGGCAACTTACTGCTTGAGCAAAACGAAGTCGCGGAAGTTTTCGCGGTTCACGGAGGCAATGCGGGTATCGTAGGCATTTTCAAAAGTGCGCGAACCCACATTTTTGCCTGCTTTCCATTTGAATTCCCAGGCAGCGAGTTGACCGTCGATTTCTTCCACCCAATCAACCTCTTGCTGTTGTTTGGTACGCCAGAAGTAGCGATGCGCGTGGTGCTGCTTGTAATCGAGTTGTTTCACCCGCTCCGAAGCCAGAAAATTCTCCCACAATGCACCTTTGTCGGCCCGCAGCTCAAAGGGCGTAAAATTGCCAATGACGGCATTTCTCAGGCCATTGTCGTAAAAGTACACCTTCCGGTTTTGCTTGATTTCGTTGCGAAGATTCCTGCTAAAACTGCCTAATCGGAATATCACTAAACCTTGCTCCAGCAGCTCCATGTAGCTTTGAACGGTGCCTTTGTTTACGCCTACCAAGCCAGCCAGCTCGTTGTAATTCACTTCGCTGCCCACTTGCAAGGCGAGGGCTTGCACCAGCTTTTCGAGCACTTCGGGTTTACGCACATCGTTGAGTTGTAGCAAATCGCGGTAGAGGTAGCTGCTAATCAGGTTCTTTAATATTTCGCGCTCTTCACCGGGGTAGTTCAAAACATCAGGGTACATGCCATAGAGCAAGCGGTTTTCCAATTGCTGTTGCGCTTGCAAATAGCCGAAATGCGTTTCAAATTCTTCCCAGCTTATGGGATACAGTCGGTATTCCCATTTCCGACCGGTGAGCGGCTCCGAAAGCTGTTGCCCCAAATCGAAGGAAGATGAGCCGCTTACCAGTAGCTGTACATCTTTGAATTGATCGGTGATGATTTTCAGCGTTAAGCCAATGCCTGCAATGCGCTGCGCCTCATCCACAAATACCACCTTGTGGTTGCCAATGAGCTGCTTGATTTCCTGCGTATTCCGACTTTCCAGTATGCGGCGCACGGTTGGGTCATCGCCATCTAAAAAGAGGTATTCCTTGCCCTTGAGCATCGCGTGAATCAAGGTGGTTTTACCTACCTGGCGTGCACCCAGCAGCAAAATGGCCTTTCCCTTATGGAAACGCTTGTTTATCAGCGCTGTTAACATCCTACCAACCATGTTCCAAAGTTAAACAGATTTTTGCTAATGGCCAAAAGTTATAACTTTTCGCCATTATATTGTCCAATAGTTATAACTTTAAGTCATTACGATAGCCAAAGGTTATGACCATACGCCATTAGCTTAGGGCAGCACCAGGACATGGACATAAAAAAGCCGGTACCCCGTGGAGGATACCGGCCGTTTTATGTGTACCAAAATCAGTTTCCCGTGAAATTGGGCTTGCGCTTTTCGTTGAAAGCAGCCACCCCTTCTTTGTAATCGGCACTGTCGCCGGCAATCTTTTGGCAATAGGCTTCGTAGTCCAACATCGTATCCAAGTCAGAGTGGAAGCTCTTGTTCAGCATTTTTTTCATCATGGCAATGGCCTTGGTGGGCGCGGCTTTATAATAGTCGGTGTAAATGGCCACAGCTGCATCGAGCTCGGCATCGGGCGCTACCTTGTTTACCATGCCCCATTCATAGGCCTGCTGGGCACTCACTTTGCTGGCCATGGTGCTCATTTCAAATGCACGGGCTGAGCCTACCAAACGCGGCAGGAAGTACGACGAGCCCGAATCAAGCACCAGTCCCACGTTGACAAACACCTCAATGAACTTGGCGCTTTCGGCAGCCACCACCAAATCGGCAGCCAGGGCGAGCGAACAGCCTGCACCGGCTGCTACACCATTCACCCGCGCAATGATGGGTTTAGGCAAATTGCGCATGGCACGGATGATGGGATTGTACCGCTTGTGCAACGATTCCGATAGGTCGCGTTTGCCGGTGGTGTCGGCAATGGCTTTCAGGTCCTGGCCCGAGCAAAAGGCTTTGCCCGCTCCGGTAAGCACCACCACCCGCACTTCGGTGTTTTTATGCGCTTGCTTGAGCGCATCTTGCAGCTCATAGCTCTGCTCGTCGTTGAAGGCATTAAATACGTCGGGGCGATTGAGTGTGATGGTGGCTACGCCATCGTGCACCTGGTAAAGGAGGCTGTTGTACATGTCACAAATTTACCCAATAGCCCAACAGTACGAGCCCCATGCTGGCAAATCCGACCAAAAAGCCGGTATAAATCTGCGCCGGACGGTGCGCCTGCAGGTACAAACGAGCTGTACCCACCGCTCCGGCCAACAAAATAGCCGCTGCCAGGGGTAACATCATGGTATATTCGGTTCGTGCATGCATGGCCCACAAAAAACCCAGCATGCCGCCCATGCCCACGCCATGCGCGCTGATCTTCCACCGGCGGTTGATAAACCAAGATGCCAAAACAGCTACCAATGCCCCAACAATCAGCTCGGTGAGTAAGGCCGGCAGTCCGTTGTTTCTGAAGCTAAAAATGAGGCTGGCCAAACACAAGGCCTGAACCAAATAGGGCAAATTACGCTCATGTCGTTCCTCGGCCATCACCGAACTGAGCCGGCCCAGGCGCACAAATACCAGGACCGCACCCATGGGTAAAAGCGTCGCCATCACCAAAACCTGCAGCAACACAAAAAGCTGCACAGCAGGTGGCAGAAACATCAAATCGATGGGGCGCAGCAAAAAAGCCAGCAACACCACATAAAAGGGCATAAAAATGGGGTGAAAAAAGCCCGAAATAAACAGCGACCAGGCGCGCATCAGAGTTCCTTCCGCAATCGCGCCACAGGAATGCCCAGCTGTTCGCGGTACTTGGCCACGGTACGGCGGGCAATGTTGTAGCCTTTTTCGTTGAGCAATTCGGCCAGTTTGTCGTCGGCGAGCGGACGACGCTTTTCTTCGGCACCAATCAAGTCGCTGAGAATCTGCTTCACTTCCTTGCTCGAAGCCTCTTCGCCGCTGTCGGTCATGATGCCCTCGCTGAAGAACGATTTCAGCAAGAAGGTACCAAACTCGGTTTGTACGTATTTGCTATTGGCCACGCGCGAAATGGTACTGATGTCGAGGTTGACCTTGTCGGCAATGTCCTTCAAAATCATGGGCTTCAGTTTGGTCTGATCGCCGGTATAAAAAAAATCGCGCTGGTGCTCCATGATGGCATCCATGGTGCTAAGCAGGGTGTGCTGCCGCTGCCGGATGGCATCGATGAACCATTTGGCTGCATCGAGTTTCTGCTTGACAAATGAAACCGCTTCACGCATCTTCTTATCACGCTTTTCAGCCTTTTCGTAATGCCTGAACATCTCCTTGTAAGTATCGCTGATGCGCAAATCGGGCGCATTGCGGGCATTCAGGCGCAGCTGCAACTCGCCATCCTCGTTGTGGATCACAAAGTCGGGGATGACCTGCATCACCTTGCTGTTATCGGCACCGCTGTTGCCCGGGCGGGGGTTGAGGTGGATGATTTCCTGGTGCGCCAAACGCATGGCCTCACGGTCGAGGTTCAGGCTGCGGGCAATTTTGTCGAAGTGCTTTTTGGTGTATTCCTCAAAAAAGCGGTTCAGGATTTTGATGGCATCGCGTGCCGACTGCTTGTCCTTTTTGCGCTCGAGTTGCAAAAGCAGGCATTCCTGCAAGTCGCGGGCACCAACGCCGGCCGGGTCAAACTTCTGGATCCGTTGCAACATGGCCTCCACTACTTCTTCTTCTACGTGGATGTTTTGACTGAAAGCCAGGTCGTCGACAATGCTGTGCAAGGGGCGGCGCAAGTAACCGTCTTCATCGATGCTGCCCACCAACTGCTGTCCCACCAAAAACTCTTCCTCGGTCAGGTCAAGCAAGCTCAGCTGGTCCATCAGCTGCTCGTGAAAGCTGTTTACCACAGAAAAACCTGGGCGGAAATCGCGTTCGTCTTCCTCGCTGCGGTAGTTGTTGTCTTCGAGTTTATAATCGGGGGTATCGTCTGCTTCGAGGTATTCGCTTACGTCTACTTCCTGCTCGGCCACCTCATCGTACTCGTCCACTTCTTCCGGCTCGCGCTCCTCATCCAGGTCGCTGTACTCGTCCTTCAAATCGGGCTCCTCCCACTCAGATTCCTCCAGCGCAGGATTTTCTTCCAACTCTTCCTTGATGCGCTGCTCCAGCATAGCCGTAGGCACCTGCAGCAGTTTGATAAACTGTATCTGCTGGGGCGACAGCTTCTGAAGCATCTTTTGCTGGAGCGTCTGCTTTAGCATAATTTTTGCGGGGCGCGTTTCGGTCGCATAAAAATACAAGTGTCGACGTATTTAATCGCTATTTTTGGGCGATTTTTAAACCAAAGTCTTTTATGACCATCGATCGTTTGAAGGAAGTGGTGGGTAATTCCGCCACCCTGCAGGGCTGGGTAATGGGTAAGCGTACCGGCAAAGGTCTTGTTTTTCTGATTGTTAGAGACGGTTCGGGTATGTGCCAGTGCATCGTCGACGAGACCAAAGTGAGTCCCGAAACATTTGAAGACGCCAAGCGCATTTCACAGGAAAGCTCGCTCCGCATCAGCGGCACCGTAGTAGCCGATGAGCGCCAAATAGGCGGACACGAACTGCATGTAACCGAGCTCCAGATCATTGGCGAAAGCGAAGATTATCCGATTACCCCCAAAGAACACGGGGTTGATTTCTTGATGGACCACCGCCACCTTTGGCTGCGCAGCAAGCGCCAGTGGGCCATCCTACGCATCCGCAATACCATCATCATGGCCATCCATGATTTCTTCCAGGGCGAAGGATTCATCCAAACCGATGCGCCCATCTTCACCGGCAATGCCGTGGAAGGGACTTCTACCTTGTTTGAAACCGATTTTTACGGTGAGCCGGCTTACCTCAGCCAAAGCGGACAGCTTTACGGCGAGGCCATGGCCATGGCTTTCGGTAAAATTTATACGTTTGGCCCCACCTTCAGGGCCGAAAAATCGAAAACCCGCCGTCACCTCAGCGAGTTTTGGATGATTGAGCCCGAGATGGCTTTCCACGACCTGAGCATGAACATGGACGTGATTGAGCGCTTTTTGCGTCACGTGGTGCTGCAGGTGCTGGCTAAAAACCCGATGGAACTCGAGATGATTGGTCGTGACACCACCGTTTTGAAGCAGGTAACCGAAAAATTCCCGCGCATTCCCTACGAAGATGCCGTGGCCATTCTAAAAGGCGAAAAAGAGGTGAACGGGCAAAATGCCGTGAAAACCCTCGAAGCCGATTTGGAAGCTGCCAAGGCACGCCTCGAAGCCGTTTTGGCCGACATCAACGATCGCGAAGCCAAGCTCAAAACACCTGGTATGAAGAAGGGTGAAATAGGCTTCCACCAGGCCAAGGTACAGCAGCTCAAAGAAGAGCAGGCCGAACTCGAAGAAACCCTCCGCAACATCCCGCTTTGGCTCAAGAGCGCCCGCGAATTCCGCATGGGCAACGACTTTGGCGGATCAGACGAAACCGTGATTACCCGCCTGTTCAACACGCCTATCATGGTGTACAACTGGCCACATGAGGTGAAAGCCTTCTACATGAAGCGCGACGAAAACGACCCCCGCTGGGCCAAAGGTGTTGACGTTTTGGCACCCGAAGGTTACGGCGAAATTGTAGGTGGTGGCGAACGTGAAACCAATTTCGATTGGTTGGTAGAGAAAATCAACGAACACCAACTGCCCATGGAGGCCTTTGAATGGTACCTCGATTTGCGTCGCTATGGCTCGGTACCGCACTCGGGCTTCGGTTTGGGACTAGAGCGCCTGGTGGCCTGGGTATGTAAACTGCCCCACGTGCGCGAAACCATTCCGTTCCCCCGCATGTATGGCCGCATAGCACCATAAGAGGCCCTTGAACAAAGAAGCCCCGCAACCTGAAAGTTGCGGGGCTTTTTCATTGCTAGGATGCTGCACACAGGTGCAGCTTGTATCCGTATGCCTTATTTTTTAGAAGTAACGGCCATCTGGTAAACCACCAAACCGAAACCGATTTTGTTCACCGCATCACCGATGTTGTACAACAAATCGATGTTCAAGGTGCCACTCATACCAGCCAACAAATTGCCGGGCATCATCATGTAACCGATGGGATAGATGGCCCAACCTACCAGTACGAAATTGCGGAGCAAACGAATGGCATTTTGCAAATTGGCATCGCCAGATGCTTTGGCCATTTGTGCTACGCTACCGGCAGTAGCTTCGTAAACGATACCAGCCCAACCGATGGTAGAAATGGTTCCCCAAATGATGGAGTGCATGCCAGGATTGCTGGCACCTTCAGCGAATGCTTCACCGATATAACCGGCTACCAGCATCAACAAGGAGTAACCAATCATCTTCCACAACAGGTTCTGCTTGGCACCGTACGGACGGAGCAACAAGAAGAACTCCACACACATCAACGGTACCGTCAAGGTCCAGTCGATGTAGCGGAATTGGGTGGGAGAAGGATTGATGTATCCTTCCATGCCTGCGGTGAGTCCGCCTGCAGCATTACTGGCGATTGCAGCCAAATAAAAATCGCGCATGTAGTAATAATGCGCCGCTGCAATCATGGTAATCAAGCCTGAAACAAGCAAGGAGGTTTTCCACTTGCCGTCAACCTGACTACGCTCAAAAAAGAAAAATACCGAAGCTGCGAACATGGCCATGAGACCAATGAAGAACGTAAAGCCAGTTACGTCACCCGGCTGCAGCGTAGCCGAGAGGAGCATGAATGTGTTCATACATAGTTGTTTTAGGTATGCTTAAAAACCTTTAACAACCCTTGGGGTTTTAAAAAATCAAACATAAAATTTCTCATATATGTTGATTTTCAGCATATTACGCAAATTATTTGCACAATCAGAACCATAATATTTCAATTGTGACGCAATCAAGCTGTAGTCCGATTATTTGGCACGCAATATTTCCAAAAAATGTCGCGGCCATGCTGTAAGGTGATTGCATGGTTTTTAATCAAAACACCGGACTTATAATGGTTTTACGTCGATAGTTTTCAGTGGTCAAGGCCGATGTCTTGAAATGCAACTGACCGCTGATGATGATGCCCACTTGCTGCCATTGGGCTTTGGACGCAAGGGGATACCAATGGCAAGTAACCAGAGTTACACAGCCCCTGTATAAAATTGTCCATCTTCGCAGCATGGAAATGCTTGATCTCCTTGGCTACATCGCCGCTGCTTTTATTGGTTTATCGCTCGGACTCATTGGTGGAGGAGGATCCATCCTCACCGTGCCGGTATTGGTTTACCTTTTTGGCATCGACGCGGTAACTGCCACGGCCTATTCGCTCTTCATTGTGGGCGCAACCAGTTTGGTGGGTGCCTGGCCCAAGCACAAAGAAGGCCTGGTTGACATCAAAACTGCCTTGGCTTTTGGCGCACCCTCCATCGTTGCGGTTTACCTCACCCGTGCCTGGCTGGTGCCTTTTATTCCCGACCCCGTGTTCACGGCAGCTGAATTTGAACTCAGCAAACGCCTTTTGCTCATGGGCTTGTTTGCCGTATTGATGGTATTTGCCTCCTTGAGTATGATCAGGGACAAAAAACCTGTAGCAACAGCTGCCGGTGGCGAACAAGGCTTTCGCTGGGGACTCATACTGCTCGAAGGAGCCGTGGTAGGTGTACTTACCGGTCTGGTTGGCGCAGGTGGCGGCTTTTTAATCATTCCTGCTTTGGTGCTTTTCACCGGCTTGCCCATGAAAAAAGCGGTGGGCACCTCGCTGCTCATCATTGCTGCCAAATCGTTGATTGGTTTTACCGGTGATTTGGGTCAGCTGCAACCCGATTGGACCCTCTTGGGCATTGTAACAGCCATTGCTGTTGCAGGCATTTTGGCTGGCAATGTACTTGCCCGCCGCATCGATGGAGGCAAACTCAAAAAAAGCTTTGGCTGGTTTGTGCTGGTGATGGGTATTTACATCCTCATCAAAGAGCTGCTGTAAACCACACGGCTGCTATGCATTTTGCGGCAAAACGCTGACCTTAGCGGGGTGAAATTCCTCTCTGAATTACGCTACCAATTCAACGGCACACCCATCACCCACCACGATGGATTGCTCTTGCTCGGCTCCTGCTTTACGGCCAATGTAGGCAGTGCCCTGGCCGATCGGTTGTTTCGGGTGAGCTACAATCCCACCGGCATCCTGTTCGATCCCTCGGCCATTGCCCGGCACCTGCAGTATTTGGCGGCGGGACGGCCTTTTGAGACAACCGAATTGTTTGAGCTGGATGGTTTGTGGCACCATTGGGACTACCACAGCGATTTTTCGGCCCTTACCGCCCATGATGCAGCGGCGCAAATCAATGCAGGCATCACGGCCGGAAGGCAAGCCTTGCAGCAAAGCAACTGGCTGGTACTCACCTTGGGTTCGGCCTTCCGCTATGAGCGCATCGATACCGGTTTGCCCGTAGCCAACAACCACCGCGCCCCGGCGGCAGGCTTTCGCAAAGTGCTGCAAAGGGTGGAAGACATGGAGGCCGAACTGCGCCTGGCGATTGCTGCAGTACGCCATATGCAACCCGACTTACAAGTGATGCTTACGGTAAGTCCGGTACGCCACCACCGCGACGGCCTCATTGAAAACAACCGCTCCAAAGGCCGTTTGCTGGAGCTGGTGCACCGGTTGTGCGAAAACGACCCTGCATGTCATTATTTTCCGGCCTACGAAATGGTTACCGATGTACTGCGCGACTACCGCTGGTATGATCTTGATTTGGTGCACCCCAACCACGCCGCCACCCAATATGTTTTTGAGCAGTTTTGCGCGCATTGTATGCCCGAAAGCACCCGTGAGTTGGCCGAAAAAGCCCACCAATGGGTGTTGGGCGAACGCCATCGGCCACGTTTTGAGGAATCCGCCGCGCATCAGGCGTTTTTGAAGCGGCAGGAGGTATTGAGAAGAGAATTGGCAACAAACCACACCGAGTTGGATTGGGGCCTATTCCCAAAATTCAAGTGATTTTTGGGATTACGTTCCCAATTTTCCTATGAATTTTGGGAATAGATAGTTCTTAGGGCCTTCAATCTGCACCAAGGACATTTGCAAAAGCTGTTAAAAATTAACAAACCGCCTGCTGTCTTGGGCATGGCGTCTTATATTTCGGCTGCAAAACAAAACCCTATGCGCCAACTGCTACTCAGTTTAGCGGCCAGCCTCTTGCTTTCGGCTCCGCTTCAAGCCCAAAAACCCTATTTCCAGCAGGAAGTAAATTACCGCATCGATGTGCAACTCGACGATAGCCGCGAAATGCTGCTGGGTAAAGTTGAGATGAATTACCGCAACAATTCGCCCGATGCCCTCGACCGCATTTACATCCACCTCTGGCCTAACGCCTACAAAAACAATGAAACCGCCCTGGCCAAACAGAAAGCCAACAGCGGCGATTGGGATTTTTACACCGTCCCGCCCGAAAAGCGCGGCTTCATAGACAGCCTCGAATTTGTGGTGAACGGACAAAAAATGCGCTGGGAGCTGCTGCCCGATACCATTGACGTGGCGGTGGTTTGGCTGGCACAGCCCTTGGCACCGGGTGCCAGCCTGGTATTGAGCACGCCCTTCCGCGTGAAAGTGCCCGGCAATTTCTCACGCCTGGGTTATTCACGCCAGCAATACCAATTGTGCCAGTGGTACCCCAAGCCAGCGGTGTACGACCGCAACGGCTGGCACTACATGCCTTACCTCGATTTGGGTGAATTTTACAGTGAATTCGGCAATTTTGATGTGCACATCACCGTGCCCGATAACTACCAGGTGGCAGCCAGCGGTAATTTGCTCACCCCATCTGAAGTAGCTTACCTCGATTCGCTGTCGGCCTACGCCAGCAAACTCGACAGCTTTCCCGCCCTTCCCATCCCCGAAAGCAGCAAAACCTTCAAAACCCTGCACTACCGCCTCGAAAACGCCCACGATTTCGCCTGGTTCTGCGGTAAAAATTACTACGTAAAACAAAGCGAAGTAACCCTGCCTTACAGCGGAAGGAAAGTAAAAACCGCTGTCTTCTTCAGCAGGCAGGCCCAATATTGGAAGGATGCCGTTACCTATGTCGACAGCTCTGTTTACTATTACTCCAAATGGTTAGGCGACTATCCGTATGATGTATGTACCGCTGTTGACGGCGCTTTAACAGCAGGTGGTGGCATGGAATATCCTACCATTACGGTGATTGCAGGCGTCGGCTCGGCCCGCTCGCTCGATTTGGTGATTGCGCATGAAGTGGGTCACAACTGGTTCTACGGCATTTTGGCCAGCAACGAACGCGACCACCCTTTCATGGACGAAGGCTTCAACAGTTTTTACGAAGACCGTTACATGGCCACGCGATATCCAGGCGGCAGTCCAAGCCTTGAAATTGACTTTGGCGGGCTCGATTTGGGCACCGATAATATCAATGAAACCGAATTGCTCTACATGCTTTCAAAGCGCCGTGGCAAAGATGCCTCCTTGTGGCATACGCACAGCACCGGCTACGATGGCGAAACCTACGGCACCCTGGTTTACAAACGTACCGCCCTTGAGCTCAAATACCTCGAAGCCTATTTGGGCACCGAGGCTTTCGACGCCATGATGCAGTCATACTATGAAAGCTGGAAATTCAAACACCCGCAGCCTGCCGACATGCGTCAAGCCATGGAAGCTGCCGCCAAAGGAAAAAGCATTGGTTGGTGGTTCGATAAGCGCTTGGCATCGGCCGGCAAAGTCGATTACCGCCTGGGCCGCATCCGCACCACGGGTGAAAATAAATACGACATACCGGTGAAACTGCGTGGCCAACAGGTGCCTTTTGTATTGGCAGCATTGAACGATACAGGCGGCATCATCCGCCAGGAATGGTACGAGCCTTTGAACAAAAGCACACGCATCAGCCTGCAGCTCGACCAACCTGCACACAGCTTTGCCATCGATGCCAAAGAGCGCATGCCGCTGTACCGCCGCGGTTTGTCGCAAGCGCGGGTAGGCAAATTCCTTCCGGCCATGCCAAGCGTAAAAGGTGTGGTTGGTTTGGTAACCCGCCAAAACCGCGTATTTGTGTTGCCTACTATGGGCTTCAACCAAAACGACGGCTATATGCTCGGCTTGGGCATTACCAGTCCGATAGCCTTGCCGCAGGACTTCGAATATGCTGTATTGCCCATGTGGGCTTTCGGTTCCGACCAATTGGTGGGTCAGGGCTTCATGCGCTACAACATACACCCCGAATCGGGCGCTTTCCGCCGCATTCAATTAGGTACGAGCTTGCAGCACTACGACAACTTTAGTCCCATTGCCGGCGCTAACTTATCGCCAGCCATCCGACTTACTGCCGCCGCACGCCTGCGCGATCCGCTTTCGTCGGTGCGCACCAGGGGCATCAATTTGTCGATTGCCCGATTGCCCTGGGTACGTCCGGTAGGCCTCATGTTACCGGCCTTTGTGAACGACCAATTGATTTTGCTTTCGGCCAACTATGGTGAAGTGTACAGCAATTTGCGTAACCCTTGGGAGTGGCGTATAAATGCCGAAACAGGGGGGCTTTCAACAGGCACCGGTTGGAACGGCCGCGTTTCGGGTGAGCTGAAATACCGCTGGTACTACCAAACCCAAAAAGAACAGAATGCCATTGATCAGCGCATCTTTGCCGGCTTGGCATGGACCAACGACGTGAACAATCCCGTTGGCTTTTACGCACAAGGTGCCGCAGTAAACGGTGCCTATGACTACCGCTTCGACGAGATTTTCTACAGCCGTGCTGCAGCACAAGGTGCAGGTACGTTTGGTGCTTTGCAGGTCATCATGCGTGATGCCGGCTTGCGTTCGGTAATGGATGGTCGCTTATTGGCGCAAAGCCAATTCAACAGCGTGAGTGGTTTGTTTGCCTACAACTTTGCGATGGAGGTCCCCAAATTACCCCTAGAGATATACGCCAACGCAGCATACCGCCAGTTTTCGGGAAATACCGCAAATAGTTTGACCCGCATTGCTTCCGACGGCAGCTTCGCACTTCTCAACAATCCAAACTTCTTGGGTGAGGCAGGTATTTCTTTGAGCTTGCTGAGTGGTAATGTAAAAGTGAACTTTAACGCCTTACAGTCGCCTTTGCTCCGTCCAAATGCCTACGATTTGAGTCGCACACCCCGTTGGTTTGAATATTTAAGCTGGTCGGTTGACTTGAAAAAGTTAAATCCTTACGATCTTGTGCGAAATATCAGATTGGGCTAAAAAATGGCAACAAAAAATCTCCGCAACGACATGGAAGCAGTGCTCAAAGCGCTGCAGATCAAAGACATAAACGACGGCATCAGCACCGGCGTAAACAGCTGGAAACCAGCAGGTGCCCGCCTCGAGAGCTATTCTCCCGTAGATGGCGAACTCATTGCAAGTGTGGTTCAGGCCGGCAAAGACGATTACGAGAAGGTAATTCGTCAGGCGCAGCAAGCCTTTTTAGAGTGGCGCCAAGTACCGGCTCCCAAGCGTGGTGAGTTGGTGCGCCAAATGGGCAACAAGCTCCGCGAAATGAAAGAACCCCTCGGCAAGCTGGTGAGCTACGAAATGGGCAAAAG
>Ga0075157_10000406_pt1 | contig 35247 bp, 22 predicted proteins | sample JI81BgreenDNA_FD_70967 | JGI IMG/M metagenome (GOLD analysis project Ga0075157, IMG submission 70967) | Wastewater effluent complex algal communities from Wisconsin, to seasonally profile nutrient transformation and Carbon sequestration -... | ecosystem: Engineered > WWTP > Effluent > Algae...
ATCAGAAGCATTTTTAATAACTACGTTTTTACGAGTTCTTGCCACATAATTGATGATAGATAAAGGTAAACTTTGCTGATATTTATTGATAGAAAGCTTATTTTCTATTTGTTGGTTATCAATAGTGCCTTTTACCAAAACTTTAAGCTCACCCAACTCATAATCTATCAGGTAACCTTTTTCGGCTCCAGCATTTTCTATGACAATCTTAAGCATATTTTTCAGTAAGTTCTCCAAAACAATTTCCTTAGAAATGGCTTGTGAAGCTTTGAGTATGCTGTTTAAATCTACAATATTTGAGGCATTACCTGAATTAGTAGTAGCTGTTGTGGTTAATTCTGTAAACAGAGAATTCTTGCTAAGTTCTTCTGTAAGAATATAAGCATATTTCTGAGATAGTAATTCTGTTTTCCTTTTTGCTCCCCATTGATTGTACAGATAATAAGCTCTTTTAAGGTATAATTTAGCAAAATCAGATTTTTCGAGTGATAGCCAAAATTTGGCAGCTAATTCATTAGCAATAGCTTCATTATACACAAACTCATTTTCTTCGGCGGCTTTAATAGCTTGATCGTACAAATTCATTGCCTCTAATGTATTACCTTTAATACGAGCTAATTCTGCTTCTACTAGGCAATATTTATGGAAAAAATTTTCTTGGCAACTACTTGCCCAAGTTTTCATTTGTTTTTGATTCTCTTCTATTTGTTGCAAAATGCTTGTTTTCTCTTCAACATCAACATTATCAATTGTTTGAAGAAGGGTTAAAGAATGGAAGAAGTTATATTCTATATTAAAAAATGAACCTGTAAGAACAAAAATAAAATGTGAGGCTTCTTCAAATAATTTTTTAGCTTTAGAGAATTCATCATAAAAATAATAAACAATACCTTTTAAAGTAAGAAATACACCTAGTGGCAAAAATTCATTTCTTTCTTTCATTTCTTCAATTTGAGTTTCATCAAAGAATTCATTTATAAAATGAAAGAAGCTTTTCGTATTACCCAAAAGATTATCTAAAATTACTTTTGTAGCAGATAAAGAATCAAAAGCAGCTTTATTATTCGTTTTTTGAGCAAATTTGATGTGTTCTATAACCTGTTTATTGATACTTTCTAAGTTTTTTCCTTGAAAAAATGGATTAAGAGTTTTATGAACTAATAAAAATCCCGCAAACTGTAACTCTCCAGAGTCAATGCCTGCTTGGAAGCCCAAATCGTTTAATTTTTCAGTGTGTGAAAGATGCTTAGTCCAGATAGTAATAAAATTAGCAAGAATATTACAAGTTTTACAAAGTTGTGATAAACTGTTAAACTGCAAACTTAGATCATAAGCTAATTTACCGAACTGATAACCAGCTTGATAATTACCCATTACAGCACAGAGAACCACTCCATAACCAAAATAAGCGGAAGCCGATTCAGGAGAGTTGCCATGTTTAATAGATAAAGAAACAGCTTTCAAATTTATTAAAGTCCATAGTGTTTTGTTGGAGTAAAAAGCTGCTGATTGCATATTCATCAAAACAGCAATGGATAATTTATATTTTGAATCTGTTAATTCAGGCAACTCAATTAATGAATCAATGGTTTTATCTGCTAACAATGTATTGATTTCATGTATCTCCGCTCCAATTTGAGGTTCTATTTGTTCTAATGAAAAAGGTATCTTTAAAAGATTTAAGGCTTTGATACCATATTCTGTGGCAGCCTGATAATCTCCTTTCATGGTGATATGAAGTATCAGACGATTATAGAGGGTGGCTTTATCAAAATCGTTGTTAGTTAAGTTTAAAAGCTCATTAGAAAGTTCTAAACTTTGTTCTAAATTCCCATTTAAAAATTCTAACTCTGATTTTTGCAAAAGGATATGATATTTCAAAGAGCTATCTTCTATTTTATATTGATTAAAAAGATAATAAGCTTGATTGATATATGTGAGAGAAGCTTCAAATGCTGTTGCTTGTGTTGTCAGATGACAAGCTTCTATATTTAATTTTACTAAAGTTAAAACTTCACTTTGTTGTATATGAACTTGCCCTTCATTAAAATGATTTGTAATGTCCAGAAGTCCCACAGATTCTTGTTCTTTTTGGAATATATCGTATAAGAGTTTTGCAATTTTATAATGAAAAATGCTTTTTTTGTCTTCTTCAATTAATGAATAAACAGCTTGTTGAATACGGTCGTGTACAAATTTATATTCATAGCTCTTGTATGTAAAATCATCTGCTTCAATAATTTCATCATCCAACATCAATATTTTGCCTTCAACAGGGATAATAAAACCTTCAGTAATGGCTTTACTTAAGTGAAAAAATGTATCAATTAAAGATTTTTCATAAATAATAGAAAGTGTTTTCAAATCAAACTTATTGCCTATACATGCTGCTAATTTTAAAACATCTTGTGTAGAATTAGGAAGATTTTGTATTTTGGTTGCCATAAATTCTACAATATTGCTAGGCAAGTGTAGTTTTTTTATTTCAGCCATGTCCCATTTCCAAGCTTTTTTATCAAAGTCAAACTTTAGTAAATTGTTTTCGTGAAGAGCTTTTAAAAAATGAGTTACAAAAAATGCATTTCCTTGTGTTTTATTGAATATTAATTCACTTAATGCAATGGTTTCTTCTATCTGACACTTTAAAGTATCTGCAACAAGTTGATTGGTATCTTTTGGGGTAAGGTTCTGTAAATGAATATGATGGTAATCTTTAATTTTTACCAAATTATTTAATATTTGTTGTAATGGATGTGTTTCATTGATTTCATTGGTTCTATAAGCTCCAATAATCATCAAATGTGATTGACGATAATCTTCTAAGATTTCTTTAATAATATTAAAAGAAGCAATGTCTGCCCATTGTAAATCATCTAAAAAAATAACCAAAGGGTGTTCTTCAGAGGCTACAGTATTTAAAAATTTTTGAAAAACTGTTTTAAATCTATTTTGAGACTCTACAGGTGCTAAAATTTCAATATCAGGCTGAATACCCATAATAAGCTCCAACGAAGGAATAGCATCTGTAAGAATTTTTCCATTAGGCTTTAAAGCATAATTCAGGATATTTTTCCAATAAGTTAATTTTTCTTGGCTTTCAGTTAATAGAATATCTGCAAGTTCTGCAAATGCATGATTAATAGCACTATAGGGGATGTTTTTTTGTAATTGCTCAAATTTACCTGAAATGAAATACCCTTTGTGTTCTGTAATGGGTTTATGAACCTCATGTATCAAGGCTGTTTTCCCGACACCAGAATATCCACCTACCATTACAACTTCGTTGTTTCCTTTACTAGTATTTTTAAAGGCTTGCATTAAGATTTGTTTTTCTTGACTTCTGCCATATAAATGCTGATTGATTTGAAATCTACCAGAATAGTCATTCTCTCCAATTCCAACAGAAGTTATTTTATCATATTTTTTTAGTTGTTCCAAACAGTTTTCCAAATCCCTTTTTAGCCCTTGAGCTGATTGATAACGATTTTCAGCATTTTTTTCTAAAAGTTTTAATACAATATTAGAAATTATGACAGGAATGGAAAAAGAAGCATTTTCTGATAAATGGGGAGCTAAAGGGGTTTTGGCTAAATGACAATGTACTAATTCGGCTGCATCTTGCGATTCAAAGGGCAAATGTCCAGTAATAATCTCATAAAAAGTAATTCCTAAAGAATATAAATCTGAACGATAATCCACAACACGATTCATGCGTCCTGTTTGTTCAGGAGAAATATAAGCAAGAGTTCCTTCTAGGCTTTCGGGATTTTCCAATCGCTGATTTTTCAGATCCATATTAACAGCCATTCCAAAATCAATTACTCGAATTGATTTTTTGGTAATATCAATTAATATATTATTGCTATTGAGATCTTTATGAATAATATTCTTTTGATGTAATTCGCCCAACACTTCTGTAATAGCAATGGCTATTTCAAGGAAAGATCTTAAATCGAATAATTTCTGTTTGATAGCATCTTTGATACTGATACCATCAAAGTATTCTAACAACAAGGCATGTCTATTATTTATTTTGATATGTTTGTATCCTTTTCGGATACCACTAACATCCACTTTGGTTGTATAATCCAATTCATTTTTGAGTTGAACTATCTGTTTAGAATTAGGGAATTCGGATTTAAGTACCTTAATGACAATAGGGAGTTGATATTCACCACTTTCTGTGTAGTAAATTTGGGAATTTACAGTATTAGCTATTAACTTTGCATTTTTAGGAATGTCCTGCATATTAAAAAAAAAAGACTTTATACGAACAAGCTTGTTTTAAAGATAATAATTTTTTATAAAAATCAAACACTAAAAATAATATGAATATGGGAAATATTTTAGAAGAAGGTGTTACTTTTGGTTTATTACAAGAAAATCAAATTAGTCAGGCAGCAGAATGCTTTACTTTATCGTTTCAAAGAGAGCCTATGGTAAAGGCTTTAGAAATACCTTATCAAAATTTTTATGACTTTGCTTTTGAAGTTTGTAAAAAAGCATTTGAACAAGATATGGCTTTGGTAGCTTTAGACAACGAAAAAGTAGTAGGTATCAGTATTCTTCAGGATGCTTTGGAAGACGAATTAGTTTTTGGAGAGCTTCATGAAAGATTAGATGTTATATTTTCGTTATTAGGAGGGCTTCAGCAAAAATACATTGATGATTACCATATTACTCAGAAAGGGAAAGTGATAGTAGCTTTTACTGTAGGTGTAGATAAAGATTATGAGGGGAAAAATATAACATTTCCATTATTTGACATAACAGTAAAGCAAGCTCATAAGCTAAAATATGAAAAAATGATTACAGAGGTGACGGGTATTTACTCTCAAAATTTTGCTAAAAAAAGATTTCAGTTTAAGCCTTTGTTTGAAATTCGTTACAAAGATTTTGAGTACAAAGGCGAAAAAATATTTGAGAAGTTTCCAGAAGGTTCTAATCCAACTTGTGTACTCATGGAAAAGGTACTATAAAAATTCCTTATTTAAAAATGACTACTATGCTCCATTATAAAATACCTTTTGAACACCAAGATATATGTTATGATACCATTCGGGAATCTGACAGTCCGGAAGTAGTAAATATCCTGACTAACTATTTTGGACCTTTTGAACCCATGAATCATAGTGTGGGTATTACTGCTGAAGATTTTGCCCAGTTTGCTCAATTAATGACAAACTATGTAATTGAAAAGAAGCTTTCGCTAATTGCAAGAGATAAAAAAACTCAAAAAGTTGTTTCTGTAACCATTTTAAAAGATTTTATGGATGAACTACCCATAGACGTGGAAGCAGTTTGTCCAAAACTTTTGCCTGTATTTGCCCTTATGGGTAATCTTGCAGGTCAGTATATAGAGAAAAACCTTGATATAGAAGAGAATAAAGTGATGGAATTATTGGTAGGTATTACTGTGCCTACCTACTGGAATCGTGGAATTTCAACAATTTTATGGGGAGCCAGCGAAAAAGTAGCTTATGAACATGGATACAAGAAGATAGTCTCTTGTGTAACAGGTTTGGCAAGCCAGCATATAACTTTACAAAAGCTTCATTATAAAGAGTCTTGTTCTATTCCTTACAAAGACTTTATATACGAAGGAAGCATTATTTTTCAAGGTATTACAGAAATTTTATCTTGTAAACTAGTCGAAAAAAATATCCAAGATGCTTTTTAATTATCATTTATCTTATTAGCAAAAATCATGTATTGGACTGCATTTACAGAGGAGGAAATTCAAGAAAGAATTAAAGATGCATTATCTCAAAATGTTTCTTATTTGAGAAGTAAAATTATGGGTGTGCCAGGTTCTTATCTCGATTCATCGGTTTTTAATTTAGAGGCTGCTGCCGATTCTCCATTTTTAGAATCTATGATTGAAAACCCCAATCATATAGGTTGTCACACATTTGGAGATTCTGAGGGTTTTTTCAAAGGAACACATCGTATTGAAAAAGAACTCATAGGTATTTGTGCTGAAGAAATTTTTAAAGCGGAACCCAACAGTTATGATGGTTATGTTGCACCCAGCGACTATGAAGGTAATATTCAGGCTATGTGGGTATATCGTAACTTTTTTAAAAAAGAGTTTAAAGCTCAAGAAGAAGAAATAGGAGTTTTATTAAGTGAAGATTCTAATGTATCTGTGATAAAAGGTGCTGATCTTTTAGATATTCAGCCAGTTATCCTCAAGGTAGATAAGTTTTCAAGAAGTATTCAACGACAGCAATTTATAGATCAGTTAGTAAAAGCATTGAGCCAAGGGGTTAAATATTTTATTGGCATTGTGAATATGGGTAATTTGAAATTTGGTAAAGTAGATGATATAGAGTTGTTTGTTGAGATTTTACAAGAGTTTCAAGTACCTTTTAAAATACATGTAGATGCCTCGTTTGGAGGGTTTGTATATCCAATAGCAAATCCTAATAACACTTTAAATTTTACACATCCACATATTTCTTCTATTTCTGTAGATTCTTATAGAATTCTACAAGCCCCTTTTGGTACGGGTATTATGCTTATTCGTAAGAATTTATTGCATTATGTTGTTACAGAAGAAGCAAGTTATGTGAGTGGTAAGGATTATACTTTATCTGGCAGTCGTTCAGGAGCCAATGCTATAGCTGTATGGATGCTTTTAAAAGCTTATGGTTCAGAAGGTTTAAAGCAAAAAATAAATCACATATTATATCGTACGGACTTATTGTGTCAGGAATTGGACAAAAAAAATATTACTTACTTTAGAAACCCGTTTTTAAATATTGTTGCCATACACGATAAACACATTACACGCCGAATAGAACAATTATATGGCTTAACACCTGATGATACAGAAAATCCACAATGGTGGCGTGTAGTAGTAATGGAGCATGTGCAAGAACACCTGATAGATGAATTCATTGATTATTAACAATTTCACAAACGTTATTTCTAGCAAAATACTGTTTATTAATTTTATCTTATTCTTATTTATGATGTATTGGGAAAAGCTCTCTAAAGAGGCAATCACTATTAAGGTGAATCAGGCTCTGAGCAAAAATATTCGTTTTGATAAAAATAAAATCATGGGGACATCTATTTCTTTTTTAGATCCCATCGTTTTTGACAAGAAGTACAAGCGTAATGCACCTTTTTTGACATCTATGATTCATAATCCTGACCATCGGGGTTGCCATACCATTAATGTAAATGGAAGTTTATTTGAAGGGACAAAAGAATTGGAATTAGATGTTATCCGGATTTGTGCTGAAGAGCTACTGGGAGGACAAGCTGGTATGCAAGACGGATATATAGCTTCTGGAGGTACGGAAGCCAATATTACAGCTTTATGGATTTTCAGAAATCTGTTTAAAAGACGCTATGGAGCAAAAAACAGTGAAATAGTTATTTTTTGTTCTCGTGACACCCATTATTCTATTTATAAGGCTAGTAATCTTTTAGGAATAGATATTGTTTCGTTACAAGTAGATAATAATACTCGCCAAATCAAACCTCATGTATTAGAAGATAAAATAGCTTCTGCTAAAGAAAATGGTAAAAAATATTTCATTTTTGTAGCCAATATGGGAACTACTATGTTTGGCTCTGTAGATGATATAGATATGATAACCTCCATTTTCGATAAGGCAGATGTTTTTTATAAAGTTCATGTAGATGCTGCTTTTGGAGGTTTTATATATCCTTTCACCAATGCCGAAAATGAACTTTCGTTTGCCAATAAAAAAGTAGCATCAGTGAGTTTAGATGCCCATAAAATGCTTCAAACACCTTATGGAACAGGTATGTTTTTGATTCGTAAGGGATATTTTGAGTATTTGAAACCACAAGAAAAGACTTTTTTTACAGAAACAGATTTAACCCTTTCGGGTAGTCGTTCTGGGGCAAGTGCTATAGCCATCTGGATGGTACTGATGGCTTATGGCTCAAGTGGTTTGCGAGAAAAAGTTTTAAAAATGGTAAATAGAACCAAATGGCTCTGCGAAGAACTTTCAAAGAAAGGGATTGATTATTACAACAATCCCTACATGAATATTGTGTCTATTCGTAATGAAGATATTACAAAAGAGCTGGTTGAATTCTATAATCTTGTCCCTGATAACCATGAAAGCCCCAACTGGTGGAAGGTTGTTACGATGGCTCATGTAGATAAAATGTTAATAGGAGATTTTTTAGAAAGCGAATAAGAATTTTCTTACTCGCTTTCAGAGGCTTCAAATAGTTTGTGGTGGGATATTATTTTTCCATCTGCTAATTCTATTGTTCTGTCACTGGCTTTTGCAAAATCGTTGTCGTGGGTAACAGCAATAATGGTTTGGTTGTATTCTTGTGAGAGTTGTTTGAATATATCAAATACAATTTGAGTATTCTTACTATCTAAATTACCTGTAGGCTCATCACACAAAATTAATTGAGGGTCATTGATTAAAGCCCTCGCAATAGAAACCCTCTGTTGTTGTCCTCCACTGAGTTTGGAGGCTGGTTTTAAGGCTTGTTCTTTTAGCCCTAACATTTCTAGTTTCTGATATGCTTTTTCTTCTACTTCTTCAAAACTTCTATTACCCAGTCTTAAGGCAGGAATCATCACATTTTTGAGGCATGTGAATTCTGGTAACAAATAATGAAACTGGAAGACAAACCCAATATGATGGTTTCTGATTTCGGCTAAATAATCTGTTTTTTTACCTGTGACATTTTCACCTAAAATATGTAATTCACCTTCATAACGAGTATCCATTGTACTCAGGCAGTAGAGTAGAGTAGATTTTCCTGAACCACTTTTTCCAACCAAAGTAAGAAACTCACCTTTATATGCCTGAAAACTCACATCATCTAAAACTTTGAATTTGATAGGCTCATAAAAGTATTTTTGGAGTCCTTTTGTACTTAATACAACTTCTAAATTCTTCATAGTGGTAAAAGATTATTTTCTAAAAATTTCAACAGGATCAACATTGGCAGCTTTGCGAGCAGGAAAATAGCCAGCACAAAACGTAATAAATATTCCCAAAATAAAACTTTGAGTAAATAGTTTAGGCTCAATTCTGATAGGAAAGTACCCTACGGGAGGTCCCATGTAAACTTTAGACATAATCGTTATCAGAATAGCCCCACAACATAAACCAATGATTGTTCCTATAATTCCCATGATAAAAGCCTCAGAAACAAATATTTTAATTACATCTCCTCCTTTAAAACCCATTGCTTTTAAAATAGCTATATCATTGATTTTCTGTGTAATTGTAGCACTTAAAATATTGTATATTCCAAAAGAAGCAACCAGTAAGATAGAAAGCGAAATAGCTCCCATCATAGCTTTACGAGTTTTATCGGTACTGATGATATCGGCATTGGTGGTTTGCCAGTCTTCAACTCTGTACTCTGTAAGAGACTGTAATTTCTCGACAAAGCCAAGCGTTTTATCAGCATCAATTGTATTGGCATAAATGGTGGTTACAAAAGAAGAATTTTCTTTCAAGAATTGTTGAGCTGTGCTAATATTTACAAAAGATCTGCTGTCATCCATGAGACTGTTCCCCATATTAAATATGCCCACAATTCTTAAAACTTTACTTACTCCATAAGATGAAGAAACAGTAATATTATCGCCTAAATTTAAACTCAATTTTTCTGCAATGCCTTTTCCGATGATAATACCATTGAGATTTCCTTGTAAAGCCTGAATAGACCCAGCAACCATATATTTATTGGTATTGAACATATTGGAGTATTCAATCATATTCACTCCATTTCCAGAACCTTTGATTTGTGTTTTTCCACGATTATAAAATGCAGCAAAATCTACCTGAACAAGAGCGTTTGTAATGTAGGGTTCTTGTTTTACACGATATAAAAGTGCTTGTGGATTGATAATGGTTTTGGATGTAGTTGTAATTTGTGGATTGTGAATTACTGTAATAGCCTTTGTATTTTCTTGTAAAGGCTTACTCAATTCATCATTTTTATAAATTTTGATGTGAGCATTAGCCTGAAATATATTATCTCTCGAAAAATTGGTAAAACCAGAACTTAAAGAATTCATAAAGAGATAAATAGCTACTCCAATAGTTACACCCAAAGCTGCGACAAAAGTTTGTTTTTTGCGAGTAATGATATGCGTAAGAGCAATATCATAATTGATACTTAGTTTCATAGAATTTGATTATTTCATGAGTGAACTACCTGCTTCAGATATTTTCATTTGATTGGATGTAATATTTTCTGTAATGAGAACAGTATTCTCATCTATTCCTCCTAAAACCTGTACCCAATCGCTACTAACAATCTGTGTTTTTACTTTTAGCTTTTCTTTTTGTCCCTTAATTTGTACAAAACCTCCAAAATCAATGTAATTACGAGGAATGAGGAGAGCATTTTTCTGAAAACCCACCATGATATTGGTTTGGAGTTGAGTATTTACGATTCTGAAATCTAAAGAATCTTTGAAGGCTATTTTGGCAATAAAAGATTGTGATGCTTCATCGAAAGAAGGATAGATTTCAGTTACTACACCCATATAGTTTTTATTTTTCTGTGTATTGAGTTGTATAACAGCTTCTTGTCCAATTTTTATTTTAGAAATATTACTTTCATCAATATTGATTTTGGCATATATATTTTGAGCATCACCAATGGTAGCAATTACATCACCTTTTCGTACAAAATCACCTATTTGTTTATTTTTTTTGTAAACTTTCCCAGCTACAACAGCTTTTATCTGATTTTTCCCTAAAACAACTGTATTGACATCTCTACTAACCTTATTATTAATCAGTTGCTGTTGGGCATCTTTTTGTATTCTTCTATAATTTTCAAGAGCTGACTCATAATTACTTTTAGAAGTTTGATAACCTAAGGAGATATTTTCGTACTCAACTCTGGCAATACTATTACTTTCCAACAGCTTTTTGTAACGTTGTTCCTGAAGAGCATCTTGCTCCATTTTCTGTTTGGCTATATCGATTGATGTTTTTGCCTGAGCCAAAGCAGGAGCATTGGCTTGAGTATTGCTTTGGGCAAGCTGATACAATTCGTTGGCACTCTGAGTATTAAAACTACTTTCTTTGTTGTCTATTACAGCCAAAACTTTTCCTTCTGTTACCAAGTCTCCTTCTTCAAAATTGATATTTACCAAATACCCTTCTACTTGTGCTGTGAGGTAATAAGTTCCTTTTGCTTCTAAAATACCTGATGCAAAAACTGTTTCTGTTACATCTTTTCTGATGGGCTTAGTTTCTTCGGTCTTTTTACCACAAGAAACAATCCCTAAAATGACAGCAATGATGATGAGATTCTTCATATAACTATTTGATTTTGTTGTGAATATCTATTTTAGCTTGAGCTAATAAAATGTTAATTTTAGAGGAAATCAGGCTGTATTCTGAATTAATCATGGCATTAAAACTATTGAGTGTTTGGTCTAAACTGATTAAACCTTGACTATATAGATTTTTATTTTTTTGGTAAGTATCCGTTCGCAACGCATAAATTTCTTTGTTAGTAGAAGTCTGAGAAGCAGCTTTATCAAAATCGTTGGCTAATTGCTTGGTTTCTAAATTTGTTTTGATTCTGGCTTGCTCTGTTGATTGTTTGGCAAGTTTGTAGTTGTAATTTGCTTGTGTTCTGTTTGCAATGAGTGTTGCATTGGGTAGGGCAAAATTTAGTTTTAAACCTATATAATTGCTGTTTATCCAATTTCCATCAAACATTTTAAATTCTGTATTGAACAACTGATAAGAGTTACTTGCTACAAAAGAGAGTGTGGGCAACGACATTTTTCGTGTCTGATTAAAATTACTCCAAGCATATTGCTCTTTGAGCATACTGTTATTGACTTGTAAAGAATTTGATTCAATATTTAATCGTGAAATTTGTTGAATATCAACATCTTGTTTGATTTCGATTTCTTCACTCTCAGGTATATCACAAAGAATTTTTAAAACGATATATTGTTGCTTGATTAGAAACTCTATCTGCTTGATATTTTCTTGGGTAGTTAAATAATTGACTTTGGTATCATTCACATCTTGGGGCTTTACAAGCCCTAAATCGTATTTATTTTTAGTGATTTGGTAAAGTGTATCTGCTACTGCCAAATTTCTCTGAGTGCTTTTAAGTTGCTCTTGAAGCATGATGATATTAAAATAGCTGGTTGCAATGTTTTCCTGAAGAGTTTTGAGCGTAATCTGATTATTAGATTCTGTAAGGGCAATATTGATTTTGGATAGTTTCAAATTTTCCCAACCCGAAGGGTTAATTAGTTTTATATCAATGTTTTGAGTTGTAGCTGTGGTGTACTGTACACCCGTCTGTACTTGTCGGTACGTACCAGCCTGTCCGCCAAAGGCTTCAGCAGGAAAAAGATTGACAGGCAGGCGAGTATTGTTTGTAAAAGAACCATTGATATTGGCAATAGGGTCTATTGTTCCTAATACAGCAGCAAGTTTTGCTTTTTGAGCTTGCTCCAAACGAATTTTATTGGATTGGAGAGTAATGCTTTTTTCTTGAGAATAAGCAATTAAAGCATCCAGACTATTGAAACTCTTTTGAGCAGATGCTGAAAAAGTTCCTAATAAAAACAAGGTGATGAAAAGAGGTCTCATATTTTTTGAATTTCTATGAGACAAAATTGTAGGGATTTATATACTTAAACAATGAGCAATTTGCCCAATTGGACAAATTAAAAACTGAAATGGACATAGATAAAACTACTGATGGGCAAGCCAATCGACAAAAGCTGTTACTTTGAGTTTCCCAACAATAATTTGTTCATCAAAAGGAATATTCAGATTGACCACCACCTTTCTATGAAAAAAATGAGAAGCATCTTTTACAGCTTTTCTGTTAATTAAAAACTGCCTGTTTGCTCTGAAAAATTGAGGATTAAAAGTTTTTTCTAAAGTATCTAATTTTTGAGAAAGAATATGTTTCTTTTGATCGAAAGTATAAGCGAATACGTAATCGTCTTCGATAAAGAAAAAGGCAATTTTATCACCTTCTAAAGGAACAATTTTATCGCCTTGTTGGAGAATAACAGAAGGTAGTTTTGTAGGCATTAATTGCTGTTTAAGAGCATTCATCATACCCAAAAAATCATTTTGTGGAGTTAATCTTTCTTTGAGATGAAAATACTTTTCAAGAGCCTTACTAACAGATTGTTGAGTGAAGGGTTTTAATAAATAATCTATTCCAACCGTTTTAAAAGCTTCCAAAGCATAATCGTTGTAGGCTGTGCAAAAAACAACAGGAATTTGATTGTGTGTTTTTTCAAATATTTCAAAGCTTAATCCATCACCCAATTGAATATCAGAAAAAATCAAGTCTATTTCTTTATGCTGGCTTAAATATTCAATAGCTTCTTCTACAGAATATAAAATAGCCAAAATTTCTGCATCAGGCTCTATATTGGTGATGGTTCTGGATAAATCTTTGGCTGTGAGTTTTTCGTCTTCTATGATTACAATTTTCATGGTTTTATCAAGTAAATGCTGACACTAAAACTATTTTCGCTATCTATAATTTCTATACTTTTCCCTGAAATCAGCTCACAACGTTGTTTAAGATTTTGAAGCCCTGTAAAGGTTTTTTCTGTAAGTTTTATAGATACTTTCTGATTTGCAACCGTCAAAATATCATTTTGAACACTAATAGAGAAATGAATCGATTTTTTTTCTGTAAAATAGTTGTGTTTAAAAATGTTCTCTATAAGTGTCTGTAAAGCGAAAACAGGTATTTTGTATTCAAGGGCTTCTTGCGAAATATTTATTTCGTAATGAAAGGCGTTATCAAATCGTACTTTTTGGAGTTCGATATAATCTTTTACAAATGCTAATTCTTTTTCTAAAGAGATAATCTCTTGTTTATGAGCTTCTACCGAGTAACGTAAAAACTCAGAAAGCTTAATAGTATAATCTTCTGCATCATCAGGATTTTCTTTGATAAGAGATTTGAGTACACTTAATGAGTTGAATAAAAAATGAGGTTGTAATTGTTGCATCAGAATCTGCTTTTGGGCTTCACTATTCTGTAACTTAAGTTCCTGAACCAGTTTTTCTGCTTCATTTTTCTTAAAACTCTTTACAATCGAATCAGCAATAACCATAATTATAGCATTAACTGCAAATGAAGTAATAATAGGGTAGGCTATGTGAGTATCTTCAATGTTAATAGGAGGAATGGGTATATCAAGAAGTTTTGAGACAAGAAAAATAACCAACCTGAAAAATAAACTGAAAACATAAGTTACAATAAATCTCCAAAAATGGTTAAAAAGGGGATACTTTTCTAATGTATAAATTTGTATAAGCCACGAAATAAAAATACTTGCAGATAAACCGAAATTAAGCGTCAAAAATTCTAAAAGTGTAACTTTATCAAAAATATAAAAAGGGCTTGACCCATATAAAGATATAATGGGCGAAGTAATAGCTGCTATAATATATAACCGTCTTTTCATAAATTACAAATATGTAAATAAAGTATAATTAGTAATATTTTTATGATTAAATATAGAAATATAAACTCTAATGGACAAAAAGCGTTTTAGAATGGACATTTTCTATAAAAACAGAAAAAATTATTTGAAATATTTTTATATATTCAAAAATGTTTTTACGTTTGCTTCATCAAAAGACAAACCAAAATCCGAATGAATTTTTCTGCTAACTATACTGCTTGTGCTTGTTGCTGCTCAGTTTCTGAGGAGTCAGTAGCCATTGTATAGAGCATTTACCATATTCTTTACATAGCAAGGTCTCCTAATCGCAATTAGGAGACCTTTTATTTTATAAAAACTTTATCAATATGTATTTATCAATATTCAATAGCATTTCTGTAGCCTGTATGTTGTGTTGTTTTCCGCCACGCAAGGGGTACTGTTTTGCTATGGAATAAAATTCAACCATACACCAAACATCAAAAGCCTCTTGCAACCCAAGAGGCTTTTTTTATTGATGAATCCTTCAAACCATTTTTAAACTTTTACTTACATGAACAAACTTTTTAAACTCGTATTATTTCTAGGGCTCTTTGCATGGGCAAATCATGCAATAGCCCAAAATTACCTCAAAGGTTTCATTAAAGATGAAAGAGGCATAGCTATTGCAGGAGCTTCTGTTAGTATTAAAATTAACAAGGCTTATGCTGTTACAGATTCTACAGGTTTTTTTCAAATAGAAGCCCCCTTAAATTATTCTTTTGTACTACAAGTAAGTTTTGTTGGCTATGAATCTCAGGAAATATCTATTGAGAAATTTGAAGAGCAGACTTTTAACTTAGTTCTGAAAGAAGATAATTTTATAGATGAGATAGTGGTTACATCCAGAAGACGCAAAGAGGTTTTACAAGAAATACCTATTCCAGTTTCAGTAGTGAGTGGTACACAAGTAGAAGATGCTGGAGCTTTCAATGTGAATCGAGTAAAAGAATTAATCCCCACTGTTCAATTATATTCTTCTAATCCAAGAAATACAACACTCAATATCAGAGGTTTGGGTTCTACTTTTGGACTTACTAATGATGGTATAGACCCTGGTGTTGGATTTTATGTAGATGGAGTGTACTATGCTCGTCCTGCTGCTACAGCCCTCGATTTTATTGATATTGAGCAAATTGAAGTTTTGAGAGGTCCACAAGGAACGTTATTTGGTAAAAATACAACTGCTGGAACATTTAATATCAAGACAAAAGCACCCAGTTTTAAACCCAATGTAAACTTTGAAGTAAGTTATGGCAATTACAATTACATTCAGGCTAAATCTTCTGTGACAGGTGCTTTGAGTAAGAAATTGGCAGGAAGATTAGGTTTTTCAGGTACACAAAGAGATGGAATTATTTATAATGTTACTACTCAAAAATATATCAATAACTTAAATAATGTGGGTTTTAGAGGGCAACTATTGTATTTGCCAAACAGTAATGTAGAAATTACATTATCAGCAGATGCCTCCAGTCAGCGTCCAGAAGGTTATGCTCAGGTGATAGCAGGAGTAGCACCCACTTTAAGACCTGCTTACAGACAATTTAATCAGATTATTGCAGATTTAGAATATCAACTTCCCAGTACAAACCCTTTTGACCGTTTGGTGGACCATAATACTACTTGGAAATCTAATAATGATTTGGGAGGAGTTTCTCTGAATGTAGATGCTAAAATTGGGAAAGGAACGCTTACTTCTACAACAGCATGGAGATATTGGAATTGGAATCCCTCTAATGATAGAGATTTTACAGGATTACCTGTCTTGACACTCTCACAAGCCCCTTCCAAACATGAACAATGGTCTCAGGAGATTCGTTATGCAGGAGATATTTTCTCGAAAGTTTCAGGTGTAATAGGTGTTTATGCAATTTCGCAAAACTTATGGACATCTCCTTATCATACAGAAGAATCAGGTTCAGCCCAATGGAGATTTTCTCAAAGTTCAACTTCCAATCTTTGGAGAACACCTGGTTTGTTAGAAGGTTATGGTATTCGTACACGTTCTAGTCTGAAATCTTTTAGTGGAGCAGTTTTTGGTCAGGCTGATTGGGCTATCACTAAAAAACTTCATTTACTGGCTGGTTTACGTTATAATTATGATCAAAAAACAGTCAATTTTGATCGCCAAACCTATGGAGGTTTAGAAACAACAGACCCTGCACTCATTGCTCTCAAAAATGCTGTCTACACCAACCAAACCTTTAATGCCAAAGTAGATAACAATAATTTTTCAGGTCAAATTACACTGGCTTGGAGACCTCATCAAGACATCAATACTTTTGCTACTTACTCTATAGGTTACAAACCTATTGGAATCAATTTGGGAGGCTTACCTACAGCCAATGGAGAGGTACTCACAGAACTAGCTCGTGTCAAGCCTGAATATGTCAATCATTATGAATTGGGGATTAAAACAAATCCTACCTCACAATCTACATTGAACGTAACTGTTTATAATACCGAAATCAGAGATTATCAGACACAAGTACAAACTGCCGAAATTGGTGTAAACAGAGGCTATCTTGCCAATGCTGAAAAAGTACGAGTTTTTGGAATAGAAGTAGATGGTAATTTGAAAGTGAATCGTTTTATTTCTGTGTATGGTTCTTTGGCATATACCAATGGAACGTATGTATCCTTTAAGAATGCTCCAGTACCCTTAGAAGAAACAGGAGGTCAGACTGCATTTAAAGATATTTCAGGAGGACTTTTACCAGGGATTTCTAAATGGGCAACATCTTTTGGAGGTGAGATTACACAATCAGGAAAATTATTAGGAAAAAATGGTAAGTTTTTCTGGGCTTTGGAGGGTTCTTATCGTTCAGGATTTTCTTCCAGTCCTTCTCCTTCTAAATACCTCAATATCAGTGATTATGGCATTCTTAACAGCAGAATAGGATTCAGAGTATCCAATGGATTATCTCTTTTCTTGTGGGGTAGAAATATTTTGAACCAAAACTACTTTGAGCAACTTTTGCCGGCAGCAGGAAATGCAGGGCATTATGCTGGAGTGTTGGGAGACCCAAGAACCTATGGTATTACCATTAGAAACTCTTTTTAAGTATTTATTGGAAATTGATAGTATAAACTTATATACCATGACAACTTCATTAATATCCACACTACAATTATTACATCAGGCAAAAATAGAGCTATCTACACCAGCTTTCCATAAAAAACAGATAGAAAACTGGATAGAAAATTTATTTAGCTGGCTTTTTATAACTCAAAAAGATTATCAAAACTTTGGATATTTTGAAAGTAAAGCAAAAGAACTAGAAATAGAGCTACATAATTTTCTAAGGATTGAATTATCAGATAGAGAAAACATTGATTTGATAGTGAACTCATTTTTTGAGGAAATTCTAAATATTCACAATCAGTTATTAGAAGATTTACAAGTTATCTTAGAGTTTGACCCTGCCGCTAAATCGAGAGGAGAGGTAGTTTTGGCATACCCAGGCTTTTTTGCAATAACTGTGTATCGTATTACCCATCTTATTTGGCAAAATAAAGCCCTCATTCTTGCCCGCTTACTTTCAGAATATGCCCATAGCAAAACAGGTATAGATATTCATCCTGCTGCCCAAATTGGAAAAAAGTTTTTTATAGATCACGGAACAGGCATTGTAATAGGCGAAACAGCTACAATTGGCAACAATGTAAAAATCTATCAGGGTGTAACCTTGGGAGCTTTGAGTGTAAGCAAAGAAAAACAAAATCAGAAACGACACCCCACCATTGAAGACAATGTAATCATCTATGCCAATGCCACAATATTAGGTGGAGAAACAATCATTGGGCATGATAGTACCATAGGAGGAAATGTTTGGATAACAGCCTCTATTCCAGCTTATTCTTTAGTATATCATAAAAGTGAAATTATAGTCAAAACCAAAGAAACATTTCCAGAAGCACTTAATTTTTCCATTTAATATAAATTTTTCAACCTAAAAGCTAAGAAATATGAAAGTACAAACCATTCTTGAAACCATCGGAAAAACGCCTGTTGTGAAAATCAACAGATTATATGGTGAAAATAAAAATGTATGGATTAAACTGGAACGCAATAACCCAGGCAATAGCATCAAAGACCGTATTGCTCTTGCCATGATTGAAGATGCTGAAAAAAGAGGAATTTTAACGCCCAATCATGTAATTATCGAACCTACATCTGGGAACACAGGTATAGGACTTTCTCTAGTAGCTGCTGTAAAAGGCTATAAAGTCATTTTGGTAATGCCCGAATCGATGAGTATAGAACGCAGAAAACTGATGGAAATCTATGGAGCTACTTTTGAACTTACACCTCGTGAGAAAGGGATGAAAGGGGCTATTGAAAGAGCAGCACAGATGTTACAAGAAATCCCTAACTCATGGTCTCCACAACAATTTGAAAACCCTGCCAATGTGGAAGTACATAAAACGACAACTGCTCAGGAAATTTTAGAAGATTTTCCGAATGGTTTAGATTATCTCATAACAGGAGTTGGTACAGGTGGACATATTTCAGGTGTGGCAACTATTCTGAAAAGTAAATTTCCCAATCTTAAAGTTTTTGCCGTTGAGCCAGAATTATCGCCTGTTTTGAGTGGAGGCTCACCCAGTCCACACCCAATACAGGGAATTGGAGCTGGTTTTGTACCTAAAAATTACCATAGTGAATGGATAGATGAAGTTGTGCAGGTAAGTAAAGAAGAAGCTTTCAAATATACCAAAGCTATTGCCAGTCAAGAGGGTATTTTGGTAGGGATTTCAACAGGGGCATCATTAGCAGCCGTTGCTAAAAAAATAGGTGGCATTCCTGATAATGCTCAAATCCTCACCTTCAATTATGATACAGGAGAGAGATATTTATCTGTAGACGGATTGTTTTAAACCCTAAAAATGTGATAGAAATGAAAAGAATATATGGACATGTAGTTTTGGCTGGAGCTGGCTCTGGTGACCCTGAACTCATTACATTAAAGGCTCTTAAAGTCTTACAGAAAGCAGATGTAATTTTAACAGATAGACTGGTTTCCCCTGAGCTCATAGAAAAGTATGCAGATGAGGAAGCCGAAGTGATTTATGTGGGTAAACAATGCTCTAAAGGTATTTATACCTCTCAAAAAGAAATCAATGCCCTGATGGTAGAACTTGCCCAAATGGGAAAACTCGTTTTAAGGCTCAAAGGAGGAGATGCGAGTTTGTTTTCTAATATTTTAGATGAACTTGAAACCCTCAAAGAAAATCATATTTCTTATGAAATTATCCCTGGTGTTTCGGCTGCTTTAGGGGCTGCTGCTTATACGGGCATTCCCCTGACAGCAAGAGGGCATTCGAGAGGTGTTCGTTTTCTGACTTTATACGATTTGAAAAGTATAACCAACCACCAGTGGACAGACTGGGCAACTACAGACGATACTTTGGTATTTTATATGAGTGGTCAGCAAACAGATACTTTAGCTCAAAATCTTATATTCAGAGGGATTGAAGAGTCTAAAAGTTTGGCTGTTATCCAGCAGGCAACCACACCTTATCAAAAGACACACGTATTTTCATTTTCAGATATAGATTTGTCTAATCTTCCTGAATTTGAGCATGTTCCGACACTTATTATTGTAGGAAAAGTAGTGAACCTGCATCATCAATACAAATGGATTGAGGAGCAGTTAGAAACAGAATCTTATTTCGATAACCACAAAACACTTTTACAATATGCTGTCTGAAAATAAACTTTTATTGTTGGAGCAGCTTGTTCAGGATGCTCCCAAAGAAGAACTCATTTGGTTGAATGGTTATTTGGCAGGTTTGGCAAGAAACCACCAAGTACAAGCCCAAGAAAATATACAAGAAGTTTCAAGAAAACCCTTAATACTCTACGGAACAGAAACAGGAAACTCCAAAAAAGTAGCTACACAACTCTTAGCTTCTTTTAAGAAAAACAAGATTCAGGCTAAAATTGCAGATGCTTTTCAGTACGATTTTGAAAAGCTAAGCAAAGAAACAGATGTTTTATTTGTGGTAAGTACACAAGGTGATGGAGAATTCCCTCAAAATGCTCAAAAATTTTATAATGAACTCAAGAAATCTAACCAAAATCTTGCTCATTTAAAATATTCTGTTTTGGGCTTGGGAGATTCTGCATATCCATTATTTTGTAATGCTGGAATACTTTTGGATCAGGCTCTTGAAGAAAAAAATGCTACAAGATTGCTCCCTCTAGTAAAAGCTGATGTAGATTATGAGGAAGCTGTAAGAGCTTGGGAAAAAGATTTATACGAAAACTTTAAAAGCACAACTCAAAAACTCTTATCAACAACACAAATTGTGAGTAAATCTGTAAAAAAGAAAAACTATACAGGTGAAATCACACATAAAGTTGTTTTAAATGATAGAGGCTCCAATAAAGAAACCTATCATATTGAAATAACTCCTCATGAGGAAGTTTTTTATGAATCTGGGGATGCTTTGGGCGTGATACCTCATAACAAAAAAGAAGATATAGAGCATTTGGCAAAGTATTTTCAAGTAAATCTAAATCAGGAAATTACTGTAAAAGGAGAGACCAAAATGGTAGAATCATGGCTCTCCAAACAGAATATCAGAGGTTTGGGAAAAAGTGTTATTGAAAAATTAGAAAAGGTTTTAGGGCTAGAGGTACAAACTGAAAAAATAGACTTACTGGATATTTTTGAGCAGTATAATATCTCTAAAACCATCAAAATAGAAGATTTCATAGATATTTTACATCCAATTGCTCCTCGCTTGTATTCTATTGCCTCTTCCAAAGATGCCCACGAAGGTCAAATTCACTTGACTGTTGGTTTAAACAAGTTTTCTGTGAATAACGTACAAAAAACGGGCTTGGCTTCCCAGTTCTTAGCAGATTATTCAAATGGCTCACATATAGAATTTTATATTCATAAAAACACTCATTTCAGATTGCCTTCTGATGAAACAGACATCATTATGATAGGACCAGGAACGGGGATAGCTCCATTCAGAAGCTTTTTAGTTGAACGAAATCATAGGGGAGCAGAAGGTAAAAACTGGCTTTTCTTTGGTGAACAACATTTCGTATCCGATTTTTATTATCAAACGGAAATTCAGGAGTGGTTTGGCAGTGGAGTACTAACCAATTTAGATGTAGCTTTCTCAAGAGACCAAGCACAAAAAATTTATGTTCAAGACCGTATCCAACAAAAAGCAAAAGAATTCAATGCTTGGCTGGAAAATGGGGCTCATTTGTATATCTGTGGACAAAAATCGCCTATGAGTGAGGACGTGGAAAATACGATTTTGGCAGTAATAGCTCAAGAAAGAAAAATCAGTTTAGAGCAAGCCAAAGAGGTTTTGGAGGGTTTGGAACTTGCAGGGAAATATCAAAAAGACGTTTACTAAAACATTAAAAATTAAAGCTATGAGTGAAAAATTATCGCCTGTAGAAACCATTAAAACCAATAGCAATGGTTTGAGAGGCACACTAAAAGAGAGTATTGAATTAGATACTTATACAGGAAATTTGCGTTCGGATGATACAGTTCTTGTGAAATTTCATGGAATGTATGTACAAGACGACAGAGACCGTAGAGAAGAAAGAGCCTTAAAAAAACTGGATAAACTCTACTCTTTTATGATACGCCTCAGAATCCCTGGTGGAGTAATTACAGCAGACCAGTGGAAAACTGTACATGAAGTTTCTGAGCAATATGGAACAGGTACAATCAAAATTACCACCAGACAAACTGTTCAGTTACATGGGCTACTCAAATACCAAATACGCCCTACAATTCAAACCTTTAATTTGGCAAAATTAGATTCGATTGCTGCCTGCGGAGATGTAAACCGTAATGTGATAGTTACAGCACACCCTCAAATATCGCCTATACATCAGCAAATACATGCTTATGCAGATAAAATTTCAAAACTTTTACTCCCCAAAACGCAAGCCTATTACGAAATTTTTATTGATGATGAAAAAATTTACGAACGTTCCATAGAAGCTGACCCATTATATGAAGACCGTTATCTGCCTCGAAAATTCAAAATTGCCATTGCAATTCCTCCCAGCAATGATGTAGATGTATTTGCAAACGATATTGGTTTGATAGCCATTGTTAGAAATAATGAACTGAAAGGCTTTAATATTGCAGTAGGAGGTGGTTTATCTACCACACATGGGAACACTCAAACGTATGCCCGTTTGGGAACAGTTATAGGCTTTACAGATACAGAAGAAAAAACACTAAAAGCTGTTTATGAGGTACTAACCATTCAAAGAGATTTTGGAAACAGAAGTGATAGAAAACTCTCTCGTCTGAAATACACTGTAGATAAAATGGGTGTAGAAGGTTTTAAAAATGAGTTGGAGAAAAGAATAGGTTTTTCTTTAGAGCCAGCTCAAGAATTTGAATTCACAGAAAGAAGTGATAGGTATGGCTGGCAACAAAACCATGAAGGAAAATGGTTTTATACCCTTTTTGTAGAACATGGTGTTATCAAACCTCATCAAAAAGCATTTTTATTGGAAGTGGCAAATCTGAATATTTCAAATGTGATTTTTACAGGAAATCAGAATCTAATTTTAGGCGAAATAGAAGAATCAAATAAACATCTGATTGAAAAATTACTGCAAACATACGAAATAGATATAGAAACCAGTGGTCTTAGAAAAAATTCTATGGCTTGTGTGGCTCTTCCTACTTGTCCACTTGCTTTGGCTGAAGCTCAACGTTATCTTCCAACGCTTGTTTCTAAAATTGAACCTCTGTTATTAAAACACAATCTGACAACAGAAGAAATCACCATTCGGATGACAGGGTGCCCTAACGGATGTGGTCGTCCGTATGTTTCGGAAATTGGTTTAATTGGTACAGCACCCCAGCAATACAATTTGATGTTGGGTGGTGATAGATTTGGCGTTCGTTTGAATCAGCTTTTTAAAGAAAAACTTTCCGAAGAAGAGATTTTGAATGAATTGGATGTGCTTTTTGGGCTTTATAATACAGAAAAAACCCAAAATGAAACTTTTGGAGATTTTACATATCGCAAATTTTTTCAGTAATGGAACAAGCAAATACATTGTTTCCTGTTTTCTTAAAAACAGATAAAGCTAAATTCCTAATTGTAGGGGGCGGAAATGTAGGTTTAGAAAAAGCTGAAACGCTTATCAGGCAAAACCCAAATGTAGATTTAACGATTGTTGCTTTAGAAATTTATCCTAAACTAAAGGCTTTTTTAGATCAACATCCTCAAATCAAAACTGAAATTCGGGCATTCCAAGAATCTGATTTGGATGCTATGGATTTTGTGATTACAGCCACCAACGACAGAACCATCAATGCTGAAATTAAAAGTCTGGCAAATCAAAGAAATATTCTTGTCAATGCTGCTGACCAACCCGAATTATGCGATTTTTATTTGGGTTCTATTGTTAGAAAAGGGCATTTGAAAATAGCCATTTCTACCAATGGAAAATCTCCTGTACTTGCACGCCGAATGAGAGAATATTTGGAAGAAGCCCTGCCAGAAAACTTAAACGAGAGTATTTCAGCTTTAAATGAATACCGAAATACGCTCAAAGGAGATTTTAATACAAAACTGAACAAACTAAATAAAGCTACTCAAGTACTCAGAAAAGAAAAATTTGTAAGAAAGAAACCTGTTGAAATTTTTATCCTTTTTCTAGCATTCATGATTGGATATTTTATATCTTTTTTGATGCCTATACAAAAAATACAGAGTATTTTCTGAAGTTTTTCCACAAAAATACCCATCTATAAAATGATTTTATTCTTTTATAGATGGGTATAATATTCCTATCTTTTCTAATTATTTTAAATAGACAAATTTTTTGGTTATCAATCCTTTATTAGTTCTAATTTGTATAAAATAAACACCTTTCGATAAACTTCTACAATCCATCTTCATATCCTGATACCCTGAAATCGTATTCCCAATTTTTCGGAAAGTCGCATCCAATATCTGCACATCAAAAATTTGCAAACTAGTCTCAGTAGTAACAATACTTATAAAATCCTGATTACTTGGATTGGGATACACTTTCACTTGGTTATATAAGTCTTTATTCAACCCACTAACTAAACTATACTGGTTGATACGCATGACCACTACAGTATCACTAGGATTATAATTACTATCTCCTTTTTGATATGCTTTGATATCTGCCTCTCCTTCTAGGTTATTTAAAATCGATAATTTATTACCATTTGTTATGACAGCTACATTTTGATTGGTGGAAAAGAACTCAACTGCAAGCCCTGAACTTGTAGTAGCAGAAAGCGTATAAGTATTATCAGGGTTTAAAATATTCGTAAATGTATTAATATCTACAAATTGAGTTGCTTTTACAATTTTTAAAGTAATATTTTGCGTTCCACTCAATACTCCATCAGTTGCCTCTATGGTAAAATTAAAATCTCCTGTAATGGTTGGTATTCCTGTTATGTCTCCTGTAGGGGCTAAAATCAAACCTGCTGGTAATGAGCCTGATGTGATAGTAAAGGTATATGGAGCTGTTCCTCCAGATGCTGTAAACGTTTGATTGTATGGTATATCTACAATACCATCAGGGATATTTGTTGGATTAATTGTAAGGGAAGGTAATGGCGTAGAAAAAATAGTGTAAGTATTTGTTCCTGTGCCTTGTATATTTATTGTTGAATAATTGGGTGGTATAGGATTAAAATCTGTTAATTCTTCTAACCAAGCCGATACACCATCAAATCTTCTTATTTTACTTGTAGATTCTGTAGAACCCGAATTTTCAAAACGAATATTTACATTATTTGTTCCACTATTTACTATCCAAGATCCAAAAGCAATATCTGTTGGAGTTGGAGTTGGTATAAAATTAATGGTAGACGTAAATCGTATGCTTACATTTGTACTATTGCCATTAAACAACGAAACAGGAGTGTAGTGAACGTTATTTCCTATTGGAAATAATGTAGTAGCAGTAGGTACTGGTCTTGTAAAAACTCCTGTACCATTTGTTTCTATCCAACCAGCACCAACCACCAAATTTGTTCCTGTATATGTAAGATTTAAAGCCCCCAATACTAGTCTCCCACTTACAAGTGAAAGATTATTGCTAACAGAAATATTATTATTCAAATTAACATTGGCTGGATTATCAATAATCAAATCATAAAATGGTACAACACCTGTAATAGCCTGATTATTAGCACCATTAAAATTAACTATACTGTTGTTGGCATTAATAGTTCTATTACTGATAAAATTTCCTCGAATGTTGATAGTACTTGTACCAAAATCTACATTTGAGTTATTTGTAAAATTCCCTAAAACAGTAAGAGTATTTCCTAAGGTATTGAAGGTATTCCCTGAACCTCCATCAGCCAAAAAATTTCCATTTACGGTGGTTGTCCCAGCTAATGTTCGAGTAAAGTTATTTGTAATGAGATGAAAATAATCTGTTGCTTTTATGGCTTCACAGCCTGCACAAGGGGTTTGTGTACTCCGATACTCAACAGTATTGTTATTGGCAATAGCAGTTAATTTGCCTATACTCATGACAGGTTGTTTATTTAAAACAAAAGACAAGAAACTATTGTCTGCGTTTATCCACTCACTATCAGCATTTTTCCCATTTAAATCGCAACCAATAATTACAGTTGCAGTATTATTATTGGTAACAATAATATTATTGTTAATTTCTACAATAGCATTGTTTCCACCACTAAATCGAATATTTTTATCTCCTGCTAAAATCAAATTCTGATCAATAAATATATTTGTATTGAAGCTTGTACCAAATATAAGAGGACTTGCAAAACTCGAAGTATGATTAATTGTTTGAATACTTAAACCTGAAAATTGTAAAGTTCCGTTACCTGTTAAATCAAATAAAGCATTATCTATTACGTCTATATCTCCATTAAATATATAATTTTGCCCTCCCGCTTTTGTAATTTGCCCATTCCCTCGTACTGTAAGCTTGCCTTGAAAGGTTGTTGAACCTCCATTTGTATCATCATCTAACAAACCTTCTACAAATGCTAAACCATTTACTACCAAATTGCCAGTACCCGTTCGTAATACACCTGTACCAAAAATAGATAAAGTTTGAGATACAGTCAGCGTATTGCTGGCATTGCTAATTTTTAAACGACTTGTTCCTGTATGATTAACATTCATATCTGAAACCGTCATATCCTGATTAATCACTTGTTCAATGGTTTGTCCTGTACAATCCCATATAAAATTTCCAAAAACCTGGTTAAAACCTCCTGTAATGGCATTAGAGGTAATTCCTTCTATTCTACATTGAGCTGATGGTGTCCATGTAGCTGTTGGAATAACTCCTCCATTTTTTGCGTGAACGTATATTCCATTTACTCCAAATGTTAAACCATTGGGTATAGGAGTAGCTACAGAAGAGGCATTTTTAAGAATACCATTAATGGTTGTAGAAGTTGGATTTGTTAAATTAAGTGTACCAGCATCTATGTTAATTTCTGAACCAAAAGATGTAATTAAAGAAGGAATGGCAAGTATATTACCATTTTGTAGATTTAATACTCCTCCTGTCAAAACCTCAATAGCATTATTTGCTCCAATATTTGTAGATGAAGGAACTGTAACAGGATGACCAATAAAAACAGTTAAGTTACTTATTCCATTAGGATTGCAACCACAATCAGGACCTGTAGCACCAACCGTTGACCAATTTCCGTTAGCATTCCAAACAGCATTACCCATAGAATAATAATTTGAGGCAGTGCCTCCAACTACAACTCCTCCTGAGAATTCAGAACTGTTTCCATTTGCATCAGTTGCCAATAATACTAATCTACTAGATCCAACTGTAAGCCCTGTAACTCCCGAAATAGTTTGATTCACATCCAAAAGAGCATTGACACTTGTATAAGTAAGTGTTCCTAAATACCTCTTGCCTTGTAAATTTGTACTTGCATCTGCTTCATAAACATCAATTTGTAAAGGATATACACTATTTGCGGTAGCAGAAGGTACTTTGTAAATAATTTGTAAATCAGTGCCCGAAAGGGTAGCAGAAAGAATTTCAGGGAAATTTTGGAGATTATTTGCCCCAGCATCAACATCTTCAGAGCCTACTGCTACATCATTAGCTGTAACGCCTGTTGTTCCCAAATCAATCCCTAAACCACTATTATCATAAATAATATTAAACCTCAAATTGTTGTTACGAGCTGTAGTATTTGGAATTTCTATTCCTCTTAGAGAGTTTGCGATAATATTTTCATCACCAATTGCTCCTCCTATTATATTTGCTACAGCAGAAGAGTTCTCAATAGTAATGCCTCTACCTGTATTGGTTAAGGGAGTAGTACCATCACTTTTTACACCTATTTTATTCTTCTTGATAGTATAAGGTTGTGATCCTAATAGTCTTATACTATAGGTGTTTCCCAGTATTACATTTCCTATAATACTATTTCCTACACCACTTGAAGAAAAAGTATTAACGCCTATTGTTGTTGGTGCTGCTGTTTCATCAGCTCTTACACCTATAAAATTGTATTGAACAATATTATTGGATGCTCCAAAAATGAAAGCCACATTTTCTAAATTACCTCCAACAATAATGTTACGCCCTTGTATTTGGTTTGTAGAGCTACCTATTTCACAATTAGTAGCCCCATTTAAACCAATTGCTTCTTGAGAAAAATTGGAGAAAGTAATGCCCGTCTTATTTGTACCAATATAATTGTTATATACTTTTACAAAATTTCCTCCAAATAGATAAATACCACGTCTAAATCCACCTGCAATTACATTTCTATCTTGTGGGGCAAATCCACCTATAACGTTGGCAGAAACTGCCGAACCAGCATCAGCATTGACAACAACCCCTAAATTTTCAAAACTTGTTCTTATTTTTTTTGTAGTACCATCAAGAGCAAACCCAATAAAATTACCATTAATAACAATATTATTACCAGAAGAAACTTTTATAGTCGCATAATCTTCCATAGTATTAGCAGGAATATTATTGATAGCCAGACCTGTAATTAAAACATTATTTGTAGCAACCCTTATACCATTTGTAGCAGTACCTGTGCTAAGATTTACACCATCTATTTCGACAAGAATATTAGCATCATTACCTACTCCTAAAGAGTTTGGACTAGAACCACTTTGCGAATAACCATCAACAATTACTGGTTGTGTAATAGCAAAGGCAGCATTTGTTCCTAAAGTAACATCCATTTTATCACCATCGGTAGGAGCAATGACAAATGGTGGAACTCCTAGTATAGAAAAATCTATATAATCTTTGTCGGTGTCAGAGTTAGCATCAGTTAAGGCTTGATTTAAAGATCCTACTCCTGAAGTAGCAGTATTGATGACTCTCAAAGCCCAAAGGGGATCATTACTTTCAGTAGAAAGGGTAGAGCCTAAAGTTGCATTATTGGACAGACCATTTGTACCAGAATTTAATGCTGATTGTCCTGTACCTTCTTCAAAACGCCAAAAGCCTAATGCCCCATTGTTTGTATCTTGAGCCATATCATTTAAAATCTCAGAAGGTAAACGAACACTACTAAATACTCTAATCTCATCTAACTGCCCTTTGAAATAGTTGCTATTTGTTTGAAGTGATCCAAATGTAAGGGGAACATTACCTACAGGCACCAATACATCTGTAGCACTACCCGAAACATTAAACGTTCCATCAATGAAAATTTCCATAAAATTCCCTGATCTGGTAACAGCCACATGGTGCCAAGCCCCATCATTTACAGAAATTGTACTTGCTATAGCAAAATCTTCAGGAGTTGGATTTCCATCTCCTATACCCGCTACGATTTTTCCATTACCCAATGAGACACCATAATCGTTTGGAGCACTATTGTCCTCAGCATCTACTAAGCCAAATCCATTTTGCCAAAATGTAGTGGTGCCACCTATTTGGGTTGTTTTAATCCAAAATTCTATAGTAAAATTATTAAGATTAATAGCTGGGCTTTTCATTTGATCATCAATGCCATCAAAATACATTCCTCTATTCCCTGGGGGTTGAGCAAAAGAGTAAAAAGATAACATGAAGAAAAATACAAGAAAACGAAGTAGATGTTTATTATTTACCATAGTGTTATAAAAAAATTATATAAAAATAAGGACTACTAATAACAATCAATTTTATTATGTGATCAACTATGAAGTCCAAAAAGTATAAAAAACGCAACTATCTTATAAGATCAAGAAGATAAATATTTTGAATTATTTTTTAAACTTTTATTTAATGAAAAATATAAAAGTTTAAAAAATATCTGTTTTTAAATGCACCTAATTTAAAAAAACTACATCAAAATAAAGTATAAATCTTTGGGTTTTATTTTTACAATCTTATCATCCTTCATAATGACAAGTTTTGTGTTCATTTTTTCGTTCTGTTTCATAGAAATAAGAAAGTTTATGTTCATTAAAAATTTCTATTTCTCCATCTTTTTCTAATGATGTTCACTTAATTTTTGCCCTAAGCCTCTTGCTATCTCATTTGCACTAACAAATTCCTTACAATTCAATATTTCAGGTAAAATTGTAAAAGATGTAGTTGTTTGTCATGCTCTATTACATCTAATTTATATCATTGTATTCAATACAAATATCACATTTTTAATGTATTATTCAACTTATTACAGTCTTAATTAAAATAATTAATTATTCATAAAAACTTACTTTTAATTGTTTAAAAACTAGTATATTGCATGTAGAGCTATAATTAATAAAGTTGTATCAGGAAATGAAGTTAATCACTTGGAACTGCCAAGGAGCATTTAGAAAAAAAGCTGATTTTATTCTAATTCACCAACCAGACATTCTAGTTATTCAGGAATGTGAACACCCCACTAAACTAATCTTTAATTCCGACACAACCAAACCAAATGATATTTTATGGTTTGGAGATAATCAGCATAAAGGAATAGCTATATTTTCTTATAGTGATTTCAAGTTTCAAATTCTTGAAGAATATGATGAAAATATCAAGCTTGTAATACCTATTTCTGTTACAAATACAAATAATGATGTTCATTTTACACTTTTTGCAATTTGGGCTAATAATCGAAATGACCCAAATGGAAGATATGTAGAACAAGTTTGGAAGGCTGTAAATTATTATGAACAATTTTTAGAAGGGCAAGCCATATTGACAGGAGATTTTAACAGCAATAGAATTTGGGATAAACAACATAAAACAGGAAACCATTCGGATGTTGTTGATAAATTGGCTAAAAAGAGTATTTGGAGTGTTTATCATACATATCTCAATCAACAACAAGGTGAAGAAGAACACCCTACATTTTTTTTACATCGAAATATTGAAAAACCTTATCATCTTGACTATTGTTTCGCTTCGTCAGAGCTATATGAACAAATTAAAAGCATGGAAGTAGGAAATTATGACGACTGGATTGCTTATAGTGATCATACTCCATTAATAATAGACTTTGATTTATGAGTTTTTGAACTTTACTTTGTAATCGTTTTTAAATAAAATACAGATATTTTTAAAATCTTATAAACCTATGAAAATTGGATATGCCAGAGTTTCTACTCAAGAACAAAGCCTAGACCTTCAAACAGACGCTCTTAAACAAGCAGGTTGTGAAAAAATATTTGAAGAAAAGGTATCTGGTGCTAAACAATCGAGACCTGAATTAGATAAAATGCTTGAACAACTCAGAAAAGGAGATATTATAATGGTTTATAAGCTCGATAGGTTGGGTCGTTCTATCAAACATCTTTTGGAATTGGTAGAAATTTTCAAAAATAAAGAAGTAGAGTTAGTTAGTATTTCTGATAACATTGATACTTCTTCTATTCAAGGAAGGCTTGTCTTCAATATTTTCGCTTCTATTGCTGAGTTTGAAAGAGACCTCATCAGAGAAAGAACCATGGCTGGACTTCAGGCAGCCAAAAAAAGAGGAAGAATTGGAGGAAGACCCAAAGGGCTTTCAGACAAGGCTCAAAGGCTTGCTTTGGTTGCTGAGGCTCTTTACAAAGAAAATACACTTTCAGTTAATGAGATAGCTAAGAATTTAGGTATCTCAAAAGCTACGCTTTATAAATATCTAAGATTTAGAGGAGTACAGGTGGGAAACCCTATTATTCCATCATAAAAAAACAAAAAGATATCTTCTTTCTAAGAAATTTCTAAAACCTGATACTTTTTTTGATTGAACATGAAGGAATCTTGAGTTAATTTGTTCAAAAGTTCTTTTCCAATAGGTGAATCAGGAGAAATAACAAAAAAAGTATCAGATTCAAGTTTGATCTGTCCTAAACCAATACTAATAAAAAATGTTCCTTGGTTAGTTTTTACTAATGAGCCTAATCCTATTTTTGAGGGTGTCTTAATATCTATCCCTAACAGAATATTCTCTAAAGATTGTGTTTCCAGCAATCTTTTTTTATTTGTATCAATTTCAATCTGCATCATGGCTCTAGTAGTTTCATACTTATCCCCAGCACTACTTTTAGTATCATCTCTTGATGCTTCCTGAGCCAACTCTATATTTTTCTCTAAAATTGCCTTCTTATCATTCAAAAGTTCTAGGCACTTTTTAATTAATGCTTCTTTAATCATTGACTTTCAAAAATTTGGTTTGTTCACGAAAAAAGGTTTTGCTAAAAACAAAACCTTTTCCAGATTAAACAAAAATTGAACACTATGTTCTCAAAGATACAAGTTTTAAGGATATTTTACTAATACTTTAGGATAAATATCAATCAATATCCCTAAAAGTATGCAAAAACTTTTCTATTTTCTTTTTTAGAAAGTCAGAAAACTATTTTAGAGAAAAGTATAAACACCATGATAGAATTACAAAGGAAACAATAATTTGGTTGTCTCATAAATCGTTTTAGACTAGAAGCATTCGTTTATTTGAACAATTGTTTTGTTTTTTTGTATAATATTTTATTCTGAAGACTTAGGCTTTAATTAAAAATATATGTTTACAAAATGCGTTATAAAGGTATCTATGTTTAGATAATTTAAAAGAAGTTTATTAAAATCTACATCTAGTCTATTTAATTATCGAACCTATTTATAATTCTACTATGAAATTTTTTATATTTACTCTCCTTTTTCTACTGAATTTGATACAGAGTGTTCAGGCTCAAACAATAACCATCAGTTCGGCAAATCCTACTAGTTTATGTGCTGGAAATAACATCAATGTAGTTTTTACAAAAACAGGAACATTCAATGCAGGTAATGTATTTACAGCAGAACTTTCGGATGCTTTAGGTAGTTTTGTAAGCCCCACCGAAATAGGAACACTTATAGGTACTAGTGCAGGTACTATTACTTGTACCATACCTTTAACCACACCCAATGGTACAAATTATCGAATTCGTATTGTAAGCAGCAATCCTAGTATAATAAGTTCTAATATTAGTGCAGCCATTACTATTACATCAACAACAGGAAACCCCGCTACTTTTGGTAATGGACAGTGGATTGCATATGTTTATGAAGGAGATATTTTTAGCGGTTCATCAACTTATAGAGGATTTTATACTCATTCTGCCCTTACATTTGATTCCAATACCCGTTGGGGGCAAGCTACTACACCTTCACTTGCCAATGCTACAGGTGGAAATGCTTACACAGGATGTCAAGTACCTATAGATAATCACTCTGTAAGCTATAAAAGAACCAATTTTACTTGTGGATTTTATAGCATCAATGTTACAAGGACTGGTCGATATGAAATTATTATTGATGGCGTTGTTGTAGCAACTAATACTGGTAGTGGAACATTAAATAATCGGTGGAGAGGTATTTTAGGACCTAGTTCTCAAGTAGAAGCTCGTTGGTACGATAATGCAACTCCAGATGACAATTCTCGTTTAGCTCTTACGTTTACTGCTCTTAGTGGAAATGCTCTAATAGTTACCCCAGTAGCTCCTATTTGTACAACATCATCAGCAACGATTAATTTAATCAATTCAGCTACCAATCAATTGGTTGATTTCAGAGCATATCCTGCTAATTATACATTTTCGTGGTCAGGTCCAGCAGGCTTTACCACTAATGCCTCAGGAACACAGCTAACAACAGCACTAGGTGCTACTGGGACTTATACTGTTACAGCTACTCATTTACCTACAGGTTGCGTCATCAATGGCAGTGTAACTGTTGATTTAGCTCCACCACCTAATGTTGTTGTTACACCTGCTACACCCACAGCATGCCCAGGTGAACCTACAACTCTCACAGCATCAGGAGCAACTACATACACTTGGTCTCCTGCAACAGGTTTAAGTGCTACAACTGGAGCGACTGTAACAGCTTCACCTACAATCACTACTACCTATACTGTAACAGGTAGTGATGGGTGCAATACTTCTACTGAAACCGTTACTGTTACTGTTGTAAGTAATCCCGCAGACCCAGGTACTTTTGGGTCTGGAGAATGGTTTGTTGCATGTTATCAAGGAAATAATTTTAATCGTTATTTTGGAAATTATACCCATACAAGTTTAAACTTTGACTCTAATACTCGTTGGGCTCAGAACTCTACCCCCTCCAATGCTAATGCCACAGGTGGTAGTGCTTTTTCTAGTGGGGTAGCATGTGCTATTCCTACAGATAATCATTCTTTTACCTATCGTAGAACAGATTTTACTTGTGGCTACTATCAATTAAGAGCTCTTAATAATGATGATCAGGCTACTATTTTGATTAATGGTGTACAAGTATGGCAAAGAACATCAGCGAGTAATACAGCTGTTACTGCCTGGGAGGGTTTTCTTGGTACCACTTCTACAGTAGAAATTAGATCTAGGGAAACAACAGGTAACTCAAGATTAAATGTGCAATTGACGAATATAAGTAATTCTTTGACACCTGTTACATCTCCTCTTAGTGTAACTATTTGTGAGTCTCCACCATTGCCAGCATCTCCTTCTTCTACTACTATTACAACAAATATATTGCCTCAACAAGTTTTATATAATACCAATGGCACATTTAACAGCAATGTAGGAGCATCCAATCTGACTTTTACACAGATTACTGGAAATCCTGGCGATTTTACTATCACTCCTAGTGGTAATGATGCTGTTATAACAGCTAATGCAACACCAACACCCAATCCTGCAACCATTAGGGTGACTTTTACAGATCCAACAACAGGCTGCTCTCTGTCTAGGGATGTACTCATTACCGTTAATCCATTACCTTCTACAAATGTAATATCTAGTAGTCTTACAATTTGCCAAGGAGAAACTGTTACACTTACAGCATCAGGAGCTAATTCTTATACTTGGTCTCCTGCAATGGGTTTAAGTACTACAACTGGAGCAATAGTTACAGCAACTCCTCTAGTCACAACTACCTATACTGTTTCTGGCAATAATAATTGTGCAACTATAGATGCATCTGTTACCATCAATGTAATTGCTCCAACACTTACAGGTACAGAATTTGGAAATGATGAATGGATAGCTCATAGTTATAATGGAGCCTTGATTACAGACCCAGTAAATGCTATATACAGAGGACATTATACAGAAAAAAGCTTAAGTTTTAATTCACAAACTCGCTGGGCTCAAAATACTAGCCCCTCATTAGCAACTAATCAGCCTGATGGATCTTTAGGATATGCAGGTTGTAGTGTTAATAGTGATAATCATTCTGTTTCATTTAAAAGAACCAACTTTCTCTGTGGGTTTTATACAATTAGTGTTGGGAGGGATGACAGATTTCAATTATTAATTAATGGGACGCTCATCACAAGTAG